>Ga0068714_10005666_pt1 | contig 13145 bp, 14 predicted proteins | sample MTBNYHSulfiMetaG_FD_62988 | JGI IMG/M metagenome (GOLD analysis project Ga0068714, IMG submission 62988) | Enrichment culture microbial communities from rom New York Harbor, USA that are MTBE-degrading - MTBE-NYH (New York Harbor Sulfidogenic)... | ecosystem: Environmental > Aquatic > Marine >... | reverse complement strand
CAACAGGTTGGAACATGTGATCCATACAGCGCTCATCCAGATCCGAATACCCATCTTCAGACAAAGTGTCAACAGAAAACAGGAAAAGCGTCAAGTGAGTGCGATCCTGAGAGGTGTCGCGATTCCCTAGGCCTCCCTTTCAGTAGCGGCCGCCTTTTCTCGAAATGCTTTTGATAGGCGCCTGGTCAACTTCCCGGGTGCTCCGGACCGGAGGCTTTGGCCCCCCACCCTGAGTACGGGAGTGATTTCCATTGTGGTTCCGGCGAGCATGATTTCCTCGGCTTCCATGAGCTGTGATTCAAAAATCGGTTCTTCAGCCGCAGGAATCGATAGCTCTTTGCACAGGTTCAAAATCACCTGGCGGGTGATGCCTCCCAGAATGTAATTCGTTCTGGGCGGGGTCACGATCATGCCTTCGAATACGACAAAGAGGTTTGTATGGGTGCCCTCGAGTACGGTTCCGTCCCGAACGAAAAGAGCTTCCGACGCCTGCCGGTCCATAGCCTGCTGATGGGCCAGGATGTTCGCAGTGAGACCTACAGTCTTGATGTCGCACCTGGCCCATCGCTGATCGGACACGAGAATCACGGAAGCGCCCTCATGTGTGGAGTCTCTGGGAACAAGAGATCGGCCGGAGGCATAAATGGTCAGAGGCGTTTCCGGAGGTGGAAAGGCATGGGATCGGGGTGCCCGGCCTCTTGTAACCTGGACATACACCGTGGCGTCCCCACAGGTTAACTTGTTCTCGCGAATCAGCGTTTCAGCCACATCCGTCAAGAAAGAAAAATCCGTTCGGTTGAACCGCAGGGCCTTCGCCCCGTAACCCAGGCGATCCCAGTGCGCCGAAGCCTCAAACAACCTGCCGTCATAACTTCGGACCACCTCGTAGAGAGCGTCCGCAAAGAGGAATCCTCTGTCATGAGGCGAGATTCGTACTTCCTCCTCGTCAATAAAGCGACCGTTGAAATAGGCGATCATAGCGTCCTCTGAAGTTGGGATGTTGAATGGAAGCCCATTTTGCTAGCGAAGTTTAGGAGTTCATTCGGCGGCATATCAATCCGAAAAAATCCTGGGATTACTCCGACTGCGGCGTTTGGAATCCTTGTGTCCCAAATCGGAAAGAGATGCCGTTGTAGTGCTTTTCTATATGAATGATCCTCGCAGCCGCATCCACGAGCATCCTTCACAGTTTTTTGCCGCGGCGGAATGTTTGCGCGAACTCGTATTCCCTGGAAAAATCTATACCGGCATCCGTCCCGGGGGCAGTCTCCCTCAGGCCCACGTACATGTAAACGACAAGTTGAAGAGCAGAGAACTCGCCCGGCAAGCTGAGGAGACGGAAACGGGAGGTGCGGTCCTCGATATTGAGACCGCCGCTTGCGAGCGATGCGATCTCGAACGCGGCTGCCCGGGTTGCTCCGCGCCCGACATCTTTGAACGTTTCAAGTGCCGTCAGGCAAAACACCACCACATCCCTTCTCAGCCCCCGGGGGACTGTCTTCTTCAGGTTTCCAACAAGGATCTTGGTTCGGACTTCCCTGCAGAGATCCGCAATCCCCGAACGCCTGTCAAGGGCAACGGCCTTCTTCAGCACCCTGTCGGCATGCGCCGGCTTACCCGTATCAGCCAGGCACTTGCCGTACAGGTACCGAGCGGACTGGTCGGAGGGCAGGAGCTTTGCGGCCCCCTTGAGGTACGGCAGGGCTTCCCGCGGGTCCCTTTCGGCCGTCAGAGCGCCGAGGTTTCTCATGGTGTGGCCGTTTTGGGGATCGAGACCCAGGCTGTTCCGGAACGCGGTCAGTGCGTCTTTCCTCTTCCCCAGCCTGGAAAGGACCACTCCGAGCGCATTCCAGCCGTCGGCAAATTCAGGCGCTGCGCCGGTGAGCCTTTTCAGCGCCTCCCGGGCTTCCTGGAGCCTCCCCTGTTCGCACAGCAGGATTCCGAGGTTGAACAGGGCGCGCCGATGGTCCGGATACACGCACAAAAGGGTTCTAAATATGGTCTCCGCCTCCACGAGGGCGCGCTGAGCAACCAGCCCCGCGGCCAGGCCCATCAACGAATCCATGTCCCTGGAGTTCTCAGGATGCCAGATGACCGACACGCGGTGCTCACTACCGGTTATACGGAGTTTTCCGGGCAGACGCCCGAATACTTCGCGCAAGTGCTCCTGAAGGGCAGACTTCGTAAGCTCCTCGTCGCCCTTCGCCATCTCCGCGTCCACCGGCAGAAGGTTCAGGTCAAATTCCGAGGGCCTGAAATCAAAAGTCAAGGGATCCACTCTCGCCTACCTCCACTTTGTTTCATACATGAAAACTCTTCCCTTTTAAAGCGCTTTCGTTGATCCCGTAACGGACATCCTGTTTTCGTAACCAATACCAGCGTTTCAGGCGCCATGGTGCTGGCAATCGCCTCTCTTTTGTGATAGCAACAGAACTTCCTCCCCCATGATGGCGGAGGCAAATCCGGACGGAGGAGGTGCTGTTCAATGGGTGAAGAGATGGACCGAACCAGGAAGAAAACCGTGGCCGGCATATGCGGCATATGTCCCGGAGGCTGCGGTGTTAACATAGAGCTTGTCGACGACAAGATCGAAAGCATCTCCCCGCTCAAAGACCACCCCATCGGAGTGGTATGCGTTCGGGGCCTGCACGCCGGGGAAATTGTCTATTCCAAAGACCGCCTCAAGTATCCTCTGCTTCGCATTGGGGAAAAGGGTGAAGGAAAATTCGAACGTATCACCTGGGACGAGGCCCTGGACCGCGTCGCTCATGAATTTCAGAAGGTCAAGCGCGAGTTCGGCTCCGAAGCGGTCATGAGCTATTTCGGACGGGGGAGTTTCGACAACAATTTGACCGATTTCTTCGGGGCTCGCGGCATGCCCGTCCAGGGTGTTTCCGGCTTCCTCTTTCCCTTCGGTTCCCCCAACTGCACGGGGTGCTCTTCGGTGTGCTACGTCTCGTACGGCGTCTTCGCTTCCCTCTCCACCATCGGCGCACAGATGGATTTCACCTTCGCCGATTTCGACAACACCGACCTTGTCGTCCTGTGGGGGGCAAACCCGCCCACCGACTCGCCGCCCGACAGGGTCAGGAAAATCATGGAGGCAAAGAAACGGGGCGCAAAAGTAATCGCCATCGATCACATGCGTTCGGATATTGCCAAAAAGGCCGATCAGTGGGTGGGGGTTAGATCGGGAACGGATGGAGCCCTGGCCTTGAGCATGCTGAACGTGGTGATAAATGAAGGGCTCTACGACGAAGCTTTTGTGCGGGACTGGACAAAGGGCTTCGAGGATCTCCGTCAATACGTACAGGGTTTCCCCCCCGACAAGGCCGAAGCGATCACCAGGGTGCCGAAAGGCACAATCGCGGATCTGGCCAGGACAATCGCCAAAGCCGGGGGAGCTTCACTCGTGATGTACACGGGGCTGGAGTATACAAGCAGCGGGGTCCAGAACATCCGCGCCGTTCTGAGCCTGTGGGCGATCACCGGGAACCTGGAAGTTCCCGGAGGGCTCGTATTCAGGCCTCGCAGCCCGGTCCGGTTTCCGCGCGTAGGGCTGGAACCCCCGAAGGGCGTGAAGCCCGTAGGTGCGGACAGGTATCCCCTCTTCTGTGACGTGCTCAAGGCCGCTCAGTTCATGGAGGCGCCCAGGGCCATCCTGGAGGATGATCCCTACCCCGTCAGGGCCCTCCTGGTTCTCGGCGCATCCATTCTTACCAGCCTCCCCAACCCCGATCTTTTCAGGGAGTGTTTCCGGAAGCTCGATTTCATGGTGGTCTTCGACCGGTTCATGACCGCAGACGCCATGTACGCCGACGTGGTCCTTCCCGCTACGACCAACTTCGAAAACCTCGGATACCAGAGGTACCCGGGCGGGTATTGCCAGCTCCGGCAGAAAATCATCGAGCCCATAGGCGAGGCCAGGTCGAGCTTTCAGTTTCTCGCCCAGCTCGCCGGCAAACTGGGTTATGGGCACATGTTTCCCGCCACTGAAGAGGAACGGCTTGAATTCGTATTCGGAAAAAGTCCTGTGTCCCTGGAGGATCTCAAGGCCCATCCGGAGGGAGTCAAATATGACGCGGGCCGCATGGAGTACCGGAAGCACGAAAAGGGGCTCCTGCGATCGGACGGAAAACCCGGGTTCAACACACCCTCGGGAAAAGTGGAACTGGTGTCGAGCATGCTGCAGAAGTATGGGTACGACGGCCTCCCCGTGTACGTTGAGCCGACAGAGGGTCCTCTCGCCAGCCCGAAGGTATACGAGAAGTACCCCCTCGTTCTCAATACCGGAGCAAGGCTTCAGTCGGCCTTCCGGTCCCAGCATCTCAACATCCCGGGGCTGCTGAAGATACAGCCCAAACCCCAGGTGCTGATCAATCCGGCTGACGCCGGGGCAAGGGGGATATCGGACGGGGACAGGGTGTGGGTCGAGTCGCGGCGGGGCGCAGTGGGTGTGCGGGCCAGGGTGACCGCCGACGTGATAGCTGGACAGGTGGAGTTGAACGTGGGAGGCGGCAGCCCCATCCATGCCGGGGAATGGCGGGAGGCGAACGCCAACTTCGTGACCGATTTCGAAAACCGGGACCCCATCTCAGGCTTTCCTGTTTACAAGGCATTGCTGTGCGAGGTGAAGAGGAGAGAGTGAACCGTCCGCCGGACAGTACTCTTGCGGTCCTGCACCGCCTTCGCACGTCATAAATTGGCGAAATGCCTCTCACGTGGACTCCGGAATTTGCGTGCGTCCGAGGCTGGAGCGCTCGACTTCAAGGCCGATTCTCCGTCCTGATTTTTTCCAGGCATCGGGATACTTGAGAACATCCCTTTCCCCGGATATCTCTCCGGCATATGTAACCCTTCCTTTCTCCAGGACGAGGGTGTGGGTGATACACCGAGGGATTTCTTCTTTGTGGTGGGTCACGTAGATGAGATTCGTGGCAGTCCTGCTGCCTATGAACTCGATGGCCTCCAGCACCTTCCGGCGGTTGGCATAATCTAGGCCTTCGCACGGTTCATCCAGGATCATTAGGAGAGGTGACTTGACCATGGCTCGGGCCAGAAGGACAAGGCGCTGCTGTCCGTGGGAGAGGAAGTCGAATCTCCTCGCCGCCAGGTCCGCCATCCCCAGAAAGCCGATCGATTGCCGGGCCGCGCGGTGCTGTTCCTCGGTGCAGCCCCGATACAGGCCCACCGAGTCGAAAAATCCGGAGCAGACTACATCACAGGCAGGGATGCGTTTCTGATATCTTATCTGGAACTCGGCGGAAACCACGCCGAGTTTCTCCCTGATCTCCCAGATGGTCTCTCCGCTTCCCTTTTTCCGGCCGAAGATGCGGATGTCGTTGGCGTAGCCCTGGACATTGTCCCCCGTGATCAGTTCCAGAAGCTTTGACTTGCCCGCTCCGTTAGGGCCGAGAACGGTCCAGTTCTCCCCTCCCCGAACCGTCCAGTCCACGTGATCGAGGACAACGTGGCCTCCGTAGCGCACCGTTGCGTTCTTCATCCGTATCAGTTCCTGCGACCCGGAGGGCTGCATTTCCTGTTGGGATTTGAAGTAGAACTCCTTCCCCTCCTCCCCGAGTTCTCCTTGCCCGTAAATCCGCGAGATCATCCCGGGTTTCAGCATCTCCTCTCTCGAACCCTGCATCATAACCCTGCAGTCCTTGACGCAGAGCACGTGGGATACCGTGGGGCTGATCTCCTCGAACCTGTGAGTGACCAGGACGACCCTCATGGGTCCTGACATCACCGAGTCGACAAGCGCTTTGAGTTCCTCCTTCGCCCGTTCGTCCAACCCTTCGTAAGGCTCGTCCAGTATCAGGAGGCTCGGGAATCGCAGCAGGGCGCGGGCAAGGAGCACCTTCTTCGCCTCGCCGTTGGATAGCAAGTGGACGGCTCTGCCCAGAAGATGCTCCATCCCCAGGTCCCGGGCGATTTCCCTCAGGCTCTCTTTTCGGATGCTCTTTTCCGTCGAGGACTCCCAAAAGAGGGACTCCGCAACGGTCACTTGCCCGTCCTGCTCCGAGCCGAAGGAATCGTAACCCGCCCTGACCCCGTGGAAATCCTTCTCCGTGTCGAAGGCGACCCTTGCCACCCGGCCGTCGGCGCCGGGATAGGCGAGTCCCGGCTCTCCCGGAAAATCATAAACAGCCGTGCCCCGAACTATGGGCAACTCCCCGGCGAGCGCCTTGACCAGTGTCGATTTTCCTGCCCCGTTCGGTCCGATGACGGCCCACTGCTCGTCACTCCTGATCTGCCAGCAAGTACCATCGAAGACAAAACGGTCCCTCAACCTGATCGCGACCCGGTCGAGAGTCAAAAAGGGCATCGACCTCATTGCCCCAACCCCGATTCCTTCGCCAACCGGAGCGCCATACGCTTGGCCGTTGCCGTCTTGAACCAAGTGTTCAGTCCCTCCCTGAGATGAGCGGCCCCATCCATTTTCTCGAATTCGGTCATGGGTCTCGTCTTGAACATCATTTCGAATCGATAAAGGCTATCAGCTCCGAACTTGTCCAAATAATCAGCCTCGAACACCATGGTGGCGGAGGGGTTCTCCATCGCGAAAATTCTTTCAGGCCTGTCGTGGACGGCAATAATAGAAACGACGGCCTCCGTCTCTTCGGCCGGATAGCCCAGTTTTTTCAGGATTTTCTTTGCCAGAGCGGCCCCATGCTTCATATGGAACTCCACACTGGGCGCATATCTCTTTCGGGCCGGTGACGCCGTGTTGATGAAATCCTGAAAATCCACCAGGCCCCAACCGGTGTCGTGCAGGTATAGGGTCGGGATCACTATCTTTTCGTCCCCTTCCTCGAACTGAAGAAGCTCCTTTCCGTACTCAACGGCACGAAGCGTGTGTTCGTAATCACCGCCCCGTCCTCTGTCGAGGTAAGGTTTCGCCGCTCTGTCGAGCGCACGTTCAAATCTTTCGTCCATCCTCTGCACCCGCAGGAACCAATTCTGCGCAAATTGCGCGACCCAGTTTTCCTCCGGTCAATCGACCAGCATGAGAAAGTAGAGGTTCTGAGTTTCCTCCTTTCGCTTCAGAGGCTTGATCGGGAACCCATGGTTGCGTGCCGTCTGATACACGTCAATGCCGCATGCCTCCATGGAAGGCCTTGCCCTGTATCCAAACTCACACGCCTTTCCTCTCACCTTGCCGCACTCCTTGCAAAGGCCGCAAGGGCCGGAGACGAGCACGAAGGCCCTGTAATAGCCATCTTTGAACATTTCTCCTTCGAGTTCCACAAGGGCGTCCGTGAAACTCCTCAAGAGCTTGCTTCTGCTTTCGTCCGCGCGCTTCGCCGCATCGAGGTGAAACAGGATCGTCCGCTCGTAAGTGTCCAGCGTGGACCTTGTGTTTTCCGCGGAGGGCGTATCAGGCGGGCAGCAGTAACTCCTGCCGTACCCGGGGCATCCGAACTGGCATTTCCACCTCACCCACGGCGCCGTCACCACTGTGCTCGGATGGATCACCTTTCCATCGGCATCCCTCTCTTTCACAACTTTTTCCAAGTATGGGGCAAGATCCTTCTTTTCCATGAAAACCTCCTTAACCACCAACGGCCTGGGCGATCCTGAGTACCTGGTTCTCCTTGAGTCCCATCGCCTTCGTGACACGGTCGTAGGCGACTCCGGCGAAGATGCACGACCCCAACCCAAGGTTCGCCGCTTCAAGAAAGATGTTCTGCCCGATGCAACCGATCTCGAGGTCCGCCCATTCCATCCTTCCGCCGGGCAGCCTGTCTTTGTTGATCACGAACAGCACGATCATGGCGGCATACTTGAAACCTTGCTGGGTCGGTATCGATCTGCGGATGTCGTCCGGCAGGAGTTTTTTCATCCTGTGCCCTTCCGGCTCGTAAACGTAGACACCTTCAGGAAGAGCAACCAGAACGTCCACCGGATACCTTGCTCTTGCCGAAGGAGCCGTCCGGCGGCCGTTTGTGCGATTGACACCGTCGGCGGCCCAGAGGAGCCTCGAAATCTCCTCAACGGAGAGCTTTCTGTCCGGATTGTATGACCTGACCGACCTTCTTTCAAGGAGCGCCTTTTCAAGGGGGAATCCGCTCGCCTTCTCGAAGGGAGGGAGCGCTATGTCCTGCGTGCCGGCACTTCCTGAGGTGGAACTCCCCCGGTCCGAGGGCAATCCTTCTGCCAGTGATGTCCCTCTTCTTTTTGGAATCGCCAACCCCAGGGTGAAACATGCAACCCACCCCATGAAAACCCGTCTCTTCATCGTCACCCTCCTTGCTGTAGCGCAAATCATAGCCTGTGTCCTCAGACCAAGGCCTGCTCTTCTCGATGGGGACTTTCACTCTACCCTGCTGCTCCCCGGAACGCAAACATCTTTCAAGTCCGACCCCTTACGGCCTTCTCTCCACCTCCCTCACCCGCGTTTTGCGGTGAGGCAACTTTACCCCTGCCTATTGAAACTTCCTTAGGGAAGGTTATTGTGAAGATAATGCGGCGGAAACCCTGTGTACGCTTACCATCTGGATTGCCGTCTTGGCGGGAGTGACGGGTGACGGCAAGCGAATTTTTATGAAGCCACAGTCTCGAGTCATCGAGACGAGGACAGTATGAGGAGAACAATTATGGGAAAAATTCTGTTGTTGAGTGTGGTTGCGCTTTTGATGGCCTCCGTTCCGGCATATGCCCTGGATGCAGACGTAATTCCACGAGATTGCGATCGGCAACCTGGGCAAGACAGGGCCTGGAATTTCTTGGGCGAAGGCGTGGATGGCGAAACCGTTTTGGGAACGGCCGACAACATTATCGCCAAGGGCGGGTCAGGCGGCGGCAAGGGACGAGGACGGGGACGAGGACGCGGGTCCGACGACGGTTTTTTTCACGACAGCCGTGGACGAGGGCGCGGGTCCGACGACGGATTTTTCGACGACAGCCGCGGCCGGGGCCGTGGGTCCGATGATCCGCTTTGACGACCGTACGGCGCATGGAACCTGGAGGCTTGAACGGCCTTGCCGTCCAGACCCTCAGGGTTTCGCCGGCTTTTCTTGGCGCAGCACTTTGAGCAGGTGGGTCAGGTGATCGATATCTTCCCTGGATGGGGATTTTTGTGCAGGCCTTCGAGTGACGAACGAGGGGAGTTCATCTTTTTCAGAATCTCTTGCCATGCACTCCGCCTCTGTCGCCTTACGGGGAAATGATCTCTTTCACACGACCGACCACTCCGGTCTCCAGGCGCACTTTGATGCCGTGGGGATGAGTCGGCGAATTCGTGAGAATGCTGAGAACCGTTCCTTCCGTCATTCTGCCTGAACCTTGATCCCTTTTCTGCACCACCAGCACCCGCGCCCCGATCTCGATGTCCGTTCGTCTTCTATGATCCATTTCAGGTCAAAATCCGGATTTCACAGTTTGACACGCGCCCGTCACTCCTCTTTATCGCTCCAGGGTTAACGGCTGTCATTCAAATTCAACAAACTGCTCCTTCGGGGCGGAACATACCGGACATTCCTTGGGTAAAACACCGTCCGATACGTAACCGCACACCTGGCAGACATAATAGGTGGTCTCCCTCTCTCCGAGCAGATGATTGATCGCATAGTCATAGAGCTTGGCGTGACCGGCCTCTACGTCTCTTGAATTGGAAAAGATGTTCGATGCCGCGACATTCCCCATGTTTTCGGCAAGGGCGATAAACTTCTCGTAGGCGACCCCAGCAACATGCGTTTCGGACAGAAGACTCTCTTTGAGATTGCTGTCCGTGTCCTTGATCTCCCTTAGCATTCGGAGCGCTCGCTCGCCGTGAATCTCTTCGCTGAAAGAGATTACCCGGAAAAGTTTGGCAATCTGGGGAAGTTCTTCCTTTTCCGCCACCTTGGCAAAGATTTTCAGCCTGAGAGCGGCCTTGGCCTCCCCCTCGTAGACCTCATGGAAAGCTTCTTTTAGTTTTTCATCCATTTTTCCCTCCATCAACTCGAATAACTGGCATCCTCTCCCGGAACAACGAAATAACACAGCCACAAACAACGGGTCAAGCCCATGCAGTGCACGCCAAGCCTTGTCATCTTCCCGATTTCATGGCATGTATCCGGCCCATATAGTATATTTATGCATGTCTTGCACTCAGTCGAACAATCCGGGAGGTGGGAGCTTTGAAGCTGACGGAGCCTAGAATCGACGGGCACGTGTCTCTTGAAAAGGCCATAAGGGAAAGGCGAACCTGCAGGTCGTTTGCCGCCGGATCTCTGACGCGGACGCAATTGTCACAGATTCTCTGGGCCGCCTATGGCATTACGGATCCCAGGGGTTTCATGCGTTCAGTACCCTCCGGAGGAGCCCTGTACCCGATGGACATCTATGCCGTCCTCGGAAAAGGCGGGGTGAGCGACATGAAGGAGGGATTGTGCCACTACGAGCCCCGTGGACATTCAGTCACGTACATGGATGGAGGCGATCTCAGAAAGGAACTTGCGGCGGCCTCCCTGTCCCAGATGTGGATGGCAAAGGCTCCGTTGAATCTGGTGATAAGTGCCGAGTACGGAAGGATCACTTCAGAATACGGGCAAAGAGGCATCAGGTACGCTCTAATGGAAGCGGGACACATCGGCCAGAACATCTTCCTGCAAGCGGAGGCCCTGACCCTGGGGGTGGGAATCATAGGCGCCTTCGATGACGAAAGAGTAGCGCGCATCCTCGGGTTGCCGAAAAACCATGAACCCCTGCTGATCATGCCCGTGGGACACAGGGGCTGAAAAGCGCGCCCTCCGGTGGCTTGAATGCGACAGTCCCCGATCGGAAAAGCGATGCCCGTTTGTTTATAGGAGCAGGGCTAGTATCTGTAATATTTCCTGAATTTCTCCCAGAACTCCTTATCCTTGTCTTGCCAGTCAGGACCGAAGACCTTCTCGTAGTAATCGTTCAATCTCTCCAGCCATCGCCACCTGAGACTCTTTCCTTTTTCCCTAGCATAAACGATGTCGCTCAAGTAGGTGACGATTTGTGATATCTTTTCCTTTGGTACATATGAAGCGGCCCCTCCTTTGAAGGACTTCACGGTATCTTCCACGGAGAAGGCATGAGCCGTCAAAATCACGGCGATGACTTTCCGTTTGTTGGCAATCTCAAGCAGTTCATAGCCGTCCACTCCCATGATATCGAGGATGGCGATATCGAAAGGCTCACCCTCCAAAAACTCTTTGGCTTGAGAAAAGGAGGAAGCCTTCACCACACGGCACATCGAAAGCAGTTGCTCCAGGGTTTCCAGCACATCCGGTTCATCGTCCACGATGAGAACGGATTTGCCCTCAAGGGCGTCAGTCTCAGACATGATCATGCCTCCATCTCCAGGGAATCCATCACGATCATCCCTTTCTTGATCGGGCCACCGATCGAGCCATCCTGTCCAGCTTGAAGATCGTTGTGAATTCCATGTTCTTGCTTATCCACAGTTTCTTGTTGATTACCGAATCCGTTATTGCTCCCCGGTATGCAAGGCCGGCCAACAGGGTTTGCGGATCTTCGCACACCATAACAAAATCAGGACTGGCCACGCCCTTTTTTTCGACGCGGATGTCGCCGTCGTCGATGATTACCGCGAACTGGCCGCCACGGGTCTTTACCATGACATTCCGTTTCCAGCCGGCGATGTCTTTCCTGGCCCTCTCATTGTTATTCATCTCCCCAATAATGGACTTTATGCCCTTATAAACTCTTTCAAAAGACGTTGCGTCCTTTTTGGTCGGTTTGGGCAACTTGGGTTCCACGGGCGACTCCCAGTCGATTTCCGACTCGAGAAGTCCTTTCTTTGTGACCTGTTCTGGGGTCAGCTCGGAGGCCGGCACACAGAAAACGTCCTTCGCCTCTCCGTTGCGTTTGTCCCTGAAGACAAGCTTTACCTCGGTTCCTTTGTTGATGATTCCGGGGACCAGGATTCCTGTCGTCGTGTACAGGTTGACACTCATCGCTGTATCTGCACCCCTGAAAATAACACGGCCCCTGCCGTAGGGAGCCATATCCTGGAACAAGGCGGTGGCGAAGTAAGTGATCGGCGGGGTGCTGTTCATTACTCCCACCTGCTCCACCTCGATCAGTTCAGTGGGGGCGAAATCACAATCCGGACAATGTGTCAGGAACGGCGGTACCCGGACCAGTCCGCACGCGGTGCATCGGCACCCGAGAAGTCGTTTTTCATCCCTGAGGGCCAGGAAAAAGTCGGAAAATTCTCCCCTGCTCCTGCGGTAGAAGGTGTACATAGTGTCGTTGGCGATCAGGTAATCGTGCCCCTCTATCCTCTCCACAGTGGCGCCTACATTAGGAATGAATTTTGCCGGGATCAGTTTTTCTTTTCTTCGTGCCATAGCGCTTCTCCTCCCTCTACTCGTGCTCGAAAATGAGGCATGCCGTATACTGAGCGACAGTACTTCCAGTACCGTGGACCAAAGCCGTTTTGAGCCCTCTCTTGATGAGTTCGTTCCTGGCGGACCACGCGGACATGACATTGCTCGCACCGACGGCGTGACCGCAGTAAATCAGCCCGCCACACGGATTGACCAGGTACTTTCCGCCGGGTGTCATGAGGCCTTCTTCTATGAGAGCATCCGCTCCGCCCAAGGGAACCATTCCGAACTCGGCCATAGTGATTTCAAGCTGGTGCACGAAAGCGTCGTGGAGTTCGACCACATCGATTGCCTTGGTAGGCTCTTTTATGCCGGCCATCTCATACGCCCTGTGCGAGGCGTAATAATCGGACATAATACGGCTCATGTTCTTTTGATTCTTGCCGGCGAAGGAATGCTCGTTCGACTCGCCCAGCCCCGTGATCCACACAACAGGACGACCGCTGTTCCTGGAAATGGCTTCCGCCGTTTCCTCCTCGGCCATGATCAGGGCTGCAGCCCCTTCACTGTACACACATATTTCGAGTTCCCTGAAAGGATAAGCCACCATCCTGGAGTTCAGGACTTCTTCCGCCGTTACCTGATCGAACTGCCGTTGAGCATAGGGGTTGTCCCGCACCTGTCGGCTCAATTGGGCGGAGATCGCAGCGGTGATCTCGGGCTTGAGATCATCAGGATGTTCATCCTTGTAACCCAGGACAACCTCTGCATAGCTGTCGGATGCGGACCAGCCGATAACCTGCTCAAAAAAGCTGTCGCCGGACCAACCGATGGACT
>Ga0068714_10005664_pt1 | contig 13146 bp, 10 predicted proteins | sample MTBNYHSulfiMetaG_FD_62988 | JGI IMG/M metagenome (GOLD analysis project Ga0068714, IMG submission 62988) | Enrichment culture microbial communities from rom New York Harbor, USA that are MTBE-degrading - MTBE-NYH (New York Harbor Sulfidogenic)... | ecosystem: Environmental > Aquatic > Marine >... | reverse complement strand
AGGTGGTGACCAGGGTGTCCGCACCGGTCTCCGTCGCCTCCTGGATACGGGTCCGGCTGGTTTCCAGGGCCCAGTCCGGAAAGGCGGAGCGCACACCTCCCCCGGCCCCGCAACACCAGGAGTTCTCCCGGTTGCGAGGCATCTCCACCAGGGAGATGCCCGGCCGTTCCTGCATGAGTTCCCGGGGGGCGTCGTACACCCCGCAGTGACGCCCCATGTGGCATGGGTCGTGATAGGTCACTCGCAGGCCCTCCGGATTCTCGAAGTTGAGTTTTCCGGCCCGGTTGAGTTCCCGAAAGAACTGGCTGGAATGCACCACACGGGCGGTCAGTTCCCCGAACGCCGGCACGTCCTGGGAAAGCGTTTTGAAGCACCCGGCGCAGGAGGTCACCACCGTTTCCACGCCCAGGGCCCGGATCATTTCCAGGTTCTTCCGGGCCAGTTCCCCGGCCATCTCGCGCTCTCCCACCCGGAGCATGACCGACCCGCAGCAGACCTCCTCCTCCCCCAGGATCCCGAAGTCCACGCCCGCCTTCTTCATCAGGGTGACCGTGTTGCGGGCGATGTGCTGGAGCGAGGCGTCCAAGGCCGCGGTACAGCCCACGAAATAGAGGACCTTTGCCCGCTCCCGGCCGCCGGGCACGAGGATCTTCAGGCTTTCCCCCCGTGCCCAGTGCAGCCTCCTGCGGCGGGGCTGCATCCAGGGGTTGCGGTACTGGACCAGGCTGTCCTTCAACCTGCGGTGCTCCGGATACGGGGTTCCCACCTGCCGGACAGCCTCGGCGCGGAGCGCTTCGAAAACCTCCAGGATCCTCTCGCGCACGGTCATGGGACACTGCTGGGTGCAGTTTCCGCAGAGGGTGCACGAGAACAGCTTCCGGAGGAGTTCCGGGTCGTTCCACTGCAGGACGCCCTCCCGGATTCCGCGGGCGATCCAGATCTTTCCGCTGGAGTAGAAACTCTCAAAGCCGAAACGCTCGCCGGCCGGGCAACTGGGCGTGAAAAGGCCGAAAACCGCCTTGCAGGTGCCGCAACGGACGCACTTGGAAATGTACGGGTCGATCTCGTCGAACCGGAGCATGGTCAGAGCCCCCACCGTCCCGGGTTGAGAATGCCCTGGGGATCCAGGCACCCTTTGATCTTTTCCAGGAGGGCAAAGAAGCCGTGAGCGTCTCGGGCCCGGATCTTCTCCACGGCCCAGGAGGCCGCCTTGTACGGTACGTAGCCCAGATCCAGCAGGGCGTCGCCCAGCCGTTCAAGAGTCCGTCTGGTTCTGCGCACGTCCTCGGGGTCCTCCCGGCAGAAATGAAGGATGAACCGGAGGACCCAGAAGTGCCCCCCCTTCATGGGACGGGCCACCAGGATGGGGGGAAACCCCTCGGACTCCAGGATCCCGAAGCAGCGGTCTACCCCTTCGGCCCAGCGGCTGCCCGGCCCGTAAGAGCCCACCCAGGTCAACCCGCCGGGGCCGTAGTCCAGAAGGAAATCCAGGGTGGTGGGGAACTCGGCGAGCTTGGCGTACCCCGGGTTGATCCGGATCAGGGCGTCCACGTCCAGCGGGTCCTCGACCGTGTGTCCTTCCTCTCTCACGGCGTCCAGGGCCTCGCGTAGGATCTCCTCCTTGACGGCCAGGTGGGCCTCGTTCTCCGCGTACATGTCCCCGTACACGAACAGGCTCGGCTCTCCGGGCGCGAGCGACAAGGACCCGCGGGCGCCGAACATCATCTTGCCAGGGGGCCAGGAAACACAGGCCAGGTCGTCGAAGATCTCCTTCCAGCAGAGCCGGCGCTGGATCTGGTACGCCGTGGCGGCGTCGTACACGGCCAGGAAGAACCGCTTCCGGATGGGGGGGGTCGGCCAGATCTGCAGGGCACCCTTCGTCACGATCCCGGTGGACCCCTGCCAGCCCAGGAACAGCCCCGCCAGGTCGGGCAAGGGCCCGCGGCCGTGCCAGGAGTCCACCATGGCGCAGGAGCCCACGCGCACCATCTCCCCGGTGGGCAGCACCGCCTCCAGCCCGCTGACCCACTCCGCCATGGCACCGTGCTTCATGCTCATGTTGTTCAGGCCGTCCATCAGGGCGTTGCTCAGGGCCGAGGTCTGGGGCGGAGCCAGGGGGTAGGTGTACCGGAACCCGGGGTGGTGCTTGTCCAGGTATGCGCGGATCATGCCGAAGGTCACACCGGGCTCCACCAGCATGTACAGGTCTTCTTCCCGCACCTCCAGAATCCGCTTCATGCGCTTCAGGTCCACCACCACCGCGTCCCGGCCCGGGATCGCCAGGCCCCCCATGTTGAGCCCGTACGTGAACGGAACCAGGGCCACCCCCGAACGGTTGGCCTCCTGCACGACCTGCTGCACCTCCTCTGCGCTGCCCGGCATGACCACGCCCAGGGGCCAGTGCGGGTCGTTCTCGGTGAGGTCCCTGGAATAGATGTACCTCGTGGAGGGGTCCGAGGCCACGTGTTCCGACCCCAGGATGCCCCGCAGCGCGCCCAGGAACGCCACGTGCTTTTCTTCCAGGGGCGGTGGTGGAGAAGCGGAAGGAGTCGACGGGGTGCTGTCCTGCTCCATGGAATGTCTCCTCGTTGGGTTTCCGGCAAGCGCCCGGCCGCGGCTTTGGCCCCCGAAGGGGAAAGGGGCCCCGGGCACGGGCATGCCCGCCCGCAAGCGTGGTCTCAGCCGGCGGCCGGGGTTCCCTCCGGTTTCTGGGTGCCTGCCGTCAACCACCTCAGGTAGAAGGGGGGACGTCCCAGTTGCATGAGAAGCAGCAGGCGCAGGCCGTACAACACCCCCCGGAAACGCTTGAGCCGGAGCCGGAGCTTCCCGCGGAACAGGGCCCGCACCGGGCTGGCCCCCAGGGCCACGTCGAGCAGGGTCTGCATGTCCCCCTCCAGTTCGATGTCCGGACGACCGTGGGTCCCTTCCTCGGCCCGCACCCGATTCGACTCGAAACAAAGGGTCGTTTGCATCTTCCGTACCCGGACGTGAACGGTGAGTTCCCGGTTCTTCATCACGTTGCGCTTTCGCGGATCCTGGAGGTTGCGGTCCAGGACCTGTTTCAGCATGAGCGTGACGATGCTCGCATGGCCGCACTCGCCGACCTGGACGGACTCCATGTCTCCTCCCCCGACGTCGTAATCGATCAGGATTGCCCGCATCGATTCTGGAAGCTTCCCGATATTTTTTCAAGGACCGGACACCCGCGCCCGCGTCGGGGGTCGTTGGGCATGCAGCCGTCCGGGGGAGGACCCGCCGGAGAGTGCCGCAAGGAGGGGGTGACGTACCGTGTGGGCAAGCGCGTCGAATACGCGGCGAACAGGAGAGCACGCGGTGAATACGCGCCTCGAGAGGTCGGCTGGAGGAGGCCCCGGTCCCCCGCGGCGACCGGCCGCACACCCTTGTTTCAGAAGAAAAGCACCTTCAGGTAGCTGTACAGCATGTACCCGGAGGCAGCCAGCTTCAGGCCGAGCGAGAGAGCGGTGCCCAGAAACACCCCCCATCCGGCGCGCAGGGCGCCCTCCAGATGCTTTCCGGCGATCATCTCTCCGGCCACGGCGCCGGCAAAGGCGCCCAGGAAGAGCCCGAAGGGGGGGAAGAGGACCAAACCCAACAGCATGCCGATCACCGACCCCCAGACCCCGGACCGGGTGGCCCCGAACTTCCGGGCCCCCAGGGCAGGGACCACGTAGTCCAGGACGCTCACCAGAAGGGTGAGCAACCCCATGCCCACGAGAAAAAGGGGCGTGAACGCCTGCCAGTCCCGGGCCAGGGAGAGGATCAGCAAGGCCAGGAAGGAGAGGGGCACCCCGGGGATCACCGGAAGGATGCACCCCACCAGGCCCGCCAGGGACACCAGGAGACCCAAGACCCCCAGGAAGGTTGCCATCGTTTCTCGCTCCGGAGTGGATGTTGTCCTGCCAACGGCGGGCGGAACCGCGTGAACTCCGATGGTACAGAACCTCTGGCCAGGAATCCAGCCGCGGCCGGGGGACGGGTCGAGAATCGGGGACCGTCGCCGTGCTCCGGATTCGCCACCCCCGTCCCATGGCAGGAACGCCGATCCATTGGTGGAGCGGGGACTGGAAGGGTAAGCCGAGATTGGGAATCCGGTTGCGCCCCCCTTCCCGGGCTGTTATCTTCGTTCCGGCCACCCCTTTGCCTTTGCCCGCGTAGAGGAGGGAACATGCTCTTCCCCAGAGACCGCATGACCCCGGAGGAGCGTATCCGCGTAGCCCTGGAAGGAGGCACGCCGGACCGCGTGCCCGTGGCCCCCTTCATCCACTACTTCGCCGCAACGTATGCCGGATACAGCCAGGCCGACTTGTGGGAGGACCACCGGGTGTACCGGGAAGCCATGCGCAAGACGTTCCGGGACCTGGGGCCCTGGGACGCCTCGTTTCTGCTGGACGCCCACGGCCCGGTGGCCATGAGCTTCATGATCCCCATGAAGGCGCGCATCCCGGGCAGGGATCTCCCCCGGAACAGCACCCTGCAGCTGGTCGAAGAGGAGATCATGCGGCCGGAGGACTACGACTGGCTGGCCCGGCAGCCCTCACGGCTGGACCGGGCCCTGTTCGGCCTGCTTCTGCGGCGGCTCGCCCTCCGGATCCACGATCCCCTGGGCCGCACCCTTGCCGGTCGGCTGCGCATGGCCCTGGAACTGGCCCGCAACGGGGCATACAACTACCTGGACGTGCGCATGTGGCAGCGGTGGGGGATCAGCGTGCTGTACGGCATGGGCCTGGAAGCGCCCTTTGACACGTTCTCCCTGGCCCGGAGCCTCCGGCACTTCTCGATGGACATCCTCGGCCGCCCGGACGCGATCCGGGAGGCGGCCCAAAAGATGGTGCCCGGGTTTCTTCTGGCCGCCCGGGCGGGCTGCAGGGCCACGCGCGTCCCCCGGTTCGTCATCATGTGCCACCGCTCGTCCAACGATTTCGTCTCGCCCCGCCAGTTCGCCGCGCTGGCGTTCCCCAGCCTGAAGGAGATCTGCCTTTCCCTGATCCGGGACGGGATCGTGCCGATCCTCCACTGCGACGGCAAGTGGGACAAGAACCTGGAGTGCTTTCTGGAACTCCCCGCCAAACGGTTCTGCCTTCAGTTCGACGGGCGGACCGACATGTTCCGGGCGGCCGAGATCCTGGGCGGACGCTGCACGCTCTTCGGGGACGTCCCGGCGAGTATGCTCGTACTCGCCGGCGCCGGGGACGTGGACCGGTACTGCAAGCGGCTGATCACAACGGTGGGAAAAAGGGGGGCCTACATCCTGGGGGCGGGGTGCGAGATTCCGTCGGACGCCAAGCCGGAAAACGTCTGGACCCTGATCCGGGCGGCGGTGAAATACGGGTACTACGGCTGACAGCCTGCCCCAAGGCACTTCTTCAACAGGCTCCTTCCTCAGGGGCGGGATCAGCCTTCCTGGCTCTCGCTCTCCCCGTTCGGGGATTCGGGGAACAGCCTGGCCACCTCCTCGACGATCCGCTCGGCCCGGGCCTTCTGGGACTCCGGCACCTCCACGTACCCCCACCCTTTCTGGGCAACGTAGATCCCGTCATAGGCCGTGTCCTGGAAGGTTCTCACCAGCACGGGGATCCCCTCCTGTTCCAGGGCTTCGCGGACCCGGTCCGCCTCGAAGGCGTTGTCCGCGACCTTCACCGGCACGAACTCCTCCCGGGTCAACGCGGCCCGTCTCTCCTCCTCCCGCGTCTTCCGGAGTGCAAGCTCTTGCCCGGAGATCAAGGGCACATCGCAGTCCGCGCAGGTCTCGGCCTCGTCCCTGTACTCGGTTTCACATTCCGGACAATATTTCATTTGCGGTCTCCCAAGCGTGAGTCCGTCGTTCGTCGACGCCGTCAGAACCGTGCAGTCTGCGCCGAATCCTCCGGTCGTCAGGCCTCCCATGCTTACCCGGAAAGCGTGCAAAAGGCAAAGCCGGTGTTTGTCGGCGGGGAACCCTCCCGTCAAGGGGGGGCCTCGATACGGCCCCGGAGCCGGGTTTCAGTCCGTGCCCTCGAAGTGCGTGTCCTCGTCGTAGTCGTGATCGATGCCCACGAGGCACATCCCGCACACCTCGATGGACACCATGTCGTGGGTGGGGTCCTGGCACTCGCACGGCACCAGGTGAACGTCCTCCCCGGGGTCCGCGCTCAACACCACCGGTTCTTCCCCGTTGGCGATGGCCAGGGAGACGAGTTCCAGAACCGCCGGGTTTTCAAACGACACGGTGATGATCACGTCCTTGTCCTCGGGGAATTTCTTCAGTTCCCGGATCAGTTCTGCAACGGTCATCTTCCTCACTCCTTGTGCACGTCATCGAGACGAAAGCTCTTTCAGCAGGGCGGCCAGGAAGTCCCAGAACCGGGGGACCGAACCCACTTCCACACTCTCCTGCGGGGAGTGCGCACAGCGGATCGTGGGGCCGAAGGAGAGCATGTCCATGCCCGGGGCCTTGTCCCCGATGATCCCGCACTCCAGCCCGGCGTGGATCACCCGCACCTCCGGCTCCCGGCCGAAAAGGGCCCGGTACACGCGCCGGGCGGTGGCCAGGAGTGCCGATTCCGGATCCGGGCTCCAGGATGGGTATCGGCCCCCCTGGCGGACCCGGGCACCCGCCCGTTCCCCCACCCGGGCGACGCTCGCCGCGGCTTCGTCGAGCCCTGTTGCGGAGGAGCTTCTCTGCTTGGTTCGGACCTCGGCGCGGGCTGGCCCGCAGCGTACCGCCGCGAGATTCGTGGAGGTCTCCACCGTGCCGGGAAACGCGGGGTGCATGGCGAGCACCCCGTGGGGCAGGGCGAGGAGCAGCCCCAGGAGCCGTTCCTGGTCGCCGACGGTGAGCACGCGGTCCGGCTCCGGGGCGGCCGTCTCCTCCAGGCGCAGGAAGACCCCCGGCCCCGTCTCCCGGAACGCCTCCCGGAGGCGGGCCTCGGTGCCGGCCACCTCGTCCCGGAAGGCCGGCACCCGGTCCTCGGGAACACAGACCACCGCATCGCACTCCCGCGGGATGGCGTTGTGTTTGTCCCCGCCCTCCATGGACGCCAGGCGCACCCCCAGCGCCTGGGCCCAGTCCGACAGGAACCGGGCAGCCAGCCTTACCGCGTTGCCCCGGCCCTCGTGGATGTTCAGGCCCGAGTGCCCCCCGGAGAGCCCCCCCAGCCGGAGCCGGAAGAACCGGGCATCCCGGGGAGGAGGTTCCGAGGCCAGGTCCATTTCCACGTCGGTGTACATGCCCCCGGCGCAGCCGATGTAGATCGTCCCCTCCTCCTCGGAGTCCAGGTTCAGGAGGATCCCGGCCCCGTGGATCATCTCCGGGTCCAGCTCTCGCGCCCCGGTGAGGCCCGTCTCCTCGTCCACGGTGAAGAGCAACTCCAACGGTCCGTGCACGAGGTCCTGGCTGTCCATGAGGGCCAGGGCCGCCGCCACCCCGATCCCGTTGTCCGCGCCCAGGGTGGTCCCCTCGGCCCGGACCCGGTCCCTGTCCACGGTCCACCGGATCGGGTCCCGGGCGAAGTCGTGCGGCTGGTCGCGGTCCTTCTCGCAGACCATGTCCAGGTGCGTCTGGAGGACCACCGCCGGGGCGGTCTCCCGGCCCGGGGAGGCGGGCAGGCTCACGCGGGTGTTTCCCGCAAGGTCGGTCCGGGCCGGAAACCCGCCCGCCCGGGCCTTGGCCAGCACGTACTCCCGCACGGCCGCCTCGTTGCCGGACCCTCTCGGGATGCGGCTGATCCGAAGAAACTCCTGCCAGACACGGGAAGGTGTGAGCCCCTGCGTGGGGTCGTTCATGATGCAGCCCTCATCCGCCTGTGAATCTCGAGCTTCTCCAGGGCCATGTGGATCACGTCCCGGGCAGACTCCTTCTTGCGGAGGGTCTCCTCGAGAAAGGCGCGAGCCTCCTCCTCGCGATCCAGGCCCGCCAGTGGAACCAGCGCGGCGATGACCCGCTCGAAGTGCACCGGGTGGAGTTTTTCCAGGCGGGCTTGGTTCTCCGTGAACCAGTCCCAGAGCAGGGGGGACGCGTGCGGGTTGGCCGCGGCCCGGACCAGCGGCACGAACTTGTTCCGGTCCGGTACCTCCTCCAGGATCGTGCGCAGGGCGCCCTGGACACGCCCGCTGTCCTGGAAGCAACCCAGGGCGTGCAGGACGTTGATCCGGTCGTGCTCGCTTTCCGCGGTGCGCAAACGCGTCCGGAGCCAATCCAGGGCGTTCCCATCCCCGAACGCGGCCCCGGCCTGCAGGACGGCCCGGGAGATGTCCGGATGCACCGCGGTCCCCTTGCGCATGGCCTCGAACGACTCCATCAGAAATGCCTGCGCCTCCCGGACCCCCTGTTCCGCGGCCTGAAACAGGACCGCGTCCCGCAGCGCCGAGGTGGTGTGCTTCTCTTCCGGCTGCGGCGCGAGGCCGGTTCGGGCCAGGGCTCTTTCCACGACCGCCCGGGCGGCCCGGGCGGCCTGCTCCCGCCGGTCTCCCCGCAGGATCCGGCACGCGTGGTTCAGGTTGGCCGCCCAGCCTGCCAGGGGGAGGTAAGCCTCCTCGGCATCGTAAAACGGCAAGAGATCCAGATAGGCTTGCAGCGGGAGCTGGCCGGCCATCACCAGCGCGTACAGGTCATCCTGGAGCCCCCACCGGTCTTCCGGCGCCAGGCGCCCGTCCCGGATCATGGGGCCCAGAGCGTGGAGCGCCTCGGGGTCCGTGTACCGAACCCGGTAGAAGCCGGTCGCGCGCGCGTTCACCTTGAAGGCCGCCGCGTCCGTCCCCAGGTCCAGGTGTCCGGAGCGTTCCTCCAGGATCGTGGACACGGTCCGCGTCCCCCGATCCGGGAGAAAGACCGTGACCGACACCGGCACCAGCCAGAGCCGGTCCGATCCATCTTCCAGGTAGGTGAACCGCCGCTGGCTGAGTTCCAGCCGGTTCCCCTCCCTACGGGCCTCCAGCAGAGGGTGGCCCGGTTGCTCCACCCAGCTCTTCATCAGGCGGGTGACCGGTTCCCGGGAGGTCTCTTCCAGTGCCTCCCACAGGTGATGGCTGGACGCGCACCCAAAGGCGTGCTTCTCGAGGTACCGGTGCAGGCCTTCCTGAAAGGCGGCCGGCCCGATGTGGCCCTCGATCTGGCGCAGCACGTTGGCCCCCTTGCTGTAGATGATCGGGGCCGTCACCTCGTTGATCACCACATGCTCGCCCCCGGGGATCTCGATGGCAAAGGTATTGTGAAGCGCGTCCCGTTCCAGGGCCCGCTGTTTCTGCGTGAACAGGAACGGGTCCCACACCTCCCAATCCGGGTGGTAGTGGTGCACCACGCCGAACCCGAAGTAGGTGGCGAAGCTCTCGTTGAGCCACAGGTACTTCCAGTCCGAAGGGGTTACCAGGTTCCCGAACCACTGGTGCGCTATCTCGTGGGCGATCACCTCGCAGATGCGCTGCTCTTCGGCCCGGGACGTGGTGCCCGGATAGAAGAGGAGCAGGTTTTCGCGGAACGTGATGGCGCCCCAGTTCTCCATGGCCCCGAAGGCGAAGTCCGAGACCGCGATGAGGTCCAGCTTGGCCAGGGGGTAGGGGATGCCGTAGTAGTCCTGGCAGAACCGCAGGGATTTTCTGCCGAACTCCAGGCCGTAACGCACGTCCCCGGTGGTGCCCGGCGTGCCGGCGGCCCGCACCAGGACCTCCCCCTCTCTGGCCTCGACAAAGCGGAAATCCCCCACGCCGAAGAAGAGCAGGTACGTGGACATGGGGGGTGTCTCCTGGAACACGACCCGCTTCTTCCCCCCGCCGAGCGGCGCCTCCTCCGCCACGGGGGTGTTGGACACGGCCGTGAGCCCCTCCGGCACGGTCATCTCCACCTGGAAGACCGCCTTCCTAACCGGGTGGTCGAAGCAGGGGAACGCGCGCCGTGCGTCGCTCTCCTCGAACTGGGTCACCAGCAAGGAGCCCCGTTGGCCCCCGGCGTCGTACCGGCTCCGATAAAAGCCGGCCATGCCTTCGTTGATCCTGCCCTGGTACTCGATCCGCAGGGAGAAGGTCCCGCGCCACGGCCCGGGCAGCCGCACCCGCAACTCTTCCCTCTCTGCGTTCAGGGAGAACTCGCAGGGGAGACGGTCCCCGTTTCTCAGGATCCCACAGCTCTGGACATCCAACTCCAGGGCGTCCAGGCACACCTCACTCACCGCCTCCGCAGCCTCCATCCGGATCTCCACGCTTCCGGAAAACAAGGGCTGCTCCAGGTCGGTTTCCAGCCGGATACGGTAACGAAGCGGTCTTACCTCAGGCATCCATCGTTCCTTTTCTCACAGGCTGACCACCCGGTCCGCAGCCCTCACGAACGGCGTGCAAAACCCGGGGTTCCCTTTGTCCAGGGGCCGGGCTCGATCCATTCGCCTTTCGGGTGGACCGCTTCAACACCCCGCGTTCATTTGCTCCGCAACCCCCGGGAATACCTACGGACGTCGGCATTCTGGCGGGAGGCCGGATTCCGGGAGGGTGGAGGCCCGACCCGCCTGTTTCAACAAGGGGCTGTTCAAGGATCCGGCCCTGCCTTGTTCTCCAGCCGCGTGGCCCCGGAAGCGTGCACGTTGGGGGCCCCGGCTTCCTCTGCCGCCTGCCGGAGCGACTCCATCTCCTCGCGCCGTACCAGCGGGGTGTCTCTCAAGGGAAAGCGCAACCCCAACCGTTCGTACTGGCCGGTGCACAGGTTGTTGAAGGCCAACAGGTCGTACCGCTCTGCGTTGGGCATGTGTTGCGCGATGAACCGGGCCGCCTGCCGGATGTTGTCCGGGCCGTCGGTGTACCCGGGGATCACCGGTGTGCGTACCCACAGCGGGGTGGACGTCCTTCCGATCCTCCGGGCGTTTTCCAGGATCGGCTCGAGCGGGACCCCGGTGACCTTCCGGTGCCTGTCCGCGTCCATCTGTTTCAGGTCCAGCAGGATGAGGTCCACGTGGGGCAGCACCCGTTCGTACTTCTCCCAGGGGGCGATGCCGCTGGTGTCCAGCGCGGTGGAAAGGCCCTGGGCCTTGCACCGCCGGAGAAAGGCCTCCACGAAGTCCGCCTGCATCATCGGTTCCCCGCCGCCCAGGGTGACCCCTCCCCCGCTGTTGCGGAAAAAGGCCTCGTCCTTCTTCACCTCGGTCAAGAGGGCCTCCACGGTCCAGGGCTTGCCCACCACCTCCAGCGCGGCCGCGGGGCAGGCCTCCTCACAGTCCCCGCACGCGTTGCAGCGTTTCCGGTCGATGACCATGCCGCCCGGGGTGAGAGTCAAGGCGTTCTCCGGGCAGGCCTTCAGGCAGTCCCTGGCCCCGATGCAGCGCGTGGCGTACCAGAGGAGCTGCGGCCGGGGGGAGATCCCCTCCGGGTTGTGACACCAGGCGCAGGACAGGGGACACCCCTTGAAGAAGACCGTGGTTCGAATCCCGGGCCCGTCCTCCGTGGAGAAGCGCTGGATGTTGAAGATCAACGCCTCGCCGGAGGCTGCCTGGCGTGAACGCATGGTGCTCCCCCTGTTCGCTGGGTCCCGGGTCCGCATGATCCTCACAGGATAGAGGAAGCTTGCCCCCAGGTAAACAAGGCGGGAGGGGCCGGCCGCCGGGATGGGCCTGGAAAACCGGGAGAATGGGCCCGATCGTGCCGGCTCAGGCCTTTATCCGTCTCTCGGGGCGGATTTCTCGCAGGGGCTCACCGACCGCAGGTTTCCTGAAGCCAATGCAGAATGCCGGGAAGGATCTCTTCCAGGTAGTCCAGGACCAGGTAGTGGGGAAGGCCGGCGTGGACGTGAAGGGCCTTGCGGCAGGAAAGCCGCCGGTAGATCCCCTCCACGTAGTCCAGGGGAAAGATGGTGTCCCTCTGGCCATGCAGGATCAGGACCGGGGTGCGGATCTCCTCCACGGGCCGGGGCAGGGGTTCGGACGCCAGCGACGCCATGCCCCGTAGCCGGAGGTAGGGTACGAACAGGGGATCCTCCCGGGCCACGCGTGCGGAGTTGCCCAGAAACTTGACCGGTTCGGCCGCGAGGTCCAGATAGAGGGACAGCGGCACCTTCCACTCGGGTGCCAGGCGGGCGGCCCGCCGCACCACGGGCTTGAGCAGTCGGCTGGCCGCGGGCCAGCGCGTGAGGCGCACGCTCGCCGGGTCGCCCAGGTCCGCCAGGTTGTGGCAGATCGCGCAGGCCACGGGGTCTCCGGCGGCCGCGAAGTAGAAGCAGGCGATCCCGCCCTGGCTCGACCCGGCCACGGCGATGGGGTCCCCGAAGCGCTTCCGGGCGTAGCCCACCGCGGCCCGCAGGTCAGAGACCAGTTCCGGTAGGATGTAGCTTCCCCGGGCGCCCTCGCTCCGTCCGTGGCCCCGGGGGTCGAACCCCACGACGTTGTAGCCGCGATCCGCCAGCTTCGTGAGAAATTCCCCGTAGAGCATCGCGTAGGCGTTGGTGCCGGGCATGAAGACCACGGTGGGCCGGCCCCGCTCCTTCTCGATCACGTCCAGGTGAAGCCTCAAGCCCCCGGACAGGACCGAATCCTGTTCGAACCGGTCGAAGTAGTTGGGCGTTCCCCGCTTCTCGCAGATCTGCCCGATCCACTCCCGGAGCCGGGAATCATCAACGCGCATGGGTCTCCTTTCCCTTCCCCGTTTCCGATCCTACCCTATTAAGAAGCACGGCCTTCGACGTCCGGCTCCGGTTGGGCCTGCAAGCGCCCGCGGTGGAGGTCCCGCAGGACGACGGCGGCCGGTTCAGGTCCCTTGAAGGCCGCCGGAGGACGAGGGAACCTCCCCGTGGGTGCGGCCCACTCAACGAGGAAGCTCGGTCCCGGACCTCCGGCTTCATGCCTCGGGGTCGGCCAAGGGCCGATGGAAAACTACCAACCGGGAGGCTGCCGTCCTTACCTGAAGCCCGATCTCTTGCATGCTGACCATCTCCCTGCAACCTGTCAACGCGAGGGTCCGGGAACACCGCGGAAAGAAGGGTTCCGTCGGACGGGTATTCCCCGTGCGGGGGTCCGGCGGATTGTGGGACAGAGGCTCTCTCGCCCGGGCTACCGGGCAGACCTTGTCGAGAACGGCCAGGCTGCCATAGAATGAGGCGAGAAGGCCCTGGCCGGCGTCCAGCGGGAGTTCCTGGCGCGAAGCGCCGGGAACTCCCGCTGCGAGGCGACCTAGCCCCGG
>Ga0068714_10005663_pt1 | contig 13148 bp, 10 predicted proteins | sample MTBNYHSulfiMetaG_FD_62988 | JGI IMG/M metagenome (GOLD analysis project Ga0068714, IMG submission 62988) | Enrichment culture microbial communities from rom New York Harbor, USA that are MTBE-degrading - MTBE-NYH (New York Harbor Sulfidogenic)... | ecosystem: Environmental > Aquatic > Marine >... | reverse complement strand
GGGGTTCTTATCCCTGGCCCGGGAAGCGGAGGCCGACCTGATCTTCCTGCAGGAGGCCAACCCGACCCCGGAAGTCGCGCGCAAGGTCGCGGCCGAACTGGGGATGGACGAGATCCATCAGGTGTGCAATGCGGGAATCAAGCTCCCGCTGGGTGTCCCCCTTTCCTTCCGGTCCGGGGTCATCCTTCTCGCACGCCGGGGCATGGGCCTGTTCCGTTTGGCGGCCATCAAACTGCCGGGCAGCGGATGGGGATGGTGCGGCGACCGGTTTTCTTTTCAGGTGCAGGAACATCGATACGCCCTGTTCGGCCGGGTGGAATGGCAGGGCACGTCCCTCATTCTGGCGGTGACACACCTTCATCAGACCCGTCCCCTCAACCGGGAAGCCGTGAGGAGGATCCGCCAAGCGGCGCAGGAAGAAAGGATCCCCCTGCGCCTGTGCACCCGGCTGCTGGCCGGTTACGAGGAACGCGTGACGCGCCGGCGTAGGCAGCTCCAGACGGTCCTGTCCCACCTCGAGCGCCTGGCGCCCGCCGGGCCGGCCATCCTGGCAGGAGACTTCAACGCGGAGCCCGACTCGGTGGAAATCCGCGATCTGGTTCACCGCCGCGGGTTCATCGACACCTACGCGCAGGCCGGACCGCCCCCGGGATACACCTGGGACCCGGAGCGAAACAGAAACTCACCCCTGAGCAGCGGTGCGTTCCTGAAGCGGAACCTGTACCCGCAGGAGATCCGTGTCCTGCTGGAGGCACAGGACATGCGCCCGGGCAGGCTGGACTATGTGTTCTTGAACCCTTGGTTCACCGTGGAACAGGTGCTCTCCAGCGAGTTGTTCGCCACCCGGCCGCTCCCCGGGGGCCTGTTCTGTTCCGACCACTTCGGGGTGACCGCCACCCTCCGTTTCGGACCCCATCCGGGGGAGGTTGCCTTTGTGCCGAAACACGCCGCAGCGCTCCGAGACAAGGCCGCCTCGGACCCAGGTGGAGACTCAGCATAGACGGGCGCCCCCCCGGGTTGCAACGGAGTCCCCGGTCGGCTGGAGATCGGCCGGGCCTGCGGGGGACCGGTCCCGGAAGGAAGGCGACATTTTTGACTTCCCGCCGGGATTTCTCTACGCTCGGAACCGTGACCTCCGCGCTCATCACGACCGGGCGCCACGGGCCCTGGTTCGCGGTTCCGCGCAAACCCACGCCCCACCCGGGGCAACCTGTTGCACCCTGCCACCGGGCCCGGCGAGGTCCTGTCACACGATCCGAAGGCGGCGGGACACCCGGAACCGCCCCACGGCGAGCGCCGAGATCGAGGCGTCCGTCTCCGCTCACCTGCACACAGTGGATTCCACGAAAGACCTCCAACCATGAAACGCTGCATCCGTTGGCACGCGCCTCGTCACCGAATGTCCCCGGACGGTCCTCGTTCCGCGGCCGCCACGGGGACCGGGGACCGCGCCCTTTCCGAAAACCGCCCGGCGGCGGCAAGGGCTCCGAGGCCCGTGCTGCCCCTGCTGCCCCTGCTGCTGCTCCTTCTATGGCATTCGGGCGTGTGGGCCCAAACAGCGGTACCCCACTCTCGCCCGCCGGTCTCCACGTTCCGGATCCCGGAACTGGCCACCTTTTGCGGGGAGAACGTCCCCCTGGATCGTGCGGATGTGCGCGAACGGCTGGAACGGGAGTTCTACAACCTCCTGGACCACGAGGGGCAGCTCGTGCTCTACATCAAGCGCGCGGCCCGAACCGGCCCCGTGGTGGAACCGATCCTCAAGGCACAGGGGGTGCCCGACGATCTGAAGTTCGTCCCGGTGGTCGAGAGCGGCTTGCTGTTCCGGGCCCACAGCTCTGCCCGTGCGGTGGGGTACTGGCAGTTTCTGGAGCCGACGGCCAAGCGTTACGGGCTTCGCGTGGACCGGTACGTGGACGAACGGCGTTCGCTCGCCCATTCCACCCGCGCCGCCGTCGCCTACCTCAAGCAACTGCACGCGGAATTCGGCTCCTGGGCCACCGCCCTGGCCGCCTACAACTGGGGGGAGATGAACGTACGAACCCTGGTGGAAACGCAAGGGACTCGCCATTACTATGACCTGTACATGCCCGATGAAACGGAACGGTTCGTGTTCAAGATCCTCACCCTGAAACGAATCTTGGAGGCCCCGGAAGCTTACGCCATCCACGTCCCGGAAGATCAGAAGTACCGTCTTCCCGCCACCACGGACGTTCCGCTAACGCTCGAACGCCACGTCCCCATGCAGGTCCTGTCCACGTGTGCGGACACCCCGCCCCGCACCCTCCGCCACCTGAACCCCTGGATGATGAGGAACGAACTGCCCGCGGGGAAACACCCCTTCACCCTGCCGCAAGGCAAGGAGACGGGCTTCGATCTGTGCGTAACCCGCCACCAGGCTGTTGGCAAAGAGATCGTGCACGTGGTAGGCAAGGGAGAGTCTCTGGGCACCATCGCCCAACGGTACGGCGTTTCCGTGCGGGACATCGAAACATGGAATCGCCTTTCCCGAAATCGGCCGATCCACCCCGGTCAACGGCTCATCCTCCGGCCACGGGACTGACCCGCCCAGCATTCACCCCCTGGGCTGCTCACGAACGCCGTTCTCCTGAAAAATAGGACCCTGTGCATGGGCAAGATCCTGGTCATCGACGACGAACAGCGGAATCTGCTGGTGATGGAAGCGCTGCTGACCCCCCTGGGCCACAACGTCCATTTGGCCTCCAGCGGGGAGCAGGGCCTCCAAGCCGCACGGACGGATCCGCCGGATCTCATCCTGCTGGACATCCAGATGCCGGGTATGGACGGTTTCCAGGTGGCCCGACGGGTGAAAGAGGACGAGAATACCCGGCTGATCCCGGTCGTGATGGTCACCGGGCTCACGGACGAGGCGGCCCGCGAACGGGCGCTGGAAGCCGGCGCGGACGACTTCCTGGCCAAGCCCGTGGACCGCACGGAGCTGAAGACACGGGTACGGTCCCTGCTGAAGGTCAAGGCCTTCAACGATCACATGATCCACCACCAGAAGGAGCTTGAGACCCAGGTGGCCAGCCGCACCGAGCAGTTGCGGCAGGCGCTGGAACGGACCAACCGTGCCTCGCTGGAGACGATTCACCGCCTCTCCCGGGCGGCGGAGTATAAGGACGAAAACACCGGCGAGCATATCGTGCGCATGAGCCATTACTCCGCGGCCATCGCCCACACCCTGGGCCTGGCGGAAAAGACGGTACAATCCATCCTGTACGCCGCACCCTTGCACGACATCGGGAAGATCGGCATCCCGGACCGGATCCTCCTAAAACCGGGCAAGCTCGACCCGGAAGAGTGGGCGATCATGAAGCAGCACACCCTGATCGGCGCCGGGATCCTGAAGCAATCGGATTCCGAGGTGATCCGTCTGGCGGAGACCATTGCCCTTTCCCACCACGAACGGTGGGACGGGAGCGGGTACCCCCAGGGCCTGGCCGGCGAGGACATCCCGCTGGCGGGACGAATCGTGGCCATTGCCGACGTATTCGACGCCCTGACCTCCCGACGTCCCTACAAGGAGGCTTTCTCCCTGGAGAAGACGTTCGGGATCATCCGGGAGGGTCTGGGCCGGCACTTTGCCCCCGCCGTGGGGGATGCCTTCTTCTCCATCCGGGATCGGATCGTGAGCATCCGAGAGACGTACCAGGACCGGCAAGAAAGCCCGTTCGTCCTGCTCGCGGACAAGGCGGGAAAGGGGGCCTGAATGAAGGTGTTCCGGTACATGGACCTCACCGCCAAAGAGCTGGCGGCCCTGGACCGCGACCGCACCGTGGTCTTTTCCTCCGTGTCCCCTCTGGAGGTTCACGGGGATCACCTCCCCCTGGGCACGGACCTGTTCATCGCCGAGTCGGTGCGCGACCGGATCATGGAGCGGCTGGCGCAGCGGCACCCCGACTACAGCGCGCTGGTGCTCCCCACGTTGTGGCTGGGCGCCAACGCCATCCCGGTTCCCGGTTCCGTACCCGTCAGCCACCGGGCGGTACGCCGCGCCGTATGGGACACGGGCCGAGCCCTGGCAGACCTGGGGTTCCGCACCTGGGTGCTCACGGACAACCACGGCGGCCCCCTCCACCAGATCGCCCTGGAAACCGCGGCCCGAAGCCTCGCCCCCTTGAACCTCCACCTGGTCGCCCCCTTCCATGCCCTGTTCCGCCGTATGGTGGACCGCGACCCGGCCCTGTTGCGCGCCACCGGCCTCGCCCGGGACCGATGCGGGGCCGCGGAGGACGCCCACGCGGGAACCAACGAGACCTCCCTCATGCTCGCTCTTCACCCGGACAAGGTCCGTCCTTCCTGGACGGACACCGGCCCGGCCCGGCAGTCCCCCATGCCGCCTTCCCTCAGACTCCTGGCGGGCGCGGCCCGCCTGCTGGCGGCCGCCGGACTTGACGACGCCGCCACGGACCTGGGTTTTCTCGCCCGGGCGCTGGCCTGGGTGGGAGACCCCCAGATGGCGCCCTACCAGGGGGACCCGTCAGCGGCCTCCCGCCAAGCGGGGGAGTCCATGTTCGCCTATCACGCGGATCTGGGGATGGAACTCCTGGAGGAGGCCCTCACGGGCACCTGCCCCCGCCCCAAACCGATCGGGTGGTCGCTGCGCGTGCTGCGGTTCTTCCTGTAGGCCCGCACCCCGTCCAGTACCGGCCCCATCGTTCGGCAGCAGGCACCCGCAAGAGGAGACGAGATGGAGTGCAAGAAAGAGAAGAATCTACAGGGGTGCAACTGCAGCTACAACCCCTGCGCCCGCCAGGGGATTTGCTGCGAATGCCTCGCCTACCATCTGAAGAGCCGCGAACTTCCCGCGTGCTGCTTTCCCGCGGACGCGGAACGAACGTACGACCGTTCCTTTGAGCACTTCGCGCGCCTGGTGCAGAAGAACCGGGTGTGAGCGGCTCGGGCACACGCCCGAATCCCGCCGTGGAGGCTGCGGGGCCGGGAACGGTGGCACGCCCGTGCGGCCGGCTATCCCACGCCGTCCCACGCTTCCCAGCCCCTTGGATTCACAGGACAGCCCGGATCCCAACGCCGCCAGCCTGACCACACGCCGCCACGGGCCGTTACAGGGCCAGCGCCGCCTCGAACCCCTCCCGCACGGCGTCCTGGAGCTTGCGCGGTTCCCGGGCATCCCCAATGGTGATCACCCGCGTCCCGCTCTCGGCCAGCTCCGAGGCCAGCCGGTTCTCGGAACGCGCCCCCACGGCCAATATCACGGTGTCCGCCGGCAAGGCCTCGCGACCCACGGCGGTCTCCACGACCACCTCATCCGCCGTGATCTCCACGAGCCGGGTGCCCGTTTTCAGACGCACGCCCATCAGCCGCAGGCTTTTCATCAAGGACCAGCGCGCGGTTCGTCCCACGTTGCCGGCCATCCGGTCCACCATGTCCACCACGGTCACGGTCCGGCCCGACGCGTGCAGGAGCTTGCGGGCAAAGGCCGGTTCCTCGGCCGTGTGGAACAGGAGGAACGTGAAGACCGCCGGCTCCGGCACGTCCAGCACAGTGAGGTAGTGGGCCGTTTCGCAACCGGTGGCGTTCCCCCCGATGATCACCACGTTCCGGCCGATGTCCGCGACCCGTTCCATCAACACGTCCCACGCGTTCACCACGTGCGGCAAGTCCGCGCCCGGCACCCGCGGTCCCACCGGCCGCGCCCCGGTAGCCACCACAACCACGTCGGGCGCCTCCCGGCGAACCCGTTCCGCCGTAAGGGGGTTGGACAACAAAACCTCCACCCCCCGCCGAGCCATCCGGCGGCTCATGCTGTCTGTGATCTTCTGGAGTTCTCGCTTTCCCGGCGGCACCCGGGCCAGGTTGATCTGCCCCCCGAGGGCTCCCTCCTTTTCGAAGAGGGAGACGTGGTGCCCTGCCTCGGCGGCCGTGAGGGCACACTCCATGCCGGCAGGCCCTCCCCCGGCCACGAACACCTTCCTCGGCACCTCCGCGGCGACCACCCGCAACTCGTCCTCCCGCCCGGCCCGCGGGTTCAGCACGCAGGAGACCCGGGCCCCGGAGAAGATGGAGTCGAAACAGCCCTGGTTGCAGGAGATGCAGGAGACGATCTCGTCGAGCCGGCCCTGGCGCACCTTGTCCGGGAGTTCGGGGTCCGCGATGAGAGGCCGGCCCCAGCAGATCATGTCGCACGCCCCGGAACGCAAGGTGCGCTCGGCCAGTTCCGGATCCCCCAGCCGATTGGAGGCGAACACCGGCACGTTCACTTGGCGCTTCACGCCTCGGGCCAGGTACACAAAACACCCCGGCGGCACGTTGCTGGTGAGCTGCGGGACCGAGGTCTCATGCCACCCGCCGGTCACGTTCACCGCGTCGGCCCCGGCCTCCTCCGCCCGGGCCGCGAAAAGGGCGGCCTCCTGGTTCGTGTTCCCGCCTTCCATGAAATCGTGCCCGGCGATCCGCACCCCCAGAGGAAACCCGGTCCCCAGGGCCGACCGTACGCGCCGGATCACCTCCAGGCCGAAGCGCATCCGGTTTTCCGGCGTGCCGCCATACTCGTCCGTACGCCGGTTGGTCACCGGAGAAAGAAACTGGCTGATCAGGTAACCGGTGCAGGCGAGAACCTCCACGAGATCGAACCCAGCGTCTCGGGCCCGCAGGGCCGCACGCACGTAGGCGTCCTGGACCTCCAGGATGTCCTCCGGGGTCATCTCCCGCGGCGTCTCCCCGGTGAGTCTGCTGGGGACCGGGGACGGCGCGATGGGCTTCTCCCCGGTCACGAAGGTGAAGGCGTTGCGTCCCATGTGGATGAGCTGCGTGGCAAGCCTCACGTCCGTGTCCCGGTGCAGCTCGTCCGTGAACGACCGGAGCGGTTCCACGTGTTCGTCCCCGAAGAGGCCGGGCATCAGCGGCGCGCTGCCCCGGACATCGATGGCCGCAGGGCCGACGGTCATCAGGCCCACACCCCCCAGGGCTCGCTCCCGGTAAAACGCCCGAAGCCTCGGGGTGAACGAGTAGTCGTGGGTATAGGCCATGCCCATGGCCGGCATCACGGTCCGGTTCTTCACGGTCAGGCCGTTGATCGTGATCGGTTCGAACAGTTTCACGAACTCCATGCGCTCTTCCTCCGTCCGTTTTCAGCGTCGGATGTCCAACGATTCCATGGGGAAAGGGGGTTCAAACCGTGCGAGTTCCCGGACGCGCCCCCTCCGGGGCCAGGAGACTCGCTTCGATGGGCCTGGACCGGCGCCGGACAAGCACCGCGGTGCAGACGGCAGGTTCTCGGCAAGCCGCTACAGGGCGATCTCCACGTCCGACAACGGGTACGCGGCACAGGCATGGACGTACCCGAACCGCCGGTCCGACCGGCGCACATGGACCCCTTGGGGCTCGAAGACGCTGCCGGACAGAACCCGCACACGGCACTCGCTGCACGCGCCGCAGCGGCACAGGGACGGTACCCGGACACCGTGGTTCTCCAGGGCCTTGAGCAGGGGTTCCCCGGCACAGGCCTCCAGGACCGCCCCCCCTTGCACACGGACCGCAAACCGGTCGCCCGGCCGAACGCCCCGGGGCCACGCGGGGTCCTCCCCGATCCGAGCGGGCAGCCCGTACATCTCCCGGCGCAGCCTGCGGCGGGGGATCCCGAGCCGCTCCAGTTCCGGGAGGCAAAAATCGTACATGGCCTGGGGGCCGCACACGTAGAACGTCCTGTCCTCCAAGCGGCCCAGCGTCTGGCGGATCAGCTGCCCGGTGATGAGCCCCGTCCGTCCGGCATACCCGGCCGGCGGGGTTTCGATCACGGGCACGTAGTGAAAGTTCTCGAACCGCGCATCCAGGTCCGAAAAGGCCTCGTGACCGATGGCATGGGCCAGATCCCGGTTTCCCAAGAACAGGTGCACCTCCCGGTCCAGGCCGCACTCCAGAATCTCCCGCACCATGCTCATAAACGGCGTGACCCCGCAGCCGCCAGCGACCATCACCATGCGGCGAGCGTGAAACACCGGATTGTGCACGAACTCGCCGGCAGGTCCCGAACTCTCCAGACGGCTCCCCCGCTTCACCCGGTCCAGCAGGGTGTTGGACACCAGGCCTCCCTCCATGCGTTGCACGGTGACCTCGTAGTAGCCCGTCTGGTTCGGCGGGGAGGAAATGCTGTAGGGGCGGCTCGTCCGCACCCCATCCACCTCCACCACCAAGGCGATGTATTGGCCTGCCTGGAACGGCGGCAGCGGGCCGTCGGGCCGCACCAGACGCAGGGTCGCCGCGGACGGGGTCTCCTCCCGGACGTCCGACACAACCAGGGAGATCGACTTCGGGTGCAGGCGCCGGATGATAGGGTCTGCAGCATCCTTCCCGGCCGTGTAGTCCACCCCCAGGCGCCGGCTTGTCTCGATGGCGTCTACGATGTCGCGGTACCCGTCGAACTGCTCGTGTATGCCTCGCTTCATACCCCTTCCCCTTTCCGTGTCCTACCCTCCAACATCGGCGCGCTTCCCCGCAGGACGCCGCAGGGAAACGCACCGCTCAGGTGTCCGGAACGCGCTCGCCCATTCGACGCCGCTCCCAGCCATTTTTCCCGGTGCCTCGGGTCTCTTCCCCGTCGAGCCTCGGGCCCCTCCCGGCAAAGGGTGCGCAGCCGGCGGCGTCATCGGCCTCCCGAAGAGGCATGGATCTCTTTCAGGATGGAACCGGCCGCCGCCCTGCCGGACTCCAACGTGGGCTGGAACCCGCAGTCTCCACCCCACCCGCCGGCAAAGAGCAGACCCTGGAAGGCGGAACGCCGGCCCGGCTGAAAGAAGAGCGAGTCCTTGGTCTGCTGTTCAAATCCGTAGATGGAGCCGCCGGGATGGCCGAGATACCGCATGTGGGTGAGCGGGGTGGCCACTTCCATCTCCTCGATGCGCCCGCGCAGGCCCGGATAGACCTTCTCCACCGTGCGGAGCACGGCCTCGGCCAAACGGTACTTGGTCCCGTAGTACTCGGTGGTGGGAACCCGGAGCCACGGCTCGCCGAACTTCAGGGTGACCAAGTTCACCTGACTCGTTCCCGGCGGGGAGAAGGTAGGGTCCGCCACGTCGTAGCAGCTCATGACCATCACCTCCGAACCCATCTCCAACTCGCGCATCCGACGGTAGGACAGGTCCCCAATGTCGATGTGAGGCATCAGGAAGCTCGTGGACTCCGTGATCCCCAGCTCTGCGGGTTCGCCGTCGAACCCCATGTAGAGCGTGAAGGCGGAGGGGCCCAGGCTCCGCCCGCGCATCTCGACAAGGGCCCGCTCCGGGACCCGCTCCGCACCGATCAACTGGAGGTACGTGGCCACGGGCGAGACGTTGGACACCACGAACCGCGCCGGGATCCGCTCGCCGTCGTCGGTCACCACACCCCGGACCCGCTCCCCTTCCACCAGGATCTTCTTCACGCCGCAGTGGTACCGCACCGTCCCGCCGTTGGCGAGGAACCGCGCGGCGAGCGCGTTGGACAGGGCCTGGGATCCGCCTTTCAAGTGAAACGGCTTGAACTCCAGGTAGGTGAAGAACACCATAGCCAGGTAGGTGAACGCGAGCCGGGAAGGAGGCAGCCCGATGTAGCCCCAGTAGACGGACAAGACCGCCTTGAGCAGGGGATCCCGGAAATGGTTGTCCAGGACCTCCTTGCAAGGCACGAATGCGTACCGGTAGAGCAGCGGGTACTTCTCCCGGGAGGGTTCCGGGTCCCGAAAAACCACCGCCTGGAGCATCTGCTGGGCAAAGGCGTACACGAGTTGGAAGAAGGCCTCGATGGCATCCTTCTCCACGGGAAACCGGTCCTGGAGTTCCCGCACCGCCTGGTGCCGGTCCGCCCTCAGCGTGAGATCGAACCCGTCTGTGGTCTGGACCCGGTACAGGTCGGACATCTCCACAAAGGTCAGGTCATCCAGCACCCCCAGGCTCCCCAGGAGGGCCCGGAGCGGCCCGGGGTATTCCGGCGTGCCCAGCCCGCTCAACTGGTGCAGGGCAACCTCGAACTCAAACCGGCCCCGGCAGAAGCTGGTGGCACTGCCGCCGGGAACGTTGTGCCGCTCCAGCAGGAGTACGTTCAGCCCTTTCTGAGCCAGCGATGCCGAGGCCGTCAACCCCCCGTTGCCGGCCCCCACCACGATCACGTCATACCCTTCCATGCAACCTCCTCTCACGGCGGCCCCGGGGGTTTCCCCCTCCACGCCACATCCCCGCCGGCAGCCCCCTACCCCAGGGCCACGTCCAGGGTCATCATGACCGCAAACCCCATCATGGTTCCCACGGTGGCCACATCCGTGTTCTTTTCCTGTTGGCTCTCGGGGATCAGTTGCTCCACCACCACGTAGATCATGGCCCCCGCGGCAAAGGCCAGGGCGTAAGGGAGCAGCGGACGCATGGCGATGACGGCGGCCGCCCCGATGACGGCGGCCACCGGCTCCACCGCGCCCGAGAGCTGCCCGTACCAGAAGCTCCTCCCCCGAGACATTCCCTCCCTGCGGAGGGGAAAAGACACCGCGGATCCTTCCGGAAAGTTCTGGATGCCGATCCCCATGGCCAGGGCCACGGCCCCGGCCAGGGTGGCCGAAGGCAGGTCCGCGGCCAGGGCCCCGAACGCAACCCCCACGGCCAGCCCCTCCGGCACGTTGTGCAGGGTGATGGCCAGAACCAGCAAGGTGTTGCGGTGCCAGCCCGTCTTGATCCCTTCTGCCTCTTCCCGAGGGAATCCCAGGTGGAGGTGCGGGAGCAGTTTGTCCACGGCCCACAGGAACGCACCCCCCAAAAGAAACCCCACCACCGCGGGAATCCAGGCGGGCAGCGGGCCTTCCTCTGCCATGTCGATGGCCGGCGCCAGCAGAGACCAGTAGCTCGCCGCGATCATGACACCCGCGGCAAACCCCAGCATGCCGTCCAGCACCTTCCGCCGGATGCGTTTCAAGAAGAAAACCAGCCCGGCACCCAGAGCCGTCATGAACCAGGTGAACAGCGTAGCGACGCACGCTTGTCCCACGGGGTGCAAGCCGACGAACCACGACACGAGGATCATGTGGGGCACTCCCTCAACGGGACATCACAGGTTCACGGCTTCGAACGGTTCCACCACCCGCACCTCGGCATCCGGAACCCGTTCCGACACGCGTGCGACAAACCCGGCAAGGTCCTGGAAAGGCAGCTTCGGGGCGGGCCTTCCCGCGGCCAAGGGGCGGGTGAAATCGTCGTAGTGAAAAGGGATGACGAGCCAGGGCCGGACCAGGGCGGGCAAGCGTTCCACGTACTCGGGCACTCGCTTCCACCCCGGCACGCACAGGAACAGCGCGTCGCACACCTGTCCCTCTACCTCGGCCTCGATGAAATCCGCACTGCCGGCCACCAGAATCACCCGCCCTCCGATCTCCAATCTGGGAAGGAAGACCGTGCCGTGCCCATAGGCGGATGCCTTCAGCGGAAGGCGCCCGTCCGGAGGGATCTCCCCGGGAAAGGGGACGCGTCCCAGAGCCACACGCCCGTGCCGGGACCGGATCATGGTCACCGCATCGCCGCCGGGAAGCTCCACCCGCTCGCCTCCTTCACAGACCCGCACCCGGCCCGGCATGCCGCAAAGCCCCAGGAGGGTGTCCAGGCTGCGGCTGCCCACCAGCGGACCCTCGAAGCGCCGGGCCAGGTCGGGAACGTCCAGCGCGTGATCGAAGTGGGTGTGGCTCACGATCACGGCGGACACCTTCCCTGGAATCCGCCGCACGTACGCCTCGATGGCCTCCGGCACGGGCGCCAATCCCCGGAGGAGGAGAGCCTTTTTGCCTAGCCGGGAGACGTACGGATCCAGGAGAACGGTCAGGCCCTCGTGCGTGAACTCGAGCCCGGCCGCGCCGGTCCATCGAACCGTGACCATGGTGGACTCTCCTCCTTCCTCGCCAGGAGAACAGGCTCTGCGCCCATCCCGCGCCGGTCCCCGCCGGAGACGGCAACGGGTCACAACGACTCGTAGGCCCGTCGCACAACTTCCGTGCCGTAGGTTCGCTCCAACCTGCGTATCGTGAAGTGGCCGCGAGCCACCCGCTGAAAGTGATCGATGAACAGTGTGTTGATGAGCGCCCCGCCCGCGGCCCCGATGAGCGGCACGGCCTGCGCCACGGCCTTCTCGGTGACCGCGAGCCCGTACCGTGCGGCGATTTGGGAGATCAGGCGCACGATCACCGGAGCGCCCGGGTCGGCCAACCCCTGCGCGGCGAGGTAACGGGACGCAGCGGAGACCGAGTTCGCCAGGGTGGCACGAACCACGAAATACCCGGTATCCGCACTGTCGTCGCTCGGCGAAACGCCTCCCAGGGCGAAGACCTCCATGCAGGCCAGCTTCGTCTCCAGGGAGCGGATCCTCTCCCCTTCACTGCGGGCGATGTCCGCCACCGACCGAAGCATGACCGCGGTGGACACGGGCAGTTCCACGGACAGGGCTGCCAACCCCAGCGCGCCTCCTGCCGCTCCCGAGGCGGCGGCCGCGACCTTGTGCAGAAGGTCCGACGAGGACGTCGGCGGCCGCCCGTCGTCCAACGTCAGCACCGCGGTGTTCAAGGCCTTCTCGATCGCCACACGGCTCGCCTTACGTATCATCGCCGACCAGCCTGCCGGAAGGAGCTGAACCCCCTTTTCCACGGACACTCCGAAAGCGTGCGTCATCCGCGTGGCAAGGCTCACCCGTTCCAGGAGAGCCCTGGCGTGCTCCAGGTCCGTCCGATCTCGGGCCGTGAGGGTCAACGCTGCCTCCGCCACTTCTGAAACGCGTGGATCGAAAAACCGTCCACAAGCCGGATTTCAGCCAGACTAGGGAAAGACACCACGGCAAGTCAAACGGGCAACCACACACGATGCAGCCGTTGCTCCTCCCGGCCGCGCACGACCCAGGGAAGGATCGATCCCTGCGGGCCACCCCGGGGTTCGCCGGGCCGCCTCCTGCCGGGTTGACACGAATCCGCGGGCTTCTCTATACTTCCTCATCACGTTGGAACCGTTTCCATCCTCGCGAAAAAGGGAGAATCCGCGTGAAGAGGAAACCACCTTCCAGACGTCTTCCTTTGTTCCTGGCCCTCGCTTTGCTCCTCACCGCCCAGTGCGTCCCCCCCCGTAAGCTGCAGATGACCGAATCCCCGGTAGGCCCGGATCAGAACCTTGCCG
>Ga0068714_10005662_pt1 | contig 13154 bp, 8 predicted proteins | sample MTBNYHSulfiMetaG_FD_62988 | JGI IMG/M metagenome (GOLD analysis project Ga0068714, IMG submission 62988) | Enrichment culture microbial communities from rom New York Harbor, USA that are MTBE-degrading - MTBE-NYH (New York Harbor Sulfidogenic)... | ecosystem: Environmental > Aquatic > Marine >... | reverse complement strand
CATCCCATGCAGTACCAGTTTGTGCCCGGTGAATCAGAGGGTGTTGATTTTATTGTTGAACGTGCCATGGCCGGGTCTCCGGAAAACCCTTTATGGATTGTCGGACTGGGCACAGTAACCGACCTGGCATCTGCCTATCTTAAAGAACCTGCCATCAAGGACCGGGTAATAATATTCTGGCACGGAAGGACTCATCAAACCTGGCCACACAGGGCGATCAATTATAATGTAAAAGGGGACATGCATGCTGCCCGGATGTTGTTCAACTCACCCTTACCTTTTGTGTTGTTTGACACAGGGACTCATCTGACTGCAGGCCCGCTTGAAGAAACCGAAAAATATGTCAGACCTTATGGTGAATTGGGGAGATATTTATATGAATACAGGCTGAAAAATCCATATTTTCTTTCGGAGGGGAAAGGCTATTTTGACATGGGAGATATAGCTGTATTAATTGATCCTTCGATAGGGAAATGGGAAGAAATTGAGTGTCCGACATTAAATCATTATATGGATTACAGTTTTGAAAAGCCGAACGGCAAATTCCTCAGGTGCTATGATGTTGACCGTGAAAGGACTTTCAACCTTCTTTATGATAAGCTGAAGGTAAATTATCCAGTCAAATGAAATTTTTTTCAATAAATCCTTAAAAGGAATCAGCGGTAAAGGGATCGCCTGTTTGCTTCATCCAGTCTTTCAGTTCAGCCTTGAGCTGATTCTTAATTTTTTGCATATCCTCATCATAAGCCAGGTTTTTCATCTCAAGCGGATCAGCGATCATATCAAAAAGTTCCTCGTTCCGTTCTCCTTTTGAGTAAATATTGTACTTGTATTTTGATGTGCGTATCATCCTTCCGGTAAGTGAATGATCCTTAATATCAACCCCCAGCTCTGTCACCACATATTCCCTGAATTTCTCATCAGGTTTTTCGATTACTTTTTTCAGGCTTACCCCTTTGAGGTCATCCGGTATTTCAATCCCTGCATAATCAAGGATGGTAGGGAATACGTCAATTCCTGATACCAGATGATTTTTGTCAACACCCAAGGCTGGGATTTTATCTTTGTAATACATTGCAAAAGGTACCCTGGCAGGACCTTCATACACGGAAAGTTTAGCCGCCCATTTTTTTTCAGCCATACCGTCTCCATGATCGGAAGTAAAAATCACCAGGGTATTATCCAGCATTCCTTTATCCCTTAATGCATCCAACACTCTGCCGATCTGGACATCCACTTCTTCAGTAAACCGGTAATAATACCACAGATAGGCTCTCCACCGGGTTTCATCATTTCCCTGGCTAAGCTGGAGTTCATTGCCATAATACATCCTTTTACGCGAGTTGGCTATTATATCAGGTTCTTCGGCAGGTATTTCATGATTAAGCGGAAGCGGAGGCAATACGAAGGAAGAATCAGGGTTGTGATATTTTTCCGGCCTCCGCGGGACATGACAGATATCATGAGGATTATGCAGGGAAACGCACAAGAGCAAAGGTTTTGAATGATTGTAATTTTTGATATAATCAATAGCGGCATCTGCAATAGGTTTGTCCGTATTGCTTCCAAGTCCCCAGTCAGCCATAGGGATTGAGTCATTATAGAATTTAATGAAATCAAACCCGCGTATTTTCAATGAATCCGGTTTCTTCCGGGTAGGCCAGGATTCAGGGAGGTGCCATTTTCCTGCCCAGACTGTTTGGTATCCTGCATTTTGTAATATCTCTCCGAATGTCGGGATGTCTTCTTTTATGTGTGATTCGTCATTATAATTTCTCCCTGTTTCATGGGGCATCCTTCCTGTAATAAGACTGCTTCGTGATGGCCCGCAAACCGGTGCAGTGCAATAGGAATTCAAAAAGCTGATCCCGTTTTTGACCAGGAAATCCTGGTTCGGAGTTTTAAGGTATGGATTCCCGTTTGCACTGAGCGCATTAACGTTTTGCTGGTCGGTGAAAATAAACAGGATATTTGGTTTCCTGCTTTGCTCATCCTTTGCTTCTTTCCTTGAGCAGGAAGAAGACCCGATCAGTATGGTTGTGGATATCAATGATACCTTGATGGCTGATGCAGTTGTATTCATGATCCTTTTTGTTTTCTGATTAATGATTTCCTTCAAAAATATATAACTTCATTTAAGCTATAACAGCAAAACTCCAGATTTTTTATCTGGTTAATAGTAATAGTCCTTTAATTATTCTTATAAAAATATTTTCTGTTAATCTATTCCAGTATTTCCCGTTTCATGAAGAATGCTTAAAATAATTGCTTGTATTCGTTTTCGGTGCATTTCTCCTTGCAGAGTATAATTAGGTGTTCAGTCTTTTTAAAAACCGCATTAATTTTAGAACATGGGAAATACTCACATTCACCGCAGTTGTTTTTTCCTTTCAGATATTCACAATTGTTAACGCCATGACTGCAAACCATCTCCTTATTGCATCCATGACATTTCAGATCATCAGGGCTTTTTATTTCTTCTCTGAAGCCCAACCTGTACCAAAGTTCTGCAAAACTTTTTAAACCCGGAATATCATTTGTCCTGGTTCCAATATATCTTGGGCATTCGGAACAGACATCCCCACATACTGATATTATCAGATCATCCTGTATCAAAACTTTGCTGATCTTTTTAATCCTTCGGGATAATAACTGACTCAATGTTCAGGAAATCCGCGATCTTTTTAAGCGTTTGGGCATGGAGACCAATTCCGAGTGCAAAATGATGGGTAGGGCCTTCGGCTACCCAGCGTGACAGAAATGTTCTTACATCTGGTTTGAAGAAACCCCTGGTATTTGTGTTTCCTGTAGGAGGAATGGGCCCGGCCACAGATTCTCCTTCAGCAATGATAAATTTCATTTTTCCATCGTAAGTGGAATTGATGGATAACATGGTTATAGGGCCTTCTTTGATCTTAAATTCGACACCGGCACCAAATCCTGGTTTGCCATGGTATTTCTTCAGGCTCCTCAGTACAGGTTTTCCCTGTGCAATGCTTATGTTATGTGGGCCATCATGACCTACCAGTACAAAACCATCATTAAAGTCCACCGGGTGGAACTCAGCGAAACTGCCGCCTATCCCGAGCCGCATCATGATCATCAGCGCAATCAGTGTCTTCTGGTCAGATTCGCCGCACATAGGGATTCCCTCGGCAGCCAGGAGCGAATTTCCAACGATCAGGTTCGTTAATACCATTCTGACTTCGCTGTCATCGGGCCCGTCATAATAATATGAAAGACCGTCAAGTCCCGTATCTTCTATAAACTTTCTCAGACCTACGCTGACTTTGGCCGCTATTCTCAGATCTTCATCCTTGAGTTTAGTGGCGATAGGATCTGAACCGGGATCAGGAGTGTCAAAAAATGAAAGAATTCTTTTTTCTTCCATTTTAACTTCATCTTCAGTGACTTTGTTATAGCTGGTCATAAGTTCATTCGCCTCACATTCATGAATGTAACAGCCAAATGCAGCCGTGAGCATGGTTGCATCCGTATGCATATCGAGCATGGAATTGATAGGATGACCGAGATGGCCTAAATGTGCATTTTTAAGGTCATGGATGACCCTGGCAATCCTGCAGTATTCATCAATCTGCTTTTCGGCTTCAGCATCACCCTTCAATGTTCCGATGATGGTAGGGGGTACTTTGTTGCATATACGGACGGCAACTCCTGTGAATTCGGGCAATGAACATATATCATCATTGCAGAGCTGCATATAAGTTGAGGCTTTGCTGTAATCAAGAGCCCTGAGGGGTTGAAGTGCTACAAGCACCATGGGGATTTTTATGGTTTTAAAAACAATTCCGATGGTAGCGGATGTGGCATAGGTAAGCATATTACAGAATACAAAGTCGAGGTTGGATGATTCCAGTTTTTTAACCAGCTCATAAGCTTTTGGTGCGTCATCGATCATGCCAAAGTCAAGGATCGTGGCATCCATATCGGGAATCTTGCTGATGATGTCAGCCTGCTTCTCATAAAGTTCATCCAGCAGACCGGGAAACTGTTCCCAGTATTTCCAGAAACCTACGCCAAATACTCCGATTCTCACAGGAGATTTTTTTTCTCGTGGCGGGATAATGATTTTTTCTACTTTATTCATATCAGAAATATTTTAAAAATGGGTTTATATTTTATTGTAATTATCAAAGGTTTAAACCAGATTGATTATGAATGTACTTTAAGCAGTTTGATTTTCGGGATAAGAACAACAAACGCAATAAATGCAACCAAATACATGATTCCACAATAGATCCACATCGGATCGTATGAAATCTTTGTAACCACCAGTCCTATGATCGGATTGAGAACAAGAGCTGAAATTGCTCCGGCAGTCCCAGATAACCCGATAACGGTTGATGTCCCTGAGCTGCCAAATGTATCCCCGATAGCAGTTATATAATTGGTAATCCACAGACCATGGGAAAAGAGAGCAATGCACAGGAACAATATGATCATTTCAGGAGAGGGGAGGAATTTAATGAATAACATGGGCAGCATCATCAGGGCTGCAATAAACATGATGATCTTCCTTCCAAAGTTAAGATTTGAAGTCTTGGTATAGACCATATCTGATAACCAGCCCCCAAGAATATTAGAGATGCCGAGAGCGAGAAAGGGTATCCAGAGTAACTGACCAATCTGTTCCAGACTCACATCCCTGGTTTCATTCATAAATTTTGGGATCCAGAACATGTAATAATAAAATATGGGATCAAGAAGAAAGCGCATGAGAATAAAGACCCAGACCTCTTTAATTTTTAAAAGTGAAAGAATGCTTACTTTATTTTTGGTTTTTGGAGTAACAGCTTTATTTATGTCAGCAGCAATTATTTCAGCATCAACAATATCAGCAGCAACAATATCAGTAGCAATATTATTTTGTAAGTCAAGCTTTTTCTTTCCGGATGCCAGTAACCACAAAAGTACCCAGACAAAGCCAATACCAGCTGTAATCAAAAAAACACCTCTCCAGCCGGTAATATTAAAAAAGTATATACATAAAGGAGGGGCAATTACGGCACCAAGGGCAGATCCTCCAATTGCAATCCCATTGGCCAATGCATGTTTCTTCTTAGGAACCCATTCGATAACAGATTTTATTGCTCCCGGAAAAGCTCCTCCTTCTCCCACTCCAAGGACAAAACGGAATATTCCGAATTGCATCACGTTGTTGGCTACACCATGGAGAGCAGTGGCTACTGACCAGAGCCCAACAGAGACTGCCAGCCCAAGCCGGCTACCGAATTTATCAATTAAAAATCCTCCGACAGTGAACATTATAGCGTAACCTATCAGGAATCCTGTATTTATAAATCCATAATCAACATCAGAGATGGATAAATCTTCTTTTATTTCAATAATTAGAATAGATAAAACCTGCCGGTCAAGAAAGCTTAATGAAGTAGCCACAAAGGCGAGGGCAACAATCACCCAGAAGAACCATTTATGATTTCTTTTCATAATTTTGTTATACATAATTTCATGCTAACAAATATAACTATCTATTATTTATTTCAAGGAAAAAACTTATTTTTTGATAATTTTACCGGTAATGATATAATAATTAAACCACGCTAAAAATATTATACTCTACCATAAATTCAATCAACATGACAAATGTAATTAGAGCCTTAAAGACTACGTTATGGGCGATATATTTCACTTTTACTTATATCGGTTTACCTGCCCAGGATCATAATAACTCTGTATTTGATGCATACCGGGGAGGGAATATTACCTGGCTGGCATACCAGTGCAACTATAACAGGTTGTATATGAATATTTATCATGAAGCTTTGCAGATGCTGGAAACAAGAAAGGGAAAAATCAATTCCTTGAAGACTGCAGATGAATGGTCGGAATACAGGTCTAAGCTGAAAGCCTGTTTATATGAAGGAATATCAGGATTTGAAAAAACGCCTCTTAACGGGAAGATTACAGGTAAAATTAAGAGAGAAACCTTTGTTGTTGAAAAGATTTTGTTTGAATCCCACCCGCGGTTTTTTGTGACCGCATGTCTTTTTATTCCCCATAAAAGACAGAAGCCTGCACCGGTCATTATTTATTGCTCGGGGCACGGAGAAAATGCCTTCCGGGGGGAATTATATCAGACCAGAATATTCGACCTGGTATCAAAAGGTTTTATTGTCTTTGCTGTCGATCCCATCGGTCAGGGTGAAAGATTGCAATATGTAAATCCTGAGACAAATAAATCCAATATTGGCGGGCCAACCCTTGAGCATTCCTATGCCGGGACTCAGTGTCTTCTGGCTGGCCATTCGCTGATTGATTATTTTGTCTGGGACGGGGTGAGAGCTGTCGATTACCTGCTGACCAGGAAAGAGGTTGATCCTTCACGGATCGGTATCACGGGTATGTCGGGTGGCGGCACACAATCATCTATGATTGCGGCATATGATGATCGCATTTATGCCGCAGCTATAGAATGTTATATCACCACATTCGGCCGGTTGTTGGAATCCATTGGGCCCCAGGATGCTGAACAAAATCCCTGGCATGGAATAAAAAGAGGTTTTGATCATGCCGATTTTCTTCATCTTCGTGCTCCCAAACCTGCCCTCATAGTTACAACGACAAATGATTTCTTTAGCATTCAGGGAGCGAAGGAATCATTTGAAGAAGCGCAAAAAAGCTATACGGCTTATGGCCAGCCCGGTAATATTTCAATTACAGAAGACTTTGGGCTACATGGACCCACACAAAAAAACAGTGATGCAATATGCGAGTTCTTCATGGAAAACCTGAAAGTAAACCAGCCGCAGGATGAGAGAAAGATAGAATTATTCCCGGAAAAAGATCTCTGGATTACTGAAACAGGGCAGGTCGGGACTTCTTTACATGCTAAAACAGTTTATGAGCTTAATATTGAATATATAAATAAAAATGTCGGTAGTGATTTAAACTCAGGAGATCTGCTTCAGAAGATAAAAAGTATCGGAGGTATGGATTTTACTGATTCCATAAAATCCGTGGTCTATACGGGGAAGATCTTAAAGGAGAATTTCATCATCGAGAAATATTTTATCAAAACCGGAAAAGAAAATTCTGTCCTTCCTTTCTATATCCTGAATAAAGGTAATACAGGAAAGAGACCTGCTGTTATTTATATAAGTCCTGGGGGCAAGGAAGACGTTTTGGATTCTGCCGGTATTCTGAACCTGCTCGATCTGGGTTATACCCTTATATGTCCCGATCTGCCAGGTACAGGAGAACTCAGTGATCCGGTCTACCGCGGTGTGAAAATTAAAGGAGTTTTGTATAATTATATGTTTGCTGCCAATTTGATCGGTAAAAGTATCAGTAGTATACAGGCGGAAGGGATTGAAATGATATGGAGACATCTGCAGGAAAGGGATGATATAATAAAAGAAGATATTTCGGCTGTTATTAAGGCCGAAATGTGTTCAGGATTCATGCATTTTGCTGTTTTCGGGAATCAGTTCCGGCAGGTAGTGATGCTTAATCCATATACATCTTATCGTGACTTGGTACTGACCAGATACTATGATCCCCGTATCATGCTCACTTCAGTTCCCGGAGCATTGAGGTTTTATGATCTTCCAGACATGGAATCCCTGCTGGCCCCTACAACTCTGACCATCATAAATCCTGTCTGTGCCGATGGAAATGATCTTCAGGAGGAACATAATGACCAGTATTTCGGGAAGCTCAGGGAAGCATATTCGCGTCAGGGGCCCGGTAAATTCAATATTATTTTTGTTGGTAAAGACAGACAGGATGATTCGTTAATCGAGATGTTCAGGAGATGAATGATTCGTTTCAGTTTACCAAATAAATTCTGAATTTATGATGTAATAGTACCCCTATCATCCAGAGCCTATTATTGCAGAGGAGGCTGAATCCGATTTCATTGAACCGGTCTTAAATTTTCCGTTTTCATCTTCCTGGAATTCAGGAAATGTTATATCTTCGGAACATATTAATATATCATTCTTTTGTGATCGACCATTGACAACTGACATTAAATCTAAACTAAATGAAAAACTCAAGAAGACATTTTTTTAAGCAAGCCGGTGCCGGAATGATGGCACTTGGTGTCTCATCCGCTCTTCCTGCAGGAAAGCTTTACGGCATGGCAAAGAAGAAAGGACCCGCAAAACCTGATCTGTTCAATGTCGCGGTGGCCGGATGGACTTTCTTTAAGTTTAAGCTGGAACCCTCACTTGACATGTTGGAGAGAGTAGGGGCACATTATTTGTGTATTAAGAATTTTCATTTGCCTTTTAACAGCACACCGGAACAAATTGCCGAATTTCACAGCAAATGCAAGGCGAAAGGTGTAACCGGATATGGGGTGGGCCCGATCTACATGAAGTCTGAGGCTGAGGCAGATGATGCCTTCGCTTATGCAAAACGTGTGGGAGTGAACATAATTGTCGGAGTACCCACATTTGAGATGCTTCCCTACATCGATAAAAAAGTCAGGGAATACGGCTATCTCTATGCCATTCACAATCATGGGCCGGGTGATAAATTATATCCTTCACTGGAAAGTGTTTATGCGAAAGTTAAAGACCTGGATCCGCGCATCGGCATGTGCCATGATATTGGCTATACCGCTATGCTAGGCCAGGATCCGGTGGCCGAAACCTATAAGTATGCTGCCCGTATTCATGATATTCATATCAAAGATGTAACGAAAGCTTCCGAAGAAGGAAAGGATTGTGAAGTGGGACGTGGTGTCATCGATTTTCCGGCTTTTATTAAAGCTCTCCGGAAAATTAAGTATAAAGGGATGTGCAGTCTGGAATACGAAAAAGACAATACGGATCCCATTGTCGGCCTGGCTGAATCAATCGGTTACCTGAAAGGAGTCATAAACGGAACAAAATAGATCCGGGAATTTTGCCGGGCCGATACGGTGTACCGGATATATATCCGGGAAAAGGTCCTATTACAGATATCTCAGGTCAGAATATCGAATATCGAATATTGAAAACTGAAGTAAGGGATGATTGATTATTTAGTTGATCCTTATTAACATTTAGCATATTGATTGTTAATAACATAAGTTCATTGAAATAGACGATTTTTAGCAGTTTTTGATTAAATTAAGTGAAAAACCCGGAAATCATGTTAAAAAAATTACCAGAAAATCCACAGTTGGAAATGTTTAAAACCGTTCTGACAAACTTTATGGCCTATTCCTACAAAGGAAATTCTTATTAATGAGAATATCGAACAAAATCCTAACTATTGACATACTTTAAGTTTTATTATGGAGCCCGTTGTCTAAAGACGGGCTTTTAAAAGTATAATTAAAACGTGGGATAGGTTCAAAAACTTTGTAATAGATAAAAAATACTATCATGTGATTATTAAGCCTTTTCCACCTTAACACTTTAGCTGGAAAGCACCTCAGTAATTCAGAGACTAACTATAAAACAATCTGAATATGAGATAAAAGTTAAAACAAAAAAATATATTCTTATGCAAAAAATTATTCCAAACAAAACACTCTTACGAGAAAAGAGATTTAGAATTAACATATATAATCATTCAATCAATTGTTCTAAGTACAACTTGTTAGTTTTTGAAAGACTTTTATTCCGTTTTATGATAGTTTTTATTATATTGTTGTTTATCTGCAATTTTTCTTTTTCCCAAAGTAAAGTAGCCGCGCAAAACCAGAAGCTGCCATCTTTTTCTGCAAACATCAATACGGACATTTTGGTTTTTGATTCATCACCTGCAGGTATCATTGCCTCCATTGCAGCGGCCAGTAGAGGCTATAGTGTGACATTGATTACTGAAGACCGGCATGTAGGTGGTATGCGTACAAGTGGACTTAGTATGGCTAATATAGGTGTTTTAGAAACATTTGGTGGTCTTGGAAGAGAATTCCATAATCGTGTCTATCAATATTACTTAACCCTATATGGAAGTGAATCAGCGCAAGTAAAAAATTGTGATGAAGGATTCCGGTTTGAGCCACATGTCGCGGAAAAAATATTTTTAGATTGGCTTTTAGAATCAGGAGTAGCTATTCTGAATGAAGAATTTATTGGATCTGTACAAAAAGAAGGAACAAAAATTGTTTCGGTTCGGACGGATCGGGATCGTCTAGTTACCGCATCTGTCTTTATTGATGCTAGTTATGAAGGGGATCTCTTGAAGTTGGCTGGTTGCTCTTTTCGTGTTGGACGCGAAGGGAAAAATGAATATAATGAATCATTTGCTGGTATTACTTACCCCCCAGAAAAAGTTGGTCAAGCCGATGAAATGACTCAACGATATGTTTACCGAGTCTGTCTTACTGATGTAAAAGAAAATCAAGTTCCTATCCAGAAACCTACAAATTATCACAGGGCGAGTTATACGATAGATGCTGCTATGTTTCGAAGTAATCCTCCAAAATCACTTTCTGATGTAATTCCACTTAATATGCTTCCAAATCGAAAAACAGACTCACGCATAGGTGAATGGATTGGAGGCTCCTTTGCTTTTCCTGAAGGAACGATAGAAGAACGGAACTATATCGCTCAGGAGCATAGAGACTATGCTCAAGGGTATCTTTGGTTCCTTCTTAATGATGAGTCTGTACCAAAAGAAATAAAGCAGGAATTAGGGAAATGGGGATATGCCAAGGATGAATTTATTGATAACAATCATTGGCCTTACCATATTTATGTTCGAGAAGCACGAAGGTTAATAGGTGACTATGTAATGACTGAACATGACATTCTAAAAGATAAATTTAAACCTGACGGAATCGCTATTGGTAGTTATATGTTAGATGTACATCCTGTCCAGTATGTTCCCTTAAGTAATGAAATTGGTGGAATGTATTCTAAAGGAGGAGTCGTAAGAGAAGGTGGAGTCGCGCACCAAATAAAACCTTACGAGATTCCATATAGAGTTTTGTTACCTAAGCATAATGAAATAGAGAATTTACTTGTGCCCGTTTGTGTGTCGTCATCACATATTGCTTATTCCACCATAAGAATGGAACCTGTTTACATGACCTTAGGCCATGCCGCTGGTATTGCGGCTGCAATGAGTCTTGATCAGGGGGTAAGTATTCATGATCTATCTCCGGATGCACTAAGATCACAACTGATCAAACAAAATGCAATTATTGATGCTGAACAATTTCAGAATTAAGAATTTCCTATTCTATGCATCTTATGTAATTCGAATGAAAACTTGAAACATGAGGAAAATTTCAATAAAGAAAGAATGCTCGCTGAAATTAAATCATTTGTGCGTAGATACAGAAACGAGAACTCATCACAGTTTTAAAGCTCATTCATGAACAAGAATTGATTTTTTCTGTTATTTACAAATGTTTTATTCGATCATTAAAAAATTGTTAATAACCTTCATTTTAAAACCACAATGAACCTCAGGAAGTTGTTTATAGCTGCGGGAGTTATCCTGCTTTCCATGGTTGCTTCAGCTCAGAAGAAAGGAGCTGAAGTCAGGGCAGATCAAAAAGTATTCCGTGCTGCAGTCGTCAAGCTTGATATAACACCGGCCGACTCCCAGATGCTGCTGGGTTATAATGCACGCAAATCAACCGGTATTCATGACCGGATATACCACAGGATCCTTGTCCTGGATGACGGCGCCACACAGTTATATCTGGTATCGACTGAGGTTTGTGAATATTCTCCCTCGGAGTATGACCGGGTTGCGGCACGTCTGAAGAAAGAACTGGGTATTGAGCCCCTGAATTTCTTATGGACAGTGACACATACCCATTCTGCTCCTGAAGTGGGACCTCCTGGTCTTGCAGAACTTTTCCTGGGAGACAGGTATAAGCACAAGTATGATGTGGCATACCGGGATATGATCGAACAAAAGATCGTTGACGGCATCAGGGAAGCCAGGCAGAAGCTTGTCCCTGCCCGGCTGGGCGTGGGCTGGGGATTCTCACAGGCGAATATCAACCGGCGGGCCATCGATGTGGACGGTAAAGCCAGCCTTGGATTGAATCCGGATGGCCCCACCGACCGCAGGATCGGTATGATGAGGATCGACCATGCTGACGGGACCCCTATGGCGATCATCGCTAATTATGCCATGCACGGGACGGTGCTTGGCCCGCGGAACCTGCTGATAAGCGGGGATGCTCCGGGGATAGTGTCAGATTATGTGGAACAGAAAACCGGTGTCTCCTGCCTTTACATCAACGGGGCTCTCGGAAACATGGCACCCATTTACAGTGTATACGATAGCCCCCAATCCGGTCACCTTGGGCAGTTCCGGGTTTTGCTGGGGGATAAGATCCTGGAAGCCAATAAAAAGATCCTTTCCACTACCAGTGAGGTTAAACTTCATTTAGGATCGATCATTGTGGAGACACCAAGGCAAATCGGGATGGGATGGACAGAAGATCTCAAAGCATATACAAAAACAACAAAATCTGGTGAGAATATGGTCAAACTCCCTGTCAGGTTCATCAGGATAAATGATGATATTGCTATCTGGGGGGCGCCACTCGAATTATTCTGCGAGATCTCCAATGATATAAGGGATCGCAGTCCCTTTTCCTATACCTTTTATTTCGGTCTGAGCAACGGCTGGCTTGGATATCTGCTTACCGAAGAGGAATACACACACGGCGGGTATGAACCCAGGGTTTCACCCTATATCGCCAGGGCGGAGAAAGACCTGAAGGAGGCTGTGATCAGTTATATCAAAGGTGAACTGAGTGGCATGGAGGCAGGAAGATGATCCTCCTCAAAGGATTCCTTCCGCTGAAAGAAAAATATCACGCTGTTTTATTATTTCCTTCTTCACCTGATCGAAGGTAAGATCAGGCTCTCTGATCAGATTCAGAATATTGTCGCTGACTGCTGTTGTCTGTAGCATCGAAATTCCTCCTTTGGGATTTTGAGCAGATCGCTGGCGAACTGCAGGGTTTTCTCCTGTCTTCGTCATTGGGACACCCGGAGAGGTTAGAAAATTTTTTTTACAAGCATTTGCCCGGCAGTCCATTTGAAGGGGATTTCCATGACAGTGTTTGTAACCGGTATTTTTATTTTTATCGGGTGCTGCATATGTAAGACTATATAAGTGTGATCATATAGTTAATTCCGGAGAAGTATGTAATTTATAAAACAATGGCTTTAATTAGCCGCGAATGCGGCTATATATGA
>Ga0068714_10005661_pt1 | contig 13155 bp, 9 predicted proteins | sample MTBNYHSulfiMetaG_FD_62988 | JGI IMG/M metagenome (GOLD analysis project Ga0068714, IMG submission 62988) | Enrichment culture microbial communities from rom New York Harbor, USA that are MTBE-degrading - MTBE-NYH (New York Harbor Sulfidogenic)... | ecosystem: Environmental > Aquatic > Marine >... | reverse complement strand
AATGAAGACGCAGCCGGCGATGAACACCGCGCCCAGCACCCGAGGCCAGGCCGGCTCGCCGGCCGCTCCCTGCGCCGCGACCGTCGTGGCGATGATCACAAAGAGCACGTTATGCCCCATCGCGGGCGCCAGCGCGATAGGATAGTTGGCCACAAGCCCCATCACCAGCGTCGCCGCCGCCGAGGCCAGGCAGGTCGCCACAAAAACCGCTTCAAGATTCATCCCCGCCCCGGAAAGAATAATCGGTTGGACAAAGATAATGTAGGACATCGTCATAAACGTCGCCGCTCCGGCGATGATCTCCGTCGGGACAGTGCTTCCCTTGGCCTGAATGCCGAACCATTTCTCCATCATGCTCCTCCCTGGCGCAAATCGCGCGGAGACAACTGATAAAGAAGGCGTCTCCCCCTCAGACCTTCCCTCGACCGGACCGACAACCTCAAATCGGCCCGCCTCACCGTTCGTCTTCTAGCAAAAATCGCCCCGCGAGTCTATCCCTGCTGCGGCGAACTTCCCCTTGCCCGGAAGCGGTCGCTTTTCGTTCCATCCAGCAGCGGCCCGGAAAGACCGTTGACAAACGCGGGGCCGCTTAGGCATAATAGGGATGTTGGAGTGTGCCCTATTCAGCCCAAGTGGAAATCACCAAGCGGCGATGGCCGATTGGGGACGGCCAAGCGGGGACAGTGGGGTGGACCGCAACGAACTCCTTCTGATGGGTTTGCTTCTGGCAGCAATCCTGCTCGGCCTGGGCGTCAAGCAGCTGAGCCGCGGGCCGGACATTGAGCCGGTTGTCATCGAAGCGCCCCAGCGCTTTGGACCCCATCCGGCCGCGACAGCGAGGGTTTCCCCGGACAGCGCATCGGCCATCGTCCTCCATCCATTTCGTCCCAGCAGCGCCGCGGCCTCTGGAGATGAGCGCTTAGCGGACATCAATCAAGCCACTCCCATTGAGCTCGAGAGTGTTGCGGGGATCGGGCCGGCGCTGTCCCGGGAAATCATCAACTACCGCAGCGCCCATGGCCCTTTCCGCACGATGGACGATTTGCTCCAGGTCGCCGGCATCGGCCCCAGCCGCCTGCAAAAACTCAAAGAAGCCTTCACCGTCGCCGGGCAGAGTGCGCCCGAGCAAACCCCAAGGATCCCCGCGCCCCTCCTGGCCTTCCCGCCTCGGGAGTTCTTGCTGGCCGAGCCGATCGAACTCAACCAGGCCGAGGCCGAACAGCTCGAAACGCTGCCCGATATCGGCCCCGTCCTCGCTCAGCGGATCATCGATCACCGCCGGCAACACGGCCCCTTCGCCCGCAGCGAGCAGATTATGGAAGTGCCCGGCATCGGCCCCAAACGCTATGAGAAAATGGCCGGGCGGATCTACGTCGATCCCTACGCTGCGCCTTTCCAGGCGGAGGCCGCGCCTGACCGCTCCCGGACCTCCCCGGCTTTCGGCTCGACAAGCTCGAGCGGGCCTGCTAAAGTCGGCACCGATTCGCAGGACAAAATCGATCTGAATCGCGCCAGCCGGGAACAACTGGAGCGCCTGCCCGGCATCGGGCCGGTGCTGGCCGAGCGGATCCTGGACTACCGGCAGCAGCGCGGCGGATTTCAAAGCCCGGAAGAAGTAAAAAACATCTCCGGCATCGGGGAGAAGAAGTACGAGCAGATCCGCCCACTGATCGAAATCTCCTGGTGAGGCCTGAGGAGCGATGGGGAAGAAGATCACTTGTCCGAACCATCCCGAACGCAAAGCGACCAAGCTTTGCATGGGGTGCGGGACTTACTTCTGCACCGAGTGCATTACCTTTGTCCACAATGTCGCCTTCTGTCCCAACTGCCAGAACGTGGCGGAAGAGCTGCGCGAAACCTATCAGGGCCGGGCCGAAGATCAGCCCGGTTCGGTTTATGCCGAGGCGGCCGAGAGCGAAGGCCCCAAGTACGTCGCAACAGCGGAAGACGCCCGCTGGGAAGAGGGGTTCGACAGCTCCCAGCTGGTTCAGATCACCCGCAGGCGGCTGTCGGAATTGGAGCGTCCCTTGCCGCTGGAGGAAGCCCAGGCGGGTGTCGTCCGGCGAACGCTGGCTCACCTGATCGACCTGGCCATCATTCTCACCCTGGCGGTAGGCCCCTTCCTGTTGATGGAGAATGGGACGCTGCAAAGGGTAGTTGCACTGGAAGGGGATCAGTTATTCCTGGCTTGCCTGATTCACGGCATTGCCGCGCCTTTGTATTACCGGTTCATCCTGACGATTTTCGGCGGTGTCACGCTCGGCCGGGTGGCGACCGGCATCCGCCTCGTCAATCAATCCGGGGCGTATTTGGGCATCTTCCAGGCGTTGGTCCACACCATCCTGGAAGCGGTGGCCGACCTGACCGGCGCGCTCCTGCTGCTCAACGGGCTGGTCGCCTTGCTCAGCAAGGGGCGCAAGAGCCTCATTGACCGGATTGTGGCTACGCAGGTTGTCATTGACGCGTCCTGGCGCAAAGTGGCCAGGAAACGAATCTATCAGGAAGACGCCGCTCGCCTGAACCGCTGAGGCGAGTGGAAGCGAGTGGATAGTGGATAGCGGATAGTGGATAGAAAAGACACCCGGCAAGCCCGTCTAAACTGCCCTCCAAAAATCATCCGCCATGCGCTATCCACTCGAAACTATCCACTGAAAACTATCCACTCTTCACGGATATGAGAATCGGCATCAACGCGCTTTCGGTAACCAACCGCAGCGGCACCGGCTACTACACCCAGGAACTGATTCTGGCGTTGTGCGAGCTGGACCCAACGAACGAGTACTTCCTGTTCCTGCCCGAAGCGTGTCTGTTATCCGGAGGCCGGCGGCAGAAAGAAACCGCCGAGGCAGAGGCCTTCGGCCGCCGGCTTCGCCCGGCCTTGCGCCCCACGGCGAACTTTCAATCGCTCCTGGTTTCCCCGCGCAATCGCCTGGGGCGCGTCGCGTGGGAGCAGTATTATCTCCCTCGTGAAGCCCGAAGATTGCGCCTGGACCTGCTGCACAGCCCGACCGGCGCCGCGCCCGCTCGCCTCCGGTGCCCTTCCGTCGTCACGCTGCACGACCTGGCCTTTCATCATTACCCCCGGCTGTTCTCCTGGCTGCACCGGCGATACCTCCGCCGGGTACTGCCCCCAAGCGCCCGGCGGGCGGCTGCCGTTCTGACCGACAGCGAAACCTGCCGGAACGAAATGGTCGCGCAGCTGGGCCTCTCGCCCGAGAAAGTCTTTGCAGTCCTCCTGGGGGTCGCCGAGGCTTTCCGCCCGGTCGAGGAGGCTGAGCGCCTCGAGCGGCTTCGGCAGGCCTACCGGTTGCCGAGGCGCTTCATTCTGGCCCTTGGGACGGTCGAGCCGAGGAAGAATCTTCTTACCTTGGTGGACGCCTTTGAGGAGTTGTCGCGCAAGAATAGCGATCTGGGGCTGGTTCTCGTCGGCCGGCGTGGCTGGCAGGAAGAGCCGGTGTTTGAAAAGATCGAGTCCCTGCGTCTCCCGGAGCGCATCCGCTGGCTTGGCTTCGTGCCGAGGGAAGATCTGCCCGCGCTGTACACGCTGGCGACGGTTTGTGCCTACCTGTCATTCTACGAGGGTTTCGGCCTGCCGGTGCTCGAGGCGATGGCCTGCGGGACGCCCGTCGTCGCTTCCGATATCGCCGTGTTTCGAGAGTGGACCCAGGGGGCGGCTCTCCTGGTTCCGCCCGATGAACCGTCCCCGGTGGCTGAAGCCCTGCTTCGAGCGGCGGACTCCGGGCAGGAGCGCGAGCGGTTGCGCCAGGCCGGCCTGGCGCTCGCCTCGCAATTGACCTGGCAGCGCACAGCAAGGGCCACGCTGGAGGTCTATCAAAGAATCGGAACCGGAAGATAGATCAAGCCCTATGTTCCTGGAAGCGCCAGGAGTTCTCGTTGGATGCGCTCCAGGGCGGCATAGTCCGGAAAGCGTTCCAGCCCTTCGCGGCAGACGGCCAGGGCGGCCGGCACGTCGCGATTCGATTTCCACTCCAGCAAGGCCAGGTTGGAGTACGCGCTGGAAAGGGCTGCTATCTCATCCTGAGTTAAATCCGCCTTTTTTCTCCCCAGCGCGATCGCTTGGGTGAACAGCGGTTTCGCCTCGGCAGGCTTGCGCCGGCGATGCAGGAGAAAGCGGCCGAGGGCTTCCTTGACCTCGATGCTCTCGGGATTCATTCGATGCCCTTCCCGGAGAAACTCCTCGCCCTCATCCAGCTTTCCCCCATAAGAAGCGATGACGAAAGCGCCGATGACGTAGGCTTTCGGAAACCGGGGATTGAGGTAGGTGGTCAGGCGATACCAGGGGAGCATCTCGCGGGTGTCGCCGTGCTCAATCTCCCCCTCTTGCTCGTAAGGATGAACCGCGCGGTCGAGGTGTCCGAAGATCCCGCGCCGATCCCACTCGGGCGGCGGGACCATCTGCGCGCCGTGGGAATGGCCATGCTTGTGGTCGTGTTGGTGTTCGTGGTCATGGTCGTGGGACTGGGCTGAGTGCTCGCCGGGGCGCTGCTGATAAACTGCGGCTTCTTCCGTCTCGCGGTGAGCGGCATGTTGGGCTTCGGGCAATTCAAAGTCGTGGTGGATTTTCTCGCGCCCCAGATTGATCTCGCGCCGGGTCAGCGGCCGGTACCGAATGCCCGAGTGCAAGTACTGCTCGGTCTTCATCATGAGCAGGTAGGAGAGATTGGCGCGAAACTCTCCCAGGAGAGCAACGACCGGAGTCGCATCCGAGTCACGCAGATCGGCATAGGTGAACAAAGAGGGGGAAACCGGCTCGTTGTGAAGGCGTCTGCCCAGATAGCCGGCCAGGGCGACCGCGAACAGGGTCAGAGCCAGCAGAGGAATCTGGGCCGGTCGAAGTAGAGGCGGCGCGCTGCGCGGAGAATCCTTCATCATCGCTCTCACCCGCCCTAGATAGACTTTCGCCGGAAAATCAGCTGGGCCACGACCAACAGGACAAGGGTATAGGCGAGGCCATACAGGCTCAGAGCGCCCAGGGTCGCCCAGGAGACCGGGGGCCAGTCGAAAACCACTTTCTCGGACAGGTCGAACAGGTCGAAATGCGGGGTGAAGTAGTAAACCCACAGGAGCGCTTTGCCGACCAGCGGCGAGGTCTCCTCCAGCTCGAAGTAAACCAGGTTGATGCTCCGGCTGAACAGCGAAGCGCCGAAGACGAGCATCAGGGAAATGACCACGTTGGCGCTGTGGGTCAGCACCAGAGACAAACAGAGAACCATCGCGACCACCACCGACAGCGAAAGAATCCTCAGATAAAGCGCCTGGGCGAAAATCCAGCCCAGCGAAGCCCCGCCGATGTGGGCGATGAGAGCGAACTCGGCCGCAAACAGCGCCAAAGCCACCACCGCCAGGAGCAGCGAGCCGAAAAACTTCCCCACCAGGTATTCCGCGCGCGACATCGGCTTGGCCAACAGCGGAAACAGGGTGCGCATCTCGATCTCGCGCGGCAGTTGCCGGGCGGTCGCCGTCACGCAAAGCACCAGCACACAGACGTTGACGACAAAGAGGGAAATGTCCTTCAGAAACTGCTCCAGGCCGCTCACGCCGAAGAACTGGATGAAGCCGGTGCCGCCCATCAACGCCAGCGACAGGATCAGCAGCACATAAAGGTCCTTGCGCCGGATGGACTCCAACAGGGTCGCCCAAACAAGCCCTCGCAGCGTAATCAGTTTCCCGCTCACGTGATCTTCCCCCCGATCGCCTGAACGAAGTATTCCTCCAGAGAGCCTCGGTCGGTTCCCGCCTCGACGATCTCAGCCCCATTCGAGCGCAGAATATCCAGGGTGCGAAGAAAGGTCTCGTTGTCTTTCAGGCTCACCCGCAGCAGGCCCTCGCCCGGCGAGTCCACCGCGGCGCCTTTCGACAGGGACGCCGGGAGACCGTCCGAGCGGAAGGTGATGAAAAAGGTGCAAAGCCGGTCGAGAAGTTCCTTCAGCGGATGCTCCTCCAGCTTCTTGCCCTCGTCCACCAGAATGATCCGGTCGCATAGCCGGGCGACCTCGGTCAGCTCATGGGACGAGAAAAAGATGGTCGCGCCCTCGCGCTTGCGTTCCAGCAACAGGTCGCGGATGTCTCTTCGCCCCACCGGGTCGAGGCCGGAGGTCACCTCATCAAGGATGAGCAACCGGGGCTGGCCCAATACCGCCTGCGCGATACCCACCCGCTGCAGCATCCCTTTGGAGAACTTGCGCAGCGCCTCCTGTTCGCGTCCCTTCAGACCCACCTTCTCCAGCAGGGCAGGAATGCGCCGCTTCAGCTCCTTGCGCGACAGCTTCTGAGCGCTGCCATAAAGGAAAAGGACCTCGGTCGCGGTCATAAAGGGATAGTACTGGGCCACTTCCGGCAGGTAGCCGATACCCCGCTTGGCGGCGACGCTGCCCGCGGGGTGGCCGAGGACCGAGACACGCCCGGCCTGCGGGAAGATGAAGCCCATCAAAACCTTGATGGTGGTGGATTTCCCCGCGCCGTTCGGGCCGATGAAACCGACGACCTCGCCTTCGTTGACGCCGAGGGACAGCCCGTCCACGGCCTTCAGCCTTGGCTTGCCAAATCCGCGTCGGTAGTAAACGGTCAGGTTTTCGACTTCGATCGGACGCATCGCCGGTTCTCTCCACAGCCCCCGGCAATGAGCTATCTCTTTATTTCTTAGTAGGTTAGGTCAGGCTCTGCCGACCTGAAGAGGTAACCCGTGATATCTGCGCAACGCCGGGATGCTGCCCGGTTAAGTTTAGCGCGCGGAGTGGGGTTGTCAAGATAATCGCCTCCGGCGGAATTCAGCCACGAATGAACACGAAAAAGCACGAAAAAACCATGAGACTAAGCCAAGCGACCCATTTGTCATGTTGTGTGGCATAGCCCCCGGCTGTGCGGGGCGTCCAGTAGGCCACGCGAGCCCAGCGTGGCCCCCCTCGGAACGCACTCCACCCGATTCCTCGAGTAGCCCGATTTATCGGGCGTATCGAGAGGAATCGCTGCACCCCGCGCCGCGCCTCTCGATACAGGCCGGCTTCGCCGTCCTTACTCGAGGCTTCGGCAAGGGATTTCTCGCACCTCGAAGGACTCAGTCAAAGTAGGCCACGCGAGCCGAGCGTGGCCCCCGGTCGAACAGCTCGGGTCCGCCTCGGCTCGGCCGGATTCAGCCACGAATGCACACGAAAATCCACGAAAAATAAATGAAATTAAGCCAATCCATTCATTCTTTGGGTTTTGTAGCACAGCCGCCCCCCGGCTGTGCGGGGCGTCCAGTAGGCCACGCGAGCCGAGCGTGACCCCCGGTCGAACAGCTCAGGTCCGCCTCGGCTCGGCGGACCTACCGGCTACAACTCCCGCCACCGAATGAATCCGGTGGCTAACGTTCCCAAGCGAGCTGAAACCTTGCCGTTTGTTCTACCGTCAGCCCTGCCGGGCTTCAGCTGGCTGAATGTAAGACACCTTCTTCAGGAGGTGGCGACACTTCATCCGGTCCTATCCATTCCCGTCCGAGTCCACCACCAAGGGTTGTTCGAGTTGAACGATCGCGCGCAGGATCTCCTCGCGCCAGCGCGGCAGCTTCGGCTCGAGCTTCTCCTGCACGGCGCCGCCCGGCGCGGACGCGGCTTCGAGATAGTCCGGAATCTCTTTGCGGATGGAATCGAGCAATCGCCGAGCTTCCGCAGCCGCAGGATGCTCGGGCTGCTCGGCCAAGCGCTCGCCGAGCACCTCGAGCCAGCGGTAATCTTCCGTGCCCTCCCGGGTCCGCTCGTAGCCCGGTGTCGGCAGCGGCCCCTCCGGCGAAGGAAAGGTCACGCCCCAGCCCTGCACGAAGATGTTATAGGGGGCCGACCAGTACGCGTAATGCCATTGCCAGCGGCCTTGCGCTTCCACCGCCCAGGGATAGAAGCCGAAGCTGATCCGGTCCACCTCCGCACCGTAAAGCCACACGGGAAGGCCCCGCACTTTCGCCCGCCTCACCATGCGCCCCGAGTTGGCCCAGGGACGCGCCTGGAGAACATCGAGATCGTCCAGCAAAACCGTATAGTCGGTGCTGCCATCGAAATCCGAAAGGAGGGTAGCCGTGGTCTTGACGCCGGGCAGTGATTTCGCCTTCTGCAACAGAAAGCGGGTTTGCTTCAGGTTGCGGTTCCAGGAGTTTCCCCCTTCCTCCTGCGGCGCGTCCACCACCCAGAAAACGAGAGGAAAGCTGTGCTCGCGGCTCCAAGCGGCCAACTGCCGCAACGCGGACGAATAGGCAAAACCGAAAGTCTCCGTGCCTTCTTCCGCCCCTTGCTGTCGCAGCCGGTTGGCGATGTTGATCACGAGCGTCTGCGGCGGGTGCTCCAGCCCCAAGCGGCACCGATGGGCGGCTTCCACGTAAGCGTTCCACACCGAGGAGTCAAAATCCATCTTGCCCCGCTCGGTCAGGCTTCGGATAACCGGGTCCGGCAACTGAAAAGTCGTGCAGCCATGCGCCTTCATATCCCGCAGTTCCCGCTCGATCATCGTCGCGCGCCGGGTTGACATCTGGGGAAAGTGATCAAAATGGTAGTTAAACCGGCCGGGATCCTGGCAATACCAGCCGACCGCCAGCCCGCTGCGCTCGGGCAGCACGAGCGGCAGCACCTCGATCTCCACCGGCAGCGTCAGCGACGGTCCCGCTTCATCCCCCAGGCGGATCCCCGTTCGATAAGTCCCCGCCGGCAGGTGCTCAGGAACGCGCAGGGTGATCCAAAGACGCTGCGCCAGCCCCTCCTGAAGGGAGACCGGGGCGCGCACCGCCTTCATATAACTCTCGGTCGGGACATACAGCCCATCCTCCTGCCGCGTCTCCCGGTACTGCACCAGGCGAACCTCGAACTGATCCCCGGCGAGCAGGACGCCCTCTTCCCCGGTGGCTTCCCGCACCTGAACCGACAGCTTCGGCAGATCCCGCAAAGGGAAGACGGCGATGGTGAAAGGCTCCCACTCGCCCCGGGCCACCACGAGCCGGGCTTCGGCAGCGCCGGGCAGGTCGCCCGGCCGGCTCCACGGCCAAACGGTTTGCCAGGGCGGAACCAGTCGGGCCGCGAAACCTCGCTGCGCCTCTTCAGGCGTCGGCTCATAGCGGGCAGGCTCAACCCGCCTTTCCCGGTAAACCCTCTCGTAAAAGTAGCGCTTGCGCTCCTCGTCTATCCGCCGCAGCCTCTGCTCGACCGGCACAGTGTCGGCTGCAGGAAAAACCACCAGGGCAAACAGCGCCAGATTGTCCACTGTCAAGTTGAGCCGGCCCCGGCTGGCATCCACCTCAAAGGCGATCCAATCGAGATCGGGGCTGAAGTACTTCTGCCAGGCGTCCTGCCCCAGCCGGTAGGGCCGCGCGAGGCCTCGGTACAACATCGCCTCGCTGTAGAAAGTCTCAGGCTCCACCAGCCGGCGGTAAACCTCCTGCCCGGCGGCGGCGATGCGCCCCGAGCGGGTGGCAATGCGGGCCGGGCTGACGTGCCGGGCGATCAGGCGAATCGCGTAGCGGCCATCCGGCAGGTGCAAGCCGAAGCTGTACCGGTAAGGTTGCCAGAGATTGCCGGTGACGAAGTCGGCCGCCAGCGGGTCGGGCGCGGCCAGCGAGTGGGCATGCAGCGCGTCGTGCGAGAAGAACCCATAAAGGCTCGATTCCCCCAGGACACTGTCGGGAGTCACGCGCTCGAATCCCTCCCACAACGGGGAGTCGGCCGAGCCGAAGTCCAGCCAATACTGCCGGGGTTCGGAACCGGGCAGCTCCGCCGCGAGACCGATCGGCGCAAGGGAAAACAGAAGACAAAGACCCAGCCGGAGGGGAGACTTGAGAAAAGAACCCCGAAGGACTCTCTTTTGTTTTGATCTCATAAGGCAGGCCCCACCAGGAATGGTGCCACAAGCCCGGCCCCGAGTCAACGAGCTTCGTGCGAAGGCCTTGCGTCCGCCGCCCACCCCCGATATAGTCGGGCGGCTCTCCAAGCGAGTCTACCGGAAAGGAGATTAGACGAGACCGATGGGCAGCGACCGGCCGCGGCTGTTGTGGGTCGTCCCGACGCTCGAACGGGGGGGGACTGAGGGTCAGATCGGCCTGTTGGCTCCCCGCTTGGCCGAGGTGTTCCAGCCGGTCGTGGCCGCACTCTATCGCCTTGGCCCGGTGGCTGAGTCGCTCAAAGCGGCTGGAGTTGCGACCCGCTGCCTGGGCGGCCGCTCGCTGTACGACCGGCGGCTCGGCAGCGCCCTCCGCGAGCTGTACCGGGAGCATCGGCCCGCGCTGGTTCACTCGTTCCTTTGGGACGCGAATGTGTGGACAGCCTGGGCCTTGCGCCGTGAAAAGGGGCTGCGCCTGGTCACCTCCCGCCGGGAAATCGGCCTCTGGCGCAGGCGGCGACACCTGTGGGCCGAGCGCTGGACCAACCGGCTGGCGCGCCGGGTGGTGGTGAACTCCGAAGCCACACGGCGCTATGTCTGCCGGGCGGAAAGCCTTGCTCCCGAGCGCGTCGCCCTCATCCCCAACGCGGTTGACCCCGAGCTCTATCAAAGGACGAATCGCCAAGAGGCCCGGCGCCGGCTGGACTTGTCGGAAGATCTTCTGCTGCTGGGTGTCGTCGCTTCCCTGGCGGAAAAGAAAGGCCACGAGGATCTGTTCGAGGCGCTCCGCCATTGTCACTCGGAGTTGCCTCCTTTTCGATTGCTTGTGATCGGTGACGGGCCGTACCGGGGGGCGCTCGAAGAAAAAGCGCGGCGATGGAATCTTTCCGAAGAAGTCCACTTTCTCGGCCTGCGGAACGACGTCCCCGAGATCCTGCCGGCACTCGATAGTCTCGTGCATCCCTCCCGCAGCGAGTCGCTGCCCAACGCCGTCCTGGAAGGCATGGCGGCCGGCCTGGCCGTCATCGCCACCCGGGTCGGCGGCACTGAGGAGGCGGTCGAGCCAGGCAAAACCGGCGTTCTGGTCGAGCCTGAGGCTCCGATGGCGCTGGCCCAGGCGCTGCGCAGGATGGCCCGCTCGCCCGAGGAGCGCCGGGCGCTTGGCCGGACGGCCCAAGCAGTAGTCCGGGAACGATTCAGCGTCGGGCAAGCCTTGGAGGCCCTCGTCCGGCTTTACAGAGAGATCCTGGATTGACCGCCGCTCCCGGCCCATGTCCAGATGCTCAAAGGGCCAAGAGTGGGAAGTTTTTCTCTCACTTTCCGACGCAGAAAAGAGATTTTGTTCCGGAAGCTCTTGTCCCCGATATAGCCTGTCGAGGGGGACAGGCGATCCTGAGCCTCGTGAAATAGAAACACAAGCTGATTATGATGAGCATGATAGGAGCTTTTCAATACGGCATGAGGTTGATGCCCCATCGTGTTCTTTTCGTGAGATTCGCCTTAACGGTTGGAATCGCGGAAGTTATTGTCCCCTGAGGAGGATCGGGCTGGATGGCCATCTCCGGCATCCTGGCATCGAGGTCAAAAGCAAGGCTAATCCCTTGAGCAGGCTTGGGTTATAGCTTGACGAGGGGTTGGTGAAGGGGAGGCTGTGCCCTTGGCACGCTATTTTCGTCGCTTCTGGGTGAAGCGCAAGGAGCTGCCCGGGCCTAAAAACAGCCTTGGCGGCAGGGGAGTATCGAGCTGGTAAGTTCTGTTTTTCAGGTTATTTTATTGACGCTCCGGGGGGCGGATGATATAAAACTACTGTCCCCCCGGTGGGACAATCGAGCGAAAGTGGCGCGTGGAGGCGACAAGAGGGTGCGACAAAGCCCAAAACGGTGGGGATTCAGCCTGACCGAACTGATGGTGGTCCTGGCCCTGATGGGCATCCTGTTCGGTCTGGCGGTTTTCGGCTTCATCGGCCTGTCCCGCAGTATGAGGCTGAGCAGCGCCACGGGCGCGCTTAATCAGGCGATGATTAACGCCCGTCAGCGGGCGATTACGACTCGAACCCCCCAGCGCGTGGGCATCCACCTGATCGACGGGCGCTATTGGGGCGAGCGAAAGGTGATGCGTTCCGGGCGGACCGAATCGGCCCGCTGGGAGGTGGTTACCGAGACGCAGTCCCTGCCCAAATCGGTCGTGGTGGGCGACGTGGGAGGGATGACCGCGGATCGGGTGCCGGGTAATGAAAAGGTCTGGTTCATCGAGTTCGACAGCCGAGGTTCGGTCACTTCGTACGCCAAGGGCTTGGCGCCCGAGCGCAAGAATGTCGCCATCCATTTGATCATGGAGAATGCCCGCATTCCCCTGTCGGAGAACGACCAGCGCATGTACAACCTGAACGACTCGGGGCTGCTGGAGTACATTGGCAACATCGAGGCGAACGACGAGAACGACGACGGCCTGGACGACGGCTATTCGGTGGACATCAAGATTACGGCCGAGGCGCGCAAACAGGTCAACACGGTCTTCATTTTGGCCCTGACGGGCCGGTCGCAGACGTTCGAATACGGCTACGGCTTCCCTTGGAGCGAGGAAAATGTGGTGGAGCGCTAGAGCCGGCCGTTCGCAGCGGGCCTTCACCGTTTTGGAGGTCATCGTTGCCCTGACGATCCTCGGCATCGGCATGCTGGGCATCATCCGGCTGTTTCCGATGGGGCTGGAGGCGAGTATGCGCGCCTCGGACGAGACGCGCGCGGCGATCCTGGCGCAGCAAATCCTCGAGGGGCTGAAGTCGGACGCGCAAGGGCTTCCCTTTGTCGAGGGGGAAATCGGGCGATTCGGGATTCCCGGCAACGGGGTGGACGACAATGTCCTCTCGGGCATGCTCCAGTTTCCCGACCGGAATAACAACGGCAAGCCCGATGTGGATTTCGACGGCGGCTACGTGGACCGGTTCACCGGCGCGGAATGTCAAAGCGGCCCCGACGGCCGCCCGGATCTATGGCAATGCAGCGCAGGGCCTCCCCTGATCTACGATAACCTGATCATGGTCGGCGCGCGCCTCTGGTACGGCGACGCCAACGGCGACGGCGACCCCTATTATGACCCGGAAAACTCCCCCGGCTTCGGCGTGGACGAAGGCTATCCGGCCGACCGCGACGGCGATGGCCGCATTGACCTCGACAGCGACGAGGACAACATGCTGGCGACCAACTTCCGCGGCGGCAGCCGTTCCCAGCCCGATCCCCTCGCCCCCGGCGACGGCCTCGACAACGACGGCGACGGCGAGGAAGGCAGCCCCACGGTGCGCGTCCT
>Ga0068714_10005659_pt1 | contig 13156 bp, 10 predicted proteins | sample MTBNYHSulfiMetaG_FD_62988 | JGI IMG/M metagenome (GOLD analysis project Ga0068714, IMG submission 62988) | Enrichment culture microbial communities from rom New York Harbor, USA that are MTBE-degrading - MTBE-NYH (New York Harbor Sulfidogenic)... | ecosystem: Environmental > Aquatic > Marine >... | reverse complement strand
CGGCGTATGAAAACCAGATTCACGAGGGCAATGCCCCGGCGGTGAGGGCTAGGCTCATCGTGGAGGGGGCCAACGGCCCCACCACCACCGAGGCGGCCAACATCCTGCACGATAAGGGCGTGTTTGTGGTCCCCGATATACTGGCCAATGCCGGAGGGGTAGTGGTCTCCTACTTTGAGTGGGTGCAGGGCCTGCAATGCTTCTTCTGGTGCGAGGATGAGGTCAACCAGCAGTTGCACAATATCATGGATGGGGCCTTCCACGAGGTGCTGGAGATAGCCCAGCGGGAGAAGGTGGACATGAGGGACGCCGCCTATATGCTGGCCATCTCTCGCCTGGTGCAGGCCATCAAAATCCGGGGGATATTCCCTTAATCAGGCTGGCTTAGCTCAATCTCGAACAGCCACGGCCATAGCTTCCCTGTGACGAACAGCCGGTTGTCCTGGACATCATAGGCAATGCCGTTGGCCACATCGATGGTCGCACTGCTCTCCTGTGACTCTGCCAGCCCCGTGAGGTCTATCCAGCCGGTCACCTGACCGTTCTGGGGAGAAATTATGGCTATTTTGTCTGTCAACCATACATTGGCGTATATCTGGCCATCGATGTATTCCAGCTCATTGAGCTTGTCTACCGGCGTGTCATTATCGTGGACATCTATGGCATCGGCTATGGCGAAGGTTTCAGGGTCCAAAAAGCGCAGCGTGGATGTGCCATCACTCATGATGAGACGTTCGCCGTCATAGGTAAGGCCCCAGCCCTCGGTGGGGTAAGCAAAGCTGCCCGTCAGGGCAAAAGTGCTCTTATCGTAGATGAAGCCGGTGTTGGATTTCCACGTCAGCTGGATGAGGTTCTCGCCGACCAGAGCAATTCCTTCGCCGAAATATCGCTCGGGGAGGTCGCGCGCCTGTACCACGTTACCGGAGTGCAGTTCTACTTTGCGTAGGGAGGACTTTCCGTACAGTCCGGTGCCTTCATAGAAAAAGCCATCTTCAAAGACCAGTCCCTGGGTGAACGCTTCGCTATCGTGCGGATAGACATTGACGATTTCATAGTCGTGGGTGGGGGCCGAGGTTTCAGGTGTATTTGAGCAGGAGGCAGTTAACACTAATGCCCACAATAATATGAAGAAGGAAAAGCAACTGCCCCAGAAGCGGATGCGATGCCGGAACGTAGCCATTAAAACACCCGATATTGACACTGGTCAGGGGGCACTCTAGAATGAAACATAAGGGCTGTTCTTGGGGTATTTATCGGGGCGAGTGGATTTGAACCACCGACCTCAGCGTCCCGAACGCTGCGCGCTAACCGGGCTGCGCTACGCCCCGACAGCCTTATTATAGACGGAATCATATGTTCTCTTCAAGGAAGCGATGAAATACGTGGTCTTGATTATGGACGGCGCCTCCGGGTGGCCTTTGCCGGAGCGCGATAATAAGACTTCCCTGGAGGCTGCCCGCACTCCCAATCTGGACGCGCTGGCTGGAAAGGGTGCTGTGGGTCTGGCCCGCACCGTGCCGACAGGGATGGAGCCCAGCAGCGCCTGCGCCTGCATGTCCCTCCTGGGGTATGACCCGCGCGTGTATTACCGTGGTCGGGCGGGCATTGAAGCCGCCAGCCTGGACATTCCGGTGGGGGAGGGGGAGGTGGTCTTCCGCTGCAACCTGGTGAACATTGACGAAGGGCGGATGGGGAGCTACAGCGCGGGCTACATCAGCACCGGGGAAGCCGGGGAACTGGTCGCGGCGCTGAACGATGCGCTGGGCAGCGATGAAGTGCGCTTTTTCCCCGGGGTCAGCTACCGCAACATCTGCAAGATTTCCGGTCATCCGGAAGTACTCGAGGCCGAATATACTCCGCCCCACGATATTCCCGGAAAGCCCATCGCTGATTATCTGCCCAGAGGCAAGGGCAGCGAGCTTTTGCGCGACCTTATGGACCGTTCCCGGGAGGTTTTGCGTGACCATCCGGTGAACCGGGAACGCCTGACCCGCGGGGCCATGCCGGCGACCATGATCTGGCTGTTCTGGGGCAGCGGCCGCTTGCCGGAAGTGCCTTCGTTCCGGGGGACGTACGGCCTGCGGGCCGCCATGACATCGGGCGTGGACCTGCTGCGGGGCCTGGCCCGCATTCTGGGGATGGAGGTGCTCCATATTTCGGGAGTTACCGATAACGTGGACAACGATTACGTGGCCCAGGCGGAGGGCGCCCTGGAGGCGCTGCCACGCCACGACCTGGTGGTGGTCCACATCGAAGCGCCCGATGAAGTGGCCCATGACCGCGATATAGATAGAAAGATAGAAGCCATAGAGCATATCGACCGGGAGGTGGTGGGCCGTCTGCGCTCATATCCGGGAGAGGTCCGCCTGTTAGTGATGCCGGACCATAACACCCCCATCCAGGTGCAGACGCACACTGACGACCCGGTGCCGTTTCTGCTCTGGGGGACGGGGATTAAGGGCAACGGCGCTTCCCGCCTGACCGAGGCGGAAGGGAAAAAGACTGGCCTTTTCTTTGCCGATGGGTATAAAATTATGGAAACATTCCTGCAGAAGGACAGTGATTAGATGGCGCTGATTGTCCAGAAATACGGCGGCTCTTCGGTGGCCGATGCGGAAAAGATAAGAAATGTGGCGCGGCGCATCGCTCAGGCCAAGGACAGGGGGGACCGGGTGGTGGTGGTGGTCTCGGCGATGGGCAAGACCACCGATGAGCTCATCGCGCTGGCCTACCAGGTCTCCGAAACGCCGCACAGCCGGGAGCTCGACGTGCTGCTCTCCACCGGCGAAGTGGTCTCCAGCACCCTGCTGGCCATGGCGCTGCACAGCATGGGCTATCCGGCCATCAGCCTCACCGGGGCCCAGGCGGGCATTCGCACCGACTCCGCGTACAGCCGGGCCCGCATTTTGCAGATAGAGCCGGCGCGGGTGATAAGCGAGCTGAAAAAGGGCAACATCGTCATCGTGGCCGGCTTTCAGGGCATGACCGAGGATATGGATATCACCACCCTGGGCCGGGGAGGTTCGGATACCACCGCCGTGGCCCTGGCGGCGGCTCTGGGCGCCGGAGTGTGCCAGATTTACACCGATGTAGAAGGGGTTTACAGCGCGGACCCCCGCATCGTTTCCGAAGCCAAGCGCCTGGACGAAATTCACTATGAGGAAATGCTGGAGCTGGCCACCTACGGGGCCAAAGTGATGCACCCCAGGGCAGTGGAGCTGGGAGAGCTGTTTCATATTCCCATCCTGGTGGCGTCCAGCTTCACAGACAGCCCGGGCACACTAATTCATGGAGGGGTTTCGATGGAAGTACGCAACAAGGTGAGGAGCATCGCCCACAACCTGAACGTGGGCAAGATAACCGTGGTGGGGGTTCCTGACCGCCCCGGCATCGCCGCCTCCATCTTTGTCCCTCTGGCCAAGGCCGGGATAAGCGTGGACACCATCGTGCAGAACGCCAGCATTCAGGGGATTACCGACCTTACCTTCACCGTGGCCAAGGGCGACCTTGCCCGTTCTATGGAGGTGGTGAAGCCCATCGCCGCGTCCATCGGGGCCAAGGAGTGCGTCAGCGACGATAAGCAGGGGGCGGTGAGCATCATCGGCACCGGGATGCAGAATACGCCCGGCTTTGCCGCCCGGATGTTCAGCACGTTAAGCGAGCACAAGGTCAATATCCAGCTTATCACCACCTCGGAGATACGGATAACCTGCATCATCGATGCCGCGCAGGTCAAGGAGGCGGTGCGGGCGCTGCACCGGGCTTTTGAGATAGAAGAGGAACAGTAAGGGCCGGCTAGACGGCCACTACTTCTTTGACTTCGGGGATGTCACGTTTAAGGATTTTTTCTATGCCCATTTTGAGGGTCATGGTGGACATAGGGCAGCCGGCGCAGGCGCCGGTCAATTTGACTTTCACGGTGCCGTCGCTCACGTCAACCAGTTCCACGTCGCCGCCGTCAGCCTGTAGCTGAGGACGTATTTTATCCAGGGTTTCGGTAACCTTATCCTTCATAGTAAACTCCTTTGACAACGGGCCTCTACTACCATTGTAACCTGAGCGATTATTTACGTCAAACTGGGGAGAGTCATTTATTTAATTGACTAATGCATAAATTCACTAATTAGATAGCAGGAATAACAAACCGTATTAGGATTATAGAAGAAATTGCATCTTGGCGAATTGACTTATCTAAGGGTAGGAATTGATTTTTTGATAGTCCTACTGTCTGCTTGAAGCTTTGCCATGATGTCAATCTTTCTACTATAAGGCAATCTAGCTAGTTTATGCGCCCTGATAGCCCTAGCCTGCTTGAATCGTGTCGAGTAGTTTCTTATATCTAATTTGTAAGTTGTCGTTTTCATTGTCGTGCCTTTGTAGGATTTCCTTCAATTTTTTAGTATTTGCTTTATTTAGCAATTCAACAATTCTTATTTTATCCTTTGGTCTGTAAGATTTCAAGAGCAAGGCTATTAAATGCTCACGGCTTACCACCTTGCTAGAAAGCCCTTTTACTGTAATCTCTCTTGCGCACCTAACTGACTCCTCAAATAAATCATTACCAAACCCAGGATAAAACTGGACTGGCATATCGTCAATATAAATATAGACGTTCTCTATCTTGTAACCTTGCTTCCTGAAATACTCATAGAGTTTATGGAAATCATTTTGAGAACTTACAATTATAATTATATCTAAGTCGTAAGTATATATTGGCTCTAAATAGTAAGTAATAGCATACCCACCGAAGATTGCATAATCTTTAATATACCCTTCTTTTTTAAGTTCGTTTAATTTTGAGATGACACCCTGAAAAGGCATACTTATATTATCATATTAAGCCACAGACCCTTGTCAAATCGGCCCCACTACATAAATTCTACCCCTCGCCAGTCAAGCATTGTCAATATCCATATTCAATTGTTAAGTTCGAGTTGGTGCACTACCCACCCCCCACTTGTCCCCATTCTGCAGTTAGTGTAGAATAAAATACCTATAACCGTGCGTAGCTTTGGAGCAATACATGACCTATCAGGAAGAGAGACTGGCCAGCATCAAGCGCCAGCGCACCAGGCAGGCCATAGACCTGGCCATGGAAGGCCGGTGGCAGGAAGCCATCGCTGCCAATAAGGGCATTCTGGAGCATTTCCCCAACGACGTGGACGCGTACAACCGCCTGGGCAGAGCGTATATGGAATTGGGCGAGTACGAGCAGTCGAGGGGCGCCTACGAAAGGACGATACAGCTCGACCCGTTCAACACCATCGCCAAGAAAAATCTCCAGCGGCTGAACTACCTGAGGGAGGCCAGAAAGAGCGTTGAGGTCGGGCCACGGCGGGTGGAGCCGCACCGGTTCATCGAGGAAATCGGGAAGGCGGGGATAGTGCATCTTTATCACCTGGCGCCCACCGATGTCCGGGCCAGGCTGGTGGCCGGCGACGAGGTGCAGCTCAAGGTCAGCGGCCCCGGTCTGACGGTGGAGGACAACTGGGGAGAGTACATCGGGCAGGTGCCTCCCAAAAACGCGCAGAGACTGATCAAGCTGATGGAGGGGGGCAACAGATACTCGGCGGCGGTGGTCAGCTCTACCGAGGAGGCCATGACCGTCATCATCCGCGAGGTTTATCAGCACCCCAGCCAGGCGGGCAAGGTCTCGTTCCCGTCCAAGGGTGTGGACGAGCTGCGACCTTACGTCGATGAAAAGGTGTTCAAGCTGGAATCCGAGTTCGAGGAGATAGTGCCCGAGGAGTCCGGCTACACCATCATCGGCGGAGAAGAGATAGAGGTGCTGCCGGAAGAGCAGCCGGAACTGGATGAAAGCGTTACCGAGGAAGAATAGGGGGATTAAGGCGATATGGTATTAGGATCGGTGAAGCCGGTAACCATAGAAGAGGAGATGCGCAGCTCATACCTGGACTACGCCATGAGCGTCATCGTCTCCCGGGCCCTGCCCGACGTGCGCGACGGCCTGAAGCCGGTGCACCGGCGCATTCTCTATGCCATGAACGATATGGGCCTCTCCCCCAGCGGCCCCCACCGCAAGAGCGCCCGCATCGTCGGCGAGGTGCTGGGGAAGTACCACCCCCACGGCGACACTTCGGTCTATGACGCCATGGTGCGTATGGCCCAGGACTTCTCCATGCGCTATCCCCTGGTGGACGGACAGGGCAATTTCGGCAGCATCGATAACGACCCTCCGGCGGCCATGCGCTACACCGAGGCCAGGCTGGCCCGCATCGCCGAAGAGGTGCTGGTGGACATCCAGAAGGACACCGTCGACTTCATGCCCAACTTCGACGACAGCCTCAAGGAGCCGGCCGTGCTTCCCTCCCGCCTGCCCAATCTCCTGCTCAACGGCAGCGCCGGCATCGCCGTGGGCATGGCCACCAACATCCCCCCCCACAACCTGGGCGAGGTATGCGATGCCGTCTCTCATCTCATCGATAAGCCTGATGCCACCATCGACGAGCTCATCCAGTACGTGAAGGGCCCGGACTTTCCCACCGCAGGCATCATCCTGGGGGTGGAAGGGATTAAAAGCGCCTATACCACCGGCCACGGCAAGGTGGTGGTGCGGGCCAGGGCCCGCAGCGAGAGCATCGCCCGCACCGGGCGGGAGCAGATTATCGTTACCGAGCTTCCCTACCAGACCAACAAGGCGGCCCTCCTGGAAGACATCGCCGAGCTGGTCAAGGACAAGAAGATATCCGGCATCAGCGACCTGCGCGATGAATCGGACCGGCACGGTATGCGCGTCGTCATCGAGCTGAGAAGAGAAGCCCAGCCGGAGCAGGTGCTCAATAACCTGTACAAGCACACCGCCATGCAGTCCTCCTTCTTCGCCAATATGGTAGCGCTGGTGGACGGCCAGCCCAGAGTCATCAGCCTGAAAGAGGCACTCCAGTACTACATCGAATTCCGCCACGAGGTCATCACCCGGCGCTCGAAATTCGAGCTGAAAGAAGCCCGGAACCGGGCCCATATCCTGGAAGGGCTGAAAATCGCCCTCGACAACATCGACCGCATCATCGCCACCATCCGGCAGTCGGAGACGGCGGAAGCGGCCCGGCAGGCGCTGATGGCCAACTTCAACCTGACCCAGATTCAGGCCCAGGCCATCCTGGACATGCAGCTCCGGCGGCTGGCCAATCTGGAGCGAAAGAAGATAATGGACGAATATACCGAGGTGCTCAAGACCATCTCCTACCTGGAAGGCCTTCTGGCCAGCCCCAAGCGGATGCTCATGCTCATCAAGGACGAGGTTGCGGACCTGAAAGCGAAGTACGGGGACGAGCGGCGCACCGAAATCACCGAGCACGGCGAGGTGCAGTTCCGGGAAGAGGACCTGATTCCGCACCAGAGGATGGTGGTCACCCTGAGCAGCCGGGGCTATGTCAAGAGGGTGCCGGCCCGCCTCTACACCCCCCAGCACCGCGGCGGCAAGGGGATAATCGGCATGGTGACCCGGGAGGGAGACCCGGTGCGCCTGCTCTCTGTAATCGATACCCATGACATCCTCTTTTTCTTCACCAACAAGGGCAAGGTGTTCAGCCTGAAATGCCATGAAATCCCGGTGGACCCTTCCCGGACGGCCAAGGGCATCGCCATCGTCAATCTGTTTCCCATTACCGAAGGCGAGAAGGTCACCGCCATGGTGGGCGTGTCCGATTTCACCCCCAATGCGTTTATGATTATGGCCACGGTGAAAGGGGAGATAAAGAAAACATCCGTGGAGCACTTCACCGCAGTGAGGAGCACCGGCCTGATAGCCATGGACCTGGCGCCGGGAGATGAGCTGGTGGCCGCCTGCCTGGCCACGGACAAAGATGATGTGGTGCTGGTCACCCGGCGCGGTATGTCGATACGGTTCCCGGTCTCCAGCCTCAGGGCCAGCTCCCGCACCAGTGGCGGGGTAAAGGCCATAAAGCTCAGGGCCGACGACCGGCTGGTCAGCATGGATAGGGTGGTTGATAAAGCCTATCTGCTGGTGGTCACCAGCAACGGGCACGGCAAGCTTACCCCGCTGGAGCAGTATCCGCGCCAGCACCGTGCTGGGGGTGGCGTATGGACGTTCAAGACTGCGGAAAAGACCGGGCAGGTCGCCGCGGCCAAAGTGGTCACCTTTGAGGAACAAGTGATGATAATCTCCGCCAAGGGCATCGTGACGCGCACTCCGGTGAAGGAGAAAGACCCCAGGCAGGGAATCACCGTTCAGGGGAGAAGCACCCAGGGCGTGAGGCTGATGCGACTTGAAGAGGACGATGAGCTGGTGGCGGTGGCCTCTTTCGATGGGGAGAGGGACAAAAGCGGTGAACAGCCGGAGAAGGAGGGAAAGAAATGAGCTTACCCAGCATTTCGCTGGCGGGCCGGGTCGCCATCGTAACCGGCAGCTCGCGCGGCATCGGCAAGGGGATTGCCCTGATGTTCGCCGAGGCAGGGGCGGATGTCGTGGTGTGCAGCCGCAACCTGGATGGAACGCTTGAGTCCTGTGCCGAAGCGATAAGGAAACTGGGGCGACGCGCACTGGCCATCCCCACCGACGTGACCGACCCGGTGGCCGTGGAAGCCATGGTGAAAAAGACGGTGGACGAGTTCGGCACGGTCGACATATTAGTAAACAATGCGGGCACGGTGGTGCGGTCGCCGGTGGTGGAGCACAGCGTGGAAGACTGGGACCGGGTCTTCGATACCAATCTCAAGGCCTACTTCCTGTGCTCGAAGGTCGCGGGGCGGGTCATGATGGAGAAAAAGAGAGGTGCCATCGTCAACATCGCCTCCATGCGGGGCATCGTGTCCTCCGGGGGGAGGGTGAGCTACACCGTCTCCAAGGCCGGGGTCATCATGCTCACCAAAGTGCTGGCCCATGAGTTTACCCCCCATAATGTCCGGGTCAACTGCATCGCGCCGGGCTGGATAAAGACCGAGCTCACTAAACCCTTCTGGGACAACCCGGAACGGAGCAAAGAGGTCACCGATACCGTCGCCATGAACCGCTGGGCTGAAGTAGAGGAGATGGCCAGCGTGGCCCTCTTTCTGGCCTCGGACATGTCCAGCTACGTCACCGGGCATACCCTGGTGGCCGATGGCGGCATCGCCATGGTCTAACGCCCGGGCTTCTGTGCAATGAATTCAGCGTTGCCAGCAGCAAAAGCACAAACGGTAGTGGGGCCGGTTCCCGCCGAAGAACTGGGGATAACCCTGCCCCACGAGCATTTGCTCTGTGACGCCAGAAAAAGCTTTATCCCTCCCGCCACCGCCAGCGACCTGGCTATGGCCTACAAGCCGGTCAGCATGGAAATTCTCCACTGGCTCAGGTATCATCCTTTTTCCAACATCGATAACTGTCAGCTTATGGATGAACAGGAAGCGGTGGAGGAGATTATGACTTTCAAGAAAGCCGGAGGCAAAACAGTCGTCGATGTCTCCGATGTTGGTCTTGGCCGTGACCCGGCCGGACTGGCCCGGATATCCAGAGCTACCGGCTTACACATCATCATGGGAAGCGGCTACTATGTAGCCCCGTCTCTTCCAGAAGATATGTCCTCAAAGAAAGAGGAGGAAATTACAGAAGAGATAGTACGCGACATCACCGAAGGGGTCGGAAACACCGGTATTCGCTCTGGATTAATCGGAGAAATAGGCTGTTCCTGGCCGCTGCACGAACATGAGAGAAAATCGCTGCGCGCGGCCGCCCGCGCCCAGAAGAGAACGGGGGCTCCGCTTAACTTTCATCCCGGGCGCAATTCGGGCTCTCCCTTTGAAGTGATAGACCTGCTTGAAAAGGCAGGGGCCGACCTGAGCCGGGCGGTCATCAGCCACACCGATTGTCGCGTCCGTGACCATGAGAAAAGACGCAGGTTAGCCGAAAAAGGGTGCTTCCTTGAGTACGATACGTTCGGCTGGGAGGGGCAATTTCCGGTAGAACTTTATTATACGCCGGACGTATTCTATCAGCCGAATGACACGCAGCGCATATTCGAGATAATGCAGTTAATCAATGAAGGCTTCCTGAGCCAGATTCTCATCTCGCAGGATATTTTTATCAAAACGTGGCGAGCCCGTTACGGGGGAAAAGGATATGGCCACGTTATCAATGATGTCGTTCCAAGGATGCTGTATGCGGGCATAACCCGTGAACAGATAGAGACGATAATGATTGAAAATCCGAAACGGTTGCTCTGTTTCTTACGGTAAGAAGTTCGGGGGTATGCTCGTTATCGAGTAGATGAAGCGCGCGTGAGCTTTTGCTGGCACTCCGGGTACCAGCGTTGCAGCCCGCAGGCGCTGCATTCGCCGAGACGGCAGTCGGGAGTATCCCGGCATTCTATGGCGCGTTGGTATTCCCGTTTGAGGAAGGCTGGCGTCAGCCCCACATCGATGTGATTCCAGGGCAAAAGCTCGTCCAGGGAACGCTGGCGGCGGGCGTAGAAGTCCGGCTCCAGGCCGCTTTCGGCAAAGGCGCGCACCCAGGTCTCGTAGTGAAAGTGCTCGGTCCAGGCATCGAATTTCGCCCCCAGCTTCCAGGCCCGGTAGATGACCTGCCCCAGCCTGCGGTCCCCCCGTGAGAGCGCCGCTTCGAGGAGGCTGATTTTGGGGTCCTGCCAGGAAAGCCGGGTGCCCTTCCGGTGCAGCCCCTGGCGCAGGATTTCGTGTTTGGCGTTGAGCGATGCTTCGTCTTCTTGGGAGGCCCACTGGAAGGGGGTGTGCGGTTTGGGGACAAAGGTGGCGGCGCTGACTCTCAGCTGGGGCGTGCGGCCGAACTGCCTGCCCAGCGAGCGTAGCCTGTCCACCAGTTCCACGATGCAGGTCATGTCTTCCCGCGTTTCCGTGGGCAGGCCGAGCATGAAGTAGAGCTTGAGGCCTGTCCAGCCCCTCTCGAAGGCGATGCCCGCTGTCTCCAGTAGCTCCTGGTCCTGGATGACCTTGTTGATTACCCGGCGCAGCCGTTCGCTGCCCGCCTCGGGGGCGAAAGTGAGCCCGGTCCGGCTGCGGGCGGGCAATGAGCCCATCAGGCGCACGGAGAAGCGGCTGATGCGCAGGCTGGGCAGCGAGATGGCCAGGTCCGGATGCTGCTGGGCCAAGCTGGTTACCAGGTCATCGATTTCAGCATAGTCGCTGGTGCTGAGGGAGACCAGAGAGATTTCATCGTAGCCGCAGTTGCTGATTAGCTCGTCGGCTGCCTGGAGCACCTCTTCTTTTGGCCTTTCCCTGACCGGGCGGTAAATGACCCCGGCGTTGCAGAAGCGGCAGCCGCGGCTGCACCCCCGCTGGATTTCTATGGCCCCGCGGTCGTGGACCACCTCGATGTAAGGCACCACCGGGCTGGTCACCGGCGGGGGCAGTTTGGCCACCAGACGGCGCTGGATTACAGGTTTGGCCTCCGAAGTAAGCGGAGTAAAGCTCTTGAGCAGGCCGTCGGACTGGTAAGCCACTTCATACAATGCGGGCACGTAGATTCCAGGGACGCCAGCCGCCCGGCGCAGAAGCTCACTTTTCCCGAACCTCTCCGCCTTCCACTGCCGGAAGACCTCGAGTAGCTCCGGCACGGCTTCTTCTCCCTCCCCGATGACGAAGATATCGATGAAGTCGGCCATGGGCTCCGGGTTGAGGGCGCAGCTCCCCCCGACGATGACGACGGGGTGAGAGTCGTCTCTCTCTGCGGCGAGGACCGGTATCCCGGCCAGGTCAAGCATGTTGAGCACATTGGTATAGGTGAGCTCATAGCCCAGGGAAAAGCCGATGACGTCGAAGTCCCGGAGCGGGCGCTTCGACTCCAGGCTGTAGAGAGGGATTTTGTGCGTCCGCAGGGCTGCTTCCATGTCCACCCAGGGGGCGAAAACTCTCTCCGCCAGGACGTCCGGCTGCCGGTTGAGCAGGTCATAGAGAATGGGCAGGGCGATGTTGGACATGCCGATTTCGTAGGTATCCGGGTAGCTGAGGGCGATGCGGATGGGGGTCTTTTCCCACGCCTTGACGGTGCTGTTCCACTCCCCGCCCGTATAGCGGGCGGGCCGGCTCACTTTAATCAGGATGTCATCCAGATTGGGCAAACGTTCCCTCCGGGAAAAGGATTCTCTCCTATTGTAAAGGGGAAATGCGGAACCGTAAAGATGTATGCCGGTTAAATCCCTCTCTTATCTCCCTTTTTCAAAGGGAGACGATAGCTCCCCCTTTAATAAAGGAGGAGCCTTGCCTTATAACTACCACTTGCCCCAAAAGTCAGTGAGTTGCCCCTAAAGTCCTCGAAAAATGGGATTTTTAAGGCAAAGCCCAGAGAGGGGGATCCGATTTATTTCTAAACTTCGCGGAACTCGCCTTCCACGGTGCCCTCGCCTTCACCGCCCTCGCCGCCTTCGCCGCCGGGAGGCGGCGGTTGCTGGCCTCCGGGGGGTGGCTGTTGCTGGTAGACGGCGGCACCCACCTTCTGCATCACGTCGGTCAGCTCCTGGCTGGCGCGGCGTATGGCTTCGATATCCTGGCCCTGGAGTGCAGCGCGAACCGCGGCCACCTTGCTCTCCACTTCCTGGTTGAGGTCGGCCGGTATCTTGTCCTTGTGGTCGCGCAGGGTCTTTTCCGCGGTATAGGCCAGCGTGTCGGCGTTGTTGCGCGCCTCCACCTCTTCCTTGCGCCTGGCGTCTTCCGAGGCGTGTGCCTCCGCCTCTTTCTGCATCTTCTCCACATCTTCCTTGCTCAGGCCGCTGGAGGAGGTGATGGTGATTTTCTGCTCGCGCCTGGTGCCCTTGTCGATGGCCTTGACGTTGAGGATGCCGTTGGCATCGATGTCGAAGGTGACCTCAATCTGGGGAACGCCGCGCGGGGCGGGCAGGATGCCGTCCAGCATGAAGCGCCCCAGGGTGCGGTTATCCGCCGCCATGGGCCGTTCGCCCTGCAAGACGTGGATTTCCACGCTGGGCTGATTGTCCGCGGCGGTGCTGAAAATCTGGCTCTTGGAGGTGGGGATGGTGGTATTGCGCGGGATGAGAGGCGTCATCACGCCGCCCAGGGTCTCGATGCCCAGGGTGAGCGGAGTGACGTCCAGCAGGAGGACCTCCTTCACCTCTCCCTTGAGCACGCCCGCCTGGATGGCGGCACCGATGGCCACCACCTCGTCCGGGTTCACCCCTTTGTGCGGCTCCTTGCCGAAGAACTGCTTCAC
>Ga0068714_10005658_pt1 | contig 13158 bp, 11 predicted proteins | sample MTBNYHSulfiMetaG_FD_62988 | JGI IMG/M metagenome (GOLD analysis project Ga0068714, IMG submission 62988) | Enrichment culture microbial communities from rom New York Harbor, USA that are MTBE-degrading - MTBE-NYH (New York Harbor Sulfidogenic)... | ecosystem: Environmental > Aquatic > Marine >... | reverse complement strand
CTCGTGGCGTTCTGGGCGCTGTCCTGGTAGATCACCATGAGGTCGTTCTCGGCAATCTTCAGGCCCCTCACCGTGGACCCCACCGCGCACTTGGTGAACTCCTCGGGGTGGGTGAAGGTCATCTTCTCCGGAGAGGGGGCCGGTTCGGGAGCAGCGGCCAGGAGCCGGGTCCGCCGCAGGTCCGGGAGGGGACGGGCCCCTGGGCCAAGGTTCCGGAGGAGCTCCTCTTCCGCCAGGCGGAGGGAATGGTGGAACGCCTCGGTGGATTCCGCCAGCGCGAGGGCGTCCAGAAGCTGCGGCTGCAGAGGCGCCGCTTCCTGCGGCGCGCCAAAGGGGAAGGGAGCTCCCAGGACGGTGGAACCCGCGGCCGCTGACGCACCGGGAACCCCGGCGATCCCCGCCTTCGCCGAAATGGACACCGTCACCGTGGGTACGTCGGTTGAGTCCGCATCGGAGGACGCATAGAGGACGGCGAGACGATACCGGTCCCCCACGGCTCCGGATGGGAGGAAGAACCCGCAGCCCGAGAGGCCCGACGGAGCCAGGGACCGGCTCTGCCCCGGGGCCAGGGAGAGGGGCGCCTCACACACCCGGAGAGGGAACGGCCTCGTGGCCGAGTTGCCCTGGGCATCCTGAGCCCTGGCTTCGAAGACGAACAGGCCGGCCTGGGTCGGGGTCCCGGAGATCCGTCCCGCAGCATTCATGGCCAGGCCCGCCGGCAGGCTCCCCGGCACAACGCTCCAGGTGAGGGTGGCGGGATCCCCACCCGCCGCCACCAGCTGAACCCCGTAGGCATGGGTCTCGCGCCCGTCCGGGAGCGCGTCCGGGCAGATGGCCAGGACGGAGAGGTCCGCGGTGGCCGTGAATTCCACGGTCAGTCCCGATACGTTCGCCTCCAGGCGCTGGGGGCTCTCGTTGGAGCAGCCGAGCTGCCACGCGGTGGATGCCTTCCCATCCGAGCCCGTCCGGACCAGCCGGTCGGACACCGTGCCCGACCCCGCCACCACAGTGAAGCTCACGTTGATCCCCTCCAGGGGGTTGCCCCTGGAATCATGAACCTCAACGGTGGGCGCCAGGGGCAGGGGCTGCTGGATGTCCCCGAACTGCTCGTCTCCCGAAACCTTGGCCAGCTCCCGGGGCACGGGGCTCACGGTAAGCGCCGCCTGCCCGAAGAGCCCCTCCGTGCTGGCCCGGATGGACGCTGAGCCAGCCTTGAGCCCGGTTACCAGACCGGAAGGCGTGACGCTGGCCACCGTCAGGTCGGATGAGCTCCAGGTCACCACCACCCCCGTCATCTCCCTGCCGGACTTGTCCTCGATCCGGGCCGAGAACTGCTGGGTCTCCCCCAGGGCCTCCAGCGTCACGGTGTTGGGGGTGACCACGATGCGGGAGGGGGCCGGCGGTGACGTGGAATCCCCGCACGCCTGCGCCAGGAGCAGGAGAAATCCGAGAAGAAGGAGCCTTGTTTTCATTGTCTCCGCCGGGGGCTGTCGGTCACCGGTGCGGTGCCCATGCGTCGCTACCTCCAGAACCCTCCGAACCCCCTCAGGTTCCAGGCGTTTCCAGGCCATCCAGGAGCCCGGGAAGGATCTCCCCGGAGGGTCCCCGAAGGGAGATCCGGGCCAAACGGGTGAGGGGCGTCTCGGTGGGGTTCACCTCCACCACGACCCCACCCGCATCGAGGGTCGCCAGCGGCACCGAGGCGGCCGGTTGGACCAGGGCGCTGGTCCCGGCCACCAGGCACAGGTCGGCCTCCCGGGCTACCCTGAAGGCCTCCGAGAGGATCTCGGGATCCAGCGACTCCCCGAACCACACCACGTCGGGGCGCAGGAGGGCTGAGCACAAGGGGCACCGGGGCAGATCCTCGGGAGTCTCGGTTCGGAGGGGGTGCCGATGGGAAACCCGGTAGGAGCAGGAAGTGCATCGCACCCGGAAGATGGAGCCGTGGAGCTCCAGGGGCAGGGCAGGGGAGGGGTCCCCCGCCCCTGCGACCTTCCGGGCCGCTTCCTCGTGGAGCCCGTCCACGTTCTGCGTCACGATCCGCACCCTCCGGGATCCCAGGGCGAGCCGGGCGAGGGCCCCGTGGCCCGCGTTGGGCCGGCACGCCCTGATCGTCTCCCTCCGCCACTCGTACCACTCCCAGACGAGCCGGGGGTCCCGCCTGAAGGCGTGGGGAGTGGCCAGATCCTCCGGCGAATGGGATTTCCAGAGCCCCGACTCCCCTCGGAACGTGGGCACACCGGATTCGGCGCTCACCCCCGCCCCCGTGAGGACGCAGATGGTGTCGGCCCCGGCCAGCAGGCCCCGGGCCCGGTCCAGCTCTGCAGCGTCAGGTCCAGCCATGGCAGGTCTCCCGCTCAAGGAACGTGGGGCAGAACCCCAACGCAGCCCGGGGCCCGACAAAGGACCTCCGGGCTTCGGGGCCTCGAAACCGGTTCAGCGACGGAGGAAGCTCCAGCCCAGGGCCAGCCATCCCACCAGGAAGGCGACACCCCCCAGTGGAGTGATGGCCCCCAGCCAGCGCTCCCCCGTGAATACCAGGAGGTACAGGCTCCCGGAGAACAGGGCGATCCCCACGACGAAGGCCCACCCCGCCAGGACACTGCCCCTCCCCCCCCCGCCCCCTGCGAGCCAGGCCGCTGCCAGGAGCGCCAGGGCGTGATACATCTGGTAGCGGACCGCCGTCTCGAAGATGGCCATGTCGGCGGGGGCGAGCCTGGACTGGAGTCCGTGGGCACCGAACGCTCCCAAGGCCACACCCAGGAATCCAAAGACGCTTCCCAGTAGACCGAATGTCATAGCATGCATGTCCTTTTACAACAACGGTTTATTATCATTCATATCAAGTTGATTGGCAGGCTCTGCCCCATCCTTCATGATGAACCCGCGAGGAGGCTTTCGCCAGCTTCTCATGGTGGAGGCCACCCGCGGACCTTGCGGTCCCGGTCCATTCTTCGAGCTTTCCCTCCTCCATCGGGCAGAGACCGTCTCTCCGCCCTTCTCGATCCTCTCTTCGGGAACCCCCGTGCGTACCACCGTGCCCCAGGCCGCCGCCGGTCTCCACGCATCCCCCGCCGGGAGGGCTGCCCACCTGGCAGGGCTCGTGGCCCTCGCTCACGGCGTCAACGATGCGTACACGGCTTTTCTTTCACCTCTTCTCCCCAGGATCATGGACAAGATGGGCCTGTCCATCGCTCTGGCCGCGACCCTCGCCATGACGCTCTCCCTGGCGGCGTCCCTTCTCCAGCCGCTCATGGGTTATCTATCGGACCGGTACGGAAGGCGCCTGTTCGTGGTCCTGGGCCCACTTCTCTCCGCGACGTTCCTGTCCCTGGTGGGTGTACCGTCTTCCTTCTGGGTCCTCGTGGCGTTCCTCCTCCTGGGAGGGCTCGGTAGCGCCAGCTTCCATCCTCCGGGCGCTTCCATGGCGGCACGCATCGGTGAAGGGAAGGGGAGCGGCCTCAGGATGTCGGTCTTCTCGGTGGGCGGGAGCGTAGGCTGGGCCGCCGGTCCTCTGCTGGCCGTGGGCCTGGTGGGGTGGCTTGGCCTGGAGGGCCTCTGGCTCGCCACGTTCCCCGGGATCCTCCTGGCGGGAATCCTCTGGAGGACCCTCCCACCCGACCGTCCGGACCGCACGGCGCAGCTGCCACCATCGCCGCGCACGCTTCTTCGGCGCCTTCCAGCACCCCTTTGGCTTCTCTTCGGGATCAGCGTCGTGGGGGCCTTCGCCCAGCGGGTGTTCCTCACCATGCAGCCCATCGTCGTGGCCCGGGCAGGGGGATCGGAAGGGTTGGGAGCCCTGAGCCTGAGCGTCTACCTGGGAGCCCAGGCCGTCGGGACGCTGGCAGGAGGCTACCTGTCGGACCGGATGGACCGGGGCCGACTGCTGGCAGGGCTGACCTTCCTGGCCTTTCCGGCCCACGTCCTGGCCGTTTCCCTGGTTCCCGGTACCCCGGCGTCCCTCCTCCTGTCCGCGACCGCTGGTTTCCTGGGGATGGCCATGATGCCCGCCATCGTGGTGAAGGCCCAGGAGCTCCTGCCGGGTGAGGCCGCCGTGATCTCGGGCATCGTCATGGGCCTCGCCTGGGCCGTGGGGTCCCTGGGCGTGCTGGGGACGGGCGCCATGGGGGACTGGCTGGGTCCCCGGGAGGCTGCTATGGTCTCCATGCCGGTCCTTCTCCTGGGCACGCTCTTCGCTCTCCACCCTCGTTTGAGGGAAGCGGACCGCTTCCTCCGGAGGTAGCGGGAGAGCAGCCCGGCGGTTCGGGACCGGGGAGGGATCCACCGCATTCCCCAGGAGCCGACCGTGCCTCTGAGACTGGTCCCCGGACGAGACCGGAAGCTGTACCGCCTGGTGAAACGAGGGGAGCTCCGGGACCTGCGGAGGGGCGAGGTCCTGTATTCCGCCGGCGACCCGGGCGGGGAGGTCTACCTCGTCACGTCGGGCCTTCTTCGTCTCACGGTGGAGCGCTTGGATGGGCCGGAACGGGCCGTGGACCTCGTGGGACCCTGGGAGATGGCGGGGGAGGAGGGACTGGCTCCGGGCGCGGCCCGGAGGACCGGTGCGCGGGCCGCAGGGGGTACCCGGGTCACGGTCCTGGGAGGGGAAGAGGCAAGCCAGGCCCTGCGGACGGCCTCAAGGACCTTCGGGGTCTTCCTCCAGTCCCAACAGGAGGCCCTGGCCCTTGCCCGGATCTCAGGATCTTCCGGGGGAGCCGCCAGCAAGGTCGCCGCCGTCCTCCTCCATCTTTCCGCACGGTTCGGCCGGAAGGAGGGGAACGCCCTCCGGATCCCCATCCGGATCACGCACCAGGTGCTGGCGGACCTTTCGGGATCGCATCGGTCCACGGTCACGACCCTCCTCAACGAATGGATCTACGACGGTATCCTGGGGAGCCAGGAGGGTGAGCTCTGGGCTCTTCGACCCAGGGCCCTGGCCGATCATGCCCGTGGAACGAGGGCCCCGGGAGGGCACGAACCCGCCCGCTCCGTTGACCGAAAATCCCCGTAAGGCTAGCTTTTTCAGATATTTTGAGCGTTCCTCCGAGCCTTCAGACCAGGCCAACGAACAGAGAATGTCACAATCCCGCCCATCCTCCTCCCGCCGCCGGCCGGAAGAGAAGAAAGAAGTCGACGACGCATTCGTCGACAAGACACTCGACGTCGTGCGCTGGTCCAAGGCCAACAGCCAGCTGCTCCTCCTGGCAGGCATCGTGGCAGTGGTCGTGTTCGCGGGCGTCCTCTACTACCGCAGCTACCGGGCCTCCGTCAAGGAGCAGGCCGTGGCCGAGCTGGAGCAGGTCCAGTCCGCGGTTGGATTCGGGGACCGGGAAGCCGCCAAGGCCCAACTGTACCAGTATCTCGAGCGGTTCGATGGCACGATCTACGCCCTCGAGGCTCGCCTGGTCCTGGGTCAGGTCCTCCTGGAGGAGGGGAGCCCCGAGGAAGCCATCGAGGCTCTCGCCCCGGCCGTCCGCACCATGGAGGACGAGCCCGTTGGGGTCCAGGCCGCCTTCCTCATGGCCGCCGCCTACGAGGAGGGGGGCCGCCTGGAGGAGGCCGAGCGCCTCTTCCTCCGCATCGCCGGCGCTGCAGAGCTGTCCTTCCAGGTCCGGGAGGCCCTGTCCGGGGCGGCACGCCTCCGTACCACCGCTGGCAACTTCAGCGGAGCCGCACAACTCTACGAGCAGATCCTGGAGACCCTGGCCGAGGACGATCCCGAGCGTTCGTACTGGGAGATGCGCCTCGCCGAGGTATCCCACCGCTCCTGAGCCCGCGCTCCTGAGCCCCGCTCCCGAGCCCTTTTCCTGAGCCCGGTTCCGGGGAAGGGCTGAACCCACTCCCAATTTCCTCCTTGAATTCGGCCCTCCGGAACGTCGCATAATACATATTATGTTAAGTTGCTGGCTCTCGGTGGGTGGGCCCATCGAAGGAAGTGCCGCCTGGGGAGACTGGGCTGGGTCGTTCGGAGGGACGCCCTGCCTAGCGCCGGGCATGCCTCCGGAGCCAATCCGGCCCCACACGTGAGGGCTCGGCCTCCGCGGAGGGACGATTCGTGAGAGCCTCGAGGGTTGCCCTGAGCTGCGCTGCGGCCTCCGGCAGCATCTCGTTTCTTCGGGTGCGCTGATGCATGGCTGGCCACAGGAGTGCCGGCCCGAACTCCACCCTCACCGGGCGCCGGCGAATCGTCCTGCTCCACCTCGGCCAGACGTCATAGGAACCCGTCACCCCGCATGGAATGACGGGAACGCCAGCCTTCAGGAGGAGTCGGATCGTACCTCTCCGGAAGGGCTGCAGCCTGGCGTCCCAGGACCGTTCGCCCTCCGGGTAGATCCCCACACCTTTCCCCGCCGAGAGGCGGCGCAGCACCACACGCACCGCTTGAGGGTCGATGCGGTAACGTCTTGTAGGAATGGCATTTACCCTTGGCATCACCCAGCCCATGACCCTCCCCGCGAACTGGGTGCTCTTGGTAAGGGTGTGGAGGGGCCTCGGGCAAACGACCTGGACCAGGATGGGGTCCAGGATGCTCTGATGGTTCGCCACCAGGATGAAGGGGCCCGTGCGGGGGATATGCTCCTTCCCCACCACCTCCAGGCGGGCCACCGTGTGCGCGAAGGGCGTCAGGAGCATCCGAAGGAAGCTGTACCAGCTCATGGGCTCGTCAGGATCCTCGGCTGGAACTCCGTGATCTCACCGCGGCCGACGCGGCGGTAGGCCTCACGAAGTGCGATGTGGAGGAGATCCTCCCACCGCCGGGGTGAGTCCGCGAGGAAACGGAATTCCACCAGTCCCCCCTCCCTGGGAGAGATCTGGAGGGAGCTGGAGCTGGTCTGGACGGCCCGGACGTCGAGAAGGAGCCATCGGCGGGCAGCCTCGCCTTCCGGGGTAAACGTGAGGCCTTCCTCGGTGATCTCCAGGACGCCGGAAGCGGGATTTCCCGGCGTCTCCGCGAATCCCAGGAGCTCCCCCCTGAAGCGGACGGGAGCCTCCTGGCGGGCCTCCCTGACGGTTACCTGAGCCTGGTAGCGAATCCTGCCCTGCCCGTCCCTTGCGCGAGGCCCGGGTCCGCCCAGGGCGTCGATGGCGGCGGTGAGGGAGCCGCTCGTGAGCTCCCAGACGCCTCCACCGGCGTCCGTGACGCGAATCCGGCCATCTCCCCTTCCCCGGCTGAAGCGTGTGCCGCATGCGGGGCAGCGGGCCTCATCTCCCGCTCCGCGCGTGGGGTCGTGCCCGCACCGGGGACATCGGTAGAGGAGGGAGGTCAGGGGCATCTCGGAGGCCGCTTCAGCAGGTCGGAGCCAGGGTGGGCGTCAGCATCCCGAAGACTCCTCAGAGCCGCCCGAAGAGGTCGAGGAGCCTGAGCTTCCAGACTTTCCACACCGCCTCCAGGACGATCCTCTTCGACATCTTCGAGTGACCTGTCTCCCGCTCGGTGAAGACGATGGGAATCTCGACCGGCTCGAAGCCCTTCCGCCACGCCCTGAGCTTGAGCTCGATCTGGAAGGCGTAGCCGTTGCTCTGCATGCGGTCCAGGGAGACAGCCTCCAGGACTTCCCTGCGCCAGCAGTTGAAGCCCCCGGTTGCATCCATGACGGGCACCCGGGTTACGGCCCGGGCATACACGCTCCCGAAGATGCTGATGAGGAGACGCGTGACGGGCCAGTTCACCACGTTCACCCGCCGCCCCACGTATCGTGACCCCACCACCACGGGATGGCTCCGGGAGAGCTGGATCATGGCGGGGATCCGCTCGGGAGGATGGGAGAGATCCGCATCCATTTCGAAAAAGAGGTCGTACCCCCTTTCCATGCCCCATTTGAACCCGGTGATGTAGGCCGCTCCCAGCCCACCCTTCCCTTCCCGGTGCAGCGCATGCACGCGGGGATTGTCGCGGGCCAGGGCCGCCGCAAGCAGCCCTGTTCCGTCCGGGGAGTTGTCGTCCACCACCAGAATCTCCACTCCGGGGTGGCTGTCCAGGACCATGGGAACGATTCGGGGCAAATTGTCCCGTTCGTTGTAGGTGGGAATCACCACCAGGACCCGGTCCTCGGACACGTCAACCTTCCCCTTCACCAGAGGAGCGTAGATACCCGCCAGCCAGCGCCAAGGCGAGCAGGAGCTCCATGACCGTCGACCAGACGCGAGCGATCACCGCGATAGCCGCCGCATCGCCCCCCCCCAAGATCGGCCCCAGGAAGGCGATCAGGAAGCCCTCCCGGACCCCGATCCCGGCGGGAGCGAACACTGCCACGTAGCCCAGGACGTATCCGGCGGAATACGCCACCACTCCCTGGAAGACGCCCAGGTCCAGCCCGCACCCGCGGACCAGCATCCAGAACGCCAACCCCTGGAGGGTCCAACCGACCGCGTGCAGCCCCATCCACCGGACCCCGAAAGCCTGGTCGGGACGGAATCCTCCTGGCACCTCCGTTTTCGCCGCCCGGAACCACAGGCCCAGGGCGCCCTTGAGAACCGCCGGGAAGGTGGCTGCCCCCAGCAACCCCAGGACTACCGCTGCTGCCCAGCCTCCCCCCACCGGCTGCCCCCAATCCCGGTCCAGAAGGACGCCGGATCCCACCAGGGTCGCCCCGGCCAGCGCGAAGGCCTGGCCCAGGATTGCCGCCCCCGTCGCCGTCCCGGCGGGGACTCCTTCCTTCCTGGCGAGGAAGGTGAGGCCGGCAATCTGCCAGACCTTCCCAGGGACATAGCGAGCCAGGTTGGCCGTGAAGAACACCCGGAGGGAGGCCACCACAGCCACCTCGTACCCACCGATCTCCCTGACCATCACCCCCCACAGGGCCGCCGTGTAGGCATAGGAGACCAGCAGCGCGAGGCAGGAGAGGGCGATCACGATCCAACGGACGCTCCAGAGGGAGAGGTCCAGCGCCCGGAAACCCTGGAGGTCCATGCCCACGGCTCGCAGGATGAACCAGGTGACCGCGACGGTGAGAAGGAGCTGCAGGAGGAGCTTGCCGGCCCGCAGGAGCCCGAATCCCGAAGCCCGCGGAGCCGCCTCGGGGTCACCGACCACCGGGATCCTCATGCGGCCGCCCCACCCCCACCGGGTCCTCCCCGAGAACCGAGGGAATCCCTGCCCTTGCCGGACACGCTCCGGATGGCGCTTCCCATCCGCCGGACGCCGCCCAGGCCGGTCATGGCCAGGAAGAGGAGGGAGACCAGCGTGACCAGGAGCGGCAGCCTCAGGGAGCCCGCGTCGTAATAGACCTGCACCTCGTGATCGCCTGATTTCACCGGGATGGCCCGCAGGGTGTGGTTGGCCCGAAGGACGGGTGCCTCCTCCTCCCCCACCTTCGCCTTCCAGGCGGGGTACCAGTTGTCCGCCAGCACCAGGAGGGCGGGATCCTGGGTCCGGACCTGGAGCCGCAGCCGGTTCGGTCCCCTCTCCAGCCAGCGGACCTCCCCATCGGCCCGGCGGCCCGGAAGCTCGAAGGAGAACTCCTGGTTAACCACGACCTCCTCCGACTCCCGGAAGTCAGGGGAGAGGAGGTAGGGAACGGTCTCCTCCTCCGGGAGGAGGATCGCCTCGCCCACCAACCGAGCCCGGGGGAGGGTGGGAATCTCGTACACGGCTTCGTGAGGACGATCCCCGTCCAGGGAGGTGGCCATGACCACCTCCCCCTCCGGAAGTCCCCCGAACTGGTGCACGGGCCAGATCACGTACCTGACGTTCAGGATGGAGAGGACCGCCAGGTTGAGCCCACCGGTCTCCATGTCGAAGAAGTTGGCGGGGATTCCGCTTCCCTCCATCCCGATGAGCTCCCGGTAGCGGGCCAGGTCGTTGGGATGATGGCCGGCGGCGAGCTCGAGCCCGAAGATGCCGGGCATCACGTCCTGCCCGAGTCCGGAGGCTCCCCCCATGGCCAGGACCCTGAAGGGCTCCTCCGCTTCCTTCCGCTCCCGCAGGTACCGGATGTTGGGATCGGCCGCCACCCACTCCCGGAAATCCAGGGTCCGGATGAAGGGATCGTCCACCCGGGCGAGATCCGCCGCCACCAGGAGGGCGACGCCAGCCATCCACACCGATCCGGGAATCTTCCCCCTCTGAAAGGCCCAAACCAGCCCGGCCAGCCCAGCGGCCAGCAGGCTCGCCAGGAGAAACCCCCGGGCGATGAACGGCTGGGCCCGGGTCAGGACCTGCGCCGTCGCCGGATCCAAGGTGGGTCCCAGGACCGAGGTCCAGGCCGAGGTCAGGACGCCGGTGTTGGCGAGAAGGATGCCCACCAGCAGAATCCCCGTGGCGGCCTGGAGGAACCGTCGAATCCCCTTCCCCTCGCGTTTCTCGTCCCCTGCTCCGTCCTCACCGAGCTCGAGGACCCTGTCGACGCCGAAGGCCATGAGGGTCACGGCCGCGAAGCCGAAGAGGAAGGCCGCGATGGAGGGCGCACGGAAGAGGGAGATTCCCGGGACCACCTCGTAGAAGATCCGCCACACGGGCGTGTGGACCCCCAGGGCGTAGAGGAGCGCCACCCCCCCGATCCCCAGGAAGGTGAATCGGACTCCGCGGGACGGCGCTCCGAAGAACGCCAGTGCCGCCAGGAGCAGCACCACCAACCCCCCGTACTCGTGGTTGAGCTTGAAGGGATTCCGCCCCCAATAGGTGCCCGAGGCCCAGTCCGCGCCTCCCGCGTTGTTCCCGACGAACTCGGGGACCACCAGGGACGCGACTTCCTCCGGGTGGAGGGACCAGGATGAGGAGTAAGCCACGCTTCCCTCCTGGGTGGCCTGGGTGGTGGTGGCTGTCCGGCGGGAGAACTCCGTCACGTACCCCACCGCAGGGAGGAGCTGGATCGCCCCCACCCCTGCCCCCGCCAGCGAGAAGGCCAGGAAGAGACCGAAACGGCCCCCCGCCAGGCCCATGGAGATCCCCCCACCCCGCCACAGGAGGACGGCCCTGACCGCGGCGTACACTCCCACGGCCCCGAAGAGGAAGTAGGCCTGCTGGAAGTGGGTGGTGAGAAGGACGAGCCCGATGCAAAGGGCCATCCCGGCAAACGCTCTCGCGCTCCCCCCCACCAGGGCACGCTCGGTCGCCCAGAAGAGAAGGGGCGTGAGGGCGGTTACGAAGAGCTTCCCGTCGTGCCCCGGGAACACCAGCGTTACCATGAAAGGCGCCATCAGGAAGGCCAGGCCGCCGAGGAACGCCGCGGCGCGGGACCGCCCCAGAGCCATGATCCAACCGTAGGTGAAGAGCCCCGCCAGGAACACGTGCAGGACCAGCTTCCATCCCAGGGCTCGATAGGGCTCCATGACCAGGAGGAGGAGGGAGGTCGGGTAGAGGGAGTCTCCACCGGCCAGGGAATCCAGGAAGGGTGTGCCTCCCAGGATGATGGGGTTCCACAGGGGGAAGACCCCCTGGCGAAGGGATTGGGCGAAGAAATCCCTGGCCATGTAGCCCAGGGAAAGCGTGTCCTGCCCCAGCAGCATCTCACCGGAAAACACGAACTTGCGAAAGAGCAGCAGCGTCACGGCAGCGTAGGCCACGGCCGGTAGCCACCGGGGGAGGGCGGGGCCCCGTCTCCCCCCGGCTTCGGCCACGGTGCGCGGGAACGGTTCCGCCGCAGGGGATTTCCCGGTCCCCTTCCCTGCTCCCCTGCTCTTTTTCGCCATGGGCATCATCCCCCTCGTGTGAGGAGCTCCGTGTAGATTTCAAGATGCCGGTCCGCCAACCGATCGTTGCTCCAACGCTCCACCACCCGCCTCCTCGCCGCAGCCCCCAGAGACGCCAGATCTCCCTCCCGCAGCAGCTTCACGACGGCCTCGGCGAGGGCCTCGGGGTCACCCGGCTGGAAGAGCCGACCCACCTTTTCGCTCACGATCTCCGGCAATCCTCCCACCCTGGACGCCGCCACCGGGAGCTCACAGGCCATGGCCTCCAGGGCAGCCACGGAGGTAGCCTCCATGAGGGAGGGGATCACGGCCACATCCCCCGAGCTCAGGAGTCCCGGCATATCGGAATGGGGCCTCTTCCCCAGGAAAAGGAGATGAGGCTCCACGCCCAGCTCGGCAGCCAGGGCTTCCAGCCGTCCTCGTTCCGGACCGTCCCCCACGAGGACGGCCTGGACCGGCATCTCCCGCAGGATGCTGGGCATGGCCCGGACGAGATACTCCACGCCGTTCTTGGGAAAGAGCCGTCGAGGCACGATGATCCTTCGCATCCCGGGATCCGGGAGGGACGGCTCTACCTTCCGGAAGAAGCTCGTCTCCACTCCGTTCGCAAGCGCCTCCACGCGGGTTCCCGGAGCCAAGGCCTCCGCCACGGCCGCGATCTCCTCGCTGGCGGCCAGGGCATGGTCGGGGAGACGGACCAGAGCCCCCAGGACCGGTCGCCATGCCCACTTCCTCGCTCGGACGAGGAAGTGGGAGGTGTGGAAGGTAGCCACCAGCGGGGCCCGGGACGCCCACCGCCCCACCACCCCGGGGACCACCGAGGGAAAGGCCTGGGCATGGATCACGTCCGCCCACCGGGCCAGGGCCAGCGTCCTGGGCAGGGAGGCCAGGGCATGCACGGTCCAGCCGATGGGACTTCGGGACGGGAACCAGGTCCGCACCACGTGGATCCCTCCCATGTCCTCCTCGGACGGGAGACCCGGCAAGGACCGGGAGGTCACCACAGCCACCTCGTGCCCGCGCCCCGCCAGAGCCCGGGCCAGGTAGTGGACGTGACTTTCGAGCCCTCCCACCTCGGGAGGGAAGTAGACGCAGTGGAAAAGGATCCTCACACTCCGTCCCAGTCCCGGGTCGCCCGGGGAACGCCGGCGAGGGAGGATGCCAGGATGTCGGCGATTCGCTCCCCTGCCCTTCCGTCCCCGTAGGGGTTACGGAACCCGCCCCGCCTGTTGCCCGGCAGCGGGGTGCGGAGCAGGGACATGGCACCCTCCACGATCTTCCTCCCGTCGGCGCCCACCAGAATCGCCACGCCGGCCTCCACCCCCTCGGGCCGCTCCGTGACCTCCCTGAGGACGAGGACCGGCGTGCCGAAGGTCGGGGCTTCCTCCTGGATACCCCCTGAATCAGTGAGAATCAGCGCCGCCTTTTCGAGGGCCGACACCAGGTCCAGGTAGTCCAGGGGGTCCGTGAGACGAATCCTGGGATGCCCCGAAAGCAGCTCCCGGGCCGGGGCCAGGACCTGGGGGT
>Ga0068714_10005657_pt1 | contig 13159 bp, 16 predicted proteins | sample MTBNYHSulfiMetaG_FD_62988 | JGI IMG/M metagenome (GOLD analysis project Ga0068714, IMG submission 62988) | Enrichment culture microbial communities from rom New York Harbor, USA that are MTBE-degrading - MTBE-NYH (New York Harbor Sulfidogenic)... | ecosystem: Environmental > Aquatic > Marine >... | reverse complement strand
CGACCTCATGAAGCCGGAATCGCTAGTAATCGCAGGTCAGCCACACTGCGGTGAATATGTACTCGGGGATTGTACACACCGCCCGTCACACCAACCGAGTGGGGGGTACCTGAAGTCGTCTTCTTGAAGGCGCCGAGGGTAACTTCCGCAAGAGGGGTGAAGTCGTAACAAGGTAGCCGTAGGAGAACCTGCGGCTGGATCACCTCCTTTCTAGGGAGCACAGGACCAGTAAGAAGCGCGAGTGTCGAACCACGCTATCCCTTTTCATTCCTGTTTGCCCCGGATTCCGATTCTCTGGTGACGCGCGTCACCATCCTGCCCCTGGAATCTACCGTTTCTGAGTCCTCCCTTTCCTGCCGGTTCATCTCGTGACCGGCTAGTCTTCGATATGACAGAGAAAGGGAGGATGGATGAATGCGACGCCTGAGAGCAAGGTGAGCTTCGCGGAACTGCTGGCGGACGTGGGGGATGTGCTGCGGGTCGATCGGGGAGAGACGATCTACCACCCCGGCACTACGAGCACGTCAGTCTATCTCGTCGAGGCAGGGCGTGTGAAGCTGGCCTATCTCGACGAGAGCGGGAAGAAGCTGACCCTGACCATCCTCAACGAGGGCGAAATCTTCGGGGAGATGTGCGTGATGGGCGAAGGCCATCGCCGTCACCTGGCGACGACGATTGAGGACTCGATGATCCGTTGTGTCGACCGAAAGACGTTCGCGAAGATCGTCAACGCCGACGCCGCGAACCTGAGAATGCTCGTTCGGCACTTCGCGCATCGGATGCGTGAGTTCGAAGAGACGCTCGAGGACCTCGCCTTCCGGGACATCCAGGCGCGCCTCTCTCGACAGCTCCTGAAGCTGTCCGACGAGTACGGTGTCGAGACGAAGGACGGCCGGCTGATCGGATTCCCTCTCACGCATAAGGATCTCGCGGACATGATCGGCTCAGCGCGGGAGAATACGACCCTCGCCCTCAATCGGTTCGAACGCGAGGGGATTCTCGACAAGAGCCGCTACCGGATCGTCATCAAGAACGAAGCCGGCCTACGGAAGAAGATCCACATCTGAGTCAGCCAACGAGCGATCCGTGCACGAGCCGGTTATCGGGCGGGATGGGATCATCGACTGGAGTTGTCGCGCTCTCCACAAGGACGGACGATGAACGGCGATGGCCGATCGTCGGCCGTCCACCTCACGACCGAACGGCTGGTTCTGCGGCGGCTGACCGAGGCCGACGCCGACGAACTGCTCGCGCTCGATTCCGACCCCGAGGTCATGCGCTATCTCACCGGAGGGGTCCCGCACACTCGGGAACAGATCACCGGTCGAGACCTGCCGCGGATGCTCGCCGACTACGATCGGTACGATCACTTCGGGTTCTGGGCCGCAATCGAGCGAGTGACGGGCGCGTTCCTCGGCTGGTTCGAGTTCCGACCGTATCGGCCGTGCGCCGACGGAGATCGAACTTGGCTATCGCCTCAAGCGCATCGCGTGGGGAAAGGGGTACGCGACCGAAGGATCGCGCGCGCTGATCGAAAAGGGGTTTCGCAGACCTCGGCGTACGGGCTGTCGTTGCCGAGACCCTCGCCGCCAACGCCCGTTCTCGCCGCGTGATGGAGAAGCTGGGGATGAGGCTTGTGGGCGAATTTGCCTGCGACGAGGACGAGCTCCCGGGGTGGAGCCAGGAACAGCGCCGCGGCGTGAAGTACGCGTTGAGTCGAGTTGAATCGGAATCAGAAAGCGGCAGGCCGCAAGTCAAAACGGTCTTGTAGTCAAGGATCTATGCACAGAGCTTCATCCCGAATGCCTGGGCTGTCGTTGTGCAGTTCGTGGTCACAACGAGGGCACGGCAAGGCAGTCGTAGCCTGAAGAAGGAATGCTTCGAGTACGCGAAGGGGTTGTAACTACGCGGCCGGTCGTCCGACGGCCGGGATCGCCAGGTAGCGCGGTGGGAGCTTGAGATCGAGGGAGTCGAACAGCTCCTCGAGTTCCTGCGGGGCGCGGTTGGTCTGCCAGACCTCGCCGGACCGCGTGCGGTGGATGCCGACTTCAAGCCGCCGGAGCTGCCGTTGCAACTGGTGCCAAGTCTGGCCAGTCCCGTTCTCGGCAAGGCGGATGAGGAGCATCGCCAGCCAGCACAACAACACGTGAGCACGGATCCGATCCTCGAGCCGATGATGGACCGGTCGGATGTCGACCACGTGCTTGAGGTCGCGGAACACTCGCTCGACCTGCCACAACTGCTTGTACCCCGCGACCGCGTCCTGCGCGGAGAGCCCATCCTCGGAGACCCGGATGAGGAACTTCCCATCCAGCCGCTCTTCGTCGCGGATCTTCTCGCGATTCAACACGAGCGTCCCGGTCTTCGTCTGCCGCACGTATCGCCCGAACGTTGGATGCGCCCGGAGCTCACAGGCGGCCTTGCGGTGGGGGGCACCATCGGTCTGTGCCAACGCCGCCAATCGCCGCTCCACCTCGGCGACGATCTCGCCGCGCTTCATGCGAGCGCGCTTCACTTCCTCCACCAGTGTGGAGTCGGACCGCTTCCCTGGCCAGACCCAGCAGCGAACCGGGATCCCGCCCCGCGTCACCGCCCAGCCGATCACCACCTGCGCGCTCCCGTGACGTCCATCCTTGTTGTAGCCCCGCCTGCGCAACCCGTCGTCGGCATCTTCCCCTTCGATCTCGAAGTAGGTCGTCGTCGTGTCGAGGAAGAGGAGATCACACTCCAGGTTGAACAGGTGCGCGGCCGAGAAGAACACATCGTGCTGGATCGCCTCGCTCGCCTCGAGGAGAACGTCCATATCACATTGTGCTGCGCCCACAGTATCACTGGACGGACCAGAGGGTCCGGGTGCACGTGTTCACCTGCGTGCTCGCGCTGATGTTGGTCAGCCTGTTGCGACGGGAGCTCCACAAGGAGGGCATCGATCTGTCGATGCGGCGGATGCTTGAGCTGCTCGCCGACATCCGAGAGATGGTGATGTTCTTCCCACCGCAGGGTCGGGGTGGGAAAGCGGCAGTTCGCACGTCGATCACCGCGATGTCGCCCGAGCAGCGAGCCCTCTACGACGCCCTCGATCTTGAGCGCTACGTCTCCTGTTAGGTCATACAGAATTCGCAGGGCTTTCCCCGTTCAGATGCGCACTTGCGAAATGAAGGCGGTAAAGTCGGGCTAGGTTAAGGCGGCCAGCCGTTCGGCCATCGTGCCGATGATGCTATCCAGAGACTGGACAAACTCGTCTTCGCTTCGCATGAGCTGAGCCGGCATTTCGCCCGCGGCGGATGCGATATCGCGAAGGAAGGCTGTCGCCAAGCCTCGTTCTTCGAGAACCTCTATCAGCCTCCGAGCTGCTTCGACAAGCCGGAGAGGCCCGTACCGTGGCGGCTCCGAAACCAGGTTCCTGGATGAGACGAGGAGGAACGCCACGAGTTCGAGAAAGTCTCTGTTGTCATCGGGTCTCATCGTGCATCTCCTCTTCTATCGTCACAACATGCCTCATCGTTCCTCGAGAAGCCCTCAGGAGAGCCGCGAGCAGGTCGTCTCTCCCATCGGTTCACGTGGATGATATCAGCGGAAGCCCGTGTAGGCGGCGGGGGTACCTTGGCTGGATATCCGACGGTGAGCAACAACTCCGGAACGATCTGCTCAGGGAGCGCGAGAATCTCTCGGACGGAGCGGGGATGGAAGGAAAGGACGGCGCACGTTCCGAGTCCCTCAGCGTGGGCCGCGAGCATCATCGTTTGCGCAGCCATGGCGGCGTCCATTGGGGCGCAGCGGTCTCGGCCGAACACACCGCCCTTTTCCTCTGCACGCTTGCGATCTTGGCAAATTGCGATGATCGCTGGCGGCGGAGTGCTGATCCCCGGACTGACGGCATGGATCGCTCGGATCACGGTCTCGTCCGTAACGACGACGAAGCCCCAGGTCTGCGCGTTCCCGCCGGTCGGAGCCCAGATCCCCAGCCTGACGAGTGACATCAACTGGTTGATATCGACTCTCGCATCGGTGTACCGGCGGACGCTCCGCCGGGTCGTGATGACATCCTCGAGAACACGGACCGCGTCAAGCCCCGGCATCAATTCCTTCTTTCGTCCTCGCAGAGAGGACTTGCTGGAAGATCTCGACAGCGCTGCGCGTGTCGGAGATCAAGATGTGTTCATCGCAGCTGTGCTCAGCCCGAACTCCCGTTCCGAGGACGACCGTCTCGATTCCCCTTTCGTTGTGGATGCACGCATCCGTGCCACCGCAAATGACTTGGACGACAGGTTCGAGCCTGACCGAGCGGATCGCATCCTTCGCGACGGCAACGACGTGCGCGCTCTCCGGAATCGAATGGGCGCGGTACGCGATCTCGGAGCGAACCTCAGCTGACGCGCCAACGGATCTTCCATTGACCGTGCCGATCTCTTCCATCAGTCTGCACCCCTGAACTGCTCGTTCGTGACTCAGACTTTATCATACGGTCTTCCACCGATGTCACCTCCATCGGGATGGTTCGTGCCCCGGCTACGCCCTCCCAAGCCTGCGAGCGAGCGGAACCAGCTGTTTGTCGACAACGCGTCCGTTGTCGAGGATTTGGGTTCCATCAAGCCAGACCGACGAATTGAGGCAGACTCCGTCCCCGTGCGACACGGCATCGCCGAGTGTGCCCCCAAAGACGTCCGCCTGATATCCGAACCCCCATTGAGTACACCCCCAGATCCGTTCGTCCTCGGTGCACTTCCCCGTCAGCTTCGCGCCGGGATTGAACCCGTAGCAGGTGTGAACGAGCCGGTACATCCGCTCATCGTCCAGCTGAGCGAGCCACTCACGGATCCTGGTGGCCTCCTCTCCGCCTTCGATCGCGATGATCTTCCCTCGCTCTACGGTGAACCGGACCGGACTTCGCAGGATCCCGAGATCCATTCCACCGCCGCCGTGGAAGGAACCGTCGAACACAACCTCGCCTTCGATCGATTCCTCGAGCGGGGCCCAGCCAATCTGTCCCAACATGAAGTGAACGCCCGGGGTCGAGGCGTTCCCGCTCTCGTTGGTCACAGGCCGTCCGGTGTTTCGGAAGACGACATCTGTGCCAGCCGGATTCGTGATCCGCATCATCTTGGCGGAGCGTGTCATCTCGGCGACAGCGGACATGAACTCCCCGAGCGCATCGAGATCGACCGCCCCCAGGCAGCGCCACAGAGACGCGGGATCCATCTTCCCAAGATGAAAGTATCGCGTCTTGGTCCCTTCGGCCATCGCTTTCTCCCACGACGTATTGCAGTACAGCCAGACCTCGTTCAGTTCGATCCAGATGTCCGTGTTCTCGATCGCTCCGCTGAGGCAATTGGGCAGGCGCCACTCCCCAAGTTTGCCGTATGCCGCCGCGGTGGTGTGATAGGCGACCATCGTTCTCGCCCCGGCGCACTCTCCGGCTTGCGCCATCGCCATCGCCAAGCGGAAATCGGCCTGAGAGTCAATTGTGACCAGCAGTGTCTCTCCGGGCTTAACTCTTAGAATATCGTTCACGGTCTTGTTAGCTGAGACAGCCAGTTCGAGTTCAAACTCTTGGATCACAGTCTCCTCCTATCCCTGGGAGGTATGTCGGCGCATTCCCCTTGCCAGATCGTCCTCGCTTGGCTAGTCAAGTTGCTTCACCTTCGGTGCAAGAGCCGGCCACCAGCCTGGTGCCGCGAAAGCTTCAGCCATCTTCAGCGCGGCAGTAGCTGGCTCGATCACGGGGACGCCCAACCTTTCTGCAAGGAGAGAGGCGATTCGTCCCATTGCAGTGCAGCCCAATACAATGACGTCGGCATTGTCCTCGACCACTGCCTTCCGGGCCACTTGCTCCGTCGCGTCGAGCGTGCGGTTGTCATCTTGTAGGTCGAGGACGTGAAGATGCACCGAACGCACAGACGCAAGGCGCTCCGTCAAGCCCATCTCTCGGATCTTGGCCATCATCGGCGCCCGGCTTTCCGGGACCGGCATGATCACCGAGAATCGCTCGCCCAGCATGAGCGAAACGGCGAGCGCTGCCTCGCCCGCTCCGACGATGGGGATCCGAGCCGTCTTCCGCGCTGCCCTGAGCCCCGGGTCTAGCGTGCAGTCGATTGTCACCGCGTCGAAGCCCTCCTCTTCCGCTCTCGATGCCTCGGAGAACACAGCGAGTGCGGCGACCAGCCGATCGTGTTCGTCCTCCGTTGCTTGCGGACAGTGGGGAGGGGCAACAAGCGTGACCTCCGTGTGCGGTCCGAGCGAAGCCTGGCGGCTTTGGAGCTGCCCGTGCGCGAGCTCTTCGGAGGAGCTCGCCATGATCGCCTTGATTCGCATTGCGTGAATCGCTCCCTTCTTTCGCGTTGCCGATGCGACATCGGCTGGCCTACTTCCCGATGGCTCGCGCAATCTCCGCCAATTCTGGGTGCACCACACGCCCCGCTTCGAGGAGAAGCACGTCATCGAGCCAGACTGTGGAGCACAGACAGATGCCATCGCCGTGTGAGACAGCGTCCGGAAGATCCCCGTCGAACATCGGCCCCTGATGACCGTTTCCCCATTCAGTTGCGCCCCACACTCGCTCGTCCTCCGTACACAACCCCGTCAGCACAGCCCCGGGGTTGAAGCCATAGCAGATGTGCGCCAGGTTGTACATGTTCGGATCGTCAAGATGCTCGAGCCACGTGCGCAGCTGTTCGGCCTGAGTTCCTCCGCCGATGTCGACGACGCGTCCGCGTTCGACGCGGAGCTTGATCGGCTCGATGAGGATGCCGAGGTCGGCATCGCCGCCGCCTGAGAACGATCCATCGAAGACGATCGTTCCTTCGATAGTCTCCTCTCGAGGTGACCAGCCGATCTGGCCTACGAGGAAGTGCGCTCCCGGGGTGTCGGCTCGCAGTTCATTGGTGATCGGCCGTCCCGGGACGTTCTTGAACGAGACATCGGTTCCAGCTGGAGTCGTCACGCGCATCTTTGATGCTCGTCCGGTCAGCTCCACGACCTTGTTCTGAAACCGCTGTTGGAGAGACATGTCGAGTCGTGTCACGCACCGGACAAGACGGTCGGAATCGAGGCCGCCCAGGAAGAGGTAGCGCGTCCGACCGTTGAACATGGCGTTGGTCCACGACGTCGAGTACAAGAGCCACTGGTCGTTGAATTCGATCCAGACATCGGCCGCCGGGATCGCTTGCTTCAGGGGTTCCGGCAGCTGAGAATCAGCGACCCTCCCGTATCCCCGTGGGGTGGAATGCCACGCCACCATCACCTTCCCACCCGCGGCCTCTGCCACCTTGGCGATCTCCTCGGCCGGCCGGAAGTCCATGGCGGAATCAACCGTGATGAGTACCGACTCCCCGGGTGCGACTGCGCACATGTCGTTGACGACAATGTGTCCAGCCTTCGCAAGTTCCAGATCGTGCCGGGTCGGCATTCCGTTTCCTCCTTCAGCCTTGAACTGCTGCCTTTCCCGTTAGCTGCTGCCCACGAGATCCTCGATTGGGGTGAAGTCGATGTCGAAGTCGAAGTGTCTCGGTCCGAGGATGTCGATCCCCTTGGGCGAACGGAACTGCTCGACCGCCCTCAGGCCGATGACTGCAACCTCCTCTCCCTCCTCGATCTGTGAATTGGCGTAGGGTTCCCCGGTCCTCCGGTTGACGACGTTGATCATGTCGGGACTGGTTACAAAGGGATCTCCATCCAGCCACGATATGTGGTTCTCGTTCTTGAACCAGATCCTGAGCTCCGAGCCTTCGAAACCCCGTTGTCCCGTAATGGTGTGGGTTCCCCAGTAGTAGCCTTCCTTGTCTTCCCAGTCCTTTTTCGAGATCTGTCCCTCGAACAGAAGCCAGCCGCTGAGATGAGTGACGAGTTCCTGGACCGGATCAAGACCGGCCTCTCGGGATTCGCGGATCAAACGACCGATCCGAAGGCAGTTCGACAAGGTTCCCGAGATGACCGCCTTCTTCATGTCACCTGCCCTGAACAGAAACCCCGCCTGACCGGCGAGACCGAACGACGAAGCCGCGAGGAATTTCCCCATCCGTTCCGCCATCTCGTAGCCAACGCTCTCCTGGATGACGCACAGGTTGCCGTACTTGTCGACGCTCGAAATCGGCCAGAGCGGAAGATCATGGAGATACGGCGTAGTCTGGGGAATCTCGGGGATCGCTCGTCCGGTGTAGTCTCCATCTACGATGGGGATCCCAAGCCGACTGGCAGCGGCAACCGCGCCGGGCGTGTTGGAGCCCCCGAGTTCGATGGCCACGATCGCTCCCACCCTTACGTCCATGTGTTTCTCGAGCAGGCGGATCGATTCGGCCTGGATGCTCCTGTAGGGCTCCCTCGTCAACCCGAGACGGTGCATCTTGCACCTCGCCTCATCGGTGAGCGGAGCAATCGAACCCATAAGGAAAGGGCAAGCAGTCCACGTGTCATCTGCGATGTCGTCGGAGGGGACCCAGGTGATTTTGAAGCCGTCCGCGCGTGCCGCTTCTAGCCAGGCAATGCCGACCTTGGGATCGCCTCCCCCTCCCGTTCCCATGAACGTGCACCCTCTGACGAAGTCGTGGATTTCCTGATCGGTGTGAAGCGTTGTCATGCTCTCCTCCTTGTGAAATGAGACCGGTTTCCGAGGTCCAGCTCCCATGCTGACTCGCTTTCTGCTCTCCGCTCTTCCAGCATCAGATGTCCTGCTCATGAGACCAACGAATTCACTCGTGTCTCGGTTCCCTCGCTTGGATCCACAAGCTCCTCCGCCCGCCAACAGCGGACGAGGTGTCCTGGCGCAACCTCCACGACGGGCGGTAGGTCTTCGGAGCATCTTGAGTGCGCACCGGAGCACCTCGGATGAAAGGCACAGCCGCTCGGTGGATTTACCGGGCTCGGGATCTCTCCCTCCTTGCTCATCATCGTAGGCTTGACTCGTTCCTCCGCCTGCGTTATGACAGGCGCCGCTGCGATCAGTGTCCTCGTGTAAGGATGAACGGGGTAGCGGAAGAGGTGCTCGACCGTGCCCAACTCGTAGAGCTTTCCTACGTACATGACGGCAGCCCTTGTCGCGATCGTCCGTACGAGGCTGAGGTTATGTGTGATGAACAGGTACGAGAGTCCCAATTCCTCTTGTAGCCGGATGAACAGCCCAATCAGCTTTGCCTGTACCGAGACGTCCAACGCCGAAGTGGGTTCGTCCAGCACCAGGAACGAGGGGTTGACTGCCAGGGCCCGCGCGATCGCAACTCGCTGTCGTTGCCCTCCGCTGAGGGCGGAGGGGTGCTTGTACATGTAGCGACTCGACATCTCGACCTGCTGCAGAAGGGTGCGTACGATCACCTCACGCTCCCTTCTCGATCTCGCGAGCCTGTAGATGATGAGCGGGTCTTCCAGAGTGCTTGAGACGCTACGTCGCGGGTTCAAGGAGGATTTCGGGTCCTGAAACACCATCTGAACTTCGCGCCGATACCACCTCGCAGTCTGCCTATCCAACTGCGAGACGTCCCTCCCCTTGAATCGGACTCTCCCGCTTGTTGCCCCGTAGAGATGAACGATAGTCTTGGCCACTGTCGACTTCCCCGATCCGGATTCACCGACTAGGCCGAGGATCTCTCCTGGGTGAACCGTGAACGTGACGTCATCGACTGCCTTCACGTATCCGGAAACCCGGTGGAGAAGACCAGAACGGAGCGGGAAATGCTTCGAGAGGTTCTCTACGGCAAGAATCGGCTCACTCATCGCCTGGTTTCTCCGTTGAATAGGTGGCAAGACACGTGCCGCCCTGGCGAGGTCTCCACGGGCAGCGGCTTCCGTTGGACGCAAACGTCCATTCGATGATCGCATCGGGGGTGGAACCGGCAACCCGATGGAGTCTCAGTGTAGTCAGGGATCGTTCCCGGGATTCCGTGCGCTAACACCTCCCCGGTAAGGCGGGGGACGGAAGCCACCAGCCCTTCTGCATAGGGGTGTTGTGGTGCATCGAGAATCGCCGCTGCCGGGCCGGTCTCGACGACCTGGCCGGCGTACATGATGTAGACGCGTTCCGCAATCTCGCGGATGACGCCAAGATCATGCGTGATGATCAGGACGGCGATACCCGCATCCCTCACTAACGCCTTCAGGAGCTCGAGGATTTGGGCCTGAATGGTCACATCGAGTGCTGTCCCTGGCTCATCTGCCACCAGCAGTCTCGGGCGGTTCACGAGCGCCATCGCAATGAGTGCTCGTTGACGCATGCCTCCGGAAAGCTCGAGAGGGTACATCTTGAGCGTTCGTTCGGGGTCCGGTAGTCGAACGGACTCAAGAGCTGCGATCGCGGTCTGCTTCGTCTTTGCTCGTGTGGGGTGTCTGCCGCCAGAGGCTCTGCGGTGACCGTAGCGAATCACATCGAACATCTGCTGCCCGACTGTGAAGACAGGGTTGAGCGAACTGAGGGGGTCCTGGAATATCATCGCGATCGTCTTCCCCTTCATAGCCAAGATCTCTGAGGGAGACATCTTCAGAACGTCCTTCCCTGCGAGTACGACCTCTCCCGTGGGGAACTGGGCGGGCGGCGACTTCAAGATACCCATCGCTGCTTTCATCGTTACGGTCTTCCCGCATCCAGTTTCCCCCGCCAGCCCGACGCGTTCTGCTTCTCGAACTTGGAGGCAAACGCCGTCAAGCACTCTCGAAAGGCCCTCATAGACTCGGAACTGAACTTGCAGATCCCGAATGTCAAGGAGAAGAGAACGCTCCGCCATACGTGCTAGACCCCCTCCTCCACTGCAAGTGCGTCTCTCAGCCCGTCACCCAGCAAATTAAAACCCAAGATAATAGCAAAGATCGCGAGACTCGGGAAGACCGTCATCCACCACCTCTCCGGCAGGTACTTGGATCCAATTGATATCATCGTTCCCAAGTCCTCCGTGGGGGGCTGCGCGCCCAGTCCCAAGAAACTCAAGCCAGCGCCCACCAGAATGACGAATCCGGCGTCCAAGGTGATCTTGACGATGATCGGAGAGGCACAATTGGGGAGGATGTCCTTGAAGATGATCCGCAGGGGGCTTGCTCCCAGCACTCGACTCGCCTGGACGAACTCCTCGGTCTTGATCGAGCGAGTGATCCCGTGGACCAGACGACAGTGCCAGGTCCACCAGATCGACGCAACAGCGAGCATCGCCTTGTCAATGCTCGGGGTGAACGCTGCGCAGATCGCCAGCGCCATGAGCAGAGCTGGGAGCGATAGGAAGATGTCGGTAATTCGCATGATGACGGTCTCCGTCTTTCCCCCGACATAGCCGGCCAGCAATCCGAGGACCACGCCGATTGGTACACTGATGCCCAACACGACTCCCGCTAGCATGAACGAGATCTGGGAACCGAAGATGATCCTACTAAGCACATCGGCTCCCAGCGAGTCCGTTCCGAACCAGTGTGCGGCGCTCGGCGGCTTGAATGCATTCGGGAAGTCCGTATACGCGCCTGCATGGTGCGGATAGGGGGTCACGAAATGGGCGAAGCTCGCCAGGAAGACGAAGACTAGAACCATCGCCCCACCGGCAAGAGAGATGCGATTCCGACCGAACTTGTACCATGCCCTGCCAAAGCGATCTTTGAACGCCGCCCAGCGTGTATCTGCTGGCTCCTCGACCGCATGCCGAGCAAAAGACATCATGCTTCCTCCGTGCGCTTTCGGATACGCGGGTCGAAATATCCGGACAGGATATCAACGATCAGGTTCACCAGGACGAAGGCAAACCCACTGATAAGGACGACGCCCATGATGGCGTTGAAATCCTTCCTCAGAATGGCGTTAATCCCGTATTTGGCCAGCCCAGGCCACGCGAAGACGGTCTCCACAAGGAAGGCATTGCTCAACTGAGCAGCAAATGTCAAACCCAGAACCGTCAGTGGTGGGATGAAAGCTGGCTTCAACATGTACTTGAACGCGATAACCCGACCGGGAATCCCAAATCCGCGGGATGCCTCGATGTAATCCTGGCTTGCCACGTCGCACATGCTCCCTCTTGTCAGCCGGGCAATCTGTCCGATCCCTGTCATGGCAGTGGCGAAGGAAGGAAGGATAATGTGCCGCAATGCGTCGCCCAGCGCGCTGAAGTTCCCTGCGATCAGACTGTCGATGATCAGCAGCCCCGTGTAGCGGGTGGGCGGTGCTGTCAGCAGTCCCAGTCGTCCCGTGGTCGGCAAGATGCCCAGGAGAAAGGAGAAGATGAGCTGTAGGATAAGGCCGACCACAAACGGCGGTACGGCGACACCGACAAACGCCACCACCCGCACGAGGTTATCCGGCCATCGATCCTTGTAGCGCGCTGCCATGACCCCAAGGGGAACACCTAGGAGCAATGTCCACAGGATCCCCATGAGCACCAGTTCCACCGTGGCGGGAAGGTAGTGGGCGATGTCCAGCGCGACGTTCCTTCGGGTCTGGAACGACCGACCGAAATCTCCGCGGAAGATTCCCGTGATATACGTCCAGTACTGGAGCGGCAGTGGCTTGTCCATTCCCATGCTGCGGCGGAGGTTTTCTACCTGCGCTTCCGCGGCGAACGGCCCCAACGCCAACCGTGCAGGATCCCCCGGAAGCGCTCGTGAGATGATGAAGATGACGATTGAGAGTCCGAATAGCACTAGGATCGTGTACAACAACCGGCGCAGCAGGAAGGAGGAGAACTGCATGATCAGCCTTTGTTATCCCCAATCAGAGGGAGGGAAGCCGAGCTCCCCTCCCTTCGATGAACTAAGCTACTCCTTGTACCACCAATCGCGGAAATAGTAATAGAAGCTCATCACCGGTCTGTAGGTGAAACCTTGGAGCTTCTCCTGAACAGCGACGCGCAAAGCCAATACGTTCACGAAGATGTCGGGACACCGTTCCACAATCACATGCTGTAGCACATTCATGATGTGAGCGCGCTCGTCTGGGTCGATGGTGGATCGCTCCATCTCGATCAACCTGTCTACCTCAGGATCGAGCAACCACTCGCACGAGGCCCACGTCCCTGCTGCCTCGGACAAGTACATGAAGCTGAAGTAGGTATCAGGATCAGGGTAGTTCGACGAGACGGAGATGATCATGATGTGCGGGGTCGTCTCGATCGTGGTCGCTAGGTCGGTCATTCGACCCCATGGCTCCACTTGGATCTCGACATTCACGCCTAGCTTCGCCATCGTCTCCTTGAACTGAACCACAACC
>Ga0068714_10005656_pt1 | contig 13159 bp, 9 predicted proteins | sample MTBNYHSulfiMetaG_FD_62988 | JGI IMG/M metagenome (GOLD analysis project Ga0068714, IMG submission 62988) | Enrichment culture microbial communities from rom New York Harbor, USA that are MTBE-degrading - MTBE-NYH (New York Harbor Sulfidogenic)... | ecosystem: Environmental > Aquatic > Marine >... | reverse complement strand
GCTGAAACTTCTCTCATTCCTCATGGCAAGGTCCTTTCTCTTTCCAGGATTATACCTGACCCTGCCAGACCTTCCTGATCACCCTAACCTTTTGTGTCCAGCCTCAGGGGTTCACTACACTTTAATTTTGTATATGACTAACACTAATTGCAGGAAGATGTTATAATTCACGGTAGGGTGAGTAATATGGTAAAGAGTTATACAGCAAAATATACAAAGATTGACTCCGGCTATATGGGGCAGCTCGTTGAATGGCCAGAGGTTATTACCGAAGGTGCCAATATCGAAGAATGCCGCGAATTACTCAGGGATGCTCTTCAGGAAATGATCAAAGCATATAAACAGCAGGACCGGGAGATTCCACTGGGCGGTGACCTTCTCGAGCAGGTACTTGTAGAGGCATAAGTTGTCGGTAAAGCGACGCGACCTTATAAAATATTTCGAAACGAGCGGTTTCTATCTTCTACGGAACGGGCGAAGGCATTCCATCTACACTAACGGGGTAAAAACTGTACCCGTCAAGAGACACCGAACATTAGACCGGATAACGGCAGGCTAATTAATTGTGTAAACAGGCAGGGCTTCAGCCAAAGTTTTAGGTGCCGAATCAATCACGTTTTTCAGACATTTGGTTATGTATTCAGGTGCAGTTCGACTCTCCCCCGGAGAGCAGGAATAACCCCTAAAGTGTCCATTAACTCGCTGTCAGAACTGTCCCACTTTTGGAGACCACATACAGTTACATTCAGTCTATAGCCCGGCAGCAGCTAGGATATCGGGAACCACTTCCTCCCTCCCGATAGCCATGATATGGACACCATCGCAAGTGGAATCCTTTTTCAAGGCAGCAACCATCCGTCCAGCAATCTCAATGCCTTTGGCCAGCACTTCACCCTTAGGTGCGCTTTCTAATTCCTCAATTAGATTTTTAGGCACGAAGATACCCGGGACGTTTTCCGTCATGTACTTTGCCATTCTGGCTGACGATAGCAGGACAATACCGGCAAGAATTTTAACTGGAAACTGGCGGGCGTACTCCATGAATTTACTGAAGTTATTCAGGTCATAAATCGCTTGGGTCTGGAAAAACTCGGCACCGGCCTCAACCTTTTTTTCAAACTTAATTAGCTGTGGCTCAATTGGTCGTGCTTCCGGCGTTACTATGGCGCCAGCGCAAAATTCTACGGTACCATCAAGCTCGTTGCCTCCCATATCGTGCCCCGATTCCATCAAACGAATTGCCCTCAATAGTTGTACAGAATCGAGGTCAAAAACACCTTTAGCCTCCTTATGGTCTCCCACTGGAACAGCATCACCAGTAAGACAAAGGACGTTCCTTATTCCTCTGGTATATGCTAGCAGTAACTCAGCCTGGAGAGCCAGACGGTTACGGTCGCGGCAGGTCATTTGTAAAATAGGCTCGCCGCCCTGTTCCTTAATAGCCAGGCAGCCGCCAATGGAGGGGAACCGCATTACCGAGCTTTGATGGTCGGTGACGTTGAGCGCATCAACCTTGTCCTTGAGTAGCTCAATATGATGGAGCGTCTTTTCCAGATTGGTTCCCTTCGGAGGCGCAATCTCACTAGTAATGACAAACTTACCGGAGTTAAGGATGTCCTTGAAGCTTGATGCCATTGTTCTGACCTCCTCGTCACGAAATTCTGACTGTTCTGGGCCTAGGTTCTACCTGGAAATTGTGAGGAGGGTGATATTTTCTCATCAAATCAAGCCTGCCTTGGTCTCTGAGACGCTCATAGATGAGAGTCCAGGCGCAGTCCTTCTCTTTATCAACCTCGCATTTGCCGTTATTGGTACCACCACACGGACCATTTACCAGGCCCTTATGGCAGGCGGTAATAGGACAGATACCAGCGGTTTCACCAAGGATACATTGACCACACTGAGCACAAACCTCACGAAAATAGCCCGGCGTATCTTCAACAGCAATGAACAAGGTGTCCAGCGCTGGAATAACTGGACGATTAATATACGAGCTTATCCGATGTACCCCTAAGGCACAGGGCATTGCCAAAATACAGCTCGCATCCTCAATCGCTCGGCTATTTTCTTTCATAGCTACCTCGGTCATCTCATCACAGGCGGTGGGAATAACTGTCCAGCCGCTAACCCGCTTGCCTAGTTCCTGAAGGCGACCCCTCATCTCCAGAACTTCGTCAATGCCACCGGTCTTGGTCATCGTCGTGCAGGTACCGCAGCCAATAATAAATACCCTATCGAAGTCAGCTAACTGTTCCTTGATTTCGTCAAATGGCTTCTGCCTGGTTATTGATTTCATGGTAATCCTCCCTTTAGGCTAGCAACGTTGCGCTGCTACCTTTCTAAATCACATCTCAGGCATCGCTTGGCTTCTTGCCTGGCTCTCTCCTCAGAAAAGGCAAGCTCTACCTCGGCAAAGTTTGTCTTTCTTTCCTGGGCTGGGAGCAGAGGTACGGTCAGTCTTGGCTGCACTTCCCAAACATCCTCAATTTCCTGACTGGGTAATTCTTCAATAACTCTAGCCTTGAGGTCGTACAACTCAACCCTGGAAGTGTCTCCCTTCAGGTATTTGTCTATGGCGATAGCTGCCCTCCGTCCGGCGGCAATGGCATCTATCACCATTCCCGGTCCAGTAACGAAGTCGCCACCAGCGAACACTCCGCTGACATTGGTAGACAGGGTATTGCTATCTACGACCAAGGTTTCCCAGCGAGTGCGTTCTAAGACACTGTCAGGGGGCAGAAACGAAAGGTCAGGAGCTTGGCCGACAGCAGCAATCACCGTATCTGCCTCGATAGAGAACTCCGAGCCTGTGACTGGGATTGGCCGCCGACGGCCACTCTCATCTGGCTCGCCCAGGCTCATTTGGATACACTGCAGACCAGTCACCTCCCAGTTCTCACTGATTATCCTTGTGGGGCTGACCAAGAAATTAACTTGGATACCTTCAGCGATGGCTTGGTCATATTCCACTTCAGTTACCAGCATTTCTTCCCGTGACCTTCGGTAGCAAATGTTGACCTCTTCAGCGCCAAGGCGAAGAGCAGTACGAGCCGTATCCAGAGCCACATTGCCACCCCCGATGACAGCTACCCGCCGGCCAACCCTAACCTGTCGGCCAAGCTTTACGTCCCTCAGGAATCTCAGCCCGTAGTAGAAACCGGCCACATCCTCCAGTTCACCGGGGATGCCTATCCGTTGGCTTCTCTGAGCACCAGCGGCCACAAAGACTGCCTCAAAGCCGTCTCTTCTGAGGTCCTCTACAGTGAAGTTCACGTTAATCGGCATATTGTATCGAATGTTTACCCCCCGCTTAGCAATATAATCGATCTCCTTTTGAATGATCTCCTGGGGTAATCTAAACTCAGGTATCGCCACCGAGAGCATACCGCCACCTATGGGCAGGGCTTCAAAGACAGTTACTGGGTAACCCATCTGGGCCAAGAAATAGGCACAGGATAGTCCGGTAGGCCCAGCCCCGACGACAGCTACCTGCTGAGTGTGGGTTTGAGGAAATGGGTCTGGCTCTTCAGTGACATGCTCAAAATACCAGTCAGCGGCAAAGCGTTTGAGCTCCCTGATAGCTACTGAGGCATCTAATTCCCCACGGCGGCACCTAAGCTCGCAGGGATGATGACAGATACGGCCGCAGATAGCCGGGAAGGGGTTGCGCTCCCTGATGGTATCAATAGCCTCCTGGTATTCACCAGCGGCGACATGGGCAACATATTTGGGAATGTTGGTTCCTACCGGGCAGGTGTGCTGACACGGTGATATCATTAATGCATCGCAGACAGCCGCCGGGCACTTTTTTTCCTTTATGTGAGCTTCGTACTCCTCTCGAAAATAATTGATTGTAGAAAGTACCGGGTTAGGGGAAGTCTGGCCAAGGCCACACAGTGAGCATTCCTTGACAGTGGTGGCTATGGTGAGCAAAGCATCTATGTCATCATCACGCCCTTTACCCTCGGTTATCCTGGTCAGGATTTCAAGCATCTGCCTGGTTCCCAAGCGGCAGGGAGTGCATTTCCCACAAGACTCAGCCTGGGTGAAACTGAGGAAGTAGCGGGCTATTTCCACCATACAGGTGGCCTCATCCATCACCACCATACCACCTGAACCCATTATTGAGCCCAAGCTAGCCAAGGTCTCGTAATCTACGGGTGAGTCAATGAGGCGAGCCGGGATACAGCCCCCTGAGGGCCCACCGGTCTGCACCGCCTTGAGCTGCTTACCCCTGGGGATGCCACCACCAATCTCATAGATGATGTGAGCTAAGCGGGTACCCATCGGCACCTCTACCAGGCCGCTATTGGCAATCTTGCCTGTGAGAGCAAATACCGCTGTGCCCTTACTCTTTTCGGTGCCGATGCTGGCAAACCATTCCGCCCCCCGTTCAATAATAATGGGGACTGAGGCTAGCGTCTTTACGTTATTGATGATAGTGGGTTTGCCATCCAGGCCTGATTGGGCGGGAAACGGTGGACGGGGCCGAGGCATACCACGACGACTTTCAATAGATGCTATCAGGGCGGTCTCCTCTCCACAGACGAAGGCACCAGCCCCCTCCTTAATATGTGCGTTGAAACTAAAGCCTGAGCCCAATACATCCTGGCCAGAGAACCCCCTCTCCCGAGCCTGGTCGAGGGCAGTGACAAGGCGGCTTACTGCCAAGGGGTACTCAGCACGGACATAAATATAGCCCTCATTGGCGCCGATGGCATAAGCCGCAATAGTTAGCCCTTCGAGAACAGCGTGCGGGTCTGCTTCCAGGATGGAGCGGTCCATGAAGGCACCAGGGTCACCTTCATCAGCGTTACAGATAACATATTTTGCTGAGCCTGAGGCATCATGGCAGAATTCCCACTTGCGCCCGGTAGGAAAACCAGCCCCGCCGCGTCCGCGAAGCCCAGACCTCCTGATTTCTTCGATTACCTCTTCGGGTGACATATTGAAAAGTACCTTTCGCAGGGCCTGGTAGCCTCCAGAAGCAAGGTAATCGTCAATCTTCTCCGGGTCAATGCGCCCGCAATTGTGCAGGATAACGCGCTCCTGTTTCTGGTAAAAGCTCATATCTGAGTAGTGCGGTACAGCCTGGCCGGTTACAGGGTCGATATAGAGTAGCCTGTCTACTACTTGATGGTCTCTCAAGTGTTTTTGGGTGATTTCAGTAACATCGTCCTCCGACACGCGGCAATAAAAGACATCCTCTGGTTCCACGATCAATGTGGGGCCAACCTGGCAGAAGCCATGACAACCAGTGAGTTTCACCTTGACGTCCAGACTGAGCCGTGTGATTTCCTCTTCTAAGCGCTTTAGGATTTGCTCCGACCCGGGGCAACCTGACCCCCGGCAGACAAGGACTTCGCGCTCACCGTGGGTTGGGAACAAAGCTTCTTGCTGCCGCATCTTACTGCCCTCCGTAAGAACCAAGGATTGACGCAACCTTCTTAGGATTCATGTGACCATAGATATTGTTGTTAACAACCATATTAGGTGCTAATGCACAACAGCCAATACAAGCAACCGTCTCCAGGGTATACTCTAGTCCAGGGGTGGTTTCACTTTCGTCAACACCGAGGTGCTGCTTGACCAATTTCAGTATCGTCTTCCCACCCCGCACGTGGCAAGCAGTTCCCCGGCATACCCTGACTATGTTTTTACCTCGAGGCTCAGTGTAAAACTGAGCATAAAAACTAACCACTCCTTGCACCTGACTGGGAAACAATCCAAGAGCGCTAGCGATTCCTGGTATCGTCTCAGGGGGGATGTAGCCTACTACCTGTTGAATCTCCTGGAGAAGGGGTATTAGTCCCCACCTCTGCTCCCGGTAGTCATTGATGATACGGTCTATTCGCTTTAGATTAGCTTTGGTTACTTTACTCGCTTTAGCCATCAGCGCTAATCCTTTCTAGGCGTACGGAACATGTTTTGAATGAAGGGGTCTTTGCCTGGGGGTCTAGGACTATGCTGAATAGCTCACCGCCTGGACTTTCCGGGAACGATATCGGCATAAACAGCATCCCCGATGGCAACGCCCCGGTTAACTTAATAGTGGTGGTTACCTCGCCCGTGGGTGAGACTACCTTGACTGCATCCCCATCACTGTAGCCGAGGTGTTTGGCATCCATCTCATTGATTTCCACCCAGGCACGGGGAGAGAATTTCTTTAGCCGAGAAGCTTTTAAGCTTCTGGTACCGCTACCGAAGTGGTGTAATATTGACCCGAATAACATGGTCAGTGGGTATCCATCTTCTGAGACATTTGTCGGTGGTTTATATACTACCGGGTAAAAGCGTCCGAATCCACTCGGGAACGGTCCTTTGTATAGACGTCTCGTTTTTATGCCGTTATGCTCTAAAACATCTCGTTCAATATCCTCTGTTTCAAGGTCAGCATAGGCCTGGCGCTGGTATAAGGGAACCAATTCTTCGATTTCGTCCATAATCTCGTGGGGAGAAGAATATGGCATCGGGTAGCCCATCTTGCTGGCTAGCTGGCGGATTATTTCCAGGTCTGAGAGGCTGTCGCCCACGGATTTGATCGCCTTTCGGACCTGCTGGACTCTTCCCTCAAAGTTGGTAAAGGTGCCTTCCTTTTCAGCGAAACTGGCGGCAGGCAAAACTATCGTTGCCAGCTTCGCTGTCTCGGTAAGAAACATGTCAGCAACAACCAGAAAATCAAGTGAGGCGAGAGCCCTTCTCACCAGAGAAGAGTTCGGGAAGCTAGAGACTGGATTTTCTCCCATAATTAACATTCCCCTCAACTTTCCGGCTACTGCTTGTTCAATCATTTCCAGAGCTGTAAGCCCGGACTCAGCTGGTAAGTCAACTCCCCACCGCTGCTCAAAGTTTTTCCTAACCTGAGCATCATCTAACTCTTGATAACCGGGGAGGAAGTCAGGCAAACAACCCATGTCACATGCCCCTTGGGCGTTATTTTCCCGTTGCAGGGCGAAAATACCACCTCTCTGGTACCCGATGTTCCCGGTTAACATGGCCAGATTTGCCAGAGCCATGACACTATCTGTGCCGCTGACATACTGGGTGACCCCGTTACCGTAGACAATAGAAGCCCGCTCGACACCAGCAAATAGGCGAGCAGCAAGTTGCACATCCTGACCGGGGACACCAGTTATTTCCTCCACCTGTTCAGGGGTATATGATTTCAAGCTCCTTTCCAATGCATCGAAGTTATCCGTCCTCCGGGCTACGAACTCTTCATCAAGCAAGCCTTCGTCGATAATTACCTTAGCCAGACCATTTATTAGCGCTACATCGGTGCCAACCTCAGGTCTCAGCCACAGGTGGGCGAATGGTACCAGCTTTGTTTGTCTGGGGTCAACCAGTAACAATTTGGCTCCTTTGTACTTAACAGCACGTTTTATGGCATATCCCACAGCTGGATTGGAGACAACGGGATTGGCCCCGATAACCATTATTACCTCTGTCTGTTCAAGTTCATTAAATGAGCTTGTGGTGCCTGGAAAACCGATAGACCGTCCCAGACCAGCCAGGCTGGCAGAACTGTAGAGTCGGCTGCCATTATCAATATTATTGGTACCAAGGACCCCCCGGGCAAACCTCTGAAGGAGGTAATTCTCTTCATTAGTACACTTAGAGGAACCAAGGATAGCCAAACTATCAGGGCCATGTTCTTCCTTTATTCGTTTAAATGCATCGGCTACCCGTTCCAGGGCCTGTTCCCAGGACACCTCCTGAAAATCACGTTCCGTCTTCATTAGAGGGGTGGTCAGTCTTTCCAGGCTATGTATGAAATCGTAGCCATAAGAGCCCCGGGCACAAAGCGCACCCTGGTTCACGGGACTTCTGGTGCCGGGCCTGGCTCGTACTACGTAGTTATCCTTGATTTCCAGACAAATGCTGCACCCACAGCCACAGAAAGGACATACGGTATCGACAGTGGTTACTGTCGAGCCGTGGAATGTCTTCTCCTTTTCCATAAGGGCACCGGTGGGGCATAGCGCAACGCATGTCCCACAGAAGGTGCATTCAGACTTCTCTAGCGGCATGTCGTTCAGAGTCGCCGGTTTGGCAGCAAAGCCACGACCAAAGTAGTCAATGGCACCCTCAACGACTAACTCATGGTCGGCTCGAATACACTTGGAACACAGGATACATTTGGAGAGGTCTCTTTCGATAAATGGGTTGACCTCCTCAATAATATCCAGTTGGGGGATTCTGTGGAATTGCACCAGCCCTATGCCCATCTCAGCAGCTAGCTTGCGTAGTTGACAGCGGTTACCTTTGTCGCATACCAGACAGGAATCAGGATGACTGGCGAGTATAAACTGAATAATTACCTTACGTCGCTCCAGAACTCTTGGCGACCGGGTATTAATTACCATTCCCGGTCTTATCGGGGTAACACAGGAGGCAAGCAATGTGCCTGCGGATTCGTCCTCTACGAGACAGAGACGGCAGGCACCAACCGGTGACAGGTGAGGATCATCACACAGTGTAGGAATATCTACCCCTGATTCTCGAGCCAAGTCTAAGACAGTCATTCCTGGGTAGCCGCTTACTTCTACTTCATCAAGTGTAATTGTAATTGCTTCCACTTACACTCTCCTGGCTCTAGCGATAAGGTGGACTGCTGAGCGATTCTATCCATGACTGGTCGCCTCGGGCCACCGACCTTATTCCGGTCATGAGCCTGGAACTGGCCGCCGCTTTTGGGATAAAGCCCATAGCTCCTGCCTGGCGGCTGGCCAAGACATTCTCCTCGTCATCGTACTGGGTCAACATTAATACCTTAGCTGACTTACATGTTTTGTGTATCTCCTTAGCGGCATCCAATCCGTTCATTACCGGCATAACGATATCCATCACCACCACGTCAGGCAGAAGCTCGACCGTCTTCTCTATTGCCTCCTTTCCGTTGACCGCCTCACCAACCACCTGCATATCCCGTTGCAAGGCGAGCACTGCTCGAATGCCATCCCTGACCACGGTGTGGTCATCCACTATGAGCACCCTGATCTTCCTCGTTGCCCTATCTAGCAGTTTTTGAATGCGAGGTATCAGTGCCGCCGGCTCAACAGGCCTGGCTAAAAAGTCCTCGGCATCACACTGCATCCCTTCATCCATTCTCCAACCCTTGATTATTTGCTTCTCCGGCGAGGTATTGACCACCATGATAGGCAGGCTACTGAACCCCAATGTCTGTTTCAGCCACTTATGGAACCGGAAGGCATCCCCCCGGGGCATAACTGTGCCTAAAACAATCATATCGGGCTCCTCCGAGCGAACTATTTCCTCAGCCTGCTGGCGGTCAGAGGCAGTAAATACTGAGTAGGATTCATTTACCAGGGTCTTTTTTAGAGCTTCTGTGAAATCGAGTTCGTCATCTACAACCAGAATCCTAGTTTTCTTCTCCATCATTACCCTCCTTCATCTAGCACTGTGACCCTACCACCTTGTCCCATGTAAGTGTCACGACTGACAGTATACCTGTGAATAGTATAAACCGACACCAAATAGAGCGGAACAGGGCTTAACCTTAATAGATGTGGTGTTAAACCCCTGAATTTTCTAGGATTTTCCCCTGTTTACTGATTGAAAACTGGTGATGAGGTAAGTAGACAATAAATCGATGAGGAAAGTTTTAAAGGGAGGCTCAAGCTATCCTACGTAAAGTTTATGGCGTCAGCTTGCTGCCCCAACCATCAAATAGTTATGATGCCTTTCCGCAAGGCATACTTGACCAGTTCAGTACGATTGTGGATACCAAGCTTAGCCATGAGGTTAGTCCTGTGTCCCTCAACCGTCTTGGGGCTGACGACCAGCATATCAGCAATTTGCTGGGTGGTGTATCCCTCTGCTACCAGTTTGAGCACATCCCGTTCACGGTCGGTCAATTGCTCATAAGGGTCGTGACTAACTCGTCCCTCCCCGTGCTGGTAGTCTTCAACCAGGAGCCTGGCTACTGATGGTGAAAGATAAGAATCTCCATGGTAAACAGCGCGGATACCTGAGGCAAGCTCTGATGAGGCAGCTACCTTGCTGATAAAGCCGCAAGCTCCGGCCTCAATCACTGGGAAAACGTATTCCTTGTCATCATATTGGGTAAGAACTAGCACCCTTGTTCTTGGGAATTCCTTACATATCCTGCGGGTAGCTTCTAGTCCACCCATGATGGGCATAGCTATATCCATAAGCACCACATCTGGTTCCAGCTCCTTAACCAGCTTCTGTGCCTCACTTCCATTGGCCGCCTCGCCCACCACCTCTATGTCCCCAGTCAGTGCCAGCAGGGCACAAATACCATCGCGGACGACGGTATGGTCATCTACTACCAGCACTCTTATTTTCTGCATATTCAGTATCCCTGCCAATTGGAACCTTCGCCCAAACAGTAGTTCCTACTCCAATCTCGGACTCAACCCCGCTAGTGCCGCTAAGAAAACCAATCCTTTCTCTCATACTGAATAACCCACGACCACGTCCGCTTTCCTCCACATCGGTGATTTCTGACACATCAAAACCTTTCCCGTCATCGCTAATACGCAGTAACAACTCACTGGGCTGATATTCCAGGACGATAATAGCATTCTTTGCTTCAGAGTGCTGGGCAATATTACCAACGGCTCCCTGGATAAAGCGGAAAAGTGCGACTTCGACATCAGTAGGTAATCGCCTCTCAGCCCCTTTGATCTCTACCGATGTATTAATCTCCAAGGGTTGAAGCCTGGTCTCCGCATGTTGGCGAACAGCAGGGACTAATCCCAGTGTATCCAATAGAGCAGGGCGGAGATCAGAAATTAACCTGCTTACTTCTTTATGCACCTGTACTGTCAGTGCCTGCACCTTCTTCAATCCAGCAATGAATTCAGCATCTTGATTATTAGATATCGTTGACATTTCTATCAGCGCCTGTAACTGAAGTGCTATCCCAGAGAGTGATTGGCTGGTTTCATCATGTAGTTCCCGGGCAATCCTCCTCCGTTCCTCCTCCTCGGCAACTAGATTTTGTCGGGCAAGTTTGCGTAATCTTTCCCGTGCCCTTCTGATTCGTTCGTATAGTCTTGACTGCTCAATAGCAACGCCAAGCTGGTCCCCAATCGAGTGTAATAGGTACATATCATTTGTGGTGAAACGGTGTGGCATGCGGCTGGCAACGTTTATCACACCTAGAACCCTGTCTTTCGCACGGAGGGGAACGCTGATGAATGCCTTTAGACCCTCGTCACTCACCAGATCTGGACGGGCAGTGCGTGGGTCGGCTGAGATATCCTCCAATAGAATTGACTTGCCGCTTTTGGCTACCCTGCCGGCAATCCCTTCGCCTAGGCTCATACGCATTTCCTTGGCATATTTGGTACTCAAGCCATGACGGACACGATAGGAAAGCGTTTGGGTCTGTTCATCTAGAAGTAGGATTCCGCCAATGGTACCGTTCATAATGTTCAGCATGTTATCCAAAGCAACCCTGAGGATAGCATCCAGGTCCCACAGACCGCTGAGCGCTGCTGAGACACGACTCAAAGCTACGAGTTCATGATGGCTGCTCACTGACTCACTCTCCAGATTTCGTGTTTCTAAACTATCTAGCCAATTCGGTTCCATTTTCCGAGAATCTCCTAGTGCTCGAAGCCCGCTTTTTATGTAATCTCTCTTCTAGCGAGTAGCTTATCTAATCCGATAGACTTATTAATATAAACTTCAGCTTTAAAGCGTAAAGCCTCGGCTGACCCGAATGAAGGTCTCACTAATTACGATACCTCTACGGGTCTCATCCCTAGTAGCTGTACTTCATTAGAGTTGAAGCCTATTATGCTTTCGATAATGTTTTCTTGTCGGCACTTAGCCTCATTAATTCGTTTCGCTAGCACAAAATTATCAGCATTGTGCATTAGTTTGAGTATACCCCATTTTGCAAATAATGAGAAGTTGGGAAACTATCTCCTGATGATTTTAAAGCACACGATGCTGAATCGTTAAAGGTTAGCTCTCTCGTTATAGCTCCTGCTCCATCAGGGGTTGCCTCCGATGTCCTGGGGGATTTTCGTAGTGGTAGGTTGTCTTGGGGAGAGAGGAAAATCTGGCACGATTTTCAAATATAACGAAAGCCCCTTCTGTTACGCAATGAGGCTAGCAGCGTGTCCGAGTAATAGCTTCAGACAGGCATAAAAGGTAAAATAGGGACAGGACTATTTTGAGGAGGTGTCTGTGAGCAAGACCTTTCGTCCCTATGAGCCTGACCAGGATTTCCTCATGCCGGCATCGATGCGGGAATGGCTTCCCACCGACCATCTGGCGTACTTCATCTCTGATATAGTAGACCAGCTTGATCTTTCGGCGATATTAGTGCGCTATGCGTCAGAGGAGCGCGGGTATCCGCCCTATCACCCGGCCATGATGGTGAAGGTACTCCTTTACGCCTACTGCATCGGGGTGCCATCGTCGCGCAAGATAGAGAAGCGTCTCTGTGAAGACATCGCCTTTCGGGTGCTGGCGGCTAACAACACCCCCGACTTCCGCACCATCTCTGATTTCCGCAAAGACCATCTGAGAGCGCTGTCTGGACTGTTCCTGCAGGTGCTCAAGCTATGTCAGAAGGCAGGGCTGGTTAAGCTGGGCCATGTGGCCCTGGATGGGACGAAGATAAAAGCCAATGCGTCAAAACATAAGGCCATGAGCTATAAAAGGATGAAAGAGGAAGAAGCACGTCTTGAGGCAGAAGTGGCGGCATTAATGAAGAAGGCAGAGGCAGTAGACGAAGAGGAGGACTGTCGGTACGGTAAGGATAAGAGGGGTGATGAATTACCGAAGGAACTGGCCTTCCGGGAGAGCCGGCTGAAGAAGATTCGGGAAGCCAAGGAGGCTTTGGAGGAAGAGACGAAGCGCGGAGCAGAGGCAGCCGTCGCAGCAGGTAAGAAGAATAAAAAGCACACAGGTTTACCGGATGACAAGGCGCAGAGAAACTTTACTGACCCAGAGTCGCGTATCATGCCGGCTCCAGGGGGCAAGCATTTCATTCAGGCTTATAATGCCCAGGCCGCTGTCGATAGTGCTCACCAGGTCATCGTAGCAGCGGAGGTTACGAACAAGACTGCAGACCGGGGACAGGCCGAGCCGATGATAGAAGTAGTGAAGGAAAATACTGGCCAGTTGCCGCGCCAGATGTCAGCCGATGCCG
>Ga0068714_10005655_pt1 | contig 13159 bp, 11 predicted proteins | sample MTBNYHSulfiMetaG_FD_62988 | JGI IMG/M metagenome (GOLD analysis project Ga0068714, IMG submission 62988) | Enrichment culture microbial communities from rom New York Harbor, USA that are MTBE-degrading - MTBE-NYH (New York Harbor Sulfidogenic)... | ecosystem: Environmental > Aquatic > Marine >... | reverse complement strand
GTCGGCCTGACGGAGAGCGGCTGCATATACTACACGGTCGATCTCTACAACTGGCAGTGGATGCCGGGCACACTGAATCAACTGACTGCCTGTGACCTCGACGGCAACAGAACCGACGATCTGGTGGGAGTCGCTTTCGATGGTCATATCTACTACACTTTGGACCTGACGGAGTGGCACCTGCTGCCGGGCGTTTTGAGCCAGCTGACTTGTGCCGATTTCAATGGAGACGGCTTGGGCGACCTTGCGGGAGTCACTCCCTCTGGAGCTATCTTCTACTCCCTTGATCTGGAGAACTGGCATAACCTGCCGGGGAGACTGACTTACCTGGCATCCGGGCAGATCAATCGCGATGGGCGGGCCGACCTTGTGGGAGTCACCTGGTCGGGGAGTATCTTCTATACGTTAAACCTGCTCGATTGGATCAATGTGCCCGGCTCGCTGAGCCAGCTGGCCGTGGGGAATCTCAACTCCGACTTGCAGGGGGATTTGATCGGGCTGACCACAAGCGGCGATCTCTATTACACCCACGATTTGACCAACTGGCAATGGCTGCCCGGGAAATTCTAGCGTAGAGCAGGAAGGTTATGCACTGCCTTCTGCAGATGAGGAAAGAAAGGAATTTCCTTTGTTGACCATTTTTGTCGATGCCGATGCGTGCCCGGTAAAGCAGGAGGTCTACCGGGTCGCAAGTCGCTATGGCCTGGAGGTCGTCCTGGTGACCAATTCCTGGATGCGGATTCCGCGGGAGCCGTGGATTCGCCTCAAAGTCGTAACGGACGGCTTCGATGCGGCTGATGATTGGATTGTCGAGCACGTTCAGGCAGACGACATCGTGATCACCGCCGATATTCCGCTTGCCAGCCGGTGCCTGAAAAAGGGTGCAGGGGCGATCGGGCCGACCGGAAAGTCCTTTACCGAGAGTAACATCGGACAGGTGGTTGCGACGCGGGATCTACTTTATGAGCTTCGCGGCGCCGGAGAAATCACGGGTGGGCCTCCGCCATTAAAGAAAAGCGACCGTTCGCGCTTCCTGCAGCAGCTCGACCAGACGATCCAGGCCATCCGCCGCAAGCAGCGGTCTGATTCCCCGTAAGCCTTGCGCAGCATAAAGGGACCTGGCAAATGCAGAGAGACGAGAAGGCGTTATGAGCGTCAAAGTAGGTGTAGGTTGGGTTAGAAGAAAACGATCAGGCATAAGAAGGATGCAATCCAGCAAGGACGTAAAATGAAATAGTGCTGTAATTGCTGGGGACAAGCAATGCTGATCTAGCGGGCCTCACCGGCGACGGACAGATCTACTACACGCTCGATCTACAAACATGGGTCCAGATTCCAGGTGTTCTCAATCAACTGGTGAGCGGTGACTTGAATGGGGATGGAACGAGCGATCTGGCAGGACTTGGTGCCGATGGGAGCATATATTATACGCTTAACCTTTCCCATTGGTATGCCATCCCCGGAAGACTCGGGCAAATGACCACGGTAAATTTGACCTCAGCAGGTGAAAGCCGGCTTATTGGCAATAATGACTCTGGAAAGCTCCTTCTGAGCTCTGATCTAGCCAGTTGGACGAGCATTCCTGCTCCGCGCTAACACTTTGATATTTTTTACCTGAACTCTGGCCCCGAGATTAGGGGGCCAGGGCGCACTTGGGTGTTCACGCTATCGTTCAATCCACAGCCATTCGAGGCTTCACCGGGCAAAAGCTCTTCGGGTGATTGAGCTCGGGATTGTGACTGGTAAATGAGTACCTTGTGGATCAAAGAGAAGCTCCATTTAAGGCTCTCAGGGTGCACTGATAAGGAGAAGATCATATGGCAGGAATCTTTGAAAGAGCCAGTCTCAAGGGAATGAGCTTACCCAACCGATTTGTCAGGTCTGCCACTTGGGAAGGAATGGCCGCGACTGATGGCAGTTGTACAAAGAGGCTCATTGATCTCATGGTCCAGCTCGCTAAGGGAGGAGTGGGCCTCATTATTTCCGGCCACACCTATATCAGCCCGGAAGGGCAGGCCGGGCCCAGACATTTGTTGATCCATGACGATAGGTTCATCCCTGGTCTTCTCGAAATGACTACAGCTGTTCATAAGGCTGGAGGCAAAATCGTCTTGCAGATCGGTCATGCAGGATCCCAGTCTGATGTGGAATTGACCGGCCAGCAGCCCATGGCACCCTCCTCTCTGTTTGTGGAAAGCAAAGGATATTTTTGCAGGGCTATGACCATTCAGGATATCCGAATGGTGGTCAATGCTTTCGGTCAGGCCGCATTGCGGGCTCAAAAAGCGGGATTTGACGGGATTCAGATCCATGCTGCTCACGGGTATCTTCTGAGTGAGTTTCTGTCTCCTTTCTTCAACAAGAGAGAAGACGAATATGGTGGGGATATAGAAGATCGGACGAGAATTGTCAGGGAAGTGCTTCAGAGTATAAGGAAATGCGTGGGACCAGACCTGCCGGTGCTTTTCAAGCTGAACTCCTCTGACTTTTTAACGGGTGGACAGGACATTGAAGGCATGCTCGCCACCGCGTCCATATTAGAAAAGGACGGAGCAGATGCTGTTGAGTTGAGTGGGGGAACCCTTTTTTCGGGCAGGAATAATCCTATGCGGAAAGGCAAAATCGAATCCGAAGAAGATGAGGTGTTCTACCTGGACGCTGCTCGCAGGTACAAGGAAAGTATCAGTATGCCGCTGATGCTGGTCGGCGGAATCCGCTCCCTGTCCGTTTCTGAGCATCTTGTGGCTGATAATCTGGCTGATTACGTCTCCCTTTCTCGTCCTCTCATCCGTGAACCGGGGCTCATCAACCGGTGGAAATCAGGAGATACCTGCAAGGCTGAGTGTCAGTCGGATAATCTGTGCTATAAGGCAGCTCAATCGGGAGAAGGCGTCCACTGCGTAGTTGAGAAAAGACGAAAAGACAGAGGGCCTGAGGGACCTTCTTGAATTGAAGGGGCGGAAGGGACGTCCTTGCGTTCTTCAATTAGTTGACTTTTTATGGTAGCCGATGACGTCCGGTTTCCAGGGTGAGGGCGCGCCTCAATGCTGACGGCGGAAAACCGATCAGATCGATCAAGTGCTTCGGGCTCTCAGGCTTTGCATGCGGCGAGGGACGTTCTTGAATTCGTGGACTTGTTAATTACTGCCGAATGTATTGCAGAGGAATGACAGATAGAATCCATTGCGTGTGGGGAGCTTGCATGCCACGGCAAGCGAGGTTGGACCTGCCTGGGACATTGCATTACGTGCTCATGCGGGAATGGAAAGACGCCGGGTCGTCAATGATCGGGAGTACCGCAGTCGCTTCGCGGCTGATCCGAGGTGGTATCGAGGCGCGGGCATGGCGACCGGGAGATAAGCGATGGACGAATACTGGGGATGGTGATTTCGTGCAGCGCATGCTTGGAGAGTCGAAGAAAAACAGAATCATCATTTTGCGCCCACGACCGTCGGCGGAAGATTCAGGAGCTGATCGTCAAGACATGTGAGGAAGAAAAGATCAACCTGAAGGAACGGCAATCCGGCAGCCGACGGCGTCCGTTTTCAAGGGTGAGATCCCGCCTCGCCCGCCAACTGATTTACGACCATGGTGTACCCCCGGCCTTGGCGGCAAGGGCATTGGCTGTATCCACCTCGGCGGTCAGCAAAAATCACCTGGAGCACCGAATGATAATTGATATAACGCCCCCTGCTACGCAGTAGTTCGGGAGGTTCAGCCCGAATCATAATTTGCCGGAAGCTTCAATCAAGCAGCAAGCTCAGGATTGCGGGCAAGGCCCTGGACCCGAGCACGCGGGAAATCTCCGCCTTGGCCAGCGCAAGCCCCTGATCGTCGTCTGCGAATGTGTCCTTGAGCGGCCCATTGATAATCGTCTTAGGGGTGTATGCAATGGCAACATAGCCGTTGTGCGCATAACTGGCGGCTTTGCTGGCGCCGTTCAGATTCATTCCGACGGAGAAGATGGACCAGCCTGGATTGGTTAGCAGCATTGTGCTCCCCGTCGAGCTGCTCAGGAAAGGACTGGTAACATTCACGGAGTTGTCATTGGCGCCGTTCAGGTCGCTTGTACCAGGACCACCCACGTACGTGATGCCAAAGTATGGTGCATAGCGGGGATCACGATACCAGTCGGTGAATATGGCCCTGCCGCCGCCACTCAAATAAGCTTCGAAGTTGGGCAGGGAAGTCGGCCTGGTGCCACCTGGTCCAAAATTGTGCATGAGCAATATCACCAGATCATACCGACCGGCGCTCAACTTGGACTCGAAATCCGCATAACTGGTCGCCACGGTATAGTCCAGTCCGAGCTGGGACAGTGCCCTGGGAAACCAGTTGTTGCCGAAATTATAGTCGCAAAAATAGAGAACCTTGCGGCTCGATGCCTGTTTGGGGGCATATTCGATGCCCGTCGCGTTGCCCAGATTCCACTGACCGTTTCTCAGGCACAGGTGATAGTTGGAGCCATCCCCCTTGGAAATGCCGATGGTCTTGTCGCGGTCCACGATCCTACTGGTATGGTCGTTGCCGGAGCCGTAGAGAAATTTTACCGCTCCGGAGGAGCTCAACTTCACGGCAACATTAACCGGGCGGTCGTCCCGAAAAGTGTGGGCCTTCCAGCGGATGGTCACCCATTGCGAATCCGCGCTGGTGTAGATGACGTCGCCGTCCGAGGAATAGACGGTCAAATCATCCCACAGAGGGGCTATGGCTATTTTGGCCTTGAGATCGTTCACCGTGTTCGAATAAAATGGGGCGCCAGGAGTCCCAAGGTAGACGATGCCGTTAGCGTCCACGGTCACCTTGGAGAAGCTTGCCCCAAAATAGGGGAAACTGAAAGGGAGGGTATACTCCCAGCGACCTTCGTCGGCCGACCAGCTCTGGGCCGTACCTCCCGTCGGGAAGCTCTCCGTCACCTCGGCCTGCGTGTAGCCGCTCAACCAGGGATCCGCAACCTCCTCATCCAAGCCGTACAAAGAGATGCGCCGGCCAAGGTCCCATGGGGAGGAGTAATAGCTCGGATGCTCCCCCTCGTTGTCGCCATCGCCGTTGATCGACTCGGATTGCCTCGAATCATGTGCCAGAGCGTAGAGGTAGGCCTCCTCCATGCTGGCCACACCGTCCGCATTGCCGTCGGCCGCGGCTGGATTGGCCGCCGCGTAGGTGAAATAATAGGAGAACTCATCGTAATCATAGGATGGGCCCATGGCATAGGAAAGCTCCCAAAAGCGCGCAGCGGAAATGAGCACCCGATTGGGAGCCTGCAGATTGTCAATCATCCCGCCGGAAAAGCATTGCTCAAAGATACCAACGGTGGCCCTGGTCGTTACCTTGTTCACTTCCGTGGCAAACTCGGAGTCGGTGATAGTCTCGCCCCAGAGGTAGAGCTTGACCGTCGGATCGTCATAGGGGGCAATGTCATTTGACCCGCCATGGTCCGTGGCAAAGATGTAGAGGATATCGTTGGCGCCAAGCTGGCCCTGCAGGGTGTTGAAAACCGCTGTAATGTTGGCCTTGGTAGCGCTGTATTGTGTGTCGGCATCGCCGTCGCCGTCCAGGTCGGTCGGCGAGTTGGTGCCGTTCGAGCGATCCGCCGCTGGATTTGTCCCGTCGCTGATCAACACGTAGATGTGGTCATCCTGAAATCCATGGGCAATCAATGTCTTATAGAAATAGGAACAGTCGTTCCAGTAGCGAATATAGTTACTTGCTTGATTATATCCCCCGGAGACGATCACCGCCCAGCGGTTCGTCGCCGGCGTGTTGGGCACACCCGGCAGAACGTTCAGCTTGGGAGTGGTTCCGGTCGAATCCAGGGAGTTGTTCAACTGCTCGATTGCATTGCCTTCACCCGGCGTTGAGGGGGCCGGGGTCAGTTCCTGAAAAGGAGTCATCTCCTTTGGCGGTGTCATGGACCTGGTGACCAGGATTTCCCCCGCTTCGGTCACAAGCACAAATCGGCAGGCGTGCTCCCAGTTGGCTCGAGGATTGTCGTCCACAAAGAACAGCCAGCCGGGGCCCTGCCCGAGAAAGAGCTGCTCCTCCCAGTTTTCAATCGCGACCTGCCCTTCCAATCTGCTGGGGATCGCATATACTCTCCGGTTCCCTACGGTGTGCCCGAGCAGTTCGTCTACCAGCCGGTTGTACGCCTCCTCCATCGAGCTCACCGGGATCAGTGAGGAGACCAGACTCTCTTTCATCCCCCCCATTGGAACATAGTCTGAGAGCGACAGGGGCTGCCCTTTCGTGTCCTTGCGTGTAACTTCACCGGCGACTGTAATCAGGGCCATGAGGTTGAACGGGCGCTCGGCAGTTTTGTCCTCGATGAAAAAGACCCATCCCGGCCCCTCTCCCAAATAAACGGAACCTGTCGTAGTCTCAATCGCTACATGGCCATCCATAATCTCTGGATTGCCTAAAACCTCTTTGGCAGCGGACTCGTTCCCCAATACATCGGCAACAAGCTTGTCGTAAGCGAACTGGAGCGAATCAATTTGCGCAGAGTATGCATAAGCACCAAGACCTGCAAGGAACCATAACGAGACCATTACGACCAAAGATACTTTGTTCGTTCTTCCCATGGCACCCTCCCCTGGGTCGGAGCAAAAAATGATATTCTATATTGAATGCATAGGAGAAATATATGTTACTTGAGGTAGGCTCGACTTACAATTCTTTTATGACCGTTTAGTACGCTTCGGAACGCCGGATCGCTTCCCTGCCTGCATGAGTCGCGCCTTGAGATCGCGCTCATCACAGCGCACCAGCAGCTCCCTCTTCTTGACCTGCGGACCCGCCCGAACGGGAATCGAAACGATATGGACCGACACCTTGGGCGAGATCTCCATCCTGCATCTGGCCTGGATGGCTCCCACGGCTTCCGTTGTGATGGCAAGGCGGGTGAAGCTCACTTCAAAGGAGGAAATCCCATCGGCGCTCCGCTCATCAGCTTGGAGCTTTTGACCGGTGATCATCCCTTTTCTGAAGACTCCCGAAAGCCAGAGCACCATGAAAGCGATGAGCATGACCGGAAGCAAGATCCTGAGGATCTTTCTCATGGATCGCAATGCACTCATCCCTGATCCACCTCCAGGCTGTTCCGTGCCGTGCCCGCTTCGGCCTGGAGCACCGGAGAAGCGAGCGGAGTCATCCCTTGCAGAAGGAGTGTCGCAAGTGTTCCCGCAACGAGTATGAGGGCGGCGGCAAAGATGAAAATCGCTTCAAAGCCCCAGCCGGTGAGAATCTTTCCATTCAGGTATGTCCCGATGCCACCCTCCACGAACATGTTGAAGGAGGCAAGGGACATGGCGGTGCCGCGCCGCTTCGGCATGAGCTGCTGGGCCGTGCCGACGAGAGTCGGCTGAATCATGATGAACCCGAGCCCGAACCCTGCGAGCGAAAGGGAGAGCAGTACAGGCGAATGCCAGGCTCCCATGAGCGCCCACGAGATGGAGGCCAGAATGCCGGCAAAAAGGAGAAGCCTGTTTCCAAGCTTTTGCCTGAGAGCGCCGCCTTTTCTTCCGCCCACAACGGTTGCCAGAAGGAGGGGAAGAGCCTTCTTCTGCAGCTGGAGCTTCCCGTTGCACGGGCCGTTATGGTCGGAGATGAGATCGTGGTCGAGGGCTCCAATGTTTCACGGGACAAGGTGGAGGCGGTCATTTGCCGATGCCTGGGACTGGCCGACCCGAGCCTGAAAAGAAGGGAGTCCTGGACCGCATCCTCGGGAACTAGCAATGGAACGACTGTGAGTCGGTCCATGTAGTGTGGTGGGAGCAGATGTTAAAGGTAAAGGTATTGGTAAACGATCCCCGGGGCAAAACGTGAGGCCATCTTGGTGAGATGGCCCCCAGGCTGGGGGAGAAGTATGGAATTGAAATTGAGATCATATCCAGGCCAAGAGAAGCCTACAAGAGCGAGGAGTACGCGAGGCTCGCATTACCGGCGGCTCCGGCCGTCCTGATTGGTGAGAAGATCATCGTGCAGGGCAAGGATATCAGCGAAGAGGAGCTCGAAACCGCCATCCGCCGTCACCTGACCCGGTCTGGACAGGATGCAAAGAAGAGCCCCGGCCTGTTCTCCGACGGGTGAGCTTTTTAGAAATGTAAGTGAGCCTTCGCACAGGAACCGGAATTTGACCTTTCAGATGCTGCTGCACAGAGGCTTGAAGGCGGAAGGCTTTTATGGAATCGGGAATAAACCTGTTTTCATACTGTTCCTCATCACCGCTATTGTGGCTATACGTTTTACTCCTCTCAGGGAGTACTTTACGGCCGAGAGGCTGTGGGGATGCTCCTTGAGACTGCGGAGCCCTGGGCTTCGGCTGTGTGCATAGGCGCCCATGCCGCAGGGGTCTGCCTCTTCATGTCGGGGACACTGCTTGCCACCGTGGGGGCTGCCATATTCCGCCCCTACTTCGGTTTTCTCTAAGTCTGGCTGGGAGCGATGATCGGGGCTAGTATCGCCTTCTTCATCGGGCGCTATCTCGGCAGGGACTTTGCCGCCTCCCTCATCGGCGGCAGCCTCGGGAAATGCGATGAGGCCATCGAGCGAACCGGTTTTGCCATGGTCCTCTATCTGCGTCTGGTCTACTTTCCGTTCACCCCGATGAACTTCGGCATGGGACTGACTCGGGTGCGCTTCCTGGACTATTTTTTCGGCACGGCGCTCGGTATCATCGTCGGCACCTTCATCTTCACCTTCTTTGTGGGGAGGACACCTCTGCGGCTGCTCCTATCATCAATACCTCGCCGACAACGAGATCGCAGCGGCAAGCTGGCGTTTGAGATTTCCTGGAGACGGGGGAGCCTGCCGATAAGGCCGAGGATGTGCGCGGGGCTGGTAGTCTGAGACATCAAGCACAGTTACTTCATTAGCGTTGGCGGCCTGCGGCGGTTCTTCCCCGGGCCTCAAAACACCTTTTTTGATTCTGTCTCCTCTGCTTCTACTCGAATACCAGCCGTAGTATCTGACCATCTGAAAATTCTTGTCTGGAATATGCTGAGTGATGGCCGCGATGAATTCCTCGGCGGTGAAAATTTCAAAATTCTTTTTGTTGCTCCCATGTGTCATCGCTGAGCGATAGAGGACCTTGCCGGTGTTCTCAAAGTAGGTGATCTTCTAACTTCCTGCTCTTCAGGGCTGCGGCTTACCAGGATGGACTGACGGCGAGCCTCATTGGCGAACCCGGGGGCGGTCGTATCGGGCACCCATACCTGCACAGACCGCAGTCCCGCTGCGCGCAGTCGTTCCCGGTAGCGCTGCATCTTTTGTCGAGGTGTTCTTGCGCTTGTCATGTCATTTACCTCCAGGGTTCGAATTTTATTCAAAGGTGACATGTTGCCTATGAATTTGCATGCTGATTTTTGATTTCGGCAGGAGGGTTGGCTGTCATTTCGAGGCGTCGATTCATCACGTAACGCCAGGCTCTCCCCTCTAAAGTCGCCGGTGAAAAGACCTGGTTATCAAGTGCTCACCCAAGCAGCGCCCCACATGACAACCTTCCTCGCTCTGACGCTCTTCGCGTCGATCAGGATGCCTAAAACATGCTTGGCAGCGAAGCCTTTAACGAATCCTCGTGTTCGCAGCTTACGTGTTTGACGGGTATGAATTGCAGCCGGAACCGGCCATAGATAGACGGCAGGCACCGGTGTGGAGGAGGGCTTATCCGCGCCCGGCAGGCGCACGACGGTTGTCCGAAACTGCCGGAAGAGATCGCCAATGAAGAGGGTGCTGATTATGTTAGCAGTATCTGCAGCTCGGCGGTTGCATAAGGATTGCGGCAGCCCGGAAAGCATTCGCCAGGGGCGCAACGGCAAACGGCAAGGGAAGCCGGGGCAGCGGCCGGGCAGAAGGGAGAACCGGATATGCAAAGAATCACCCCACACTTATGGTACGACAACGAAGCCGAGGAGGCGGCCAACTTTTACACCTCCATTTTCCCGAATTCCAGGACCACGAGCATAACGACGATCCACAAGGTGCCAACCCCGACGGGCGACTGCGACATAGCTTCTTTCGAGCTCTCCGGACAGCCTTTTATGGCCATCAACGCGGGGCCTTTGTTCAAATTCAATCCATCCATATCGGCTCGTCTCTCGATGGATCGAAATTCACAAAAAACTGATGCATCTGCTTTGAATAGGGGAGGTTTACACGTCGGTTAAAGCAAAGAGACTGAAAGAGCGGGAATGAATTGTATTATTGTGGTTGTTCAACATTGGGCGAGCAATGGCGCTGATCGTATCCGTTCAGCGAGTTAGGACCAGGCTCAATTTCTGCGGTATTATCTTCTGCAATTGTTTAATGGCTGGATGTCAAGGGACCCTCTGGATGGCGCCTCCATCCGCCGCTTCCTCTGGTGGAAACGTTTTGAATTTTTCAGTCCTGGCGGCACCGGCAAGCCTCTCATCAAAGCAGATGAACAGCAAATCCTCAGGCAGCCTCTCCGAGACCACCACTGCTGACGCGAGATGAATCGCATCGAAGCCCCTGAGAGGATATCTTTCAACCAGGCGGTCGATGTATGGATTCAGTTCGTCAGTGACTTCCACGCGAATGAAGCTTTGCCAATCCAGGCGAAACGACTCTACCAGGTCCGCAATCACTGCATCTGCAAGGTCTGCTTCGCGCTTCTTTCTGTACATGGAGGCCACGGTTTCGGCGTACGCAACCGAGGATGTTATAATATGATCGGCCGCTTGCCATCTAGACAGCACCTCCGGCGAATATGGCTCCATGAAGTAGCGCTTAACCAGAGCACTGGTGTCGAGATATAATATCATCTGCCGATTACCGCCGATCCTCTGCCACCATCGCCGAGACGGACTTACCGGGAACTTCTATCGGCCTGAGATCTTCTTTCAAGACACCGCGGCCAGGCAACACCACCATCCCTTTTCGCACAAGTGGCCCAAGTGCAGTGCGTATGGACTTGTCCGCGCCCTGTTCCCGCACAATGCGGGCAATGGGTTTTCCCCTCTCCGTAATGACGACCTCTTCTCCACCCTTCACCCGAGCCAAAAACTGACTGAGTTTGTTCTTGACTTCTTTTACTCCAGCACTGATCATGCCTTCCCCCTTTAATAGCTACTTTATGGATCATAGTAGCCACTTTGGGCGCTCCGGTCAAGCACGGAGATATGGTGGTTGCGACTCTGGTTTATGGCATTGGATCTCACGGTTGAGTACCCTGATAAGCTGCCGGCCACGCCGGTTCAGTTTGCGGCCGGTGGAAGCGTGGGATCTGGATACTGCCTTGTTTTCTGGCGGAAAGAAGGCTCATGGCGCACAATGTCATGGATATGAGACTACTTGTGGGGTCTAAAACATGGGAACTGAAAAATCATTTGGAGAAGTTCCGGAAGCAAGACAGCAAAGGACTGACAATCGATTTGCATAAAAATCAATTGACAAAGGGGTGTCATACTGCATTGTTATAATGCGGAATGCGGCCCCCGGCTGTCTTTTGAAAGCTCTGCAGCCTGACCACGGTGGCCGGTCTCCGTCAGCCCCTTTTGAGCAGCTCAGCCTTTGTTGCGACAACCTGCACTTTAGACACTTTGGCCGCTTATTATGCCGAAAGCGAGGACAAGATGCATGCCAGATCGATAGCCGCCGTTTGCTCCCTTTTGCTTTTGTTCAACGCCGAGACTTCCGGGGCCGCCGAAAGGAATAAGATCCTATTCATCAGCGACCTGCACATGAATGTCGACTCCAATTACTCCTGGCTGATCGACCATGCCGGAACCCTGGCCCAATTTCTCAACGATGTCAATGCGCGAGATGACGTGTCCGAGCTGGTGATCCTGGGAGACTTGCTGGACCAATGGGTCTCACCCGTGGAAAACTTCCCCCATTCTTTCAGTGACGTGCTCGCCGCCGACACCAACAGGGAGATTGTGAAGGCGCTGCAGGCGGTGTGCGACAACCAAGAGCTGCAAGTCACGTACGTGGTGGGCAACCACGACATGCTCTCTTTTGAGGATGACAACAAGAACCAGATACAGGCTGTCTTTCCCCGCCTCAACATCATCTCCGACTCACCCGGACTGGGGGCTTATACCAGGAACAATGTCATCTGGGCGGAGCACGGCCACCGCTACACCATGTTCAACGCCCCCGACACCTGGAGCCATAGCGGCAGCCACCTGCCGCTGGGATACTTCATCTCCAGGCTGGCGGCCACCAAGTCCGCCAGGTCCGGGCAGGCGATCGCCACGCCGGACTTGTTGACCGACTTTGTGCAAAGATACTCCGGCACCGGCGCCGAGAGCATCTTTGATGACGCCTTTATCATCGCGCTATTCAACGGCATTGCTTTATGGTGCGAGGTCTGGCCGTGGGATGTGTTCACCATGAGCGGGCTGGACTCCTTTGCCACTGATCCCCTGGTGGAGCAAGTCGCTCTCTGGTATGACGGCATATACAGCGGATGGCCTTCGTGTCAAGACATCGTTACCCCGCAGGATGCGGTTCTCAATGATGTGGGCATGCTGGGAAATACGGCCGACCTCATCTTCCAAATGCCCGATAATCTGAAAGATAAGTATCCCTTCACTCCCAAAATCATTCTCTTCGGTCACACCCACAAGGCCGCTTTCGAGGTCGATTCGGGCGAGACGGAAACCATTTACGTGAACACCGGAACATGGATTGACGGAAAGCCCATGACCTGGGCGGAAATAGAAATCACCGACGGCGACAGTGACGAAAAGATCTACACCGTCTCCCTCTGGTATTATGGAGAAGCCAAGGCCAGGCAGACCGCCACCCTGACCGTCCCGCTGGAAACGGCTTCGGTAGCGATCCCGGTTAGATTGGTCACCGCTGATTTAGATGGCGACCAGGGTCGGGATGCCGCCCAACCGGGTGCGGCGGGAAGAGAATCCGGCCTTGCGGATGTTCGCGTCCGAGATGATTTGGCGGGTGTCACCCCCCAGGGGCAAATCTATTATGCACTGAAGGCGGACGGTTACAGATGGCGGTCCTTGCCAGGAGTATTGGCCCAGATTGCCGGCGGCGATCTGGACGGGGACGGAGTATTCGACCTTGTCGGCCTGACGGAGAGCGGCTGCATATACTACACGGTCGATCTCTACAACTGGCAGTGGATGCCGGGCACACTGAATCAACTGACTGCCTGTGACCTCGACGGCAACAG
>Ga0068714_10005653_pt1 | contig 13162 bp, 15 predicted proteins | sample MTBNYHSulfiMetaG_FD_62988 | JGI IMG/M metagenome (GOLD analysis project Ga0068714, IMG submission 62988) | Enrichment culture microbial communities from rom New York Harbor, USA that are MTBE-degrading - MTBE-NYH (New York Harbor Sulfidogenic)... | ecosystem: Environmental > Aquatic > Marine >... | reverse complement strand
TGCCTTCCGCCCAGCTCCGCAGTGCGGTGGCCCTGGCTGCGCTGCAGGCGGAAGGCCCCACCACCATCACCTCACCGCCCGGTTTCCGAGACCACACCGAGCGCTGGCTGGAGGCGGCCGGCCTGGGCCGCCGCCTTTCGGACTCGGCCTTCCGGGTGCTACCCGGACCGGTTCCCCCGGGCATCTACAGAATCGCCGGCGACCTGTCCTCGGCTGCTTTCCTGCTGGCCGCGACCGCCCTGCGTCCGGGGGCAGAGGTGACCGTGCGCCACGTGACTCTCAACCCCGGCCGGACCGGCTTTCTGGACGTGCTGGAGGCCATGGGCGCCCGGGTCCGCCGCCGGACCACGGAACTGATCCACGGCGACCCGGTGGGGGACGTCACCGTGACCGGCGACGCGCTCCGGCCCGCGGAGATCGGAGCATCGCTGGCGGTGCGCGCTCTCGACGAGCTCCCGCTGGTGGCGGTCCTCGGCGCGGCCGCCCCCGGGGAAACACTGGTGTGGGGCGCCACGGAACTGCGCGTCAAGGAGACTGACCGCGTCGCCGCTTCGGTTCGGCTGATCCGCGAGCTGGGAGGCCGCGCCGAGGAGCGGCCGGACGGCTTCCAGGTCAGCGGGAGCGGCGGCCTGGCGGGAGGCACGGTGGCATCCGGCGGCGATCACCGCATCGCCATGGCCGCGGCGGTGGCAGCCGTCATCGCTCCCGACGGAGTGGACGTGCGTGGCTTCGAGGTTGCCGACGTATCCTGGCCGGGTTTTCCGGAAGCTCTGGAGGCGCTGTGGTCGTGACGGTGGATGGCCCGGCCGGGGTGGGCAAGAGCACGGTTGCCCGGGCGGTGGCGCGTGCTCTGCGTGTGCCCTACCTCGACACCGGCGCCTACTACCGGGCGGCCGCCCTCGCGGTGATCAGAGCCGGCATCGATACCGCCGACCGGGACGGCGCGCTGGCCGTGGTGGCACAGGCCAACCTGGATTTCCGCGACGGCCGGATGCTGCTGAACGGACAGGAGGTGACCGAGGCCATCCGCGATCCGGCCGTGGCCGGCACGGCCAGTGCGGTGTCCACCTCTTCTCCCCTCCGGCAGGTGGTGGTCGAAGCCCAGCGCGACTGGGTGGCGCGGGCGGGCGACCGGGCGGTGGTGGAAGGACGGGACATCGGCACGGTGGTCTTTCCCACCGCCGCGGTCAAGGTGTTCCTCACCGCCGACGTGTGGGAGCGAGCCCGCCGGAGAGCACGCGACCCCGAGTCCGCCGGCCTCTCCCTGCAGGAGATCGAACAGCAGCTGAGTGCGCGCGATCACACCGACTCGACGCGTGAAGCATCTCCTCTGCGCCCGGCCGACGACGCGGTGATCATCGACACGACCAATCTCACCGTCGCTGAGGTGGTGGCGGTGGTCCTGGGCCTGGTGGCCGAGGCGGGGGAGTAGTCCTCCGGCGCCCTGCCGCGAGTACGGCCGGGCGGGTACCGGGGCCGTCAGCCGCGGCTGAGCAACTCCAGTGCCCGGCCAGCGGTCCAGGAACGATCGTCCTCCAAGGGGCCGGGCTCTCCGGGACGCCGTGCGGCGAATCCACCCTCCACCACGGACTGAAGCGCACCCAGCATCGCCCGGAGTTGCGGGGGCGGTGGGAAATACTCGGCCTCTTCCCCGACGGCGACGAGCTCGACTCCCCGACGGGGTGCCAAACGCCGGATGATCGCCTCCACCGAGGCCTCCGGCGCGGACGCTCCGGCGGTCACCCCCACCACCCCGTCCGCGGGTATCCAGGCGGGATCCACGGCGTCGGGCCCCTCCACCCGGTGGGCTGCCGCCCCCTTTGCCCGGGCCACCCGTACCAGCGCCCGGGTGTTGGACGAGTTGGCGCTGCCCACCACCAGCACCAGGCCCGCCCGCCCGGCCACTGCCTCCACTGCTGCTTGACGGTTGGTGGTGGCATAGCACAGGTCGCTTCTGCGCGCCGTCCACAGCCCGGGGAAGCGAGCCGACGCCTCCTGCAGGACGCCTTCCCACTCGTGGTGGCCCAGGGTGGTCTGGGCGACGAGGGCCACCCGGCCCGGGTCGGGCGGGCTCACCCCCGGCAGGCCGCCGGCCGGGTCGACCAGCGTGACCACCTCCGGGGCCTGGGCGATCGTGCCCACCGCCTCGTCGTGGCCCTCGTGTCCCACATAGAGGATGTGGTATCCCTCCTCCGCTCTGCGCCGCACCTCGTGATGCACCTTGGTGACCAGGGGGCAGACCGCATCGACCACCACCGAAGTCCGTCCCTGGAGCGCGGCTGCCACCTCCGGGGCCGATCCGTGGGCAGAGAGCATGACCGGCGCGCCGGGCGGCACGGCCTCCGCATCGTCCACGAAGACGACCCCCGCCGCTTCGAAAGCGCCCACCACCGGGGCGTTGTGCACGATCTGGTGATAGCAGTAGACCGGGGGAGAGAAGACCCGCGTCATCCAGGTGAGAGCCTTGATGGCCATCTCCACACCGGCACAGAACCCCCGCGGCCGGGCCAGCAGCACTCGCTCCACCATGCCCGCCATGGTAGGAAGGGTCGCACTCCAAGCCGCCCCTATGCTGAGGCCATGTCCGTCTCATCTCCTCCCGCGCGCCGCCGGCAGGGCCGTCGGTGAAACGCCTCCCCGTGGTGGCGGTGGTCGGCCGGCCCAACGTGGGCAAGTCCACCCTGGTGAACCGCGTCTTGCGCCGGCGGGAGGCTGTGGTCGAGGAGAAACCCGGGGTGACCCGGGATCGCAAGGAGTTCACCGCGGAGTGGGCCGGACGCCACTTTCTGCTCGTCGACACCGGAGGGTGGGTGGTCAAGGGCGACGACCTGGTCGCCGGCATCCGCGCCCAGGCGGAAGCTGCGGTGGGCGGCGCCGACGTGGTGGTCTTCGTCGCCGATGCGACCACCCCCGATACGGAGGACGACCGGGCGATCGCCCGCCTGGTGCAGGCATCCGGCCTGCCCGTGGTCCTGGCCGCCAACAAGGCCGACGGGCCCGGCGTCGATCTCGAGGTCGGCCCTTTGTGGGGCCTGGGCCTCGGCGAGCCCCGCCCCATCAGCGCCCTGCACGGACGGGGCACCGGGGATCTCCTTGATGAGATCGTCGCCCTCCTCCCGCCGGGAGCAGAGGAGCCCACCGATGCCGGCGTGCCGAGGCTGGCAATACTGGGCCGGCCCAACGTCGGCAAGTCGACTCTTCTGAATCGCCTGCTCGGGAGCGAGCGCGTGCTGGTGTCGCCGGAGCCGGGCACCACCCGCGATGCCATCGACGTGGTGGTCGAACTCGAGGGCGAGGCCTTCCGCGTCTGGGACACGGCCGGCATCCGGCGGGCTTCCCGGGTGGAGGAGGCCACCGAGTACTTCTCGGTGCTGCGCGCTCGCCGGGCCCTGGCCGAGGCCGACGTAGCCCTGTTGGTGACCGACGCGACCGCCGGCATCACTCAGCAGGACCAACGCCTCGCCGAGGAGATCGCCGAGGCCGGGGTAGGGCTCATCGTCCTTCTGAACAAGTGGGATGCCGCCACCCCCGAGGACAAGGAGATCGCCGAGGACGGCACCGCCGACCGGCTGGGCTTCGTGGACTGGGCACCGGTGTTGCGGGTGTCGGCCCTGCGCGGCGCCCGTCTCCACCGCCTCCCCGGCGCGATTCGCACCGTCCTGGAGGCCCGCCGCTCCCGCATACCCACGCGCGAGCTGAACCGCCGGGTACGCGATTGGCAGGAGGCACATCCTCCTCCTCCCCGTCGGGGACGCCGGTCCCGCATCATGTACGTCGTCCAGGCGGGGATCGAGCCCCCCACCTTTGTGCTTTTCGCCCGCGGCGAACTGGGGCCCGACTACCTCCGATTCCTGGAGAACCGCCTCCGGGGGGCCTACACCTTCACCGGCACTCCGCTGCACCTGATCGCCCGTTCCCGAAGGCGCGGCGGTGGGGACGAGCCAGGCTGAGCCATCGCCGCCGCCGGGCGGTACACTGCGGCGGCTCCGGGCTGTGGCGCAGCTTGGTTAGCGCGCTTGACTGGGGGTCAAGAGGTCGCCGGTTCGAATCCGGCCAGCCCGACGGATCTCGGCTCGAGGCCGAGTTCTGTTCGTGATGGCAGCACAACCGCGAGGGAGTCGCCGGGTTCCCCGCACCGCCGTTCCGCTCCGCCGGGATGTTCCCCGGTAACCCAAGGAGACCTGATGACCGCGTACGGAGTGGTCGGGGCCGGCCGCCAGGGCACGGCAGCGGCCTACGACCTGGCGCGTTGGGGCGGTGCCAGCCGCCTACTCGTGGCCGATCACGACGGGACGATCGCCCGCCGCACCGCCGATCGAGTCAACCGGCTCCTGGAAGCCGAAGCGGCCGAGGCCGCCGAGTTCGACGTCGCGGACCGTCGAGCCCTGACGCGCTTCCTGAAGGAACTCGACGTCTGTGTGTTTGCAGTCCCTTACGCGTACCTCCTCCCGTGCACCCGGGCGGCGATCGCCTCCGGCACCGGCATGGTGGACCTGGGCGGGCACACCGAAACGACCCTGGCCCAGCTCGCCCTGCGTCCGGAGGCCCGCCAGGCGGGCACCGCCGTCGTCCCCGACTGCGGCATGGGGCCGGGTATGAACAACACCCTGGGCCTCTACGCCATGGAATTGCTCCAGGCCCGGGGCGGCACCCCCCGCCACGTGCGCCTGTGGGACGGCGGCCTGCCCCAGGACCGGTCAGAGCCCTGGGGTTACCGCCTCTGCTTCAACATCGAGGGCCTCACCAACGAGTACGACGGCGAGGCGGTGATGTTGCGTGAGGGGCGCATCGTCCGTGTGGAGACCCTCACCGAACTCGAACTGGTGGACTTCGAGGAGCTGGGAACCCTGGAGGCGTTCGTCACCTCGGGGGGCACCTCCACGGTCCCCTATGCCTTCGAAGGCGTCCTGCAAACCTACGACAACAAGACCGTCCGTTACCCCGGCCACCTGGCGGCTTTTCGGGCTTTCAAAGACCTGGGCCTGTTCAACCGAGAACCGATCAGAGTCGCCAAAGCAGAGGTGCCCCCTCGGGCTTTTTACCACGCGCTGCTCGGGCCTCTGATCGAATCGGAGGGCCTGCGTGACGTTTGCGTCCTGCGGGCCCGGGTTGAGGGGGAATTGGCCGGGAGACCCGCCGTAGTCACCGTCGACATGGTCGACCACCAGGATCCGGCCACCGGCTTCGCGGCCATGGAGCGTCTCACCGGCTGGCACGCAGCGATCATGGCCGCCCTCATTGCCGCGGGGGAGGTACCTCCGGGGGTGCACTCGCTGGAGCAGGCGGTCCCTGCCACCAGGTTCATGCAAGAGGTTCGCCGCCGAGGCCTGAACTTCGTCGAGCGCTGGGAATAGCCGCCCCCGGCGCCTTCCCGGTGGCACTTCCGGCAGCGGAAGGCCCCCTGCGCACAGGGTCGGACTAGCCTCCCCAGGCGGACGCCGACCACCCCGGAGGAGGAGCCCCGACCATGCGTCTGACCGTCGCCATGCTCGCCGACTCCGCTCAGGTGGCGGGGGGCAAGCTGTACGTGCTCGGCGGGGCCTTCGACACCATCCACGCGCGCAGTTTCCCTGCCCTGGTGCGCAGCCTGTCGGTGGTGCTGGTGGCCGAGGTCGAGCCGGCCGAGCGCAACCGCGACCTGCCCATCGCCATCCGGCTGCTGGATGAAGACGGCGCTTCCCTGGGGGTCGAGTCGCAGGGGATGATGCGGGTGGGGGCTCCCTCCTCTCTCCCGGCGGGAGCTTCCAGCCTCGTGCCGCTCGCGGGCACCTTCCTCGGGCTGCGCTTCCCAAAACCCGGGGGCTACGTCTTCATCATCGAGCACGAAGGCCGGGAACTCGGCCGCCTCCCCTTCCGGGTCCAGGAGGCCCGGTGACCAGCCGCATCGCGACCATCCCCAACCTGGTGTCGCTGGTCCGGGTGGCGATGGTGCCTCTGTTCCTCTGGCTCCTGTTCGGGGCCGACGCCCCCCTTCCCGCCGGTCTCCTCCTGGGCCTGATCGGCGCCACCGACTGGGTCGACGGCTTCTTGGCCCGCCGCCTGGGCCAGGTCTCGGAGCTGGGCAAGATGCTGGACCCGGTGGCCGACCGCCTGGCCATCACGGCCGCCGTCGTGGGCGGCTGGGTGGCCGGCGTGCTGCCCTGGCCGCTGGCGCTGGCCTTGATCGTGCGCGAGGTGGTCGTCGCCCTCGGGGCCATGTTCGCCGCCTGGCGCTGGAGGATCCGGGTCGAGGTCCGCTTCCTCGGGAAGGTGGCCACCTTCGGTCTGTACTCGGCCGTGGCCTCGTTCTACGTCTACGCCGGCTTCGATCATTCCTTCTTCCTGTGGTGGGGATGGGTAGTGGGGGCAGCCGGCCTGATTCTGTACTACCTGGTCGCGGCGCAGTACTTCAACGACATAAGGCGGATGCGGCGCCTGCCTGCCCCGGTATCCTCCGACCGACGCCGATCAGGAGGAACGGTGTGAACGTCCCCGAGGACCGCCGCTACACCGAAGAGCACGAGTGGGCGCTGGCCGAGGACGGCAGCGTGCGGATCGGGATCACCGACTACGCACAAGAGGAGCTGCTGGAGATCGTGCTGGTCGAACTGCCCGAGGTCGGCCGGCGTGCAGAGGCGGGGGAGACCGTGGTGGAGGTCCATTCGCCCAAGTCGGTGGCCGAGGTCTATGCCCCCCTGAGCGGTGTGGTGACCGCGGTCAACGAGGCGCTGACGGACGATCCTGAGCTGGTCAACCGCGATCCCTACGGGGCCGGCTGGCTGATCGTCATGGAAGCCGACGACCCGGGCATGCTCGACGGCCTCCTGGACGCTACCGCCTACCGCGCGCTGATCGGCTAGAGACCTCAACTTCCGGTCCAGGGTTCGGCGGCCGCACTACCATGGCCCTCATGGATCCACGCGACGAAACGCGCGAGGAGCGAGCGGCCAGACCCACGGAGCAGCCGCCGGATTCGACGCTCACCTACGATCCCGTGGAGGAGTCTCGCCGGTTGCGGGCTCGGGAAGCCGCCGCCGGCATCCCCGGGCTCGAGGGCTTTGCCCTGGTGGCCACCGACGGCCCCCACGAGGGCGTTCACTGGTCTCTCGCACCGGGCCGCAACGAGGCCGGGCGGAACACGGAGGCCGCCCTCTTCCTCGACGACATCACGGTCTCCCGCCACCACGCCGCCTTCCTCATCGAGGAGGGCCGGTTGTGGGTGGAGGATCTGGGCTCCACGAACGGCACCTACGTGAACGGGAAGCGTGCCGAACGGGCGGAGCTCGCCCCCGGCGACGAGGTGATCATCGGGCGCTTCCACCTGGTCGTGGCGCGCGGGGCATGAGCGACGGCCGCGCCCTGTCCATCGGGGAAGTGATCGCGCTCCTCAAAGACGAGTTCCCCGACGTGAGCATCTCCAAGCTGCGCTTCCTGGAGAGCCAGGGCTTGATTCGCCCGGGCCGCAGCTCGTCCGGCTATCGGCAGTTCCGGGCTGCCGACGTCGAGCGGGTGCGGTACATCCTGCGTCAACAGCGCGATCACTTCCTCCCCCTCAAGGTCATCAAAGCCAAGCTCAGTGCCTGGGAGCAGGGCGAGGAGCCCACGGTTGCCCCGGCCGCCGGCCCCCCGCCCGACACCTACTTCGCCGGAGGCCGAGTGCGTATGTCGGCCGAAGAGATGGCCCGTGCCGTCGGGGTTCCGGTCGACTTCATCCGCACCCTCATCCAAAACGGGGTGCTCGATACCCGCCGGGATGCCGAGGGCGAGGGCTACTTCACGGAGGACGACGCCGCGCTCGCCCGGGCGGCCAACCGGCTGGTGGCGCGCGGGCTCGAGCCTCGCCACGTCAAGTCGCTACGCCTGGCCTCCAACCGTGAGACGGACCTGCTTGCCCAGCTGGCCGGGCCCCTGCTTCGCCATCGCAGCCCGGCCAGCCGCCGGCGGGCGGCCGAGGTCCTGGCCGACTGTGCCCAGGCGGCCCGAGACCTGCGTGACGCGGCCGTGCGGGCCCAGCTCCGGGACCTGCTCGAGGGCTGAGCGTGATCAACCTCGCCCCCCTGGCCCTGTCGCTGGCTCTGGCCCTTTCCCCGGCGATGGGCTCCCTCATCCCCCCGACGGTGCCTCTCCCGCCGCTGCCCATCGCCGTCTTCCCTCAACACGCCCCGCCTCGACCGGCCGCTGCCGCCTGGGCGCTGTACTCCCTGGATGAGGGCGCCATGCTGTGGTCGAGCTCGGTCGACCAGGTGCGCTCGCCCGCTTCGGTCACCAAGCTGATGACCGCCCTGCTGGTAGTGGAGGCCGGGATCCCCCCTACCAGCGAGATCATCATCAGCCAGGCCGCGGCGGCCGAGCCCATCGGCTATGTGGGTCAGCAGAAGCTGTACGAGGGGGAGGTGTGGACCGTGGAGGCTCTGCTCACCGATCTGCTCATCTACTCCGACAACGGGGCGGCGGTGGCACTGGCCGAACACGTCGCGGGATCGGTGGAAGCCTTCGCCGAGCTGATGAACCGCAAGGCCACCGAACTCGGGATGACCAGCACCGTCTTCAAGAACCCCAACGGGCTCGACGAGACGGGGCACGTCTCCTCCGCCCGCGATCTGGTCCGCCTGGGAGCGGCGGTGCTGGCCGAGCCCCGCCTGACCAGGATCACCCGCGTCAAGTACGCGACCTTCACCCCCGGGGGGCGGGTCATGGCCGTGCGCAACACCAACCGGCTGCTGGGGGTGTTCCCCGGAGTGCTGGGGCTGAAGACGGGTGACACCCTCTCTGCCGGCCAGGTCCTGCTCTCCTACGCCGGCCTGCAGCACGACGAGTTCCTGGCCGTCGTCATGGGCACCAACGGGCACATGCGCGACACGCAAACCATCCTGGCCTACGCCGTGACCGTCTTGGGGCCCCGCGACCACTTCTACTCCGTGGGGACGGATCTGGCGGCCCTGGCCGACTGGCCCGACTGGCTGCTCACCCGCCTCGACGCCGCCGGCCCGCTGGATGACGGCCGGCGCACGGATACCCCGGCCCGGCTCAGCCCGGCCGAGCGCGCCCTGGCGGCCGCCTTGCGTGACCTGCTCCCCAGCCTGCTCGGGGGAGATAAGAGCACATGAGCGTGGTAGCCCAGGCAGTGCCGCCCGCCACCATCGCCGCCCGGGTGGCCGAGCTGGCCGCGGCCATCCGCGCCGACTACGAGGGCCGCGACCCGGTGCTACTCGGCGTGCTGCAGGGAGCCGTCCCCTTCCTGGCCGACCTGAGCCGCCTGCTCTCCCCCCGGGTCGACATCGACTTCCTGAGCCTGACCCGTTTCGGCACCGAGGGGCGGGTTGCCATCTCGGTGGACACGGCCACCCCCATCTCGGGACGGCACGTGCTGGTGGTCGAGGACATCGTGGACACCGGCCTCACCCTGTCCTACCTGCTGGGCCTCCTGGAGACCCGCGTTCCCGCCTCCCTCGCCACCGTCACCCTGCTCGACAAGCGCAGCCGGCGAATCGTCGACGTCCCGCTGCGCTACCGCGGTTTCGAGGTGGGTGACGAGTTCCTGCTCGGCTACGGCCTCGACTGGGAGGGCCGCTACCGGAACCTGCCCGGCCTGTGGGCCGTTCTCGATCTGGCCGCCTTCCAACATGATCCGGATTCGGCCCGCCGGGGGGTGTTTGGAAACGGCGGTGATAAGGTGAGCACATGACCGACGGTGTCCCTGTCGAACTGGTCGGGGTCCGCATCGAGCTACCCAGCAACCAGCCGATCGTGCTCCTCAAGGAGGTGGACGGCACGCGCTATCTGCCCATCTGGATTGGAGCCGGCGAGGCCACCGCCATTGCCTTTGCTCTCGAGGGGGTACAGCCCCAGCGCCCCCTCACCCACGACCTGCTCAAGCTCTCCGTGGAGGCTCTCGACGCCCAGGTCGACCGGGTGGTGATCACCGAGATGCGCGAGGGCATCTACTACGCCGACCTGATCTTCGCCCGCGATGGAGCCGAGATCGCCGTGTCGTCCCGGCCTTCCGATGCCATTGCCCTCGCCGCCCGCACCGACGCACCGATCTTCGTCTCCCCCCGGGTTCTCGACGAATCGGGTGTGGAGATCCGCGACGAGGACCAGGAGGACGAGGTCGCCCGTTTCCGCAGCTTCCTCGAATCCGTCAAGCCCGAAGACTTCGAGGCCACCTGAATCGGCCGGGCCCCGGGACCATTCGGGCTCCCGGGGGAGGGGACCGGCCCCCGGATTCCCCTTGTCGCACCGCTGCGTCCACTCAGTTTTCCACAGGGGTTGTTGACAACGATGGGTTCCCCTCTCTAGTTTCACGGCCGTAGTTCCAGGCTCGCGAATTACGGTGGTGTAAGATTACGGGGAGGTGAGCGGCGCCGTGAATGAAGAACAGGGCTACAGGGCCCCTCAGGTCTGCAAGATCGTCGGCATCACCTACCGGCAGCTCGACTACTGGGCCCGCACCGAGTTGCTCACTCCTTCCCTGCGCGAGGCCAGCGGTTCGGGCTCCCAGCGGCTGTACGCATTTGGGGACATCGTGCAGCTCCGGGTGGTGAAGCGCTTGCTGGACGCGGGCATGAGCCTCAAGCGCATCCGTCAGGCCGTCGGCATCCTGCGCGAGCAACTGCACAGCGACCGTCCCCTGAACGATGTCACCCTCCTCTCCGATGGGTCCACCATCTACGCCGCCCAGAGCGCAGAAGAGGTGGTAGACGTATTCCGGCGGGGCCAGGGGGTCTTCGGCATCGCCGTCGGGCCCGTGCAGCAAGAGCTCGAAGGCGAGCTTCACCGGCTCGTCCCCCGTCCCCTGGCTCTCGAGACCGACCTTCCCGTCGAAGCGTGACTCACCCCGCCGACACCGACGACTTCACCTCCCCGGCCGACGGAGTGGATTTCGCCCACCGCAGCGAAGAGCAGTTCGCCCGGCTGCTCGACTTCTACGGCATCGACTGGGAATACGAGCCTCGCTCGTTCCCCATCCAGTTCGACGAGGGCGGAGTGCCGAGCGGGTACTTCACCCCCGACTTCTACCTTCCCGACGAGGATCTCTTCATCGAGATCACGACCATGAACCAGAAGTTGGTCACCAAAAAGAACCGCAAGGTGCGGCGCCTGCGCTCCCTCTACCCCGAGGTGCACTGCAAGATCTTCTACCAGCGTGACTACCTGCATCTGCTGGTCAAGTACGGCCTGGAGCCCGGCGAAGCCGCCGGTGACCCGGTTCTGCCCGCCCGGCTGCCCGGTCCCCCCCAGGTGGTCAACCTCGGGGAGGCCGACACCGGCTAGGCGGTGCCGGGGCCGACGGGGCCCCCACTAGTCTTCCTCTTCATGACGTCGCTCCCGCCCCGCTCCGACCCTCCGGCTGCGCCGCCTGGCCGGGAGCCGGCTGCTGGCCATCCGGGCCGGCCGCATCGGAAGGCGTGATGGACTTCACCCCTCACACTCCGGCCGACCTGGAGCGCATGCTGGGCGCTCTGGGGTTGAAGGAATCGGCAGAGCTGTTCTCTCATCTGCCCGCGGAAGTCTGTCCGGACCGTCCGCTCGATCTCCCGACACCCCTGGCGGAAGCCGAGGTGATGCGCCACGTGGAGCAACTGGCCTCCGGCAACCGGGCCGACCTCGTGTGCTTCGCCGGGGGAGGCATCTACGACCACTACCTGCCCCCGGTCGTGCGAGCCCTCAGCCTGCGACCCGAGTTCGTCACCTCCTACACCCCCTATCAGAGTGAAGTCTCCCAGGGAGTGCTGCAGGCGCTGTACGAGTATCAATCCATGGTGGCCGCCCTCACCGGCCTGCCGGTGGCCAATGCCTCCCTGTACGACGGGGCCACCGCCGCCCTGGAGGCGGCCAACCTGGCCGTGGGCGCCACCGGACGAACCAGCCTGTGGGTCTCTCGGGGGTTGTCCCCGGCGTCCCGGCAGGTGATCGCCACCTTCGCCCGGGCCCGTGGCCTGGAGGTGGTGGAGCATCCCCTGGCCGACGGACGCACCCGTTGGACGGCCGGCGGTGCCTCCCCTCCCGCTGTTGTGCTCTTCGCCCAGCCCAACTACCTGGGGGGAGTGGAGGACTACGACCAGGCCATCGCCACCGCCCATGAAGCCGGGGCCCTGGCCGCTGCCTCAGTGGACCCGATGCTCCTCGGCGTGCTGCGGTCCCCGGGCCAAGCAGGCTGTGACATCGCCTTTGGAGAGGGCCAGCCCCTGGGTAGCCCGTTGTCGTTCGGCGGGCCCGGGCTGGGGCTCTTTGCGACCTCGGCCGCTCTCATGCGCCGCATCCCCGGTCGCGTGGTGGGACGCACCCGCGACACCGATGGCCGCCTCGGCTACACCCTCACCCTGCGCACGCGTGAGCAGGACATCCGTCGCGAGAAGGCTTCCTCGAACATCTGCACCAATCAGGGGCTGAACGCCCTGGCCGCCGCGGTCCACCTCGCCTGGCTGGGGCCCGAAGGCCTCGCCGAGACCGGCCGGCAGTGCATCCAAAAGGCCCACTACCTGGCCGAGCGCCTGGCCCGGATCCCCGGGGTGCAGCTCGCGGTGAGCTCTCCCATTGCCCGCGAATTCCCCCTCCGCCTGCCGCTCCCCACCGACGTCACCGTGCAGGCCATGGCCGACCACGGCTACCTGGCCGGCATCCCGCTGTCCGCCGATTATCCCGACTTCCCTGATGCCCTCCTGGTGGCGGTCACCGAGCGCCGCACCCGGGCCGAACTGGACGGGTACGCATCCGCCCTGGCCGAGGTGGTGAGCCATGCCTGAACCGGGCGGGCGCGCCTCTTCCTCGCCGCTCATGGGCGGATCGGCCGAACCGACCCTGGCCGCCCTTTCCGCCGCGGGGCGGCGGGCCTGGTCTCTGCCCGCCCTCGATGTCCCCGAGCAGGCCCTCTCTCTTCCCGAGATGGCCGACGGTCTCCCCGCGCTGCCCGAGGTGAGCGAGCGCGACCTGGTGGCCCACTTCACCCGGCTGGCTCACCGTAGCTTCGCGGTGGACCTCGGCGCCTATCCGCTCGGCTCGTGCACCATGAAGTACAACCCCAAGGTGGCCGATTGGGCAGCGGAGCATCCCGGCTTCACCGCCCTGCATCCCGCCACGCCTCCCGCATTGGCCCCGGGTGCGCTGGCCGTCCTTCTCGAGGCGGAACGACTCCTCTGTGAGCTCACCGGCATGGCCCGGGCCACCTTCCAGCCCCCGGCGG
>Ga0068714_10005652_pt1 | contig 13165 bp, 8 predicted proteins | sample MTBNYHSulfiMetaG_FD_62988 | JGI IMG/M metagenome (GOLD analysis project Ga0068714, IMG submission 62988) | Enrichment culture microbial communities from rom New York Harbor, USA that are MTBE-degrading - MTBE-NYH (New York Harbor Sulfidogenic)... | ecosystem: Environmental > Aquatic > Marine >... | reverse complement strand
CAGCATCATGCCGCCGCGGTCTTCGTCGGTAAAGCTTTCGCCGCCGTCATAGGGCAGCTCGCCGCAGGAAGGATTGCGGGCCAGCCAGGTATCGTCGCTGGTCACGGCCTTGCCCGTGGTTAACAGGGAGGCGTTAAGGCACGCCGTAGCGTCGAATCTTTCATACACATTACCGGCCCATTCCAGGTCGGGTGACAAGAAAATCTCGTCCAGACTGCAATTCCACAGCCATGAGGCGTACGGGCCCGTTGTGTTGCCCGTTATGCCGAAATTATATGTATCATCGATCCACCACCAGGGACGGTTCCAGAAGTCGGCGGAGAAAGAGAGCATGAACGCCAGTTCCATGCTGCCGGCCCACAACTCGGCGCTTTCCACGGATATCATGCCGTAGCCGTCGGTACGGCCGTCAAGGAGATCCACTACGTAGACCCAACCGCCGAGAACATTGGCGTATAGATGCGGGTAGTTGAGTTCATACGGTTTGGACGCTCCCACGGGTACCAGGACCGTGGTGGCGGTCCAGTAGCCGCGATAACGCTCGACCTCCACGCCGTCGATGGTCACGGTTTCGGTGATCTGGGCTCTTTGAGCGGAAGCCATGCCGTTACCGATGGTGTTCTCAATGATATCGCGAATACTGGCGTCGGCCCAAACGTCCCAGGGAGAGAGTTTGAGGTTCAAATCCCACACGTGATTGCTCTTCACGCTCCAGAGGATGAGGTGTACGCGATACGTGTTGCCTGGAGCTGATCCCAGATCCATGGTGGACATGTTCACGATGACGGGCAGCACGTTGTCCGTGCCGTTCACGTCAATATCGAACCATCCCATCACCATGGAACCTGTGGTGGGATCGGGGGAACCAAAAGCGCCGGAAGCATCGTCAAACTGCGCCCAGCTCGTGGTACCCATTATGCAGGCGGCCATAATGGCTATCGCCATAAACGTAACCTTGGTGCTTCTCATGTTTTCCTCCCCAAGTCTTCATTCCAATCAATCAAACTCAACATAACAGACAAAAACCAGACGAAACTTCAGAATGAACGGCTCTTCTCCTTCCTTACCTCCCTATCTGCTCCTATCACCCCCCATCTCCATTTTTTCGCTACTTATATTAAAATACTAAATCGTATAAGATTCGGTATTCAACAAGGTCCCTCGCCGGCCGTGACTCGGGCAGAGATACTTGCTTTATTCACAACCGAAGCCTCTCAGGGCCCTTGCAGTAATCGACCGAACAAAATTTCAGCAAGAAATGAGATATGATAAAGACAAAATCTCCAAAGATCAAGCATTTTCTTTAGCGCTTACCTGTAACCGTCCTTCTCAACCATAGGTAAACAGTAGAAAGCCGAAAGCCCGGAAGGGCCGTAAACGGGCTTACCTGATCCCATCAACGTAGCACCCATAGTCTTATCGAGTCCTTCCTATCAAGTGTCGGCATTCAACACGTTCAGTCGCACGGTTCGAGGTCGCCATGGTTAACGAGCGAATGGTCAACTACGTAATCGGTGGAAAAGTCATGGTTCTTCGACGCAGCCAAGTGCCTGGGCCTTCATGATCCCTGCATCATTATCGTGAAGATCGTATAACCAACAAAAGCCTAACGAATCCTTAATGCCGATAAAACGGTCTCTGTTTTGAAAGGCTTTGCCAAATGTCAAAATGTTTCGTTCATCCGGGACATCGGCATCATGATGCGCCATCCGAACGAGTTTCCGCACCGGGCTGATGCCCGGATGAATCCGGAGGGACGGATTTTGAATGTTTCAATTGGCGGTTCGTCCTCCTAACATCCCAAAAAGTTTGTATATTATGTCTTTATCCCATTGACATTCGGGGAATGGAACATTTAAATTGAGGCAGTAAGGTTTGAGACCTCGCCGGAATGAGCATACAGGTGATCCCGAGTGGAGGTCATTTGGCTTATTGAACACATGGCAGCGCCTAAACAATCGGTTCGGGCACGAAACCCGCTTTGGTGGGACCGCACTGGCACGATGGAAAGGGAAGACACATGAACAAATCGCAACTTGTCGAGAAGCTTGCGCGGGAAGAGGGGTTGACCATTCAGATGGCGGAGACGGTGGTAAATCAGTTTTTCGGTGGAGTCGAAAAGGCGCTCGTCAAAGGAGAAAGAGCGGAAATCAGGGGCTTCGGAAGCTTCAAGGTAAAGGAATACAATGGTTACGTGGGACGAAATCCGAAAACCGGGGACCCTATTCAAGTGGTGGAAAAGAGGCTTCCTTTTTTCAAACCGGGCAAGGACTTGAAGGAACGGGTGGACAGCTACTCCTGAAGGTGTTGATCGCGCGCTCTTCATTCTGCGGTTGATTCTTGCAGTGCAGGAACTTCACGGCGGCGGATTCCATGTGCCTTTGGCGGGGGTTTTCAGAAAGTTGCCGCCCTGCAAAGGGGAGATCGGAGAACTCTAATAGATTCCGGCTTCGCATCCGGCGGCGATGGTTTTCCCGAGCGTCTCGCATTCCGACAGAACTGCTTCGTCTATAACGCTCGGGCTATGATGGGGGCCTGCACTTTTCGGAGGGGATATCCCGTGCAAATCCGTTCCATGCTCGACAGAGCCCCCATTATTGATGAATTCGTAAAAAGTCAAAAACGAACATCTTACGACATTCCGGCGAAAGCCGGAAGCCGGTATTTTCAACAGGTTCCGGACCCCGGCTTACGCCGGGGCGACGTCTTTGCGCACTTTTTTCGAGACCTTCATTATTACATGATACATTCATGATGTCGGATGAACCCATGGAGTTCAAGGCCGGTTCCGTTCCTTGACCACATCACTGTCCAACAAAATCCGCCACGCTTGTTCCACGTGTTTTTGACGCGTCTGTGTTTGCCCAACGCACAATCGCAGGCAAAACCGGTTTGAAAGCTTGGTATGAGTCAGGAACATCCTACCGGACCGGTTGACTTCATCCAGGAGTTTCTTATTCAGTTCATCCAGTTTTCCTTCGGATAACCGGACGTCTCGATCGGCTTCCGGATGAAAGCGGAAACAGATCGTATTCAGGGGGACCGGCGCGAGCAGTTCGAAATCCGGATGATTTTCCACCCACGTTTTAAACGCTTGCGCCAGGGCTATATGTGTACGGACACGTTCGCGCAGCCCCTCAACCCCGTAATGCCGGAGAACGAACCAGAGTTTCAGGGCCCGGAATCGTCGGCCTAGTTGAATACCCCAGTCCCGAAAATTGGTCACCTGCCGGTCCAGATCGGTTTTGAGATACTCGGGCAAAATGGAGAACGTTCTGGTGAGTATTTCCGGATGCCTACAGAAAAAAGCGGAGCAGTCGAAGTTGGTGAACAGCCACTTGTGGGGATTGAACACAAAAGAGTCCGCCTGTTCGATTCCGTCGAGAATCCACCTTTTTTCCGGCAGAATGGCCGCACTTCCCGCCAAAGCGGCGTCAACGTGAAACCAGATACCGTAGCGATTCGATATTTCGCCGATGGGCTCGAGGGGATCCAGAGCAGTCGAGGACGTGGTTCCCACCGTGGCCGTGACGCAGCATGGGATGTAGCCCAACTCCAGGTCCTTCCGGATGTTCTCTTCAAGGTCCTGAGGATCCATGGCGTATCGGTCGTCCACGGAAATCAACACCACGTTTTGAGAACCGAAGCCCGCGATTTTCGCGCCCTTTTCAACAGACGAATGGGCTTCTCTGCTTGTGTACAGGCGCAAGGGGGTTTCGGTCGGGCAGGTTTGGAATCCTTTGACATTGATCCGGAAGTCTGAAACACGTTCCCGTGCGCACAGGAGAGCGCAAAGGGTGGCGGTCGAGGCCGTGTCCTGAATCACTCCGCAGAAGTCTTGGGAAAGCTCCAGCATTTTCCGGAGCCACTCCATAACCCGTTCCTCGAGTTCCGTGGCTGCCGGAGAGGTCTGCCAAAGCATGGCGTTAACCCCCAAACCGGCGGAGAGGAGTTCCGCCAGAATCGACGGACCGCTGTTGTTGGCCGGAAAATACGCAAAAAAACCGGGATGATTCCAATGCGTGATACCGGGTAGTATAATTTTGTTAAAATCCTGAAGGATTTCGGACATAGACTCACCGGAAACGGGCGGGTCCGGGGGTAGCTGTCCGCGGACTTCACCGGGTGCAACCTTCGAGAGCACCGGGTATTGTTCAACCTGCTGCAGATAGTCGGCAACCCAGTCAATGACTTGGTGCCCGTATTTTCGAAACTGCTCGGGGTCCATTGATCAAGCCCGCCTCATTGTAAAGGTTTAGCTGAAACCCTGCTCAACGGCCAGCACATCGAGGTAAATCGTAGACAGGTTCTCCAGCTCCATGGGCGCCGGCTCCTCAACCAAACGCTGATCTATTCTCTTAACATAACGTCCGCAGCTGTGGCAATAGTCCACCCGATAGCATTCCAAGCGTTCATCCTGGAAATAGCCGAGCTTGGAGTGTTTTTCTTCGGGACAGAAAGGGCATTTCAGCCTGGGATAATTCCATTTCGCTTCGCAGAGAGAGCAATGGAGCCCGCGCTTCCCGGACTGCTCGATAAACGAGATACCGGGCTGAGATCCACATAGAGGACAGTATCCCCGGTCCCAAAGTTTCAGGTCCGCATATTTGGAGTATGTCCGGCCGCACAACCTCAAAGAAGGCTTCAAGGCGTTCATGGCCAGGAACTCGACGACCTGGAGTTCCAACCCGGTTTCACGGCGGAAAACAGCCATGCCCGGAGCGTTTTCCGACAAAAAAGAGCGAAGGAGACTTTCAGCCCCTTCCGGGCGCTCCCGACAATGCAGGAACGCTTTTCCCATGGCCTCCCGATCGGACCTGGATGAATTGGAAAGGTGTTTAAAGAACCGCTCCAAGAGCCTTCGGGCATTTTCGAAATCTACTGGAAGCTCGCTTCTTCGGAAGAGTGGAAGTCGTTGCTTTTTCTTTATCGTTTGCCGCTTTTCATCCAAAACGATTTGCGGTGGCGCCGGCTCCGGTTCCGTCACGAGGAAGACCAATTCCCGATATGCTTCCAGGATCTGTTTCGAGGAAGGGCGTTGAGAAATCAGTCGATCGATGTGATGAAGCCATTCGCTTTTCATGGCGTCGTTCCTTGTGCTGTACGGTTTCGAGTCACTGATCGACCCAATAAACAAAGAGGGATGCCTCTTGGCGCCCCCCCCGTTAATCCAGGTGCTTCATAAGCTTTAAGTTACGCTCAAGCGGTGTTCAGAAGGGTCCAATTTTCGCAAGCTCTTTAAACGACTTTCCGATCCGTTTCAGAGCCAACTGTCGGCTCATCGGTCGTGATGACGGTCCGGCGTCGGCGAATTTGTGGTATTTGGAGGAATCTTCCGCCATCAGGAAGATCGCCCGCGTCGAGTTCAAGCCGCTGACATTGGCTTTAGGATGGACGCCTCTGATATCCGACAGACGTTTTCGGGCCATTTCGACCATCTTGTCCCGATCGCCGAAATTCATGGCGCCGGTGGGGCAGGTCTTGACGCATGCGGGGAGCATGCCGTTCAATACACGATCCACACACATGGTGCACTTGGCCATGTAGCCCGTGCCTTCCTGCTCGCGGGGGATGTCATAAGGACATCCGTCCTTGACGTCTTCGAATTTCACCCCCTTCAGGCGATCGGTAAACAGGACGGCCCCTGTATGGGTTTCAAGAACGATGGCGTCTTCCCGTTGGAAATCGGACGCTTCTTTGCAGCCGGGTTCCAGACAGTGCCGACACTGGTCCTGAAAAAAGTACCAGCGCGGCTTGTTGTCCGGTCCCAACTCCTCGTTGAAACGAACAAGCTTGAACGTGACAAAAGACAGGTCTTTAGGATTCTGATAAGATCCGTAATTATGGGTCTTCGTTGCCGGGAGTTGGTTCCATTGCTTGCAGGCAACCTGACAACCGCGACAACCCGTACACAGTGTCGTGTCGATAAAGAATGCTTTTCCGCTCATCAGATCGCCTCCCTAAATCTTTTTGACGTTGACCATAAAGGCCTTGGTTTCCGGGATGCGGGTATTCGGGTCTCCCACCGACGGCGTCAGCAGGTTGGCGGAATCACCGCCGTTCCCGGGGTGGAGCCAACCGTAATGCCACGGCAGCCCTACCTGATGGACGATCGTTCCCTGGATCTTCATAGGGCGAAAACGGACGGTCACAACAGCCGTGGCCCTGATACCTCCGCGGGCGGATTCCACAATAACCGGTTCACCGTTCGCAATGCCGCGGAGTCCGGCCAACTCGGGACTCATCTCGACGAAGACCTGGGGTTGAGCTTCGATGAGCCAGGGCTGCCGGCGCGTCATAACGCCGGTTTGCCAATGTTCCGATATGCGATAGGTGGTACCCACGAAGGGATACCTCGGATCGCAGCTTTTGAATAGGTCCGCAGCGGTTGTGTACATGGGCGTCACCGGATTCGTACGCTGGGGTGACAGCAGGTTCTTCTCCACCGGGCATTCCAGAGGTTCGTAGTGCTCGGGGAAAGGGCCGTCCGCGCGTTCGGGGCCAAAGACGTGAGCAAAGCCCACGGGCTTCATAATGAACGGATACTTGCTCTCGGGATTGATGGCGCCGTCGGCGTTTCTCAATGGCGGCCATTCTCCGTCGGGTACGTCTCCGATCCATCCGCCTTTACCCCCATCGACGCCGGGATCCCAGGCGATGACCGGCTGTTCCGGATCCCAGGGCTTTCCGTATGGATCCACAGAGGCCCGGTTGTAAATGATCCGTCGATTGACGGGCCAGCACCAGGCCCACTCGGGGTTGAGTCCGATGCCGGATTGCTCCTTTGTGCGGCGGGCCGCCATGTTGCCTTTTTCAGTGTAGGAGTTGCAGTAGAGCCAGTTGCCGCTGCTGGTAGACCCGTCGTCCTGGAGAAAAGCGAAGCCGGGCACCAGGTCACCCTTCTTGAACGACTTGTCCTTTATGTTTATGTCCCTCAAGAAGTATCCGTTGATCTCTTTGGCCGTTTTGTGCGAGTCGAAATGTCCGTCCGTAGTGTAATCCCATTTCAGGTGGACAATGGGTTCCGGAAACACGGCGGATTTGTCCGTCTCGTATAACGAGCGAATCCTGGTAAACAGGTCACAGAGGATGTCGCCGTCGGATCGGGCGTCTCCGGGCGGATTCGCCGCTTTGTAACGCCATTGTGACCAGCGGCCGCTGTTGGTTATGGGCCCTTCTTTTTCCACGGAAACGGCGCACGGCAACATGAAAACTTCGGTTTTGATCTGCTCGGGATTCATGCCCGGTCCCTTCCAGAAGGAGCCGGTTTCGTTGTCGAAGATATTGACATTGACCATCCAGTCCAGTTTTCCGAGAGCCGTGCGCACCTTGTTGGCGTTGGCGCCCGAGCACGCAGGATTCTGACCCCAAGCGAAGAAGCCGGAAAACTCGCCTTTGTACATGGCGTCAAACAGGTCCAGCCACGAATAGCTCTTTTCGTCGTCCCGTTTGGGCATCCAGGAGTAGCCGAAGTCATTTGCCGGGGAGGCGTTCTCACCGAAAAAGGACTTCAGGAGACTTACCGAGTATTTGGGGTAGTTGCTCCGCTCATTGGCGCTCATGGGGTCCTTGGTAGTCGGAGTGAACTTTTCATTGTAGCTCTGAAGGGTTGGCAACGAGGCGCTGGGTGTTGCGAGGTATCCGGGCCAGATATGGAACAGGAGGCCGTGGTCCGTAGAACCTTGAACGTTGGATTCGCCTCTCAGGGCGTTGACGCCTCCTCCGGCTACCCCCATGTTGCCCAGCAGCAACTGGATAATGGCCATGGTGCGGATATTCTGGACCCCCACCGTATGCTGGGTCCAACCCATGGCGTACATGATAGTGCCGGCCTTTCCCCTTTCGCCGGTGGTTGCGTAGGCGCCGTATACGGCCAGCAAATCGTTTTTGGGTGTGCCCGTGACGGCCGATACGACATCCGGTCTGTAGCGGCTGAAATGTTTCCTTAACTGCTGAAAAACACAGCGAGGATCTTTGAGCGTCCTGTCCTTGATCGGAAATCCGTCGGCGTCTTTCTTCAACGCCCAGCTTGTCTTGTCGTACGTGCGTTTCTCCGGGTCGTATCCGGAAAAGAGGCCTTCACTGAATTTGTAGTCGTCGCTCACAATGAAGGACGCGTTGGTGTATTCAGCGACATATTCTTTGAAATAGTTTTCATTCTCGATGATGTGGTTGATCATGCCCCCCAGGAAGGCGATGTCCGTGCCGGACCGGAGAGGTGCGTAGATGTCCGCCTTTGAGGATGTACGGGTAAACCTGGGGTCAACGCTGATTAGCGTGGCTCCATTGGATTTGGCCTCTGTCACCCATTTGAAGGAGATGGGGTGGTTTTCAGCCGCATTGGAACCCATGATAAGAATACAGTCACTGTTCTTGATGTCGATCCAGTGATTGGTCATGGCGCCGCATCCGAACGACTCTGCCAGAGCCGCTACCGTGGCGCTGTGTCAGATACGCGCCTGATGCTCGATATATACCAGCCCCAGGGCGCGCATCATGGCTTGGAGGAGCCGGCATTCCTCGTTGTCCAGGGCCGCGCTTCCGACGCCGGCGATGCGGTCGGTCCGATTGACTACCTGGCCTTTCGCATTCTTGTGAGTAAAACCGGCGTCTCTGCTCTTTTTGACCCGGTCCGCAATCCGCGAAAGGGCCCAGTCCCACGAAACGGCTTCCCACCGGGAGCTGTAGGGCGCCCGGTAAAGAGGTCGTGTAAGGCGGTTTTCGTTATTAACCAACTGGCTCAAGGCTGCACCCTTGGAGCAGAGAGATCCTTCATTAATCGGATGCTCAGGATCCCCTTCGATGTTGATGATTTTTCCGGCGCCCGCCACGCCGGTGTGAACGATGACGCCGCAGCCGACGGCACAGTAGCAGCAGATGCTGGTGCTCTCCCTGGCGAACCGGAGTCTTGAAGACTGTGCGTACGATTGGATGGGTTTGAAATCTACGCCGAGGCCCAAGATGGCTGCGCTCGCCGCAGAAGCGGTCGTGACTTTGAGGAAGTCCCTGCGCGTGACCTTCATAAGCCCTCCTTGCTGTTTGAAGCGCATCCTGCCGGCTATTCGAACAGATCAAAACATTCGAGACCATCGAGAAATGATCCGGCTCCCGCCCGGCTCTCAGAAGGTGGGCTCTCATCCGGGATGCAGATTTTATGTAACAGCTTGAGACTCCTATGCACATGGTTTATTGAAAAACATGCTTATGCCATTTTTCGGCTTACAGGGTCAAGAGTGTGTTTTTGATCATATAAACAAACATAGCCCGAATGGTTCGTGAAACCTTCCCCCATTTCTAATCGATTCAATGGCGCCCGATCGCCTCGTTATCTGCTCGCCGTACATGTCTACAGCGTCGCGCTGTCCCCTTGCCGGCAGACATATCAAGGTTCGTGAATGTTCTCGGCAATCCTTTTTTGTGGTTTGATGGAAGGTGTGTTCCAGCTGAGTGAAGGGTGACAATCGGAATGAAACCGAGCGCTTCGGCAAATTTCGGCCTTGACGGAATTTAGCCTGCTTTTTCGGTCTGCTCCCTGTCCCTGACAAAGAGCGGGTGTGTACTTCAGATTACAGGACTCGCGTTCGGCTCGGCGTCGAAGTACGCGTCGCGTCCAAAGCCATCCGAGACCCATGCGTACCTCGTCCGAACCGAAACCGGTCATGCCCGCAGATAATTTTAGTGGCCCGTATCTTGCGCTCACATGGCGGCAACAGCTCCTTGGCGCGGGGATAGACCGGAAAAACCGCGCGCGTTTCACTTAAGGTTTTCGGGTTTCAACCGATATGATGGTAGGGCTGTAATGTGACAGTGGATATGGATCGTCGGAATCGATATCAGCCGTTACACACTGTGGAAGAGGGTAACTATGAAAAAACGGATTTTAGGAATCGTGCTGTCTCTGTTTCTCCCGCTATTTTTGTGGGGGGAGGCCGGGGCTTTAGCCGTCAAGGTAGCCCCGTCCCCGTTCGATCTTGCAGGCGCCGGAAGCACCATTCTGATTCAGGTGAATGTTGAAGACGTAAGCGATCTGGGAGGGCTGGAGTTCAAACTCTCTTTCAATTCATCCGTACTGGAGATACGGAATCAGTCCGATGTCGTTGAGGGGTCATTTCTTTCGGGAGCGCTTGTGTGGCGTAAAGACATCAGTACCCCCGGTCTGCTAAAATACGGCGCTACGGTGGATCCGGGTGCAAGCGGTTCCGGTACTCTGGTCGAAATCGCGTTTACGGTTTTGGATCCCGATGCCTGCGCGCACCTTTCGCTTCAAGACGTAGTGCTGGTTGACAGCAGTAACCCCCCTGACAGGCTGAACTTGGATTCCGTTCAGAACGCGATCGCTCAGGGGTGTGGCATTGCTAAAATGATCTTAACGATCGTATTGAACATGGTGTACCAATGAGCGGCATAGAGGGGTCTCGCTGTCGTCCTGATTCCGTTGAAAGCCGTGCAGCCCTGAAACTTCTCGAACCGTGACTCGTCTGAGGGTGAGGCGGGGTTTTCCGGCGGAGTCCGAACCGGATGCACCCGTGCTTGCTTACCGGGGAGTCCCGACAAGCCGGCCAGGGGTAAATCAAGCGTTCCAGCGTGTGAAGGACCTGATTCTTGCCTTTTGGCGGCCCGTATTTTCAAACCTGGTGTTGTTCTTCTGTGAATACTCTGCTATCCTGATAAATGTGAATGGAAAAGCGTTTCATGGAGTTTTCGGGCCGGAGCGTGCGGTCCTGTTCAGGTCTTGAGACTGAGGCTCTGTCGCTATTTCAGAAACGTCGTTCCGGACTAAGGCGGTGAGATCTGGAATTGAGACACGCATTTTCGAATGCGGGAATCTCACGCCTGCGGCCGATGCGTCGGCAAACGGATAGGTTGTTCGTCTTCGAGAAAGAATCGCGATTCCGATACCCTGTGAGTCTCTTCCAATTTACATTGAGAACGGCGCGCACGGAGGGAGAGATCTCCGGTGCATACCTAATAAAACAATAATGATGCGTAGTTAGAGCAGTACGAAGGGGCGGATGTTCGCTCTAAAATAGACGTAAAAATATAATTGACAAACAGAATCGATCTACATAGGATAGGCGCCGATGTCGGGCGGGAATAGCTCAGCTGGTAGAGCATCACGTTGCCAACGTGAATGTCGCGGGTTCGAGCCCCGTTTCCCGCTCCAATCCTGACAAATAACCAGGGCAAGCCGTTACGCTTGCCCTTTGGTCTTTTTGGTATCGTGGAAAATCTGACACTCCTTACAGACCTCTACGAACTGACCATGCTCGGGGGATACTTCGCTCAGGGGAAAATCGAGCAGAAGGCCGTATTTGATTTATTCTTCCGTCACCCCCCGTTTAACAGTACGTTCTGCCTGGCGGCCGGTCTCGAGCAGGCGGTCGATTACGTTCTGAACATTCACTTCGGTAAAGAAGAGATCGACTATCTCTGGAACCTCCATCTGTTTCCGGATGATTTCCTGGATTACCTGAAGGGGTTCCGCTTTACGGGCGACATCTACGCGGTTCCGGAAGGCAGGCCTGTTTTCCCCAAAACTCCCATGGTAGTGGTTAAGGCGCCCATCGCGGAAGCCCAGTTCGTAGAAACGGCTCTGTTGAATTTTATCAATTTCCAGACCCTCATCGCTACAAAAGCATCGAGGGTTTATCGGGCGGCTGAACACGGTAATGTCATCGAGTTCGGTACACGTCGCGCTCACGGTCCCGATGGAGCCGTTTCCGCCACACGGGCCGCGTACATAGGGGGATGCAGCGGAACGTCCAATGTGCTGGCGGGAATGAAATTCGGTATCCCCGTAAAGGGCACCATGGCTCATAGCTGGGTCATGAGTTTTCAGAAGGAGATTGACTCGTTTCGCAAGTACGCGGAAATCTATCCCCATGCGTGCCTGCTTCTGGTGGACACGTATAACACGCTGGCCAGCGGTTTACCCAATGCCATTATTGTGGGCAAGGAACTCGAGCAAAAGAATTTCAAGTTTCTCGGGATTCGCTTGGACAGCGGGGATCTGGCTTACCTCGCCACGGAGGCCTCGATTGAACTGGACGAAGCGGGGCTCGAAGACGCTAAGATCATCATCAGCAACAATCTGGACGAAGAAGTCATCAGTCAGGTTCATGCGGATATCCGTTCCATGGCGCGTCTGAAAGGGATCGACGGCGAGCGGATCATAAGGCGTCTGATTTATGGCGTGGGAACCCATCTGGTGACTTCCCGAGGCTGGAGCGCTCTGGGAGGCGTCTACAAGATGGCGGCCATAGGGGTGGACGGCCGCATGGAACCCAAGATTAAGATTTCCGACAACCCGGACAAAACCACCGATCCCGGATATAAGAAGCTGTATCGGTTTTATGAAAACGGGGACATGCAGTTGGATCTTTTGACGCTGTCCGACGAAGAGATGCGCGTGGATGAATCCCGAACGGCCTTCCACCCCCAGTTTCCGTGGAAGCGGATGTCACTCCCTGCAGGGAGTGATTTCGAACTTATGCATGAAACCATCATCAAGGATGGTGAACTGGTGTACAAGCTGCCGAATCTGGTGGAAATCCAGCAGCGGATGAAGCAGGATCTGGAGCGCATGCACATCACCTACAAACGAATGACGAACCCCCACCTTTACAAGGTGAGCCTCTCCGCGAAACTTTCCAATCTGAAGCAGCGCCTGTTGCACGAACAACGCGCGGAAATGAACAACTTTCACGATCCCGCCATCCATATATAGAATATAGAATATAGACCGGTTCCGACCGGAAAGACCGAGACCACTGTTTACGGATCCTCGCGGCCTGCGTGGCGACCGGTGGATTGCGCGCCGTTTTCCGACTCCCTGACGGCAAGGAGCGGGTTCCGAACCCGCCCGGTCTTGGTTTTCTATCGTGAAATTGCCCTCTCTTCATGTCCGGCCCCTTTACAAAGCGGGCATCCTACAGAGACAAAACATGCTGCGGACCTTGCGAGTCGTCCGTTTCCGGTTCTCCGGACGGAAAGGACGATGTTCTTGACTTTCACCTTTTATTCACTTAACATAAACCTACAATCGCTGCTTTCGGCCGGACGTTCACCTGCTTCCGGTCGATCGCGGCTTCATGCGGGAGGAAACAGCGTGAACCTCACTCCGGCGCAAATGCGCGTTTATGAGTTTTTACAACATTACATGCAA
>Ga0068714_10005650_pt1 | contig 13167 bp, 13 predicted proteins | sample MTBNYHSulfiMetaG_FD_62988 | JGI IMG/M metagenome (GOLD analysis project Ga0068714, IMG submission 62988) | Enrichment culture microbial communities from rom New York Harbor, USA that are MTBE-degrading - MTBE-NYH (New York Harbor Sulfidogenic)... | ecosystem: Environmental > Aquatic > Marine >... | reverse complement strand
CTTGTTATCATAAGCCAGACTGGCAAAAGATGGGTTATCCATTCTTCAAGTTCCCCCTTCGTTATTCTTGCCTCAATTATACCTTATGAAGGGGAACTTGTTCAGAGTTTCCCTAGTCATGTGAACAATCCCCTTGTTCTGCCCAATATTTGGCGGGTGGAACGTTACATGAGGGCTATCCGCATCCTTAATATCGACATTGCCACTGGTTAGAATCTCTGTATGCTCTCTAAAGTATCCAGAACGAGCTATTGCACTGCCATATTCTGTGAATTTGAATACTCTGGAAAGGAAACCAAGTGATAATGAGCCATCTTGTAAAAACTCTATCCAACAAAATGAATAGTAGTCACCTCTCCATGCGAAGTAAATACGTATTCTTCGAATGCTTTTTGGATGCATGCGGTTATTCCTCGTCACCGTCAGGTCTCCAATTACAATGCTTCTATTAATGACATTGTATCAATATGATATCCCCTTGACTGGTTAGGATTCAACCGCTTCGATAAAAGCAAACCAAGGCTTATTATGCTTTGTTATTTATGGTGAACAAGGTATTTAACAATCTGCCGCCTCATGCCATCCCTGCTTCCCCTAATCCTATCCTAACCATCCCGCTAATCAGTCTTCCACCAGCTCCTGCCCCTGAATCATGGAGTTGATGGCATAATCTGGCTTTTTGTTGCACGGGTAACTATAAACTTATAAAACAACCTTCTCCGGCCAGGGTTGCTGCTTTGAAGTCCCCCATAGTTTGCTGATGTAATCTAGCGAAAACAAATCTTCCAGTGCATGCAGCCAAAAAATACCTTTGTCGGAAAGGATTACCTCATTCCCATCATCCTTCTTCACTAAGCCAAAAAGAGAGAATAGCTTTATGTACTTTCCATATATTTCATTGAGATCCTTTTCGAATCTTTTCCTGAAATCACTTCTCTTAAACCTTGTTTCATAGACTCTCCAGTAAAGCCACCATGCCATCTGCATGCTTTCTGACAAATCTAATGATAAGGCAATGGGCATTCTGCCGTCTTCAAGTCTCTTTATGTATTCAGCAACGTTAAAGGTGTTGAGGTAGAAAATATCTTTCAAGTAAGAGCTTCCACTTGCACCAAGACCAACATAAAGAGGCACGGTCACCGAGCAATACTTGGTCATCCCTTCTTTAGTGAATGCCCAAACAGACGTTCTTTCATATTTTCTATCATAAAATATATCCTCCAGGATATGGAGCATATTTCTTCTCTTAAAGATATTTGGTATGTTGTAGTTACTTTGCTTAGCCGACTCTCCCATTTTAGTGTAAGGAAAATAGAAAAGAGGATAAGCTGCAACCTGGTCAACACCAATCTCAACTAACTCATGACCTGCCTGCTCTAACTCAGCATAAGTCTGATTGGGTAAAGCAAAAATGAAGTCCACGTTGAAACATCTAAATCCTTTATTGACGGCCCTTTCAATTGCCGCTTTCACTTCCTTGGTATTGTATGGTCTATTAAGAATTCTTAGATATTTGTCCTGTAGAGCTTCTACTCCAGTACTTAGATTATCTACATTGAGAGCTTTTATGGTATTGAGGTTGTCTGGGCTCAAATCATTAGGATGACTCTCCATGTGTATATCACACTGCATATTAAAACTTTTGAAGATATGTTCTAAAATATTGCCAAGCCCGCTATGAAGCATCGTTGTAGGCGTTCCGCCACCAATGTAAAAAGAAGTGACAGGTTTATCACCAAAAAGACCAGAGTAGAAGTCGATTTCCTTTTTGACAGCTCTGGTATACATTTCGGCTAACTCAGGTTGATAAATCTCCTTGTTGTACGGGCAGTAGGGACATATTTGCCGGCAGAAGGGGATATGAAGATAGAGTCCAAACTCACTGATATCTTGAAACTTCCTTTCAAGGCTCTCGTAGGCAGGAATCTTGTTTTCAAGTATCATGTTGTTCTCTTTAGTCAACAATTTCCTGATTTGGTTTCTGGAGAAGGCTACAAAAGACATATGCTCTCCTGCTCTCTGATGGCTCTATTATAGTTCCTACCTGCCTGTAATTGTAAATCGTTAGGGAAAGGTCGGCACTTTGGGGCTAAGGTCAAAGAGGCAACAGGCATAAGTTGGGTTCGCTTCGATGTAAAGAAATGGCATACACTGCACAAAAAGACGGTTTGTGTTACTCATGCTTTTACCAATTCTATCCTGACTATCCAGCTATTTACTCTTCCACCAGCTTCTGCCCGGCGAGGAGCTGATGGCACAATCTGGTTTTCTGTTAAGTTCTAATGGAATCCAAAATCAAAAACAGATTCTAACCTGCGACGAATTGGTTATGAGTGTTGAGGTTCTTCATTTTTAGCCTTACACTGCCGCATCGAATTAATCAGCCTGTATCAAATATTGTTAACAAGTTACAAAGTGGCTTTTGTGCCCTGTATTGTCCGGGTCACTTTGCGGAGGTGAAATCCCTGAATAGCAAGGCTAAAAAACAGGGGTAAGACCTCTGGTTTATTAAATACGATATAAACCAGCGTATCCCAGTAGTGTTTCCGTCCTTTTTCCTTCACGCCCAAAGCCCACATAGCTTTAAGCAGTGTCACAATTTGGTGCGGTTTCAGGCTGGCGCTTACTTTGCTCCGTGGCTGGTACTCGTCAAAGAAGGTTCTAATCCGACGGTAATATAGCTCGGGAGCGTAGATTGTGTCCAGGATCTGCCTGTAACCCTGAACCAGTATTTCGTGGGGCATCTTGGGGATAAAATTCGTTTCACCATCGGTGTTATCACCGGACAAATCAGGTAATATACGGTTTTCCTTTTCCAGACGCTTATACAGCCTCGTTTCTGGAGGAGCATTCAGTATACCGACCATGGCGGTAACAATTCCACTCTTCTGAATGAAATCAATCTGGCTCTGAAAAATTGAAGGTGGATCACTGTCAAAACCGACAATGAATCCTCCCCGCACATGAAAACCATGATTTTGAAGTGTCTTTACAGATGCCAGTAAATCACGGCCTCTATTTGTTATTTTGTTACATTCGGAGAGGCTTTCATCATTCGGAGTTTCAATGCCAGTGAACACAGTGTCAAATCCGGCATCGGTCATCAGCATCATCAGTTCTTCATCATCGGCAAGATTTATGGAGGTTTCGGTAGAGAAAGTAAAGGGGTATTTCTTTTCCTTCATCCACTCAATTATCGCTGGCAGAACTTCCGATTTCAATTTTCGTTTATTGCCGATAAAGTTGTCATCAACGAAGAATATGCTAGATCGCCATCCGCTGTTATACAATATTTCTATTTCATCCAATATCTGGGCGACCGTCTTGGTTCTTGGCTTGTGACCGTTCATTACTGTTATATCACAGAACTCACAATCGAACGGGCAACCTCTTGAATACTGTATATTCATGCTGTGGTATTTTTTCTTATCGATGAGCGACCATAAAGGTACAGGGGATATCGTTATGTCTGGTCGTACCTTAGATTCATAAATATGCCTGGCACATCCCTTCTCTAAATCTTCTAAGAACAACGGCAGTGTATTTTCTGCTTCACTAAGTACCAGATGGTCTATATCATCAAAACCAAAATACTCGTACCCGGTAGTAAAAAGGGGGCCACCAGCGACAATCTTACGGCCAAATTTCTTACACCTGTTAATGACCTCTCTTGCTGAACGTTGCTGCACCGCCATAGCGCTGATAAACACATAGTCCGCCCACTTGATGTCATCGTTATTTAAGGGATCCGTATTCATATCTACAAGTTTTTTCACCCACTCAGGGGGAAGCATGGCGGCAACAGTTAATAGACCTAGAGGAGGGAAATTCGCCCGTTTAAAAATGAATCTTAAGGTGTGCTTAAAGCTCCAGAGTGTATCCGGGTATTGTGGACAAACAAGGAGTACTTTCAGATTACTTTTCTCCTTATGCGGTCTGAGGATTATTGTGAGTGCTAGAATTTGTATCATTATACATGGCTGGCGCTACTTACTGCAATGGGTTATGAACTCGACGAGCTCACATTACCAATGCCTGAGTAACAAAAATACGGTTTGTGCCATCCGTGCTTCCGCCAATCCCTATCCTGACTATCCAGCTATTTACTCTTCCACCAGCTTCTGCCCCTGAAGCATAAACCCTATTCCAGCCCGAACTCGCGCATGTGACGGTGGAACTCGGAAATCATGAGCCGTATCTGGTCTGGATTTGTCTCCAGCAGCCGCTTAAGCTCAACCTCACGCATCTCCGCGGCCTCTTTGGTAGCTATGGACTGTAAATACTGCAACCTGGGAATACGTCCGGTGGCCGCAGATGATTTCTTGCCCCTGTACTCCGCCATATGTTTACGGATGTCCTTAGTGTGTCCAATATATATATCTCCCTCATCAAACTCAAGGATGTAGACGAAGAAGCGTTCTGGCCTCCGGTGGCCACCTTTCCAGGCGCTGGAATACTCTACCCGGTGACGTTCCCTCTGGGCTGGAATTACGACCGATGGGTCCCACCGACTTACCGGACGCCCGACATGGCAATCCAGACAAAATTGATACATGGTATCTTTGAATCGACCGCAATTCGGGCACCTGTCAATAAGGCCTTTAACCCATGCCTCCTGGTGCCGCTCGCAAAGAAACCTGTCGTCCGGGATACGCTTATCGCAATCCCAGTGCCCGCAGATATTCCCTTTCTTCCGCCCAAACATGACCACACACTATCCTTGACCTTGATGCAAGAAACAAAACCACTTTCCAGCATCCATAAATCTAACTCAACATCTCCAATTCATCAACCATGGGGTTGAAGAAGGTATCAAATCCATAGAAAACGGAACCAATGCCGAGGTCATAGAGGAAGCTCCCACCACCCGTAGAAGACCCTGCTTCCGCTGATAACATTCATTTCATCCCGCTAATCAGTCTTCCACCAGCTTTTGCCCGGCGAGGAAAGCCTGCTTCATGGCGTCTGGATGCCTGGCGATAGCCCCCTTCTCATCAATGCCCCGGAAGAGCAACTCCCCGGCATAGTCAACATCCAGAACCCGAAACACGGTCTTCACCATGACCAGCGCCGGCTCAAAAAGGTCGGCTATTTTCCGGCCACCGACGGAAACAAAAAAACCCTTCCTTTCCCGCTTATCACCCAGGGGCGGTACTTTAAGCACATATTTCCGTGCCCACAGTGCCTGGAGACGGTCAATCATGGACTTCATCTGGCCAGTTACCCCCATAAACTGGATGGGAGAAGCCAGTACGATGCGGTCTGCCTCCTCCAGCTCCCGATACACCGTTTGCATATCATCCTCAATGCGGCATTTCCCCAGCTTCAGGCAGGCATCACAGTGCTGACAGGGCACAAACTTAAGGTTGTTCAGAACGATGGTCTTAACTTCAGCCCCTTTGCTGGCGGCACCTCGCAAAACTTCAGCCAGCAGCAGGTCAGTGTTACCTCCCCGCCGCGGGCTACCGGCAATACCAAGAACTTTCATCCCGGTTCTCCTTCAATATCACTCAGAATCTCTGCCTCCCTGTCCCTCATCCGCTGCTCCGGGTCAGGCTCCTCATGGTCATACCCCAGCAGGTGAAGCACACCATGAATAATGAGAATGGCCACCTCCCTTTCTACCGGGTGCCCGTGCTCCCCGGCCTGCATAACCGCCTGAGGGTAGGAAATAATCACCTCCCCAAGATGCTTTATGCCATCAGGAGGTGAAACGAAGGGACTGGCTTCCTGCCCGGATTCTTCCGGAAGCATGGAAAAGGCCAGCACGTCAGTGGGCTCATCTCGCCCCAGATAGGCCGAATTTAGCTGGCGTACCTTCTCCTGGCTGGTAACAACCAGGCCAAGCTCGACTGCGGGGTCAACTTTCTCAGCGAGAAGGGCTTTCTCCACGATAGCCTCCAGCCAGCTCTCCTGAAGACAGCCTTCAAAGCCTTCTTCAATGAGAACATTAATCTCCATCCGCCACCCATCATAGCATAGCCCCGACAAGCTCTCAAACGAGTTCTGCCAATTTGAGAAATATAACTGTTTGGTATAGAATCCAAGATATCCGAATGCTTAATTGTATACCAGCTACTCCATAAGATATACTGGAGTAGAATCTGGTTACTACTGAGGACGCAATGGATTGTACCCAGCTTGTTGAAAAGGCGAGTGAGTATCTACCTCCAGAGAAGATAGCTACTATTGAGGAAGCCTGCCGTTACGCAATGAAGGCACACGAAGGCCAGGCACGCCTCTCAGGGGAGCCATACGTGGAGCACCCTCTACACGTCGCTTTGACCCTGGCTGAACTGCAACTTGATACCGGCTCTCTGGTAGCAGCTTTACTGCACGACGTACCTGAAAACTGCGGCATACCCCTGACTGATATCGAAGCCCGCTTTGGCCCCGAGATAGCCAAGCTGGTTGATGGTACCACCAAGTTAGGCAAACTCTCTCTTCAAGTTCCGGGAGAAGGAACACGGCGAGGTGCAACAACCGGGGAGCAGCAGGCAGAGAACCTGAGAAAAATGCTCGTGGCCATGGCCGAAGACCTCCGCGTGGTCTTCATCAAGCTGGCTGACAGGCTGCACAACATGCGCACCCTTGATGCCCTGCCCGCGGAGAAACAGCGCAATATTGCCCACGAGACAATCGAGGTATATGCACCCTTGGCCCATCGACTGGGGATCTGGGAACTCAAGTGGCAGTTAGAAGACTTGTCTTTCCGTTATCTGGAGCCCAGGAGATACCAGCATATCGCCAGGTTACTTGCTACCCGGCGTGCGCAGCGCGAAAACCTGATAGACCAGGCAATCGATACCTTAAATCGCGAATTCCAGCGAGCTGGGCTGAGCGCTGAAATCTCCGGCAGGCCCAAACATATTTACAGCATACACCAGAAAATGGAGAGATATGCTGCCCAAGGTAAAGCTTTTAATGATATCTACGACCTTCTCGCTCTCCGGGTACTGGTCAACAATGTTAATGACTGTTATAGCGCCTTAGGTATCGCCCACAACCTGTGGCACCCTTTGCCTGACCAGTTTGATGACTTTATCGCCAATCCCAAGCCAAACGGGTATCAGTCCCTGCACACTGCGGTAATGTACCAGAGAACAACCCCTCTGGAAATACAGATTCGTACCCACCAGATGCATCGCATTGCCGGATTCGGAGTAGCCGCCCACTGGCGCTACAAAGAGGGTGAAAAGATAGATACGCGCTTTGAGGACAGGATGAGCTGGCTTCGCCAATTAATTGAATGGCACCGGGAACTGAGCGGAGCTGAAGAGTTCCTGGAATCGGTGAAAACGGACATTTTTATTGACCAGGTCTTTGTTTACACCCCCAAGGGAGAAATAAAAGACCTGCCCAAAGGTTCCACGCCTCTTGATTTTGCCTACCGTGTTCATACCGACCTGGGACACCGCTGTATTGGAGCCAAGGTCAATGGCCGGCTCGTACCACTCAATTATCAACTTAATAACGGCGATGTTGTAGAGATTATGTCTACTAAAGGTGGGCGGGGGCCCAGCCGTGACTGGCTGAATCCTTCTCTGGGTTACCTCAAGACATCCCATGCCAAGGAAAAGATACGTCAGTGGTTTAAGAAGCAAGAACGGGCAGAAAACATTGAGCGTGGCCGTGAGCTTCTGGAGAAGGCGATGAGGCAACTGGGCTTGAAGTTCACCGAGCGTGATAAGCTGGCCCGGCTGTTCAAATATGATAGCGTTGATGACTTTTATGCTGCTATTGGCTACGGAGGCATTACTACCCATCAGATTGCTCTAAAACTGGCCACCGAGCAACAGCAGCCCAAGGTAACCGAAGTTACTCTACCCAAGCAACCGGTATCGGCGATCAAAGTACGAGGAGTGGGAGATCTGCTTACTCACCTGGCGCAGTGTTGTCACCCCGTACCTGGAGATAAGATAATTGGCTACATTACCCGCAGCCGGGGTGTGACCGTACACCGCCAGGACTGTTACAATGTGGTTAACGAAGACGAAACGGAGAGGCTTATCCCCGTAGAGTGGGGAGAGACTGATTCTTTATATCCGGTCAAGGTACAGGTTGAAGCCTGGGACAGGGTAGGATTGATGCGTGATATTACTACCGTGATAGCTGAAGAAAAGATTAATATTGCTGCCGTTAGCTTTGCCAACAATGACAACCAGACCACGGTTACCACTCTTACTCTGGAAACAAGCAACCTGGCTCAGCTGGGTCGGCTCCTGGCCAGAGTAGAGGGAGTTAAGGGGGTGATAAGCGCGAGCAGGATCTGGGACGGAGTATCACCAAAAGCCAGCCCAGAACCTGATGCCGCCCATACTCAGTAACCGGCTTCCGGAAAAATTTCAGCACAGCTAAATTGATCCCTTGCCGAATCAAGTTTTAAAATTAAAAAACAATGGAGGTAGATATTGCCAAACATCAAATCAGCCGAAAAACAAATGCGCATCTCAGAAAAAAGGAGTTTGCATAATAAATCTATTCGTAGCCAGTGCAAGACCCACATAACCAAGGCAGAAAAGCTCATTTTCACCGGCGACCTTGAAGCAGCTCAAAAAGCGGTGGTAACCGCAATCAGTTCCCTGGATAAGGCAGCAGAAAAGAGGGTTATCCCCCCTAATAATGCCGCCCGGCGCAAATCACGCCTGATGAACAAGCTAAACAAGGCTCTAACCGCAACTTCGAGCGAATAAGCGACTGCGACCGGCTGAACCGTTTAAGCGGTATTTCCCGAGACGGCAAACCGGTGGACACCTTAAGGCTTGACAAGGAAGCAATCGTCCAGTATATAATATTAGAACAGGTGTTCGTCATATACCAGGGTCGCTCTTATGAGGTGACAGGTGAAAGCACTCTCACCCAAACAGCAGAAAATTCTTAGCTTTATTCGCCGTTTCTGGGCAGAGAAAGGGTATCCACCCACAGTTAGAGATATTGTCAGCGGATGTCGGATGAGTTCCACGTCTGTTGTTGACTATAACCTGGATATACTGGATAGAAGGGGACATATTCGCCGCCACTCCGGGGTCTCTCGCGGTATTGAATTGCCTACCCGACCCTCCGACCAGCAGTCCAACACCCAGGTACCCGTCATCGGTCAGATAGCCGCCGGTGAACCGATACCCGTACCCGCTCCCGATACCTGGGACGTTACTGCTTCCTCAGAAACCTTAGAGATACCTCAAGACCTGACCCGGGCCAGGCAAGGAGTTTATGCTCTCAAGGTGAAAGGCTCATCAATGGTAGATGCCCTGATTAATGATGGCGATATTGTCTTGATGCAACAGGTGAGCACTGTGGAGAACGGCGAAATGGCCGCTGTCTGGCTTAAGGCAGAAAAAGAGGCCACCCTGAAAAAGGTTTACCGTGAGCCAGACCGCATCAGGCTACAGCCAGCCAACAGCCAGATGAAACCAATATACGCCGAGCCAGACAATGTGGAACTTCAAGGAAAGGTTATCGCCGTCATCAGGCAACTACCCTAACCCCCGGATTTGATTTTTTACTGACAATAGTTGTACAGTAATATCAGCTAAATCTGACCCAGGATTGGATTGACAGCTGAGAAAAAATCATGCTCTTAACCCAGTTTCAGACTTTAGGCCGTGACCTTTTTGCCAGAGGTCTTGTCTCCTCCCACAGCGGAAACATGAGTATCAGGCTGGGAGACCGCTTAATTATTACCCGTCGCGGCTGTCAGCTTGGCTGCCTGGAAGAAAACGACCTGATTGAGACGGGAATAAATAAAAATGACCGCTCGACCCCGCTGGCCTCCACGGAATTACCCGTCCACCGCGCCATTTACCAGACAACTTCAGCCCAAGCCATCATCCACGCCCATCCGCCTCACACCGTGGCTCTATCACTAACAGAAACTGAGGTTGTGCCGAAATGCACTGAGGGCCTGGCCACGTTAGGACAGGTTCCAGTCCTTGGCTGGCATATGGAGGTAAGGTCGAAAAGGATGGCCGGCATGATTGCCAGGTCACTAAAGGAACACCAGATTATCATGGTTCACGGATACGGCAGCTTTGCCATCGGGCAGCTACTTGAAGAAGCCTATAAATACACTACCACACTGGAAGAGAGCTGTCAGGTTCTCTGCCTGTTAAAATCACTCGGGGCACACACCACCACAGAATAGTTTACCTTTATTCCTTCTTATCTCTCCGCAATAGCTCGGCAAAGAAGTTCTCTCTGCTTCCAGCCTTGACCACAGCCGCCATGGCCGTGGGAACGAAGTGTAACAGCATTATCAGCAGTAGAACGAGGCTGAAGATAACCAGTGGCCAAGATTTTTCCAGAAACCAGCCAGATATCGGTACCGTGAGAAGGCTGATGTTTACCGAGAGGATGATATTGCTGGTAACAACAAAGAGGACAAGAGTTACACCTATGGCAATCAGCAATTCCCGCGTCATCAGCACCGAAAGCACGCCAAGAGAGGTCGCCAGACCATTACCCCCGGTAAACTTCAGATAGACAGGCCAGATATGGCCAACCACCACCGCTAGGCCAGCCCCCAGTACAAAAAACTGGGGGGCATCCAGCCCCCAGTAGGCTATGGCTACCGCAGCTACCCCTTTACCCACATCAAAGATGCCCACGCCAACACCAGCCCATTTTCCAACCTCACGGAACACATTGTTGGCACCAACGTTACCTCCACCAAGCTGGCGGATGTCCTTACCTGTGGCCAGACGGGTAACAATATAGGCCATGGGAATAGAACCGAGCAGATAAGCAATAATTACAGCAATAATCCCGCTGACCATCTTCTATATCTCTGTTACCGGGCTCTTTTTATAGGCCGGGGTACACCAGTGAAGATATTTCGGGTGGTTGCCCCGTATTACATCCTGATAGAGCTTCTGTAATTTCCTGGTTATTTTGCCAATTTCACCGTCACCTATCTTGCGCTGGTCTATCTCAGCTATGGGAGTCAGGTGAGCCGCGGTACCGGTCATGAAACACTCCTGGGCCGTATAGAGCTCACTACGACTAATCGGCCTCTCTATCGTTTCAACACCCAGTTCTTTTTGTGCCAGTTCAATTACCGTATTGCGCGTAATTCCCATGAGGATATTATTGTAACCGGGCGGCGTAACTAACTTGCCATCGATAACCAGAAAAATGTTCTCTCCCGACCCCTCAGAGACATACCCGACCGGCGAAAGCATTATCGCTTCATCATAGTTATTCTCCACAGCTTCCGTTTTAGCTAAGGCATTATTGGCATAGATACCCGTGATTTTGGCCTGAGGTGGAATAACATTATCATCAGGACGCCGCCATGAGGAGACAATACACCTGGCCTTGTCCACATCCAGATAGCGCCCCCAGGGAATGGCAAAGACAAAGAAATCACTATCCAGGTCATGAAGGCGGACACCCAGAGCCTCGGAACTCTTGTAGGCTAAAGGGCGAATGTAGATGTCCTCCTGAAAACCGCACATCTCCACCAGTGCCACTGTTATCCGGCATAGCTCATCAAGGGTATGGGGAAGGTCAATTTTCATCACGTGGCAACCATTAAGCAGGCGTTCGTAGTGCTCTCTGAGACGAAAGATGTAAATCTGCTCGTGCTCAGGGTTCCAGTTACCCCTGATACCCTCAAAAAGAGCCGTGCCGTAATGCAGGGCGTGGGTCATAATTCCTATCTTGGCTTCCTCTAAAGGAACAAACTCTTTATGAAAAAAGGCATATGACGGCATCGTTCCTCATCTCCTCTCTCAGATGGACTTTATTATAATCCTTGCCTCGAGATAAGGCAAGCAGGTCTATTGAGCACCAAGGCTGGCCCCGCACCGGGAACAGAACTTGCTGTCCGGTAGATTAGCCTGCGAACACGTCTTGCAGGTAACCAGTCCACTAACCGCTGACTCACCAAAGTAGAGTTTGACATGAGGCCACGGTATCTCTATCCCTTCCTGGTCAAAGGCCTTCTTCAGTCTGAGCCTTAATTGTCCCATAAGAGCCCACTGCTGCAGGGGCTTACAGTCGCCCAGAATCTTGATGTCTATGCCAGAATCACCAAGATTATTTACCCGCAGCGCCTGAGGCGGAGTGATAATCTGCCCGCTCCAGTCCGGGTCCGCTGCCAGTTCCTGTCCCACCCGGTTTATCACGTTGATGGCATGGTCCAGGTCGGTGCCATAAGACACCGAGATATCCAGGTTAACCCTGGAAAAGTGTCTGGTGTAATTGCTGGCTACCTTGATTTCGCCGTTGGGTACATGATGCACCACGCCATCCAGGTCACGGAGCACCGTCTTCCTCAGGTTTATCTCCTCCACTATGGCAGTTACGCCGCCAACACTGGCCACATCCCCTACCCGGTACTGGTTTTCCATGAGGATAAAGATGCCAGCAATGAGGTCTCTTATCAGGTACTGAGCGCCAAAACCAACGGCAATACCAACAATACCAAAGCCAGCCAGGACCGGCCCGACAGGCACATTCAACTCAGATAGAATCATAAACAAAATAATAACGACGATGATAACCTTGCCCAGTCCCGTGAAAACGCCAACCAGGGTATCGGCTCTTTTCCTCATTCCCTGCAGGCTTTCCCCGCGCTTGGGTCTGCCGATAAGCCGGCGTACTAAAGAGGGTAGAAACTTGTTCAGGGCGAACCACAGCCCAACACCGGCCATTAACATGGCCAGAATAGGCACACCGTGCTCTAGAACCCACTTCTCTATCGTTTCCGTTGTTACCATGGTAGCCGCACCCTCGCGAGATAAGACAATGGCCACCAGCGCGACAACTATTATTACTAAAGCCAATCCCTCAACTGTCCAGAAGGAAACCCTACCGGTTTTGCCCAGCCGCGCGTACCATTCTTTGGGCATCACCTTTTTCAGCCGGCGCTGAGCCCACTCCCTGAGAAAATAAATAACAATGAGCAGCAAGGTTGAAATGATAAAGACCCAGATGCCATTAATCATAAGCCACTGCCACACGTTCGTCACCCCCTTCCAATCCAGTAGGTATATATTATAGCATAACATAGATTCCGGGTAGACTGGACTTAAATCGGGCGAAGTTGTTAATGTTCTACAATTTTGTCACCACTTAATTGTTCAGGGAAAATGTCACCATGGAAGGAATGGTGACATTGAACAAGAAGGAACAGAAGAGACTAATGGTATTGAATCATGTGGA
>Ga0068714_10005647_pt1 | contig 13173 bp, 12 predicted proteins | sample MTBNYHSulfiMetaG_FD_62988 | JGI IMG/M metagenome (GOLD analysis project Ga0068714, IMG submission 62988) | Enrichment culture microbial communities from rom New York Harbor, USA that are MTBE-degrading - MTBE-NYH (New York Harbor Sulfidogenic)... | ecosystem: Environmental > Aquatic > Marine >... | reverse complement strand
GGACCCGGCTCCCCCGCGGCGGGCGGCCGCAACGCCATCATGGTGGGGATCCTGGCCGACTACGGGATCGCTCCAACCTTCGGAGAATGGGTGAAGTACGGGCTTCCCTTGGTGCCCGTCATGTCCATCTGCGTGGGACTCTACTTCCTCCTCTTCGTCAGGCCGAAGATTCAGGTGCAGAACCTCAACGTGTCGGCAGAGGTCCAGAGAGCCGCCGCCAAGATCGGCCCCATGACCGGGAACGAGTACTTGACGGGGGCGGTCCTGGCCCTGGTGGTGTTCCTCTGGATCACGGCTTCCGGACCGCTGGGGATGGGAGGCCCGGTCCTCCTGGGGCTGGTGCTCCTGAACGTCTTCCGCATCCTCCCCTGGCGCGAGATGCAGTCCATCCACTGGGAGGTGGTTCTCCTCTATGCGGGGGCCACGGCCATCGGAGCCGGGCTGGCCACCACCGGGACCGCCCTGTACATGGCCGACACCTTCGTGAGCATCCTTCCGTCTTTCGCCCAGACGGGCTCCGGCCTGGCCATCGCCTCCAGCCTCTTCACCGGTGTCGTCACCAATTTCATGAGCGACGGGGCCACGGTGGCCGCCATCGGGCCCGTGACGGTGCCCATGGCCATGGTGGCAGGGGTCCACCCCTGGATGGTGGGACTGGCCACCGCGTTCGCGTCGTCCTTCGCCCACATGCTCATCATCGGCACGCCGTCCAACGCCCTGGCCTACGCCATGGCAAAGGACCCCAACACCGGTGAGCAGCTTGTGACCCTGACGGACTTCCTGAAGCACGGCTTCTTTGTGCTCCTCATCAGCTTCGCCGTCCTCTGGATCTGGGCGATTCTGGGGTATTGGCTCTGGATGGGATTCCCGGCCGTCTGACCGGGCGGGCTCTCAGGCCCCTGAAAGGAGATCTGCATGGAACACGTCATCAAGCTCCTCATCGTGGACGACGAGACCCGCTTCCTGCTTGCCATCGCCCAGCGGCTCGCCAAGCGCGGATTCGATGTCCGGACGGCGGAGAACGGCCAGGACGCCCTCGAGCTGGCCCGGAAGGAGAAGTTCGACATCGCCCTCCTGGACCTGAAGATGCCGGGGATGGACGGGGGGCAGCTCCTGCGGGCGCTCAAGGACGAGCACCAGTTCCTGGAGGCCATCATCCTCACGGGCCACGGGTCTCTCGAGAGCGCCGTCGAGCTCACCAAGGTGGGAGCCTTCAGCTACCTGCCGAAGCCCTACGAGCTGGACAAGCTGGTCCAGGTGCTGAAGGACGCCTACGAGGCCCGGCTGAAGCGGAAGTTCGCCTCGGACCAGGCCAAGCTGGACAAGATCGTGACCATGGCCACGGGGGAGAGCCCCCTGGGCATCCTGAGAAAGCTCAGGGAGCTGGACGACGAGCGACGCTGAGCCCGTAGTGGGGCCGAAGACAGTCGCGCGGCTGCTTCGCTACGCCAGAAGCTGTCCCACCAGGCCCGCGAGCTGCTCGGCCTCCACCGGCTTGCTCAGGTATCCGTCCGGGGGGGGTACCTGGCGCCGGGTCGAAATGAACTGCTTGAAGTCGTCCGAGACGCCCGTGATGATGATGACGGGGATGCCCTCGAGCTCAGCATCCTCCCTCAGCCTCCGGTACACTCCAACGCCGGATTTCTCGGGCATGGTGATGTCCAGCGTCACCAGGTCCGGCTTCCCCTCGGCGAGCCGCTTCAGAGCCTCGTTCCCATCCCTGGCCGAGACCGTGGCGTATCCGTTGTCCTCCAGCACCGTGATGAAGAAATCCCGGGCGTCGGGATCGTCGTCCACTACCAGGATCGTCTTCTGGCCGTCAGGCATGGATCGCATCCTCCTCCGAAATTGGAGACACGGGCAGCGCCGCCATGGGCGGCCTCGCCCTCGGTAACCGCACTACGAACGTGGTTCCTTCGCCCGGGGTCGACTGCAGATCGATCTCGCCGCCGTGAGCCCTGGCGATCTTGTTCGAGATGAAGAGGCCAAGGCCGGTCCCTGTTCCCTTGGTCGAGAAGAACAGGCTGAAAGCCTTGTCTCGCGCCTCACGGTCCATGCCGATGCCGTCGTCCACCACCCTGAACCGCGCCTCCTCCTCATCCCCTTCCGCCCGCACCACCACCCGGTGGGAAGAGCGAGTATCGGCCAGCCGGCATGCGTCCAGGGAGTTCTCCACCAGGTTGGCCAGGAGGGCCCGGATCGCCTGGGGATCGCCTTCGAAGCCTCCGGCGCTGGGGTCCGCCTCCAGGCTCAGGTTGACCGAGAGCTCCCGTGCGCGGGGCTCCAGCATGGTCACCACGTCGAACGCGATCTCCCCCGCGTCGAGGGGCTCCCAGCTCGGAACCCGATCCTTGGCGTAGTAGAGGATGTCCGATACCATGGCCTTGATCCGCTCGGCGTTCCTCTGGACCGTGGACCACCCCTTCTTCACCCGAGCCTCGTCGCCCTTCGCGAATCCGGAGTTCACCAGGTACATCCCGCCGCTGAGCCCGTTCAGGAGCCCCTTGAGGCTGTGGGACACGGTTCCGATGAGGAGCCCCAGCTGCGTGAGGCGATCCTCCAGCTCCCGCACCTGGGAAATGTCGGCGCTCATCTCCATGACGGCGGTGATGGGACCGCCACCGTCCCGGATGGCTGCAGTGGTGACCAGCACGTGCTTGGTCCGGCCGGTCCGGGAGGTCACGACCTCCTCCCGGGTACGGGGCAGACCGTCCACCAGCGTCTCCTGCACGGGGCAGGGCTCGCAGGGGGAGGCGCGGTGCTTGTAGGCCTCGAAGCACTTCCGGCCGAGCACGCTCCCGAAATCCTCCTGGAACGCGGTGTTGGCCTCGATGATGTTGAGGTCCTCGTCCTGGATGGAAATGTAGCAGGGAACCTGGGAGAACATGGTGTGATAGCGCTTCTGGCTCTTCCGGAGGAGCTTCTGGAGGTTCTTGGCGCTGGTGATGTCCGTGGCCATCTCCACGGCAGCCACCACCGCTCCGGACTCGTCCCGGACCGGCTTGGATCGCACCAGGACCGTCAGGGTCTCGCCCCAGATGGTCTGGACCTCCTCCTCCGCCTCGTGCCGTTCCCCGTCCATGAAGGTTTGGCTTACGGGGCAGACCTCGCACGGTTCGGACCGCCGCCGGAAGACCTGATAGCAGTGGCGACCCTCGAAGTCCCCGAAGCGAATCCGGTACCGATCATTGGCATCCAGGACCCTGAGGTCCCTGTCGATCACGGACAGCGAGCAAGGTATGGCCTCGAAGATCTGGCGGTAGTCCAGGTCCATTCCTGCCTCCAGTCGTCTAGGCCTCCAGGTGGACAACCTCCAGCACCTTCCTGATGTTCAGAAGGAGCCGGTCCTCGTCCACGGGCTTGTCCACGTATCCCTCCGGAGGCCGGACGGAACGCTCGTAGATGAGCCGCCTGAGCTCCGGCTTGCCGGTGATGATGCAGATCTTCAGGTCCTCCAGCTCCGGGTCCTTCCGGATCAACTCGAAGACCTCTCCCACGTCCCTCCCGGGCATGTGGAGGTCGAGGGTGAGAACGTCCGGCTTTTCCCTCCGGGCCAGTTCCAGGACCTCGTCTCCGGTGGTGGCCCTGAGAATCGTGGCCCCGTGGTCCTCCAGGACCGTGGCCAGGAACTCGAGCTGATCCTCCTCGTCGTCCGCCACCAGGATCCTGCGGCCCGCAAGGGGAAGGGCCTCGGCGGCTGCGCCCACCGTGACCGGCACACGCTCCACCGGCACTGGGACTTCTACCGGGACCGGCACCGCCACCCTCTTTTCGATGACGATGGCGTTGGCCACCAGGTGCACGAGCTGGGTCACCTTCATGGGCAGCTTGTAGTGCCGGATGACGTCGTTGAGTCCGTCCACGCAGTTGTGGCAGGAGGTGACCACGTAGTCGGCCCCCGTGGCCTCCAGCTGCTTCGCCTTGACGGATCCCGACTTCAGGCGCCGGGGGGTGTACTCCGACATGGACATGGCCCCGCCGCCCCCGGTGCAGCAGTAGTTCTCCGACCGGTTCGGGTACATCTCCCGGAAGTCCATGCACACCAGTTCCAGGAGCTCCCTGGGCTCCTCGAAGAGGCCGCAGCTCCGGGCGTTGTTGCAGGAGTCGTGAAAGGTGACGGGCGCGGAGTTGCGGGTCTTGTCCACCTTGATCCGGCCTTCCTTGATGTACCGGAGCATGGTGATGACGGAGCTCTCCATCTCGAAGGGGACGTCCTGCTTGGCCCAGTTCGGTCCCTCGCACCGGGTGGACCGGTATCCGTGTCCGCACTCGGAGATCACCAGCTTCCTGCCCCTGAGCCGCTCCACGCTCTCGTAGAGCCGCTGGGCCACGGATCCTCCCAGGGCATCGTCTCCCGAGAAGAGGCCGAAGTTGGTCATGTCCCACCCCTCGCTGGGCATGGTCCATTCCTCCCCGGCCGCGTGAAAGATCTTGGCGGCATCGGCGATGCTCCGGGGATCGTACTTCACCTCCCTGGGGTTGATGGAGTAGACCACCTCGCAATCCGGAGCGTCCACCGGGATCGAGACCGAAGGATCCTCCAGCTCCTCCCGGAGCTCTTCCTCCATCCACTCCAGCGTGTCCAGGTAGTCCTCCTTGAGGACGCCCATCTGGTTGCCGATCTCCCACTGGTCCTTGCTCACCACCGCAACGCCCTCGGGCATGACGCCCACAGAGACGAGCAGCCCCCGGGCCATGCGGTTGAAGGTGGCGTAGTCCACTCCCATGGGGCAGTTGATGGTGCAGCGCCGGCAGTTGGTGCACTTCCCGAAGACGATGTCCTTCAGCTCCTCCAGGTCCTCCTCGGAGCTGATCGTGGCGGCTCCCACCCACCGGGGGAGGACCCTCCCCGTCCAATCGTAGTGGCGCTTGAAGATCTTCCGGATACGGTCAGCCTTGTAGGCCGGGGCGTAGGTTACGTCCCCCGGGTTCGCCAGGACGTAGTGACAGGCATCGGTGCACATGCCGCAGTGCACACATGCCACCAGGGAGCCGACGATCTGCCGGTTGAGCTTCTCTCCCAGGAGATCGATGACCTGCTGTGCCTTCAGGGCCTTCTCTGTGGTCTTGCTCATGTGTCTTGGTCTCCCTTGCCGTCTACCCGTGTGCCTTCCCGCGGACAAGGGGGAACACCCCCCTGTATCCCATCGTCCTGCCGAGGTAGTAGCGGGTGAAGGGGTAGTAGAGGTAATGGGAGATCTTGCTGAAGGGGACGTAGACCAGGAAGAACGCCGTCAGGACGAAATAGGCCAGGAGATGGCCCTCACCCCCCGCGGCGGAGTTGGGGACGGCCAGGAACGCGAACAAGAACCAGACCGTCAGGAGCCAGAGGGAGAAGTGGTCGTCCGGGGAGCTGATGGCCCTTATGTAGGGGTCCCTCACCCGCCGGACGATGCGAAGGAGGCCAACCAGGAAGGCCGCGCCGATGACGGCCTGGAGAAGAAGCCTGAGGACCGGCGCCTCGAGCCATCCCGGAGCGTAGGGTATCACGAAGGAAAGGCCGATGGCCGCCGTGACCCCCAGGTGGAAGATCACGAACTGGAGGTACAGGAGGGGCTTGGTCCGGGTGCTCTCCATGGCCCAGGGCATGGCGATGTTGGCCCAGGAGTAGAGAACCCCCCTGGACACCGTGGTCCGGGGGAGGCCCGTGGACGCCTGCCGCTCCTTCCCGGGCTTGAACCGGAGAAGCCAGGCGATGCGGGTCAGGTAGACCAGGGCCATGAAGCCCAGGGCCAACTCCTGGAGGGTGTGCTCCGCGAAGTGGAGAAGCGGGCTGATCTCGTGCATGGTTGGGCCTCTTCACTCAGGTCCGGGCCGCCCGGGCGGCCTCGAAGGCGGTGAACTGCGGGGTGTCGAAGACGCAGACGATGATCTCCTCGATCCCGGGAACCTTTTCGGCGTGGCTCTCGAAGACGTCGAGCATCACCCGGGCGCTCACCGCAGGGGGAACCCCATAGTAGCCCGACCCCATGAGGGGGAACGCCAGGCTCTTCAGCCCTTCCGCCTCCGCACACTGGAGGCAGCTCAAGATGGTCCGCCGGAGCTTCGCTTCCGTGTCCTCTTCCCTGAACCGGGGGCCTACGGCGTGGATGATGCGGCGAGCCTTGAGCTTCCCGGCCCCCGTCATCACCGCGGATCCGGTGGGAAGGAGGCCGTTGGTGGCCAGTTCGTTCGCCTCCTTCTGGATGGAAGCTCCTCCCCTGACGGCAATGGCCCCCCCGAACCCCGACCCCAGGGTCAGGTCGGGCTGGGCGTAGAAGACCAAGGCATCGACATCGAGCTCGGTGATGTCACCCCGAACGAGCCGGATTGATTGTCTCCCGGCGGCCGGTTTCGGCTCGGAGAGCACCGCTGACTGCATAGGGTTCCTCCCTGGTGGACGGACGCGGACCCACTCCTGCTCCACGGTACGGAAGCCGGGATTCCCGCGCAAGCATGAAACCAATATTTTCGATACTTCAGTCCCTGTTATCCAGGATTCATTGTGTTTACTTCATCGATCGGACGCCATAAACGATGAAACGAAGAAAATGAATCACAGAGAAACCCATTCATACAGAAGACGTAACCGGGCGCACCCGAGAAACGCATAACCCTGGCACGGAGTTGGCATCTGGGATTCCACAGATCAAGACAGGCGTCCCCGGCAGGCTCCCCTCCCGGGGGCCCGGCCCGGAGATGACCAGAGAGGCGTGCCGGAGATGAGGACCGAATCGAAGACCCTACTCACCACGGGGCAGGCGGCGGATCTTTGCGCCGTGACGCCGGATACCGTCCTCAAGTGGGTGAAGAAGGGGAAGCTGCCCGCCACACGGACCGCAGGTGGGCATTATCGGATCGCCCTTCCGGACCTGGAGCCGTTCATGGCGGGTTTCGGGCAGAAGGGAGAGGCGGCGAAGGCCCTCACCCCTGTAGCGCCCGGAGCTCCAGGTGTCATTTCGTCCCAGGACGGGGTGGAAAGCGCCCAGGAGGATCTCCCGTGCTGGGAGTTTCTCTCGGAGGACGGGGAGATCCGCCACGCCTGCAAGCGCTGCGTGGTGTACCGCGTCCGGGCGACCCGCTGTTTCCTCATGGCGGGGCTGGAGGCGGACGTGGGGCACGCCCGGCAGTTCTGCGAGGGGTCCTGCGAGGATTGCGTGTACTACCGGCGCCTGCAGGGCCTAAGCACCCAGGTCCTCTTCATCACCACCGACGAGGCGCTGACGGCACGCATCGAGTGGCTGGACCAGGATCCGGTGGCCCTGCGCTTCGCCCGCAATGGATACGAAGCCTCGGCCATCATCCAGGACTTCCACCCGGAGGTCCTCATCATCGATCTCGAGGGCCTTCCCGACCAGGGGACGGGCCTCCTGGACTCCATTGCCGCTGATCCGAGGCTCCCCCGGGTCAGGGTCGTCCTGGTGGTGCCCCCCCCCATGATGGGCAGGGTGCTGCAGCGCCCCAGGCACCGCCTGGTGGCCAGCATCCTGGAGAAGCCGGCCGTGTGTGACCGGATCGCCGACGTGGTGAGGGAATCCCTGGTGGAGGAGCAGGCAGCCCACGGAAGAACGGCCTGACTCCTTCCGGGGAGCCCACCCCTCCGGGAGATGACGGGCGCCCCCGAATCGGAGAGCCTATCACTCCAGGTCCAGGGCATGCCTGGCACACACGAGACCGCCCCGGCAGCCTGTTTCCGGCTGCCGGGGCGGGTTCACGGAGGTGGCTGCGCCTACTCCGCTCTCAGTGCATCTCCCACTTGATGAAGGGCTCCTTCACGTCCACCATGGCGTTCACGATGAGCTCCACGAGGCCGCCGTAGGTGATCCCGCTCTTCTCCAGGGCTCCGTAGTATTGAAGGAGGTCCCGGAGCTGTCCCTTGCAGTTGGAGCAGGGAGCGCAAAGGTATTTCTTCACCTCGGGCCCGGGGTGGTCGGAGAAGGCGTCCAGGATCTGCTTGAACTTCACCCGGCTGCCCACGTTGATGCGCCAGTCCGTGAAGTTGTAGGGGGACATGACGGCGAAGCCGCTTCCCCCGCCGCAGCAGTAGTTGTCCACCCCGTGGGGCGTCATCTCCCGGAACTGGGGACAGAGGTAGCGGAGGATCCTCCTCTGGGGCTCCACGATGCCCAGGTTTCGCACGATGTTGCAGGGATCGTGGAGGGTCACGGGAAAATCGTTCTTGGAGGGGTCGAACTCGATCTTCCCGCTGAAGACGATCTCCTCCAGGAGGGTGAGAGCACTCTCCCTGGGAATGGCGTCCCCTCCCACCACCCGGTCCGCCACCGTCATCATGGCTTTGTGCTGGTGGCCGCATTCCCCCATGATCATCTTCTTGACACCGAGCTTCTTGGCGATTCCGGTGTGGGTGAGGGCGATGCGGGCCAGCTGGACGTCGTCGTAGAAGAGGCCGTAGTTCACGCCGTCATAGCCCACCTCGGCGGAGGAGAGGGTCCAGTCGATGCCGGCGGCGTTCAGGATGATGGCAAAGGCGCCGGGGTTCTCGGGCCAGGCCAGCATCTCCCCGGCATTGTGGATGAGGAGCATCTCCGCCCCCTCCTTGTCGAAGGGGCTCACGGCGGAAAGTCCCGTCTCGTCCTCCATGTCCTCGTCGATGAACTCCACGTTGTCCTTCACCACCACCGGGTTCATCCCGGTGGAGGAGCCCACCTCCAGCTGAAGGACCGTGCCCTTCTCGTGAAGCTCCCGGGGCGCCCAACCCAGCTCCTGGCTGAAGAGCTTCCGGATCTCGTGGGCGATGAGGCCGTTGTCCACTCCGATGGGGCAGGTCTGGGCACAGCGCCGGCAGAGGTTGCAGCGGTAGGCGAGCTCGAACAGCCGGGTGATGGTATCCCAGTTCAGGTCGATGTCGGCTCCGGTGAAGGGGGCCAGGAGCTTGCCCCCCGGGCTCACGTACTTCTTCACCAGCTTCCGGAACACGTCGGACCGGTAGGTGGGCCGGTAGATTTCCTTGGTCTTGTTGGTGGCCAGGAAAACGTGGCACGCATCGGCGCAGGTCTGGCACCCCACGCAATACTCGATGGAGAGCGTCAGGGGCTGCAGGAACTCCCAGTTGTTCTCCCTGGAGAGGAGCTTTCTGAGCCCGTCCACGAACTGGTCGACGTACTTCTGCTCCTCCTCCGGCGTCTGGGGATTCGGGAGCTTCGTGGTGGCGATCCCGTCCAGGGAGCAGGTGGCGTTGGCCTTCGCATCCGCGGAAAGCTCCTTCCACCCCGGCTGCTCCTCGACCTTGTCGTAGGGGGGCGGCAGGGGGAAGAGGTCGTCCGGCCCGATGGGGTCCACGACCTTCAGTTCCCTACGGCCCATGTCCTTGCCCCAGATCTTCCGCTTCTTCCCGGTCTTCTTTTCCGTCACTTGTGGGGTCTCGCTCATTTCTTGGATCCCTCCGGCCGCCCGCTGTCGGTGGCGATGTCCACCCAGGTCTTCTTCCCATCGGCCCTCACATGGGGGCCCGCCCAGGTCACGGGTTGATTGAGGAGCTTCTTCAGCGCCAGGTCCAGCTTGCTCCCGGTCGTCACCGGCTCGTCATCCCAGCGCACCTTGTGGTAGGTGAAGTACTTGGCCACGAAGTGCATCATCTGGGTGAAGGGCAGGTAGGCCAGGAACAGGAACGCGAACACGAAGTGCACGCCCAGAAGCCCCGGCAGATCCACCGGAACGGAAGCCCTCAGAAGCCCTCCGGCGAAGCCCATGACGTGGCCCGTGAACCCCGTCACCGTCAGAGCGGCCCAGAGCCCCGTCACGAACATGGCCAGGAGGACCAGGAGGTTGACGAAGGTCACGGGTGCCGTGGAGTTCCTGAGGTTGTCATCCGTGAGGCGGACAAAGAAGAGTCCCACGGCGCCCACGGCGCCCAGGGCGTACCCCACACCGACCAGAAGGGGCAGGCCCGTCCTCAGGAGCCCCCACCCGGCGACCTCCACCCCCACGAGGGACGCCACGCCGCCCAGGACCAGGAGCCCCGCGGCCACGACCAGGAGATAGAGCCCGAAGTGGAAGGGGAAGGAGAGCCACCAGAGCTTTCGGTTGTGCTCGAACAGGGCTTTGAGGAAGAGGATCTCCTTGCCCATGTAGAGAACTTCGCTGAGGTGATCCTTCTCCCTGGGCTTCGTCCACCAGTCCACCTCCTCCAGGTAGGAGCCCCCGTACCCCCCCTTCCCCTTCTCGTGGGGAACAGGTGAGAGCTCCCAGCGCAGATGCACCGGCAGTCTCGCGAGCTTCACGGACCGGATCACGAAGGCCAGGACGAAGATGGCCAGTAACGCGTAGGAGAGCAGAAGAAGCGTGGAACCGGACATTGGCCCTCTCGTAGCTGCCCCGCTTGTATGGATGATTTCGAGAATTCGCGGCCTCCGCGGAGGATTCGCGTCCTCAGATCACAGCATTGGCAGGCAATTTCTGGGCCACGGCGCCCGTTCCGCCCCCGGTGTGTACCGGGTGGACGGAAAAGGGCAAAGCTCTTCGCTCTTGAATATCAAAGGAAGGTTACTATGGGAAATCCTGACTCATGGGATGCCCGGAGGGCGGGCCAGATCAACCCCATACGCCCCAGGAAATCCCCTGGGGCGTATGGAATACCAGCCTCGGCGTTGACCGCACCCGCCGGGAGCTCGCCCCACCCTGCTGGTCAGGAGCCCAGGAGGGCCTTCACCGCCGCGACGAATTCCTCCCGGTCGATGGGCTTGGGGAAATACCCCTCCGGGGCAGGCACGAGCCTCCGGTGGCTGATGAACTTCTCATAGGCGTACTCGTCACCGCCCAGGCCCGTGACGCCGGTGACGATGACCACCGGGATGCCCTGGAGCTCCGGGTCGGTACGGACTTCTTTATAGAAACGGGTCCCGGAGGCCTCGGGCATGGAGATGTCCAGGGTCACCAGGTCCGGCTTCTCCCGGCGAACCATCTCCAGGGCTTCGTTCCCGTCACGGGCCACCATCGTCGCGAACCCGTTGTCCTGGAGAATCATCTCCAGGTAGCTGACGATGTCGGCCTCATCGTCCACGATGAGGATTCGCTTCGGTGCGGCAGCTTCGCTCTTCGTCTGGTTGGTCATCGATCGCATCCTCCCGCTCCGGGGCGGGATCTATGGTTGAACCCTAGGCTTCCCCGGGTTTTCTTCCCTTGAGGGCTTCCAGGGCCCGGCGGAGGGCATGGGGCTCCGCATCGGGGAGGACCTTCTTGAGCTCCTCCTGGAGACTGATCCGGTCCGCATCCGCAGGCGTCTCTTCGATGCCCAGCGCCCGTTGGACGGCCCGGACATACGTCAGGGGCTTCACGGGCTTCTCCAGGTACACGCCGGGCCCCGAGATGACCCTGTTGTCCATGATGTCCTTGAGGTCCCCCTCACCGAGCTCGTCCTGGGCGTGGGCGGTCACGATGAGGACGGGAATCCGGGAGAGGTCCCTGTCCTTGCGGAGCTCGTAGAGGAGCTTGTGCCCGGATTTCTTCGGCATGACCAGGTCCAGGGAGATGAAATCCGGCCGTTGCCGCTGGATGACCTCCATGGCCTCGCTGCCGTCTCCGGCCTGGAGGACGTTGAAGCCCGCATCCAGGAGGATCTGGGCCAGGTACTCCCTGACATTCGGCTCGTCGTCCACCACGAGAACGGTCTTGTCCTGGGGTCGAACCATGAGGTCTCCCCTCCCTTTCGTCAGTCTGCGGTCGTCGATGGGCAGGATGGCTCCGTAGCCGGCACCTCCGGCTCCAGGGCCGGAAGGGAGTCGCGGGGCAGCTCGATCCGGAACACCGACCCGACTCCGTCCTCCGAGGTGAAGGAGATACGCCCACCGTGCTGGTGAATAATACGCTTCGTGGTGAGGAGACCCAAGCCGGTGCCCCGATCCGACCCTTTCGTGGTGAAGAACTTGGAGAACACCTTGCGGCTGATCTCGTAGTCCATTCCTCGTCCGTTGTCCGAGACCTCGTACACCAGGACGCCCTCCTCCTCCTTCAGGGTGAGGGTCACCACGAAGTCCCGGGGCTTCTCCGCCACCATGCACGCGTCGATGGCGTTGGAGATGAGATTCGCCAGGGAGGTGTGGATCCCCTCCTCGTCCAGGGGAGCCGGCTCCAGCCCCGGCTGGATGTTGAGGTCCAGCCCTACGCCGGCCTGCGCCGCCTTCTCCCGGAAGAGGTCCGCCACCGCCTGGGCCGGGCGTTCCGGCTCCACCAGGGCGACGGTGGTCTTGCGTCCCTTGGCGAAATCCAGGAATTCCTTCACGAACTGGGAGATCCGTTCCACGTTCTCCTCGAGGGTCACCCACCCGCGGGCGATGCGCGCGTCGTCCCCCATCTGGATTCCGGAGTTGACGGCGTACATTCCCCCCTCCAGCCCCATGAGGACGTTCTTGATCCCATGGGCGATGCCGGCCACCGTCTCTCCCACCGCCGCCAGCCGCTCCGCTTCGCGCTTCTCCTTCTCCAGGCGCTTCACCTCCGTGATGTCGGTGGACATCTCCACGATGAAACGGATCTTGCCAAGGGGACCGCGAATGGGAACCATGTGGACCAGGTAGTCCATCTGGCTCCCGCCCGCCTCCACTCCCTCCTCCTCCCGGATCCTGATCTTGCCGTCCTGGAAGGTCAGGAGGGCGGCGCACTTGTGGCAGGGCTCATTGCGCCCCTTGTAGATCTCGTAGCAGGGCCTCCCCTTCCAGGAGCCGTACACCTCCTCGAAACGGGGGTTGGCGTCCACGATGTTGTACTCGCGGTCGATGACGCTGATGGCGACCGGGACCTGATCGAAGAGATGATGGTGCAGCCATTGCTGGATCTCTTCGGCTCCGGTCAGCGACGCCTGGTCCGTCATGGTCCGCCCTCTCCCTGGCCCGCCGGGCCAACGGCAGGCCCCGAGCCGCCGGCCACCCGTTCCGCGCTCCGGGGCCGCGGTTGCATGCGCTGCACGTCGTCCCGCCAGTCCACATTGTGGCAGGTCATGCAACGATCCAGGTTCTCAGGACGCTGATCGGGGGCCAGCCGGGCCTCCCGCTCGTGGCACTCCACGCAGAGACCGTGCATGGCGTCCATGTAACCCACCGCCTCCCCCCAGCGGGCCGGCGGAGCCTCCACGAAGGCGCGCTGGGCAATGTCGTTCCTATGGCAGTCGGAGCATTCGGTGATGGTCTCGTAGCTCTTGACGGAGGTCTCTCCGGTGTGGCATTCGACGCACCCCTGGTT
>Ga0068714_10005645_pt1 | contig 13181 bp, 7 predicted proteins | sample MTBNYHSulfiMetaG_FD_62988 | JGI IMG/M metagenome (GOLD analysis project Ga0068714, IMG submission 62988) | Enrichment culture microbial communities from rom New York Harbor, USA that are MTBE-degrading - MTBE-NYH (New York Harbor Sulfidogenic)... | ecosystem: Environmental > Aquatic > Marine >... | reverse complement strand
CCCCTCGATCAACTTACGCTGCAGCCGGTTGAATCGCTCGACGAACTGCCCCACCAGGAGTGGGATGTCCTCTTTCCGCCGGCGAAGCGGAGGCAACTCCACGCGCACCACGTTTACTCGGTAGTAGAGGTCCTCCCGAAACGCACCCTTACGCATCTGTTCGGACAAATCCTTGTTAGTGGCCACGACAACTCGCACGTCGGCGGTTTCGGAGCGAGTCGCTCCCAGCGGCTGATACGTCCGTTCCTGAAGAACACGGAGAAGCCGCACCTGGAGCGCGGGGCTCACATCACCGATTTCGTCCAGAAAGAGGGTTCCCCCGTTGGCCAAAGCGAAACGCCCCGGTTTATCCTTCGACGCACCGGTGAACGCGCCGGCCTTGTAACCGAAAAGTTCCGATTCGAGCAGCGTGTCCGGCAACGCTCCGCAGTTGACTGCAATGAACGGCCTTTCCCTTCGCGGGCTCAAATCGTGAATGGTGCGGGCCATCAATTCCTTGCCCGTACCGGTTTCGCCGAGAATCAGGACCGTACTGGGACTGGCGGCAATGGCGGGCAGAACCTCGAACACCCGCTGCATAAGGGGGCTCCGGCTCACCAGGCCGCCGACCCTGAATCGCCCCTCCAACTCCCGCCGTAAGGCCTCGACTTCACTTAAGTCGCGGAATGTTTCCGCACCTCCGGTTACGCGCCCCTCGGCGTCTTTCAGCACGGCCGTGGAAACGCTGATGGGAATCCGGTTCCCGTCCCCGTCGATAATGTACCCGGACTTACCGATGATGGGTTTGCCGGATTTCAAGGTCTTCTGAAGCGCACAATCGGCCCCGCACATACTCGAACGGAACACCTCCGAGCAGCGTCGGCCCATGGCTTCTTCGCGGGGAACACCCGTGATCTCCTCGGCCGCGCGGTTGAACGCGGTGATCCGCCAATCCAGGTCCACTGTAAAGACGCCGTCGGAAATGCTTTCCAGAATGGTCTCGGTAGGCGTTGGAACCGTGGACGTATTTCTTTTGCGCCGGCTCATTGTGGTCATTATGACACCGGGAAGCAGCAAAGTAAATTATATAATTTCAACACGTTATATTCACCAAGCACATGTTGCACGCCATCGCCTACCGGGCGCCGGCGGAACAGCCGGACGAAGACGATCCTTTCCGGCCGGCCACCGGAGAACCATATACAGCCACTACCTTACAGGTACTATGACACACCGCTGTCGCACCTCAATCGGGAGACTCCTGAGGCCATCGTCGAGCTGCATTCCGCCGACGCGGAGGCCCTGGGTGTTGGGGAAGGCGTACCTGTTCAGGGGGTGCTTGGGGAACCCTTCTGAAGAATCCCGCAGCGGCGGGACCAAACCCCTCCCACGGATGACCGATTTTCCGGCCATAACCGGCGCTCGATGAATTCGTGCTCTGCGTAAATTTGGATTTGAAGGTATCCGCGTAAAAGGCAGCCACCATTTCCTCCGGCGTCAGGTCGGAATAACCGCACTGCTCAATTGTTGAGCAACGGACCCTGTGCGATTGCGCAATTTCTGCGCAATTCCCAAGTATCGATCCAAGCCGGACATGGCCGAATCCGAGTGAAATCAAATTATTATTGCATTTGGCATATAAGCTGCATATAACTTGTACTACAGAGATGAACAACCTTCCGCGAGTGACACACATGATGCACTCAAATCGACATCCTAGTATCGTGAACTTTTCAAGACCATGCCGCCTGAACCGGCTGATTCTCCGGAAGACCTGGATTGAATCTCCCTGCTTTTGCCCGAAGCGGATCGGGCCAACAGATCTCGCAACATCCAATTCAGTGCAAGTAGCATTCTTCTACGGATTAGGAAGGACATGAGACAGCACGAGGCCATGGGGGGCCGAGCTTCAAACTGAAATAAGTCAGCAATGAAGCAACGTCCCTTTCTGTCCCGCCTTTGACATACTGATTTGACACATTTACCGGTTCCTCAATTCGACTTCGGGTGATCTGATTGTGACGAATCCGGTGCTCTGCTTGGGTTAACCGGTCACTGAAAGATTCATCGGGTATACTTGAGCAACGTGTTTTTCAACCATAATGCAAGAATGCGTGAGTCCCGAGCAGATTTTGATGACGTGAAAAATTCCATGATCTACACCTATGTACTCAACCGGGGAGGCAAGGGAGTCAAGAGCCCCAAGGAATATTTCTGTGGAAAATAAATCGAAAATTTATAATATTCATGCTGCGTTAGCCCCAAAGCTTAATCTCGCCTTCTACCAGAACTCCGTCCCTGTCCTGCGCGAGCTTGCGGTAATAAATGATGGGGAAAAGCCTCTGAAGAATGTTGAACTTGGGCTTATATCCGACCCAGCGTTCATTAAGCCGAAAAACTGGCGAATCGAAGTTGTCGACGCCGGTCAGCACTATCGCATTACCAATCTGGACCTAGCTCTCGATGGAGGGCTTCTGGGCAGGCTGACCGAAGCCGAAACCGCGCAATCGAGCTTTGCTCTGAAAGCGGAGGGGGAAATAATTGCGCGGCTGGACAAGCAAATTGAGCTTCTGCCCCGCAATCAATGGGGCGGAATCGGCCACATGCCGGAACTCATCGCCGCTTTTGTGCAACCGAATGAGCCAGCAATCGATCGTCTGTTAAAAAAAGCGGCTGAAATTTTACGGAAGCACGGTAAAAGCAGCATGCTGAACGGTTATCAGGGAGGAGCCAAGCGCGCTTGGGAGTTGGCCGCGGCAATCTGGGCCGCCATCGGTTCTATGGGGTTGGACTATTCGCTTCCGCCGGCAAACTTTGAACGCGCCGGTCAAAAAGTACGTAACCCCGGGCAGATTGCAGATGTGGCTATTGCCACCTGTATGGACATAACGCTTCTGTCTTGCGCGGCACTGGAGCAATGCGGCCTCAATCCTTTGGTGGTCTTTACGCGCGGACATGCCGTTGCCGGCGTTTGGTTGAAGTCCGAAGAATTCACCACGGTTGTGGTCGACGACATTACTGCCTTGCGAAAGCGGGAAAAGCTCAAGGAACTGATCCTCTTTGAGACAACCCTTGTAACACACCGCCCCTGTCCAAGCTTCAAGCACGCAGTCGAAGTAGGTGCCCGACATATCTCCGAAGATAAGGAAGAAGATTTTGAGCTTGCAATCGATATTCAACGCGCCCGGTTGCAGCGCATAAAACCTTTGGCAAGTGAACAGGCGGCCAAGCCCTCTTTCCAAGTTTCAGAAACAAAGGAGGCTTTGGAGCCGGTTTTTGAAGAAGCTCCCGATCTTCCGGATGATGAGATTGTCCGAAAGAAAGATGCAAAATCCTCCGAACCCCGGGATCGTTTGGATAGTTGGCAACGGAAACTTCTCGATCTGACTCTCCGCAACAGCCTGCTCAATTTTCGAACTACCAAACGCGCGGTCAAGTTGGATGCGCCCGATCCGGGGAAAGTTGAGGATTTGCTCGCCGACGGACATGTGCTAAAAATTCTTTCCCGCCCCGATCTCATGGATGGAACAGATCTGCGCAGTCAGGCCATTTACGAAGACCGCACAAATGAAGATGTCCGGCGTGCCCATGCTTTGGATGCTCTCAACAGAAAAGAACTCATGGCGAGTCTTCCGAAAGACGAACTGAACAGCCGCTTGGTCGAACTTTACCGGTTCGCCCGTGCCAACCTGCAGGAAGGGGGCGCCAATACGCTTTTTCTTGCATTGGGTTTTTTGTCCTGGACCAGAGATGAAAAAGAAAAAAAGCGATACCGCGCCCCGCTGATTCTTGTTCCGGTTATCTTGCAGCGCCGAAGTGTGCGGTCAGGATTCACGCTGAGAATCCATGATGACGAATCGCGTTTCAATCCCACACTAATAGAGATGTTGCAGCAGGACTTCAGCATTGAATTAGGTGTGACCATGGGAGAGCTACCACGGGATGTCCACGGCTTGGATATCGCCGGAATCTGGAATGCCGTTTCGCAAGCCATCAAAGATATCCGGGGATGGGAAGTGGTTGAAGATCTGGTCATCTCCACCTTCTCTTTTGCAAAGTACCTGATGTGGAAGGATTTGGTGGACCGCACGGATCAGCTCAAGCAAAACCGGGTGGTGAAGCATCTTATTGAAAACCCACTAGAACCGTATGTGTCCGAAGTCGGCTTTGTTGATCCTCATACCCTGGACCAGACATATAGCCCGGAACAGGTTTTCTGTCCGCTTTCGGCCGATTCTTCGCAATTGTCGGCCGTCATTAGCGCTGCCAAGGGCAAGGATTTCGTTTTGAAAGGTCCGCCGGGTACGGGAAAGAGCCAAACCATCGCAAACTTGATTGCAAACTGTCTGGCGAAACAAAAAACCGTGCTATTCGTGTCGGAAAAAATGGCCGCTCTCAATGTGGTTTACCGCCGGTTGTGTGAAATCAAACTGGGGGACTTTAGTCTTGAACTCCATTCCAACAAGGCGCGCAAACTCGATGTGCTTCAACAGCTTGGCCGCGCATGGGATGCCAAAGGTCCTGTCGATGCAAAGGAGTGGAGGCGGGAGGCTCAGCGCCTTAAAACACTTCGTGATGAGCTAAACAAATTCGTCAAACAGCTGCACCTGAGGCGTAGAAACGGATTGACCGCGTATATTGCCATCGGCCGGACAGTTGCCGGAGGTGAAATGCCGCAGTTGTATTTGTCCTGGCCCTCTGCGGATATTCACAGCGAAGGTGATCTTTTTGAGTTGGAAGAGCTCGCCGATAAAATCGACATCAACGCACAGCAAGTGGGTGCGATAGCCGAAAGTCCTCTAACGCACATTTCCCATGGTGAGTGGTCCCCCAGTTGGCAGCAGTCATTGGTAAAAGCCGCTCGTGTGCTCATTTCTGCCATTGATTCCCTTGAGAAATTTGCAGCCGCCTTCTTTCAGGTCACCGGCCTCTCCAGTTTTCCGCTCGATGGCAGCAGACGTGAAGGATTGGCAAGGTTATGTCTGGCACTTCCCCAAGCCGCTGGCCGGGATTGGCGGTTTGCGTTGAGCCCTGATGCGCGCTCTATCGGTGAGCAACTGCGAGAAGGCTTGGATTTATTGAAGCGGTACGAGGAGGTAAAAAGCTGTCTATCCGCCCCATGGCCGGCTGATTTGATCACAAGGATCAAACAAGGATTGGAGTTGATCGAAAGGCATAGGGGTATCACCTCGCAGCTTTCAGCGCCTTACAGCGAGAAAGCATTTGATCTTGATGTCGTACAGCTAAGGAACGACTGGGATAAAGCGGAAAAATCATGGTGGCCGTTTAATCGGTTCCGACACCGTCGTGTGCGGTCCACCATGGCTGAAGTCATTGAAAGTGAACACTCCCCTGAGCTTCCATCTGACTTGGATCGGCTGATCAACTTGCGCCATCTGGAAACAGAGATTTCCGTCCTTTCTGATTTGCCTCAAAAGACGTCCAATCTTTGGGCCGGCCTCGAAACACAAACAGACCTCATGGGGGATGCAATCCGATTTCAGACTGCGCTGTCTATGTTGGTAACCGGCCAAGCCTGTAGGGAGGTTGGAATCGATGCGGTTGCCGCCGGTCGATGTGGGGCCGAAATGGCCACTGATTTGGATCGTATGCGGTCCTTGCAGTCCCTGGAAAGAGATATCGCCCGGCTCGAGCATTTGCGCCGTAAGTCAGGCGGGCTTTGGGCCGGACTGAACTCCAGTATTGAGGAATTGGAAAAGACTTTGAATTTTCAGCAAGAACTGTCGTCGGCTATTGGCAGCATCGCCAAGACAGCGGAGTCCCTGAGCGAAATCAAACAGCCTTTGGAACGGCTGTTGGGAGACGGCAATGCGCTGCTTGAACCAACGGGAGCCGTTGCCGGCACCGGAAACGCGTATTGCGAAGCACTGGAATACTTCCGATCTTCTTGCGAGAGCTTTTCAGCATTGATCGGATCATCGGATTCGAAAAAGGAAAATGAATTATATGATTCACCGGTCAAAATGAGGGAGCTGTGCGACGGCATCCTCCAGTTGGAACCCAAACTTCGTTCCTGGTGCTCCTGGCGCAAGGTGAGAGGCGAAGCGATAGCCTTAGGTTTGAAGCCGCTGGTTGATGCCATAGAAAACGAGTCGATCGCCCTTGGGAGGGTTAAAGTTTGTTTCAAAACAGATTATGCTCGTTGGTGGCTGAACGCCACGGTTGATAGCGATGATATCCTTCGGACGTTTGTTTCGGCGGAGCATGAGAAGCGCATCGCAGATTTTAAGGCATTGGACGATCGGGTAACCGATCTGACACGCGATTACATCAGAGCCGGCATTTGTGCTAATCTTCCGGACCAGGATGATTCGCGCAAGAATTCGGAATGGGGAATCTTGCGACATGAAATGCAGAAAAAGAAACGGCATATGCCACTCCGGGAGTTAATAAACAGTATTCCCAGCACAATCACCAAGCTGGCCCCCTGTCTCTTAATGAGCCCTTTGTCAATCGCCCAATACCTTTCCACTGAAACCCCGATGTTCGATATCGTGGTGTTTGACGAGGCTTCTCAGATCCCGGTGTGGGATGCGATCGGTGCGATTGCACGGGGAAAACAGGTGGTCATGGTTGGCGATCCAAAACAGCTCCCCCCGACCAGCTTTTTTGACCGTGCCGAATCTGAAACCGATTACGAAGAAGTGGAAAGGGATCTGGAGAGTATTTTGGATGAGTGCATCGGCGCCAACCTGCCGACCCTCAATTTGTCCTGGCATTACCGCAGTCGTCATGAAAGCCTTATCACATTTTCAAACAGCCGGTATTACGATGGCGGTCTGGTTACTTTCCCGTCACCCAGTACCGAAGACAGAGCGGTCAGCTTACATTTCATATCGAATGGCGTTTACGAAAAGGGGGGTGCGCGAATAAATAAGCCGGAAGCACGGGCTTTGGTCGATCATATAGTTTCGCGACTCAAAGACAAGGAATTCAACGCCCGAGGCATGAGCATCGGTGTGGTCACTTTCAACTCGGAGCAGCAGCGTCTGATTGAAGATCTTCTTGATTCCGAGAGACGCAAAAGCCCGGCCATAGAATCTTTTTTTGCCGATGAAAGAATCGAATCCGTCTTTGTTAAAAATCTTGAAAGCGTCCAAGGTGATGAGCGGGATATCATGTACTTTTCACTCACCTATGGGCCGGATGCGGGTGGTTCGATCTCTATGAACTTCGGACCCATGAATCGGGACGGCGGTGAACGCCGCTTGAACGTAGCCATCACCCGCGCCCGCCACGAATTGCTGGTTTTCTCTAGTCTAAGGCCTGAACAGATTGATTTGTCCCGAACACCGGCTATCGGCGTGCGGGATCTGAAACATTTCATGGAATATGCCGAGCGTGGTCCAAAAGCCATTGCAGAAGCTGTTTATGGAACCATCAGCGATTACGATAGCCCCTTTGAGGAGGCGGTTGCCAAGGCTTTGGCGAACAGGGGTTGGCAGGTACATCCTCAGGTCGGCGTCTCTTCTTTTCGCATTGACATAGGGATCGTAGATCCGGATGCATCTGGGCGGTACCTGGCGGGCGTAGAGTGCGATGGCGCCACATATCATCGTTCCGCCACTGCAAGGGACCGAGACAAATTGCGAGAGCATGTTTTAAAAGGACTCGGCTGGCAGATCATCCGAATCTGGTCGACGGATTGGTGGATAGATGCTGCTGGCACGCTGGAAAAAGTCCATGCCAACTTGAGCAAATTGCTTGCGGAAAGCCGTGCCCAACGCGCTGAGGAGGAGCGTAAGCGTCTAGAAGCCGCAAAGGCCGTGAAGTCGACCGACAGTCGCGGCCAGGAACCGCACGGTTCTGAAATTGTCGATTATATTATCCCTTCGGAAAAGCGGCATCCTGCCGACGGAATCAATGAAAGCCCCACAACACAAACAGATTTTGAGCCTGAGACTGAGGCAATACCAGACCTCGCCGACCCTGTGACTGATTTAGAACATGTTGGCGCATACCAAGATGCATACACACAGCCGAAGCTTCCTTTTACCCCACCATCTTTGCACTGCAATTTTTCAGATTACAACAGCTATGAAGGCCCGCCATTCCGGGATCCGCGTAATGCCGAAAGCATGGAAATTGCCGAAGGCCTCTGCTCCATCATCGAAGTCGAAGGCCCTATGCTGGTCAAGCGCGCTTATGATATTTACTTGCGCGGATGCGGAATCAAACGGATGGGGCGGGAATTGAAACGCACCATGAACAAGGCGCTGCAACATGCGGTTCGTCAGCGTCGGGTGGTTATCGAAAATGAGTTGAACACCAAAGGATATATTCATGCAATCGTTCGAATCACCGGCACAAGTCAGATAATCCTGCGGAAAAGAGGACCGAGATCATTTGAGGAGATACCACCAAGCGAGATTCTGGTTGCATCTCATCTTGCTCTAAAAGAATGCTCCTTCCATAAAGGAAGCGATGAGCATCTTCATGCAATCCTGGAATTGTTGGACCTTAAGCGGCTTACTACTCAAACTGGCACAAGACTCTTGGAAATAATCGACTTGAAGATTGGTTACGGTCCCGAATGACTTGAGAAATATGATATGGATGGAGACTAATTATCCGCTAATCTTCGCGTGCATGTGTAAAAAGGGGGACGGTGTCGAATTTGCGCGTTTCTTTGTCTCATCATGTATGCCATGTAAACCTCATGCCACGAAAAGCACGCATGGATGCGCCCCCGGCGCGTTGCATCGCATCATCTGCCGGGGGTTCGAACCGCGCAGCATCTTCCGCGACGATACCGGCGGAAAGCGCTTTCTCGATCGCTTGGCGAAACGGCTGCTTGACACTGTAACGCCCTATTTTGCCTGGGCTTTGATCCCCGACTCAGGCGGCAAAGAAACTTGTGATAAGGGGATCGGCTGTCAGCAAGGCTGCCGGCAGAGGCAAACACATGGCCTCGGATCATGCATCGACCATCGAATAATAGAAACGCGCAAAATCGACCCCGTCGCCATATACGTCTAATTATTGTTAGCGAGAGGAATGTAGAGACATGGGCCTTTACCTGAGAAAGAGCTTCCGAGCCGGACCGATTCGCTTCAATTTGTCTAAAAGCGGCCTCGGCATATCCGGCGGTGTGAAAGGTGCACGCCTCGGTGTCGGCCCTAGTGGAACCTACGTCCATGCTGGGCGGCACGGACTCTACTACCGCAAACACCTGTCATCAGGACAATCGCGAACCCAATCCAGAGCAGGGGCCGAGGGCTGCGCGACACTACTCCTGATTGTCACTGCGGTCGGGATTGGTTTGTGGTTCTTAACTTGGCTCATCGATAATCCAGCGGTCCTGGTGGCGGGCATTGCCATAGCCATCGGTATCGCAGCTGTCCGCTGGTCGATCCTACTGCAACGCAAGAAACGCGTAACAGCATATAAGAAGGCTCTTGATGCCGCCTTCGTCACTTCCCCGTCGCCGCCCTCGTCTGAAGCGTTGTCTGCCCTCAGACAGTGGCAACAAGGTTTACCAAAGAACGACGCCGCCAAGAGGGAGGTCGAGGAGATCGAGACGAATGTGTATCAGGCCGTTCTCGACAAGATTCTTGATGACGGATACATAACCAACGACGAAGCGGAAGTCATTGCCGCCGCCGAGCAGCTGCTTAGACTCAGTCAAATGGCGCGACTTCAGACGAAGAAGGAGATCTTCACAGAGGCTTATATCGAAGCAATCGAGGATCGTGAGATTACCGACGACGAGCTCAGCAATCTGAACAATCTCATGGCAGGATTGGCGATCCCCCGCGCAGAGGTCCAGCGCGAACTTGATGTTGTCCAGGAGATTATCGACGCCCAGTCTCTCCGTCTCCCATTTGTGCCGATCCCAGCCGACCGACTGGCTGTCCCGATACAGAAGAACGAAACCGCATTCTACCAATGCTTAGCGCAGGTTCTATCCAAGCGCAAATCCAAGGACTCTCCGTCAGGGTACGAATACACTGTCAGACGCGACGGCACAATGATCCTAACCAACAAACGCGTCTTTGTCGTTGGCGACGGTACAACCAACATCCGGTTCTCTGACATCGGCGATGTGGATGTTGATATTGATGAAGGCATCATCGAGGTATCCAAAATCGGCACGGGGCGGCCACTTATTCTTAAAGCAAAAGCGCCAATATACATTGGACGTTCCATCGACCTACTAATGAGCGCACAACCAGGTGAGGGGCTCGTATGAGTCTCCGCAGGCGTACTTGGGAGATCGTTGAAGCAGCCAAGCCTGGCGATACTGCGAGCCGTGTATTCGACGTCTTGATTCTGACGCTCATCTTTTTGAACGTGATCGCCGTAATTCTTGGCTCCATTCAATCTATTCAGGAACGTTGGAGCGCGTTCTTGGACGCATTCGAAACGGTATCGGTTCTGGTATTTACTATTGAGTATTTATCACGGCTATGGTCTTGCACGGCAGATCCACGCTTCATCGGCTCAATTCGAGGCCGCCTCCGATTTGCTGTAAAGGCAATGGCGATCATTGATCTGCTAGCGATCTTGCCATTTTATCTTCCGTTTCTCGGGATCGACCTTCGATCGCTCCGAGTGCTCCGGCTTCTCCGAATTCTTCGTGTCGCCAAGGTGGGACGATATTACTCCTCCCTCAATCTTATCAAGCACGTCTTCCATGCCAAGAAAGAGGAACTGGTTCTCGCGTCGGCTATGATGGGGCTACTTCTAGTCGTCTCATCGAGCCTCCTATACTACTGCGAAAATGCAGTCCAACCGAACGCATTCTCGAGCATCCCGGCAACCATGTGGTGGGCGGTCGCTACTTTAACGACTGTTGGATACGGAGACATGTACCCGATAACTCTACTGGGACGATTCTTAGCGAGTATTATTGCGATCCTTGGAATCGGGATGTTCGCACTCCCGACTGGGATACTCGGGGCCGGATTTGTTGAAGCGATTCAGAAACAGAAGGGACAGACACAGAAGTGCCCGCATTGCGGGAAAGAGATTCGCTAACAAAGCGCTGCACCGTGGGAAAAAACGGGACGCCGTTGAATTTGCGCGTTTCTTTGTCTCATCATGCATGCGATGTAAACCTCATGCCACGAAAAGCACGCATGGATGCGCCGGGGCGTTGCATCGCATCATCCGCCGAGGGATCGAACGGCGTACCATCTTCCGTGTCGATACCGGAAGAAACTGCTTTGTCGATCGCCTGGGGAAACTCCTGGGCGAGACCGCAACGCCCTGTTTTGCCTGGGCTTTGATCCCCGACTGAGGCGGCAAAGAAACTTGAGATCAGCCGATCGGCGGTCGGCAAGGCGGTCAACAGAGGCAAACACATGGATTCGGATAATGCATCGTCCGTCGAAGAATAGAAACGCACAAAATCAACCTCGTCACCTATTCATGGAATTATCGTCATCGTAGGGGCGGCCCCCCGTGGCCGCCCTGTTGATGGGCAACCACAGGGGGTTGCCCCTACGTTGTCATTGCCGGATGTAGTTCACCGGTTCAAAACCATGACCACCAAACGATATGCCGACGGCGTCAAACAATACGGATGGCGGCGATTCAACGGAAAATTGTGGCAACGCAATGATTACGAACACGTCATCCGCAACGACGATGAATTGAACCCTATCCGGGAATACATCGCCAATAACCCTGCTCAATGGGAAATGGATCGGGAAAATCCGAATTTGCTCGCACGGGCGGGACTTAAACGGGTCCTGGAATGGGGCGGATAATGGAGGCGTCCATGTTTTTAAACTTCACAAGAATTCATTGCTCTTTGATATTAGATTGGTCGTACGGTAGGTATGACCCGCAAGGAAGTAGGGGCGGTCGTGCCTTGGCACAGCGGAGCGACGCCAGGTCGCGAACCGCCCCTACGGGAAAACTCGACCGACGGCAAGTCGCTTGTCAAACTCGGGATGAACAAATTGAAAAAGAATATTCGATTTAAAGGGGTGACAACGTGCTCTATTTCTTGGCCATCATCCTTCCACCGTTAGCGGTCCTCTTTTGTGGGAAGCCGTTCCAGTTTCTTCTTAATCTCATTCTGACACTTCTTTTCTATATTCCCGGTATGATCCACGCACTCTTTGTGGTGAATGGGCATCTTGCCGATAAGAGGACGGAGCGGATTGTTAAGGCTATGCGAAATAAATAGAAGAAGAAAGTGGATGCGCCGTAAATATTCATTTCGTACAGTTGGTCCAATGAAAAATAGAAACGCACAAAATCAACCCCGTCCCCATACACACGAAGCATTGCGAGACAAAGTAGGGCGTGAGAACTACCTTCGCTTTCACCGGCAGGGCTGATTGCTTTCATGCGGGTTGCGCTCTAGTGTCTGTTGCCGCGCCGGTTCCGCCTCTTGCTTTTCCTAACAGCATCAATACTCGTAAGGCGGCTCAGGATTAAATTCGATCTTGAAGTAGGAGTACTCGTCGCATACCAATTCCCTGGCATAATGCGCCTGCTGCGGGCCCACATCCTTGGGCCAGTCGTATTTGTATTCCGTGATGGCGTTGCACACGGCTTGTCCTCTCAACTCGTAGATTCTGCCGGGATTAGAGGTACCGGGGTATAGCTCGCCGGTGAACGGGATGGGGCCGCCTTTGAAAATTGCCGTCCAGAATTTTTCTTCTTCGGTGTAAACGAAAGAAGTGATCTGATCCGCGGTGGAACTCAGAAATCCGGAGAGATAGAGCTTCGTGTCGCCGCTCACAAACTGGCTGGTGAAGCTGTTGCCGCTCAAGCTCCCTTCGGCCTTATTCAAGGCGGAGTAAAGATAGCCATAAGAGCCCAGTTTCAGAGCCCAATCCTCCGGGGGAACCAATGTGTTCCCGAGCTCGCGAATGTGGTACACGCTTAAGTACAAGGTGTAGCTTTGAGGCGCCGGAATCACGGGGTCGGTTTCGGCGCAGGGGCCGTCTCCGCCTTGGGGACTTAGTCCTGTGGAAGAGGCATCCGCAGGGAGATTCCTGCAAAATCCCTCATTATAATATACTATGCCCCATCCCCCCTTTGAGCGTTCTGGACTAATGAGGGTGCAGTCCTTTTCAAAGAGGACCATCGCGCACGCACAACAAACATAACCACAGTCTGATGCGTGACAAAGTAGGCTTACCCGGCCCTCCCCGGCCAGCTCCGCCAGGATTTGCTCAAAACTGTATCCGGCCTTAAATAGCAGTACTATAATCTTCACT
>Ga0068714_10005644_pt1 | contig 13182 bp, 8 predicted proteins | sample MTBNYHSulfiMetaG_FD_62988 | JGI IMG/M metagenome (GOLD analysis project Ga0068714, IMG submission 62988) | Enrichment culture microbial communities from rom New York Harbor, USA that are MTBE-degrading - MTBE-NYH (New York Harbor Sulfidogenic)... | ecosystem: Environmental > Aquatic > Marine >... | reverse complement strand
CTCTGCTGCAGCCCGTTGACATCGACGATGGCGACCAGGTTGGAGAGACCCTTTTCCGCCGCGAACTGGGCCGCCTCCCACACCGAACCTTCGGAGCATTCACCGTCGCCGAGCAGGCAGAACACCCGCCCCTCGATGCCGTCCAGGTGCTTGGCCAGCGCCATACCGTTGGCCGCAGGCAGCCCCTGGCCGAGCGAACCGGTGGCCACCTTGACCCAGGGGTTGCGCGGCGTCGGGTGCCCCTCGAGGGTGCTGTCGATGCGACGCAGGGTATTCGGGTCTTCGTCGATGGCGCCGGCCTCGTGCAGTGCGGCCCACAGGATCGGCGCCGCATGGCCCTTGGAGAGGATGAAGCTATCCACATCCCGGGCATCCGGGTCATGCGGGTCCCAGCGCATCTCGCGGAAAAACAGCACGCTCATGATTTCGGCGCAGGAGAGGCAGGAGGTCGGGTGGCCGGAACCGGCCTCGGTGGTCATGACGATAACCTCGCGGCGCAGCGTGTTGGCCATCGCCCCGAGCTGATCAGAATCGCGCTCAAGGCGCAGCTCATCGAGACGCAGCTCCAGGCGGGCCATGGACTCGTCGTAGGGGTCGATGAACTTCTGCACCCCCTCGGCCACCAGTTGCCGGTCAACGGCGAGCATGTCGATCCCCAGTGTCTGCAGCGCATCCATCACCGCCTCCGCATCGGCCAGTTCCTCCTCCACGGTCGCCGTGACACGGCCGTGCCGCATGAACGCCTCGGCGGTGGCGATCGGCATGGTGGAGATGGTGTGCGGGCCGATCAGCGGCTCGATGTAGTGGGTCTCGGTATAGGCGGGCGACTTCACCCCGGTACTGGCCCAGACGATACGCTGCGGCAGGGCGCCGGAGTTCTCCAGCATCTGCCAACGCTGATCCTGCAGATAGCGCCTGAAGGTGGCGTAAACCAGTTTGGCGTTGGCGATCGCCGCCAGCCCCATCAGGTCGCTGGCCTGCTTCTGCAACGCGGGGGAGACACTGCCGTGGATGCGCTGGGCAAGCAGCTGGTCGACCAGCACATCGATGCGGCTGAGAAAGATACTCGCCGCCGAATGCACCGTGTCGAGGGGCCTGCCGGCCTCTTTCCTGCGCTCCATGGCGCGCATGAAGGTCTCGAACACCTCGCAGTAGGTGGCGACGCCGAACATCAGGGTCACGTTGACGTTGATCCCCTCGAACAGCAGCGCCTCGATAGCGCGCAGCCCCTGCGCGGTTCCCGGCACCTTGATGAACAGGTTCGGCTCGCCGACCGCCTGCCACAGCTCGCGCGCCTCCTCGATGGTCCTGAAGTCGTCGTAGGCCAGGTGCGGGGAGACCTCGATGCTGACGAAGCCCTCGCCTCCGCCGCTCTCCTCGTAGACCCCGCGCAAGGTCTGGCAGGCGCCCTTGACGTCGTTGACCATCAGGCGCTTGAGGCTCTGCTCCACGCCGAAGCCCTGCTCGAGACAGAGGCGCAGCTCCCGGTCGTAGCGGGAGGAGCCGGAGATGGCGTCATTGAAAATCTTCGGATTGGAGGTGATGCCGCGAAGGCCGTGCTGCTCGATCCACTGCTGCAGGATGCCATCCTCGATCATCGGTCGTGACAGCGTATCGAGCCAGAACGCCTGGCCATGCTCATACAGTTCACGTAACGGATTCATGCCGCACCTCCCGGGTATAGGTGTGCAGTGCGCGGCCGCGGCACTCGCCGGGCGGCCTCTCATCCCTGAAGCTTAGGTAATGAAAGCCACATCTCAAACCGCCGTGCCGGCGACGTAACAAATTGTCATTTCCCGGAAAGCATCTACCGTTTCAGTAAACCGTTCCGTCGCTTCATGGAGAGCTACCGATGCCGGAAAAGGGCGAAGGTATTCAGGGCTTTATCACCCGTCGCGGCTTCATCCAGGTGTTGGCCGCGGGTGCAGCGGGCGCTGCGCTCGGCAGTTGCTCGCCCGAGCAGCGCGCGCTGGGCTTCCGGCCCGAGGCCCGGCCCCATACCACCTTCATCACCCCCAACGAAGAGTTCTTCCTGGTTGCCGTGGACCCCGCCTATCGACCGCCGCTCGATCCGGCTACGGTCGAGGATAACTGGCAGCTGGAGCTGGTCGGACTGGATGGCGACATCCACCGGACCCGGTACGCCGAACTGGAGGAGAGGGCCGAGCGGGTCGTGCCCTACACCTTCGAGTGCATCGGCAACCCGGTCGGCGGGCGTCTTATCGGCAATGCCGAATGGCATGTGCTGCCGTTGAAGGCGTATCTGGCGCAGGCAAGGCTCACCACCGAGGTGAAAAGCGTGATGTTCGAGGGGCTGGACGACTTCTATTCCAGCGTCTCCATCGAGCGGGCAAGCGACGATTACGCCTTTATTGCGCTCAAGATGAACGGCGAGCCGCTGCCTGCCGGGCACGGTTTCCCGGCACGGGTGATCCTCCCCGACCTCTACGGCATGAAACAGCCGCGCTGGCTGCGCCGCATCACCCTGCTGCCCGATGCCGACACCACCTCCTACTGGGAGCGCCGCGGCTGGGCCGGTGAGGTACCGGTCAAGACCTTCTCCCGCCTCGACCCGATGCCGGGCCTGGTGGCGGCAAAACCGGGCCGGCTCACCGGTACCGCCTTTGCCGGCGCACGGGGCATACGCGGCGTCGAGGTCTCGCTGGATGACGGCCGGAGCTGGCTGCCGTGCCGGCTCGATACCCCCACGCAGCAGCATGTCTGGTCGCTGTGGAGCTACGAATGGGTAAATCCGCCTGCCGGGAGATACGACATCCAGGTGCGCGCCATCGACAACGAAGGCCGGGTGCAGAGCGCCGAACGCACACGCAGTTATCCGGACGGTGCCAGCGGCTACCATCGGGAGACGATCGCAATCACAAAGGGATGATGGGCTCCGGACAGACGGCCCATGGATGATAATGGCACGCTTCAAGCCCCGGTTTCGTTTCTCCGTGACCGTTGTAATGCGCTTTCCTTCGTTCTCTTCAAAGGCAAACTTCGGGTCTTCGCGACCGGGATCGCGAAGGCCCTGCGGTTACTCACTGCTGCCGAAGTGAGGGTCTGTCGTATAGGCGGGCAACGGCAGGCCGGCGATGCGGCTTCCCTGGGTCACCGGCCCGTTGGGAAACAGGGCGTAGAGATGGCGCCGCCCCCCCTTGCCGCCATAGCGCTCCTCGAGCAACTGGACGACCTGGCGGCCGCTCTTGGCCTGCCCTTCGCGCATGAACCGCTCGCGCAGGAAACAGACCACGTCCCAGTGTTCGTCGGTCATCTCGATATGCTCTTCGGCCGCCAGCTCCCGTCCGCGGGTGATAGACCAGGGTGGCAGCTCCAGCAGGTAACCTTCCGGGTCCTGCTCGATGGCGCGCTCGTTCAGGATGTAGCGATTGATGTCAGTGCCGGGCATGATACTCACCTCCTTACATTCATGAGGTTGAGAGGTTAATACCGCCGCAGAACGGGCGGTACGACTGGTATCGATGGAAGTATAGTTGCCGCCCGGCCAGGTGCCAGCGCAAGGCCCCGGTTCCCGCCAGTTCCCCCCGCCAGGCTGAGCCTGCAAAACCCTTGCAGGAAAAGCCCGGCACCCGGAGTGTATGCTCACTTCCATCCGCCTTATCCCTGTAGCAGGTTTCCCGGTATACTGAGCCGTTCAACACAGGGAAACTTGCCGAGAGCCATGTTCTCACCCGACACCGCCGACACCGCTCCCGGAGCCACCGGGTGATACGGATGCGCCCGAGGCCCAGGCCGCGGCAGGAGCGCGCAGGATGATCGCGCAGAGCCGGTCACCGCGGCACGGCATCGCCATAGCCGTCGGGGCCCTGTTGTCGCTGTTCGGCGCGGCCGCCCTGCTGGCGCGCCACCTCATCCCCGCCCTGTCGCTCCTCTTGCCCGGCATCGAGGCGATCCACCCCCTTACCGCGCTCTACCTGTTGCTCTGCGGCGCCGCCCTGCTCTCTCCCCTGCTGCCCCGACGCTTCGGCACCGCCCGCACCCATCTGCTCATCGGCGCGCTCCTCTGCCTGCTGACGCTATCGGCCATGGCGAACCCCTTGGAGACGCCGCCTTCGCACAACATCTCCCTGGCCTTCTTTTTCGTCGGCCTGCTGCTGATCATCGGGCAACGGGCACGCACCGCCTACTCCCTCTCCATCCTGTTCCTGCTCCTGGTCCTGGTCTGCGCCATCGCATTGCTGGGCGGTGTCGGGCTGGCCCTGGGCTTCGATCCGATCCTGGGCTGGACCGAACATCGGCACATGTCCCCCTACACCATCAGCGGCCTGTTGCTGCTGGCCCTGGCGCTGGCCCACTCCACCTGGCAGCGCGTTCGCCGGCTCCCGGTGGACCCGGCACACGGCATCAGTGCAGTGACCAGCTTCCTGGTCATCTTCATCGCCTTTAGCGGCGGTGCCGTGATCTATACGGTTGCCGGCGCGAACATCTACCAGTCGGCCAAGGATGAGTTGCATTGGCTTGCCCATGAGCGCGCCGAGCGGATTTTCCTCGAGCATGATCTGGCCAGGCTCAGGTTGCAGATGCTGACAGAACGTCTCCTCGCAGCGGCACCGCCCGATGCGGAGCGCACAACCGCTCTTGAGGATAGCCCTGGCGCCACGGTCGAAGTCATCGACGCCCTCTCCGCCACCCGTCATCGCCTCGGCACGCCCGGCCCGAAGCCGCTGCAGCAGCTCCCGCTCTCTTCACAGCTGACCCTGCTCCGCTACGCCGGCGCGGGCTTCACCCTCAGGCTCGAGAGCAGCAAGGAGAGCAAGCGCGTGATCGCGGAGGCGCCACTGCGCCTCGGCCCGATCATCGGCAGTGACCCGCTGAACAAGGTCGATTACGAGCTGCTGCTCTGCCCCCCTGAGGAGGCCCCTGCAGAAAACTGCCCGGGCGAGGTGCCACAGACCGATGATCCGGAACACCTCATTCCCGCGCACTGGCACCGGCACGGCGGCGTCGAGCCGCCGGGCCACCACCTGGGGATGTTCCGCGACCTCAGCAACGGCGGGGTGCTCAAGGCGGGTATCCACCTGCCCGAGTTGCAAATGGTGCTGCTCATTACACGCGACATTCATGACATTTTCGCTCCGCTGGACCGCAAAATGCTCTACGGCCTGCCGCTGCTACTGCTGCTGTTTGTCGCCGGGATCGGCTTCGCCACCTGGCGCATCGCCCCGCTGGTACGCACGATCCAGCATAGCGAACAGCGCTTTCGCATCATCGCCGAGAACGCCAACGACATTATCTCCCTGCACAACCCCGAGGGTGACCTGCTCTACACCTCTCCCGCCATCCAGCGCCTGCTCGGCTACCGGGAGGAGGAGGTTCTCGGCCTCAGCGCCTACGAGTTCATCCATCCGGACGACATTGCCACGGTCAGGCAATCCCACGACACCCTCGCCACCCAGATCGAGATGCCGCGCGTGGTCTACCGCCTTCGCTGCAAGAGCGGCGATTATCTCTGGTTCGAGAGCACCGGCAGGCTCAACACATCGGACGATGGCGCCAGCGCGGAGATCATCACCGTTTCCCGCGACATCACCGCACAGCACACGGCTACGGAAGAACTGCGCCTCAGCGAGCTCAAGTACCGCACCCTGGTCGAGCAGGCCTCTGATGCGATCATCCTGCAAGCTGCCGATCGCCGCTTCATCGAGGTCAATCAGGCGGCCTGCGAACTCTTCGGCTACCGGCGCAGCGAATTGATCGGCATGCACCCGGAAGACTTTTTGTTGCCGGAGGATTTCGAGGATGCCCGCCGCAAACGAGATGAGATGAAACAGGGCATGGTCGCCTCGCGCCGGCAGTTGCGGCGCAAGGACGGTTCGCCTGTCACCGTGGATATCCATGCCACGGGGATCGAGGGGGGCGGCATCATCTCCGTGATCCGCGACATCAGTGAACAGTTGCGCAACGAAAAAGCATTGCGAGACTCGCGGGAGCGCTGGCGCTCGCTGGTGGAAACCGCCCCCGACACGATCATGACCGTCAACCAGGACGCCGAACTGCTGTTCATCAGCAGGGTTGCTCCGCACCTCCACCGCAAGGATGTGCTCGGCAGAAACATTCTCGATTATGTCTGCCCCGGGCACCGGGCCACCGTCAGGGATGCCATCGCCCGCGTCTATGCCGGAGAGGAGCATGTCGATTACGAGATCGAGGGCTACGGGGAGAACGGCACCACCTTGTGGTGGTCGAGCCGCTGCGGTCCGGTCTATCGCGACGGCGACATCGCGTCGGTGATCATCGTTACCCGCGACATCAGCGAACGGCACCAGATGGAGCTGGCGCTGAGAAACAGCGAACGGCACAACCGCTCGGTGATCGAAGTACTGGCCGAGGGTATCGTGGTACATGAGCGCAGCGGCGCCATCGTCTCCAGCAACAGGGCGGCACAGGCGATCCTCGGCCTGCCCGCCGGAACCGACCAGCAAGCGTGGCTGGAGATCGGCATGAGCGGCTGCCATGAGGATGGGCAGCCCTTCCCCGCCGAGTGCCATCCTGCCATGGTGGCGCTCGCCACCGGCCGCTCGCAACGCGATGTCATCATGGGCGTGAGGCGGCCGGACGGTCAACGGGTCTGGATCTCGATCAATTCCGAGCCGATCCGCGACGATGACCACGGCCAGGTCGTCTCGGTCGTCACCTCCTTCAGCGATATCACCGAACAGCGCCACGCGGAGACGGAACTGCGTGAGTCGCGAGAGAGGCTGCGCGCCCTCTCCACCCACTTGCAGGAGATCCGCGAAGAGGAGAAGGCGATGATCGCCCGCGAGGTCCACGACGAACTCGGCGGTACCATGACGGCACTCAAGCTTGGCATCTCCTGGCTGGAGGGCAGGCTCGGCGAGGCCGAACCGGTGGTGCGCGATAAACTGGCCGCCATGTCGAGGCTGCTGGAACAGGCGGTGCATACCGTACGCCGCCTGGTTACCCAGCTGCGGCCCACCATCCTCGATGACCTCGGCCTGTGGGCGGCCCTGGAGTGGCAATTGCGCGAATTCGCCCAGTACAGCCAGCTTCGGGTCAGCGACAACCTGCAAGACCAGGTGGTCGAGGTGAACCGCCCCAAGGCACTGGCAATTTACCGGGTACTGCAGGAGGCGCTGACCAACATCGCCAAGCACGCCGCTGCGAGCAAGGTACGCCTGGACTGCTGGAACCGGGATGGTATCCTGCATATCATGCTCGAGGACGACGGCATGGGTTTGAGCGAAACCACCACGCTGAGCCCTACCTCACACGGCCTGCGCGGTATGTACGAGCGGATCGCCTCAGTGGGCGGTAGACTGGAGATACTGAGCACCCCCGGAGAGGGGACAGTGATTACGATCGAGGTTCCACATGACTGACAGAGGGAACACACATGATTAGGGTCATGCTGGCCGACGACCACGCCATCTTCAGGGATGGTCTGCGCATGGTGCTCGAAGCGGAGGGCGACTTCGTGGTGGTGGGCGAAGCCGAGAACGGCGCGCAAACCCTCAAGCTGCTGCCGCAGCTCAAGCCCGACGTGCTGCTGCTCGACATCTCCATGCCGGGACTCACCGGTTTCGACGTGGTGCAGCGCCTGAACCAGAAAGCCGAACAGACCCCGGTGCTGATCCTCAGCATGTATCCGGAGGAGCAGTACGCGCTGCGCTTCTTCAAGGCGGGCGCAGCGGGCTATGTGGCCAAGGATGCGGCATCGACCCGGCTGGTCGACGCCGTGCGGGTGGTCGCCTCGGGCAGGAAATACATCAGCCCCGAGGTGGCGACGCTGCTCGCAGAGACGCTCAGTGGCGAACTGGATCAGGCGCCCCATGAACTGCTCTCGGACAGGGAGTATCAGGTAATGTGCCAGATTGGTTCGGGGAAAACGGTCTCCCAGATCGCCGAACAAATGTCCCTCTCGGTGCGCACCATCAGCACCTATCGCGCCCGCATCCTGGCCAAGATGCGCATGGGCACCAACGCAGAGCTGACCCACTACACCATCAAGCACGGACTGGCCTGATTCGGGCAGTCCGGAACTAGCGCTTCTTCGAATCGACTGAACCGCCCCTGCTCTTCATCCGCTCCTCCAGGCCGCCGTTCCAGCGCGAGTAGCAGCCATGTCCGCAGAAATAGTAGACATACTCCTTGCCCTCGATGCTCAGCGATTCGGCACGCGGGATCTCCACATGGCAGACGGAGCAGGAGACCGGCTCCGGCTCTTTTACAGGAAGTTCGGAAATCATCAGAGTACCTCCTAATGAACAGGGACAGGGCATTCGTCCAAGCCAGCCTACTTGCTTGAAAGATAGCCCAAATACCTGACCAATCCACTGCGGCTCACTTCCCGGCAACGGCACGGCCGTCATTTTTCGCTGAATAACAACCGCTTACCGGTTCAAGCAGTTGCTCAAAACATCCCGCCCCGCCGAGGTAAGCCTGTAGCTGTAACGCCGCATCTCCAGGGGCAGCAAGATCGTGGCGGTTCTCTCCACCAGCCCTGACGACACCAGACGTTGCAAAATATGCTCTGCACAGGCGGGGAGCTCACCCGGCTGCGGTTTGGCAATCAACTTCAGACAATCCAGTTCAGCCTGATTCAGTTCCTGCATAAGAGGCTCTCCTTGTTCCATCGTGATGATCGGTCTAACGATTCCAGTCAGTGAGAAGCATCCGCTGAATTTCGTTTCAAACAAATGTTCTAACCATCGGTATTGCACGCGACCAAGCGCAGGGACCACTAGAGAAAGGTGATGGCAACCTGAAACAGGCGTTCCACATCCATAATCTGCTGTTTGTCGGCCAGGAACAGAATGACGTGATCGTCCGGTTCGATTTCGGTATCGCTGTGAGGAAACACCAACGAGTCGCCACGCATGATACCGCCAATGGTTGTTCCTGCAGGCAACTGCAACTCGTTGATCCGGCGTCCAACGACCCGCGAAGTATCCCTGTCGCCATGCGCAATGATTTCAATGGCCTCTGCGGCCCCGCGGCGGAGTGAATGCACGGCAACCACATCGCCGCGACGCACATGGGCCAGGAGCGTGCCGATGGTGATTTGCGCGGGCGAGACAGCGATGTCGATATCCCCCGCCTGTGCAAGGTCGACATAGCTCGAACGGTTTATCAGGGAAATCACCTTACGGGCACCCAGCCGCTTTGCCAGCAGGGAGGAGAGGATATTCGCCTCGTCGTCATCGGTGACGGCACAGTAGACATCCGTTTCCTCGATATCCTCACCTTTGAGCAGATCGGAATCCGCCGCATCGCCATTGAGCACGATGGTGTGGTGCAGGGATTCGGCAAGCACGCGGCAGCGCGCGGGATCGAGTTCGATAACCTTGACGTGGAAATCCTTCTCCAGCGATTGCGCCAGCTGTTTTCCGATGTTGCCTCCGCCGGCGATGATGACCCTGCGGTAGCGCTTGTCGGAACGCCTGAATGCCGCCACCACCGAGGGAATGTCACGGCTGGCAGCCAGGAAGAAGACCTCGTCGTCGGCTTCGATGACAGTCTGCCCCTCAGGCATGATGGCGCGCCCGCGCCGGAAGATGGCAACGACGCGACTCTCCACCAGCGGCATCTGCCGGGGCAGGCTCGCAAGCGCTTTTCCGACCAGCGGTCCGCCGTAATAGGCACGAACGGCCACCAGTTGGGCTTTACCCTCGGCAAAATCGAGGATCTGCAGCACCCCTGGCTGTTCGATGAGGTGCCGGATGAAGGTGGTCACCAGATGTTCCGGGCTGATGATGTAATCGATCGGCACCGATTCCGGGGTGAAGAGTTCGGGATGCTCCAGGTAGTCGGGGGAACGCACCCGCGCCAGGCGTGTCGGGGTGTGAAACAGGGTGTGCGCGATTTGACAAGCCATCATGTTGGTCTCGTCGCTGTTGGTCACAGCCAGAATCAGGTCCGCATCCTCGATCCCGGCCCGGATAAGGACATCAGGGTGGGAGGCATGCCCGATGACTGTGCGGATCTCGATCCGTTCCTGCAGCGCCTCAAGCAGAGCGGATTGATGGTCGACGACGGTTATGTCATTGGCTTCGCTGGCAAGGCTTTCTGCAATACTGCAGCCAACCTGACCGGCTCCAAGAATAATGATTTTCATACTGGCTCCCGTCGCATTGGCGCAGATCCTTAGTGTCGCCAGTAAGCGGGCAGGAACAGGATCAGGAGGGTAAACACCTCCAGACGCCCCACCAGCATGCCAATGACACCCAGCCACTTGATTACCGGACTTACCGAAGCGAAGTTGGAAGCGACCTCACCCAGACCGGGTCCCAGCAGGTTGATGGTGGCGACCACCGCACCGAAGGCCGATTCGAGATCCAGCCCGGCGGCCATCATCGCCACGGTAAGGATCAGGGCGGTGACGATGTACAGAACATAAAAGCCCCACACGGAGAACAGCACACTCTCGGAAACCGGCCGTTTGCCCAGCTTGACCACGGAGATGGCTTGCGGATGAGCGAGCAGGAACAGCTGCCGCAGGCCCAGCTTGGCCAGCAGCAAGATGCGCAGCACCTTGATCCCCCCTGCCGTCGATCCGGCACAGCCTCCGGTAAACGAGAGGATCACCAGTACCAGCGGTATGTGCAGTGGCCACTCGGCGAAGGTTGCGGTGCCGAAGCCGGTGCTGGTGAGGATAGAGGCCACCTGAAAGGTCCCATGGCGCAAGGACTCCCACGTCCCCGCATAGGCGCCGGCCCAATAGAGACTCGCCGCCACAAACACGCTCGAGAACAGAAATATCACGCCATAAGCCCTGACCTCCGGATCGCTCCCATAGGGACGGATGCTCAGGCGGCGCCAGGAAACGAAGTGAATGGCGAAATTCACCCCGCCGGCCAGCATGAAGACAATGGCGATAGTCTCGATGAGCGGGCTGTCGTAGTAAGCGAGACTGGCATCGTGGGTGGAGAAGCCTCCGGTCGCCACGGTGGTAAAGGCGTGACTGATCGCATCGAGCAGATTCATGCCGGCAACCCAGAAAGCCAGGGCGCAACTGAGCGTCAGGACCAGGTAGATCAACCACAAGGCGCGCGCGGTTTCGGCGATGCGGGGGGTCAGCTTCTCGTGCTTGGCCACACCGGAGGCCTCTGCCCGATACAGCTGCATCCCCCCCATACCCAGCAGGGGCAGGATGGCGACCGCCAACACAATAATGCCCATGCCACCGAGCCACTGGATCTGCTGGCGGTGATAGAGGATGGATGGGGGCAATTGATCCAGCCCGACGATGACCGTGGCACCAGTGGTGGTGAATCCGGAGACCGATTCGAATACCGCATCGGTAATGCCGAGATGCAGGCCGAGGAGAAACGGAAGGGCACCGACCACCCCCAGGATCACCCAGAACAGGGTGACCACGAGAAAGCCGTCACGAACAGAGAGTTCACTGCGTTGCCTGATGTTCGGCAACCACATCATCAAACCCGCCACTGCGGTGATGACGAGCGATGCACTGAAAACACCCCACTGGCCGTCAGCGTAGAGGAATGCGATGACGACCGACGGGAGGAAGCTCAGGCTGTAAAGCATCAGCAGGATGCCGAACAGCCTTGTTATTGCGCGCCAGTGCATGCTTTGCGAGTTTTCCTGACCAGGGTGGCGTCCGTATGGTGACGAAGCGTTTTTACCAATGGATTCAATCTGTTATGATGAACCAAGTCATCAAGCGGCTGCCAAATCGTTAACGGAATCATGCCGATAACGGAACAAAACCTCACGCGGGCAGCATGCAAACGCCATCCACCCGCAAGCAGATTATCGACAAAGCCACGGCCATGGTCGCGTAACAATTGCGTAAAAACTTTATGATTTTTTTATACCCGGCGAGCCTGATAACGATAAGATGCTGAACGAATTGCCGCGCCACGGGGACAGGATTCAGGTGAAAGCAAACAACGAGTGGAGATGGGTCGAACGGCGTCGTGCCTTCTCGCTGGCACTGCTGGCGGTACTCATCACCACACCGCTTGCCTTTCTGGCGCACTTTCTCCTGCCCCACGCCAATCTGTCACTACTGTTCCTCACTGCGGTGCTGATCACCGCGTCGCGGGCCGGCATGGAGGCGGCGCTCTATGCCGGCCTGCTCGGTTTCTTCAGCTTCAACTTCTTTTTCACACGCCCCTACTACACCCTGTTTGTTCTTGATCATGGCGACCTGGCAACGCTCGGCTTCTTCCTCATCATGGCCGCGATCAGCGGCAAGCTTGCTGCCCGCATGCAGAGCGAGATCGAGCAGAACCGCGCCATGGTCCAGCGCCTGACCAACATCAACCACTTTACCCGCATGATGGCAGCCGCACCGGACAGCGAAACGGTAGGGAGCGATTTGGCGCGCCACATCGCCTCGACCTTCCATGCCCCGGCCTGGGTCGTTGTCAACGAGAATGGCGACGAGAGCCGCATCTACGGCCACGACGGCACCCGCCCCCTGCCACCGCTTGCGCACGAGGTGCTCGCCGAACTCCAGGCAATGGACAGCGATGGCGTTTTCCATTCCTGGTACTGCTTCCGGGTCAGCACCGGCCAGGGCAGCATCGGCCAGGTCATCCTGCAAACGCCCGACCTCAACCAGGCGAGCCAGGAGCTGGCCCGCATCCTCTGTGACCTGGCGGCAGTGACCCTGGAGCGCGCCCGCCTGGTTGCCGAACTGGAGCAGGCGCGTGTTGTCTCGGAAACGGAGCAGCTGCGCTCCGCCCTGCTCTCCTCGGTCTCGCACGACCTGCGCACCCCGCTCGCCTCCATTATCGGCTCGACCTCCAGCCTGCTCGAATACGGCGGCAGCATCAGTGAGAGCGACCGCAAGGAACTGATGCGCACCGTGCTGCAGGAGGCGGAGCGGCTGAACCGCTATATCCAGAACCTGCTCGACATGACCCGCCTGGGCGGTGGCAAGATCACCCTCAAACGCGACTGGGTCGACCTCAGCGACATCGTCTCCAGCGCCGTCGACCGCCTGCGCAACGCCCTGGCCCCGTTCCGGCTCGACATCGAAATACCCTCCGACATGCCGCTGCTGTACGTCCATGGTGTCCTGATCGAACAGGCACTGGTCAACGTGCTCGACAATGCCGCCGGCTTCTCGCCTGCCGGCGGGGTCATCACTATCCAGGCCGGACGCGACAACGACGACATCCTGCTGAAAGTCTGCGATGAGGGGCCGGGTATACCCCCGAACGCACGGGA
>Ga0068714_10005642_pt1 | contig 13189 bp, 15 predicted proteins | sample MTBNYHSulfiMetaG_FD_62988 | JGI IMG/M metagenome (GOLD analysis project Ga0068714, IMG submission 62988) | Enrichment culture microbial communities from rom New York Harbor, USA that are MTBE-degrading - MTBE-NYH (New York Harbor Sulfidogenic)... | ecosystem: Environmental > Aquatic > Marine >... | reverse complement strand
CCGGTGGCGCCGCGTCTACGCACTGTCTCCAGGATGTCCTGGTAGATGTCGTAGCGGGTCCTTCTCTCCATGACGCAGCCCTCAGAGAGGTGGCTCGGGCAGTTTTTCAGTCTTTTGTGGCGCGGACCTGATCCTCACCGAGGGGTCCGAGCGCAGGGCCTCGGTGTAGGTGACCGTGTCCACGTCGCAGCCGTTCTCGATGCGCACCTTCCTGCCCTGGACGTTCCGTGCCCTGCACCCGCCCCGTAGCTGTACGTCGTCACCGTAGACGTCCTCCACCCGGGCCCTGTCCTTGACGATGATGACCTCTCCAACGATGGGGCCCTCAGCCTCTCCTCGTTTACCGATCTCGATGCGGGCTGCTTTCGCTCCGCGCCTGGTTCTGAGGACACTGGTCTCTATGTACTTCTTGGCCTTCACGGTGTAGGCGTCGATCCTTCCTCCGACCCTGACCTCATCGGCCTCGACGTCGCCGCCTACAGATACCCTACCCCCTACCTTCAGGCGTCCCTCCAGTGTGAGGGAGCCCCCGACACTCATTGTGCCTCCCACCTCCACCTCACCTCCCCGGCCGTCTCCGTCGATCTTCACCGTCCCCCCCACCTGGATGCGGTCGAAGGCTAGGTCCCCGTCGCTCTTCAGGGTGCCGCCCACCTGGATGTCCCGCCCCTTTCCGCCTGACAGCCTCGCGGTCCCCCCTACGTCGATCTCCCCGAACTCCAGGGGCTCAGTGGACTTGAGGGCGCCCCCCACGTCGATGGTTCTCTCGACGACGCCGCCGGCTAGGACCACTGTCCCGCCCACGTCTATGTTCTGTATGCTCACCGTGTCCTCGACCTTGAAGGTGCCCCCCACGTCCACGTCCTCGGCTTCCACTGTGCCCACCCCCTTGAAGGTACCTCCGACCTTGATGGCTTTGGACTTGGTGGAGCCCTCCACGGTGACGGAGCCCCCCACATCAATGTACTCGATCTCGGCGTTGTTGCGCACCCTGAGGCTTCCGCCCACGTGTACCCTGTGGGACTTGACGTCCCTGTGGGCCTCCAGGGAGCCGCCGACGTCGACGTTTTCAGCGCCCAGGTTGCCTAACGTAACGAGTTTCCTCGAGACGCGCAGCGTCTTGGCTTCAACGTCTCCGCCTACCTCCAGGCTGCCCCTCTTCACATCGACGAAGCCGGCTCTGAGGGCTCCTCTGAAGTTGACGTCGCCCGAGCTAGACACGACCTCATGGGCCTCCAAGTCTCCCATGAACTCGCAGTAGCCGCGGCAGTTGACTCTGCCCTCTACCTTGACTCCTTCTGGGCCCGCGGCCTCCACCGCGCCGTCGTCCACCATAAGGTCGCCCTTGACCGTGTCGAGCTTCATGGTTCTCCTGTTCACGTAGACTTCGCCCAATTCATTCACTTGTGCTTACACACGTCCTGGGGTTTTTAAAGGTAAAACACATGGCATACTCACAACTTGTGACCACAGCGGGTGATTATTTTAGACGATTATAACACTTGAGTCCGCTTTATATTCTCTGCCTCAGCGGTTGACTCGATGAAAGATGGTTGGAAACATAAGCGAGTCAAACCTTGTGAACCTGAAGTCGATCAGGGAAGTCATCCTCGTTGAGGAAGGTAAAAACGTCTCAGTCGACGACGCCCTGAAGCGTGTGCTCGACTTCTACAAACGGTTCGTCCCCTACCAGTAGGAGGACCCCGGTTGAAGCCAGGAGACGCACCCGGTTTTATTAGTTCGCTGCAGAGGTCAGGCCTAAGCCTCGTGAAGGACGTCGTGCCCACCCGGCTCAGCCTCAACGCGAGGCACTTCCTGGTGGGCGGGCTCATGAACGGGGTATCCAACGGGGTATACAACGCCATGCTGCAGCTCTACCTGGTCGGCTTGGGGTTCGGGGGGCAGAGCCTGGGAACCATCTTCATGATGAACGCCCTCAGCTCAACGATCCTAACCATACCCGCGGGGATCATGGCCGACAGGTACGGGAAGCGGAGTATGATCCTTATCGGATTAGCATCGGTGACGCTGTCCATGGTGGTGTTCTTCCTAGCCGACTCTGTGGAGCTATTCGCACTCAGCTTCCTCCTCATAGGCGTCTCCAACGCCACGGGCACCGTGTTGACCCCCCTGTACTCGTCCTTCTTTGAAGGTGACGACATGGACCGGGCGTTCGGTTTCTACGGGCTGATCAACCTGGCGGCCATCAGCCTCGGGAGCCTGGGTGGCTTCATCCCCCCCTACATGGTCTCCTCGATGGGTGTGACACTGCTAGAGGCGTACAGGCTCACGATGATGGCGGCGGCGACCCTGTTCGTGTTGCAGAACCTCTTCTATTATTATTCGGCTGTGGGGATCCCGGAGACCTTCTCCAGAGGCCTCAACTTCAATCTTAAGTCGAAGTGGGTTGTGCTGAAGATATGCGGTGTGGGTCTACTGGCGAGCGTCGCTGGCGGGCTGCTTTTCAGCCTGTTCCCCTTCTACGTCAACAGGAAGTTCGGCGTCGAGTCGGCGGCCCTCGGGACCCTGTTCTTCGCTGCGAACCTGGCAATGGCTCTGTGCAAGGGTGTCGCCTCGGCGGTGGCTAAGCGGGTCGGGGGGCTGAGGAGCATAACGTTTGGGTTGGCTCTGTCAGCCGTGTTCCTAATGCTGATGCCTCTGTCGCCCAGCTTCGCCGTGCTCACGGTCTTCTATATTCTGAGGAGCGGCACCAGGTTCATGTCTGACCCATTGATTTCCAGCATGTTCATGAGGAGCATAAGCGAGGAAGAGAAATCCACGGCCAACAGCATCAGGATGATCTCTTTAAACGGCGGAGGAGTTGTGGCCCCCGTCCTGGGCGGGGCCATGATGGACCAGCTGGGCCTCGACTCCCCAGCCTACATAGGCGGGGCGCTGACCCTGGTCTCCGCGGTTCTTTACTCGCTGCTGCTGCGAAAGGAGTCGCAGCTCCTGGCTAAGGACTCCTAATGCTCTTTCACAGTCTTCCGTGTGAGCTCTAACGCCTTCTCGTCTCCGTGTCTGTTCCTGTAAGCTAGAAGTCCGGCCCTGTATACTGCGTTTATCGGGCCCTCCCTGGGGTCGAACCTCTCCATGAACCCGTCGCATGGGAACTCGCCGCACCCTCCGCAGTGCTCCACCCTGTGTTCCTGGACGCAAGAGTAGGTGAGGCAGCTGCCCCAGAACGGTTTCCCCTCAACCTTTGTACACCCTGGGCACCGGGGCTCCTTGTCGCCCTTGAACCAGTCACAGTCGTCGCAGACAATTCCGCACGGCGAGTAATCAGAGACCATGGCTCACACAGGAAATCGTCCACGGATAAAACTTTTGAACTTTTCTGGATCGGAGGCCACTGAAAGTGGGTGAAAACACTTAACCACATAAAGACACGTATTAGTGAGATGGGTTCAGAGGAGGCAGACTCTAAGGGCGTCATCAGGGAAGCCGTCAATCATATTCAGGCATCCCGGTTCCAGGAGGCCGCCGAGCTTCTTGAGGAAGCCCTGGAAAAAGACCCTGAGAACGCCGAGGCTTGGAGCCTCCACAGTCAGGCGCTGGCCAGCTTGAAGAACTACAAGGGCGCCGTAGACTCCATAGAGCGGTCGCTTTCTCTGGACGGAAGCAATTCTCTGAACTGGCAGCTAAAGGGAACTTACCTGCTCAGGCTGGGGCGCATATACGACGCGATAAAGGCGATTGACGAGTCCCTGAGGATCAGGCCGACGCCGTTGACCTACGTGCTCCGGGGCCAGGCCGAGTACAACCAGGGGAATCTTGAAGAGGCCGAGATGTACTTCCAGCTGGCCCTGACCGAGGAGGCCGAGAACCCCCTAGCTAATCAGATGATGGGCCTAACCCTCTTCGGTAAGAAGAAGTTCGCCGACGCCGTCCCGTACCTTGATAAGGCTCTCAGCTACGTGAAGTCCGAGCACCTGGAGAAGGTGCTGGATGAGAGCCGGAGGAAGGCTGAGGAGATCCTGGGTTAGGACGATTCTCGTCAGTGTTATCTAACCCAGCGAACAGATTTATTATCTGACCGAGATGGCGCCATTAATCAACAAGTATTACCCGGGCCTGGAGAAGGTCCCTTGGATTAAGATCGGGAACTTTCCTTCAAGGGTCGAGAGGCTTGAGGAGATGGGGAATGCCCACAGGTTCCCCGAGCTCTACATCAAGCGTGACGACTGCTGCCACTCAGTCTACGGCGGAAACAAGATCCGGAAGCTTGAGTACGTCCTGGCGGACGCCAAGTCCAAGAACAGGAAGCTGCTCATCGCGGTGGGCGCCACGGGCTCCAACCAGGTGCTCGCCACGGGCATCCACGGCGGGGGGCAAGGGTTCAGGGTGATGGGCCTGATGTTCCACCAGCCCAACGCGGAGTACCTGAGGAGGAACCTGCTGCTGGACTGCCATTACGGCGTCGAGGTAAAGTACACCGACAGCTTCGTGGGCGAGATATTTCTGCTGTTCTCCGAGTACCTGAAGGCTGCCCTGAGGGGCGACAGACCCTACTACGTGCCCGGCGGCGCCAGCAGCCCGGCGGGGAGCCTGGGCTTCGTGAACGCCGTCTATGAACTGAAGGAGCAGATCGAGGAGGGTTTGATGCCTGAGCCCGACTACATAGTGGCGGCCGCGGGCTCTCTGGGCACAACGGCTGGCCTGGAGCTGGGTTGCAGGCTCCTCGGGCTTAAGACCAGGGTTCTGGCTGTGGGGGTGAGTACGCCCCGGGTGGTGAACCCCAGAGGCTTAGCCAACATGGTGCGCAGTATCTGCGGCTACATGAGGAAGCATGACCCTGATGTCCCGGAGGTCAGGTGCACGGAGAACGACGTCACCATGCTGATGGACTACCTGGGCGATGGCTACGCCCACATAACGGAGCTCGGGTTCGCCACTGTGCGTGACATGGGCAGGCTTGAGGGCATACCCCTGGACACCACATACACTGGTAAGGCGCTTGGGGGCGGACTGGACTGGCTTAAGAGGAACGGTGAGCAGGATAAGGTGGTCCTGTTCTGGGACACCTACAACTCAGTGGACCTGTCAGAGCTTTGCGCCGGCGTGGACTACAGGGCCTTGCCTGGGGGCTTCCACAGGTACTTCACAGAGCCCACCCAGGAGGAACTCATCTCCGGGGGGTCTCCCCCGGCCTCTCCGACCTGAGGCTGAATCCACACACATGGAAGCACCCCGTTTTCTCCGCGTCGTCAATGCGTCTAAAACCACATCAAGCCATGAGTGGAGTGCATCCATTAAAATACTCTGAAACCGGATAATATACGGAGCCATGATCAGGAGGCCCGCAGATGAATCTGGACTCACATGATCTCACCATCCTCAAGGAGCTGCAGAAGGACGGCAGGAAGAGCTACGCTGAGCTCAGCAAGAAGACGGGTATACCCACGTCAACCCTCCACGACAAGGTGAAGCGCCTCATGGCTAGCGGCGTGATAGAGAGGTTCACAATCATCGTGGACGACGACAAGGCGGGTTACAACAACATAGCCATCATAGGCGTCGAGACGGGGGCCCGGCAGTACAGGGAGGTGGCCGCGAAGCTGTGCGAGGTGCCAGAGGTGGTGGAGGTTTACGGAACCACAGCCGAGTTCGACCTCATGATCAAAGTGAGGTCCAAGAGCCGGGACGACCTCAGCAACATCCTCGGCATCATCAGGACCATAGAAGGCGTTGACGACATATATGTGTCCAGCATCCTGGAGGTCTTCAAGGAGGACCACGGCCTCCCCCTGTGAAAACGGGCCCCGGGGAAACCCTTTTCCACGGTTCACTGACTCTTTATGAGATTCACATGGATGCCGTTGACAGGGCCTTCATCTTCCAGGTTCTGAGGTACGCCGCCGCCCTATCATCCATGTTCATAGGGTACGGCCTCATCCAGCCCCTCCTGTCACTATACACATCCAGCTTCGTAGGGGCCTCGTACCTGCTCGTGGGGGCCCTCGTCTCCACGATAGGGCTGGTTAAAGCGGGCATGGGTCCGGTGAGCGGCTTCATGTCGGACAGATACGGCCGGAAAAAGATGGCCGCTTTAGGGGCCCTCAGCGTGTCCCTGAGCATCTTAACGGTGATGCTGGCCCAGGCCGCGTCCCACCTGGTGGCCGCCTTCATCCTTTACGGGCTGGGCCAAGCCTTCTTCTTCCTGGCCATCATGACAGGCATGGTGGAGGCGGCGGGCCCCGCCAGGAGGGCTCTAGTCCTCGGCCTCTACGAGGGAGTCAACAGCTTCTCCATACTTTTAGGAACCTGGCTCTCGGGGCCCCTCTCGGCCAGCCTGGGCGTCCGCCCCGTGTTCGGGGTGGCAGCAACTTTCAGCCTTCTGTCATTCGCGGCGTGCGTGTTTCTGGTCAGGGAGACGGGGGCCGTGGGTGAGGGCGCCAGGCTCCTTGAACTCGGAGGGTTGAGAAGCCTTCTAAGCCGGGAGTACATTACTGCCATGTACAGCGCCTTCCTCTTCATGTACACCCACAGCCTCTACCTGACGGTGATACCCCTATACACCACCCTAACCGTCAGGATACCTGAAGGGTTCCTCCCCATCCTGTTCATGGGGCTCTCCGGGGCCACGGCGCTGGGTTCCCTTATAGGTGGCCCCGTCTCGGACCGCGTGGGGAGAAGAGTCCCCCTAGCCGTGGGTATGGCGGTCGCCGCGTCAAGCTTCACGGCCCTCCTCCTTTCAGCGTCCCAGGCTGTCCTAGTGGCCGCGAGCCTGGCCCTGGGCCTGGGCGCAGGCTTCTTCCACCCGGTGGCCAGCGCCGTGGTCGCGGACGTATCCACTGTGGACAACAGGGGCAAGGCCTTCGGCTTCTACAGGCTCACCCGGGACCTGGGCACCTTCGCTGGGCCCGCCGTGGCGGGGGTGGTCACCAGCCTCCTCGGCGTGGGGTCCCTCTTCGCCCTCAGCGCCGGTTTCCTGGCTGTGGGCGCGTTCCTGGCCCTATTCATCATCGGTGAGACCCATGTGAAGGATCAGAGAGCCTCGACTTGATCTTTTAAAAGCCGCCATCTGCATAAGTCTGACATGAAGTTCTACCTCACGGGACTCGGAAACCTGTACGAGAACCTGGACGTAATCGAGAAGGCCGTGATCGAGGCCGACAAGCTGGGCCTAGACGGGGCCCTCATGCCTGACCACTACATGTGGGGCTCCGAGATCGGGCACACCATGAAGGACCCCTACAGCACCCTGGAGACTTGGACGACGTTGACTTACCTGGCTGGCAAGACTGAGAGGATCAGTCTAGGCACCCTTGTGACGCCGCTCCCCTTCAGGCACCCGGCTGTGCTGGCCAAGAGGCTCTCCACCCTGGACCTTCTTTCTGGCGGCAGGGTCGTCCTGGGGGTGGGCGCCGGTTGGAGCAGGGTGGAGTTCGAAGGCTACAGCAGGTGGCTGGAGACGGGGCCCAGGGTGGACGCCACCGCGGAGGCCTTGGAGGTGATGCGGCGCCTCTGGACCGAGCCCCAGGTGTCCTTCAAGGGCGAGTACTACGAGGTGAAGGGGGCCGTGCTGGACCCCAAGCCGCTTCAGAAGCCTTACCCTCGCCTCCTCTTCGGAAGCCAGGGCAAGCGGATGCTTCAGCTCACGGGCAGGTACGGGGACATCTGCTTCATACCGCCCTGGGTAGCCGCTAAGACAGCTGAGATCAGGGAAGCGGTGCTGGAGGCCGCCGAGGAGGCCGGCAGGGTCAGCAAAGTAGCCTTCATGGGGGGCCTCATGGGCTCCATGAAGCCGTACAGCTCAGAGGAGTACGCCAAGCTCGTGGAGGCCCATGAGAGGGCTGGGTTCAACTACTGTACCGTGGCTTTCCCCCGGGACTCCATGATCGAAGACATGAGGAGTTTCGCCGAGGACGTGTTGCCCAGCTACCGGTAGCGGCTCACGTCTCCCAGTCTCTCTCATCCATCTTCCTGATGAAATCCACCAGCAGGTTCACCAGCGCGTCGTTCATGAGCCTACCCTTATCCAGGGTGGCCTTGCTGGGGTCACCGGTGGCCCCGTAGGGGGTGATCTCATCGAAGATCCACTTCACCTCCACGTGGCTGGGCAGGTCGGGGACCACTCCCTTGGCTCTGCTCATGTCCACGAGGCCGGGGTCCACCCGAAGCATCATGCTGGTCTCGCCCTCGCCACCATGGCCCAGGCCGCTCCAGACCTCGAAGGTGCCCTCGGGGACCAGCTGACCGGCGGCCACCCACCAGGCCTCCAGGACAGCCACCTTGAACTCGGGGTGGGCCGTCCTGTACTCGCGGGTGGCCGCGTCTATGGCCGGGATGTTGCCGTCGTGGCCGTTGACTATCAGGAGCCTGTTGAGGCCGTGCTTCCGGAGGCTGTCAAACACGTCCCTGAGCACGTGCATGAGCGTCTCCGTGCTCAGGCTTATGGCCAGGGGGAAGCCGCTGTAGTGGGCGCTCATGCCGATGGGGATGGTGGGCAGCATGAGGAGGCCCTCGGTCCTCTCGGAAGCCTCCCTGGCGAGGTGCTCGGCTACCAGGGTGTCGGTGCCGTAGGGCAGGTGGTCGCCGTGGTACTCGGTGGAGCCCACTGCCAGCACCGCCTTGTCGTATCCGCCGGCCCTGTACTCGTGGCCCAGGAGCCGCAGCAGGGGTCTGCTTTCCTTCATGGTACTCTTGTGGTTGAAAGTACATTAATACGGTTGCGCCTCCATCCCACAGCAATAAACTTGTATTCTCGGACTCGCAGAACTCTATGATCGACTTGTCTGGACCAGTTGAAGGCTACATGGAGGTGGGCAAGTACAGGTTCCACCACCTACGCTGGGGCGAGAAGGGCAACAAAGTGGTGCTGCTCCACAGCATGGGGGTGGACGCGTACAGCATGGACCAACTGGCCACGTCCCTGGCTGCCAATCATAGGGTGCTAGCCCTCACAATACTGGGCCACGGTGACTCCACGGTCCCCGCGGAGCCGGTGTCGCTGCCTGACCACGCCGAGCTACTTTTCACATGCGTTCAGAAGCTGGGGTACACCCCCTGCGTCCTGGTAGGCCACAGCGTGGGGGGCAGGCTCAGCATGATCCTGTCCGCTGAGCACCCCGCGGACGTCAAGGGCGTGGTTCTGGTTGACATCGCGCCGCCGGACCCGACGCCGAGGCCCTACACGGTGCAGGCGCCGGCGTCCTTCAAGGACCGGGCTGAGGCCGAGACATACCTGAGGCAGAGGTACCCCCGCTTCACGGAGCACTACCTGATGAACAGGCTGAGGCACGGATTCGTGGAGAGGCCCGACGGGACCCTTGTCCCCAAGCCCACCGGCAACGAGTACATGAGGGACATGTCCACGGACCTGTGGCCCTACGTGGAGAGGATGAGGGCGCCGACGCTGCTGGTGCTGGGATCGGAGAGTACCCTTGTGACGCCGGAGAAGCACGCCAGGATGAAGAAGAGCGTACCAGACTTCGAGTCCATTGCGGTGGAGGGAGCCACACACATGGTGCCCCAGGACAGGCCACAGGAGTTCGAGGTCGCGGTCAGGGGATTCTTCAACAGGATTAGGTGGTAGCCCGGCGCCCTAGCCACCGGATTTGCTGAGGTTCTTCACTTCCTCCAGCGCCTTCACGGCCACCTCTATCATGTCCGTGTCGGGTTCCCTGGTGGTGAGGCGCTGGAAGAGGAGGCCCGGGGCCATCAACGCCTTTACTATTGGCGAGTTCCTGTGCTTATCGCTCAGCTTAAGCAGCTCGTAGCTCACCGACGCTATCACAGGCATCAGCATGAGCCTGTAGGCGAGGCGCATCCAGTAGGTGCTCCTAGGGATCATGGCGAAGAGGGCTATGCTGGTGATGACGGTGAGGAATAGGAAGCTGGTTCCGCACCTGGGGTTGAGCCTCGGGTAACTCGACACCGTCCCGGTGTCCAGGGGGGCCCCCGCCTCGTGGGCGTTGATGGCCTTGTGCTCGGCCCCGTGGTACTGCAGTACCCTAGCCACCTCCCCCCACCTGGAGATGAGGTAGAGGTACAGGATGAACATGGTGAGCCTGAGGCCGGACTCGACGACGTTGAAGAGGACGCCCGTGATGCCTAGGAGGCTCGTGAGGAAGTAGGGTATGGCTATGAAGGCACCGTTGAGGGCCACAAGCATCACCACCAGTATCAGGTAGTCGGTGACAGTGAAGGACTCGTCCTCCTCCTCCAGGGCCAGGTTGGCGCTGTGCATCATGCTCTTGACGCCGAAGTACATGGTCTCGAAGAGGGTGACGATGCCCCTGATGAAGGGTAAGCCAAGTAACGGTTGCTTGGTCAACGACTTGACTGTCAGGGTGCTGGTGTTGATTGTGTGGTCCGGCTGCCTGACGCACATCACCATGTGGGACCCGCTGCGCATCATGACTCCCTCTATGAGTGCCTGGCCCCCGAAGGCCAGGGACTCCTCGCCGGAACCCATGGCGATACTCAACGCGGAACATAATAAAAACCAATGGATCAGGGATAGCTATCCTAAGATATGTGCCAGCTCCGACAGGTCTTTAATGGCATGCTCCGGCTTGAGGGGGTGGCTGGGCGCCTGCCTGCCATCCCTGTTCACCCAGACGGCTCTGAGGCCGGCGCCGAGGGCGCCGACTATGTCCTTCATGTAGTTGTCTCCTATGTACATGATCTGGTGGGCCTGAGCCCCTGTCCGGCTGAGCAGCGCCTCGAATATCTCCCTGCTGGGCTTGGAGTGGCCCACCTCCCCGGATATTATCACGTGTTCGAAGCGGTTCTCCAGGCCCAGGGCGCGTATCTTCTCCCGCTGGAGGTCGCTAGGGCCGTTGCTCAGGAGGTTTATCCTGTATTTTAGGCTCATGGCCTCTAGGATCTGCATCGCCTCAGGGTAATGTGTGAAGAGGCTGCTCATGGTCGTCCAGTGAGCCTCGCTAAGCTCCTCAGCCAATCCTTCATCATCCAAGCCCAGAGCCCTGATGGTGCCCGCTATCTGCTTAAGCCTTATCCCCTTCTCCCCAAGACCCTCGTTAATCACCATGTCCACGTAGCTCTCCTCGCTGACCTGGTACTGGGTGTCGAAGGCCTGGGCAGCCCTAGAGGGCTCTACGCCGTGTGACACGATACGGTTGATGACCTCCAGGCGGGCAGCCTCCTCCGCGGTCGCCGAGTCGCAGAGGGTGCCGTCGAGGTCGAAGCAGAGGATCAGCAATGTTACTCAGTATTGGGCGTTTGCTCTGTTATTAGTTTCGATGTCGAGGATGCCTGTGAGCCACCGGCAGCGTGTGGGAAAATGGTGTAGGGTAGGGCCGCCACTAGACGCCTTCGACCATCTTGTCTATGAGGTCTATGGCCTGCGTGATGTTCTCCCGGGCCATCACCAGGAGCGAACGTATGATCCTGGACTTGTTCTTCATTGTTTCTATGTCCCGTTTGCAGACCTGGAGCAGGTTGTCCATGTCCTTGAGGTCCTCTATTAGGATCATCTCCTCAGGCTTCTTCTCCTTATTTCCTACAGCCATTCTAAGTCACAGTACGTATTGTGGTGGTATAAGGATAAAATAATAGCTCTCCCCATCCATGAAGGCGCCTTCGGTGTGAAGCTGAGGGTGTTCTATAGTAGACTCAAAGATGATAAGGCAGCTGATCGGTTGTCCTTCAACGCCTTTCTTTCTACTCGGCTCATTTTTTAGCCTAACTGCCTTTCTTCAGAGAATAGTGTTATTTTATACGAAAGTAACTAATATCAGTTAATGATGTTTGTGATTAAGGGTTCAAATTGATTATAAATTGGGTGGAATCCAATGATGGTGCACGCGGGGTAGCTACCTGTATAGTCAACTCATCGATGTCAGGTGAGGCTAACTGCTTACTCAGTACGCGTCCACTGAAGACGTTGTTTGAAGAAGTGTGAAAATAATGAAAACTTATACAGTTGTATCCTTTTATTCGGGGTATCCCCTTGAGGTTCAGAAGGGCTGGTTCAAGGACTACCCTGAACTACAATTAGACATGAGGATCGTCCCCAAGGGATGCCCAACAGGCGATATATGTAAAATGGTGCAGGATGCCGACATCATTCTGCAGGTCCCAGTGGTGATGCTTACAAGGGAGATACTGGAGAACATGCATAATGTTAAGCTCCTACAGTTCTTATCCATAGGCTATGACACAGTGGACTTGAACGCCGCTAGCGAACTGGGGATACCCGTAGCTAACAACCCAGGTTTCTGCGCCATCCCTGTGGCCGAGCACGCCATCATGGCCATGCTTACATTGATGAGGTGGGCCACCTATAGCCACATGGAGCTGTTGAAGGGGAACTGGGTTCAAAGTGAGATAGAGTTCAAGATAGGTGAGCTGAACGGTAAGACGGTGGGGATCCTTGGACTCGGAAGCATAGGCACTGAGGTAGCGAAACGACTCAGAGGGTTCAACGTGAGGATCCTGTACAACAAGAGAAACAGGCTCGATGAGGCAGTGGAGAAAGAGCTAGGGGTTGAGTACGGCAGCCTAGATAAGCTAATCGAGGAGTCTGACATCATGACCATCCATGTACCCCTCACCGATGATACTCGTGGGCTGATCGGCCGTAACGAGATAGCTAGGATGAAGAAAGGGGCCATCCTCATCAACACTGCGAGGGGCCCCATAGTCGACGAGGCCGCCCTGGCGGAAGCCCTCAAGGAGGAGAGGCTCATGGGAGCCGCCATCGATGTGCCTCGCTACGGTGAAGGTGAGCTGCCTCAACTTATAGAAACGTTCAAAGGCGTCAAGAACGTGCTGCTGACGCCCCATGTGTCCGCCTGTTCTCCGGAATCTGAGATCAGGTGGGCGAAGCAGTTCTCCGAGAATGTAGTCAGGGTGCTGAGAGGCGAAGCAGCCAACTTCATAGTAAATTGAGTGGGCTACGCGGGGTCACGTCATTGGCCCCGGTTTCTCCTTCTCCCTGTAGCTTTTCATCAAGTCGTACAGGTACTCTACGTCTTCAAACATGTAGGGTACTTTGAGCATCTGCCTATCACCCTCCACCACGGGCTTTATCTTCTCCCAGAACGCGATGATGCCGTACCGCATTAACTGGTAAACCAGCTCAGGGTCGATGAGCCGCCGCTTCACAAGTAAGCCGATGCCCTGGTAGTAGCTGAGCATGAAATCCACTTTAGAGTGTTCGATGGGATCCACGTTCGAGCCGTACTTTCTGTAGTAGTCGTCCCTGTCCTTGAAATCC
>Ga0068714_10005641_pt1 | contig 13189 bp, 11 predicted proteins | sample MTBNYHSulfiMetaG_FD_62988 | JGI IMG/M metagenome (GOLD analysis project Ga0068714, IMG submission 62988) | Enrichment culture microbial communities from rom New York Harbor, USA that are MTBE-degrading - MTBE-NYH (New York Harbor Sulfidogenic)... | ecosystem: Environmental > Aquatic > Marine >... | reverse complement strand
CTTGCGCCAGGATGCCCACGATCTGGGCTTCCGTGAACCGTGCTTGCTTCAAAGCGGTCTCCTCTCTTCGAGGAAACCCTAACACTTACGCTGGTACCAAGATCGGGGGTCGGCCCATCACCGAGCACGGACATGGATGCGGGTTCGCCTGACTGAGATCTGGCAGCCGTTTCCATGTCCGTGCGAGTAACGCGTGGTGCGAATCAGATGGCGGCGTAGCAGCCGCATCTTCAAGACGGTGCGACGCGCTGGAACTCCTTCGTTCTACTGGTCGACACCATGCTCGGCGGCCTTGCGCGCCATCGTCAGCACAACAAAGGCCGTCCCGGCCGCCGCAATCGCCCCACTGATACCGTTGTTGACACCCGTGCGCACGAGTGTTGCAGGTTCGGGGACTATGAAGTAGTTCACAAGAAACATCAGAACGAAACTGATCACCGCATTGCTAAGAATCGCCTTCATGGTTAATGCCATTCTGGAATTCATGGAGATCCCTTCTGCTCGTCACATGATGTGCCTTCGATTAGCTCCCGTCCCACGCGCCTGTTGCCCGCGCGAGCCCCTGGCAGTCCGCCCTTCCCGCGATAGCGGGGAGGACGGACTGCCATTCGGTGCGGCCCGAGGAGCCGTGGCCGTTGTGCCTGCCGGGATCCTAGGAAACGCCAGGCGCCTTGGGGGCGCTCGGAACTCCAGGCGCCTTGGGAGCACTCGGAATTCCAGGAGCCTTAGGAGCACCCGGAGCACCCGGAGCGCCGGGTGCCGGAGCACTGGGCATGTCGGCATTGCAGAATGGGCACTTGCTCTGCTTGACCCCGTTGGTGGCGGGAACGCTCTTCCCGCAGCCTGGACAGACTGGGTCACTTTGCGTGGGTTGTGGTGGTCTAAAGCACACTGCGTTTCTCCTAACGTGACATCAGTACCGTTATACGCAGCTCGGACGTCGAGCTGCGTGCTTGAACAATCCATTCGTCGCTAGATGGTGTTCCTCTTCGGTATCAGCTTCACCTCATCGCCGAGGAAGACGAACCCGTAGTGCCCGAACTCCTTCGTGTCCATCTCGATCTCATCGAGAATCTCCTGTTGAGCCTTGCCACTGGCAAGCTCACCCTGGAGGAACTCGAGTCTGGTTTCCTGATCCAGAGCGAGGAAGGTTGCCTTGCGGACCTGATCGGGTTCGATAATCACGCGAGTCGGCTTCTTCGACGGAGCGGAATCACCTGTTGGCGCAGAACCCGCAGCCGCACTGCCTGGTGTCTGCGTGGTGTCTCGCGTGAGGACGAAGTCCGGTGCGGCTACGACCTCGGGGCCGATGACACCGATGTCGGCGGACTGCCCACCCATCGGCTTGAAGATGGCAACCTTGTTCCCAAGTTCAACTGAGCGCGCGGCCAGCTCAGTCATCGGGCCGTATTCCATGCATGCTGCGAGGCAGTGCTTCACGCACATGGGCTTCTTGCCTGCATCAAGACGATCCGCGCACAGGTCGCACAGGTAGGTCGGGACGGGAATGTAGCTCCATTCCCAGGCATCGTCCATCTTCGCGCCCGCTTTCTTGTATGGGCCGTTCTCGAAGACCTTGATGCCATACTCCCCAGCCGAAAGGTCCTTCTCTTCCTGACAGGCAACCTCACAGGTGTGGCAGTTGGTGCAGTACTTGAAATCCACCAGGAGTCCGTAGCTTGAGTAGTCAGCCATTTCTAGCCCAGCTTTCCTGTCTCGGCGGTGAGGGACTCGAAGTCGCTATCGAGGCTCTCAACCTTGCGGATATTGCACATGATCGACTTGTACGGCGCACCGAAGCCCAGGTGCCCTACGCAATGGTGGGGCATCAACTGGTTGAAGTTGGACTTGAACACGCCGTAGAGGTTCGGGTAGTCGCCATCCTGCTCCGGGAACCACCAGCCATGCTGCATGTGAACAACGTCTCGGCCAATAGTCGGAGTCAAACGCGCACGGCCATTGCACTTGCCGAACATGTTAAAGACCTGGACGCAGTCACCCTCACTGATTCCGTACTCGGCCGCCCGTTCCGGGTTCATCTCCAGAATCGGGTCCGGGTTCTTCTCTCGCAGACGGTCAATCTGGCGCAACTCACTATGGAAGAACAGCGAGGTTCGCGCACCAGAGGTGATGATCAGCGGGTACTGGTCTGCAAGCTCCGGCCTGCTGATCGGGCTGTAGCGAGGATCCTCGTAGGCTGGCAGCGGATCCATGCCAAAGGAGTTGTAGATTGTTGACCAGAGCTCCACGCGACCGGTGATGGTATTGAAGCCGGGCTGTCCATCAGCGCGCAGCATGCCCTTCTCGTACTTCCTGTACTCATTGCCCGGGAAGTAGACTCCCATCTCCCTGAATTCCTTCCAGGTAAACCCGTAGGACTTCATGAGCTGCTCATCGAGCCATTCCTCGGTGTTCGCGTACTTGCCCCATGCTTCCGGGCACAAGCGGCTCCCGAGCTCCATGCAGACCTCGAGGTCGGAGCGCGTTTCGCCGTATTCATAGGCCTTCGCCATGCAGGCGGTCCAGACGTTGTTGGCGCCGTAGTAGGGAACCACAATGCCGTCATGCTCCGCGAAGGTCGGCAGCGGAAGGAAGTAGTCCGCCAGCGCCTGGATGGTCGGATTCATGAAGGTATCCTGGCCAACGGCGAAATCCATGTTCTTTAGCACGTTGTACCAGCGCTCGGGCTGGGCAGAACAGGTTGGCGAGAGCATGTTGGTGCTGTTGTACCAGGCCATATGGAGTTCGTATGGCTGCCCGCTCTCAAGGGTATCGAGGACTTCATCAGGCTGGCAGGTGGCATTGGGGCCCTGGAACGCAGGGTATGCCACGCTGCCGAGCTTCTTCTCAGCAAGCCCCGGCGCCAGGTACTGCATCGAGTCCCCGCTCCAGCCACCCATCACGCTGAAAGGACTGCCGAGTGTCATGCCGCCCGGAACGTCCACATTGCCTGTGATTGCCGCGATACTCAGTATCGCCTGCCCGGCCATCATGCCATTCGGGTTCTGATCGACTGCAAGGCCCCATGCGATGGCTACGGGATGGTTCACGGAGATGAGACGCGCGACCGTGCGGACGGTATCTGCAGGAACCCCGGTGATCTCAGAGACCTTCTCGGGCGTGAACTCCTTGACTCGCTCACTGAGTTCGCTGAAACCGTAGCACCAGCCATCAACGAACTCGTGATCGTAGAGGTCTTCGCCGATGATGACGTTCAAGAAACCCAGGGCGAGCGCGGTGTCCGTGCCCGGACGAAGCTGCACGGTGATGTTCCCGGGCTGCGCTCCAAGCCAGGTGACCCGCGGGTCGACACAGATGATTCTTGTACCGTGCTTCATGAGATCGATGAGGGCATGCCCAAACATGCCGTCACCATTGGAGTAGAGCGGCATCTTGCCCCAGCAGACCACGTACTTCGGGAATTCGTAGCCCGGATGATCGAATCTATCGGGATAAAAGGCAGCGTAGTCTATCTCAGGATAGCCGGCGCCCAGGACGAAGGCGGCCGTAACCTGTCGAGGCCCATAGCACGACACGCCCGACAGTGGGTAGACGATGTTTGGTGTCCCCAGAACAGAGTACGCAAGGGGGTAGTAGAACATCGACGCCTCGCGCCCGGTGCCACCATAGACCGCGATAGACTCAGGGCCATGCTTCTGCTTGATTTCGTTGACCTTCTCGACAATCGTCTCATAGGCCTCGTCCCAGGTGGTGCGCTCCCATTTGTCGCCCTGGCCGCGGTACTTGGGGTCACGCTTCATCGGGTAGACGATTCTGTCTTCGTGATAGGTGTAGTCCTTCAACGCAAGACATCTTGGACAGAGGCGTCCGTTGGTAATGGGCTGGCTCTCATCGCCCTCGACGTGAACCAGCTTGCCGTCTTTGATGGTCAGCTCCACACCGCAGCTAGTGGGGTGGCAGCCCGGCGGCGACCAAGCGCATGTGCGAACGATCGTCGAGCCATCGTCGAGTGCGGTCTTGAAGTCATGCTCGTATTGCTTCTTCATGCTTGTGCTCCTCTCGTCCGATTGCCTGATCAGGCAGAGAGTCAGCGCCTCTCCGCCGTCGATCAATGGCGCATGCGCTGGACCGACTATGCTTGCGGTCTGTCCGTGGCGCTGCGGCCCGTGCACACGGATCGATGCATCGACCCGGATGCGACGCAGAAAGATCACCCCTTCCGAGGACCTGCTGGATACTTGATGCGGCTTGCTTGAGCTGAATCACCGTGACGGACAGGCCACCCGGGAGTCAGTACCAGGTGGTACATTTCGTCAGACCATCGTGAGCAACCTCGCCCCATCCTGGCCGGGGATGGCAAACCTCGTTTGCGCTCCCGCATCGGATATCCGTCTTCCCTGCTGCCACGCTCGTGGCCGACAATCTCAGCACGTCTCCTGGTGCACCCGAAGGGTTGGGCGTGTGTAATGAACGTCTCGGGTTTCCATATCTGCAACCCCTACTGCGGCAGGTGCAAGCCACCGAAGAGCCCGCTTCTGATGTGCCCGGAGTGCGGCGCCTCACATGACCCGGACTTGGGCGAGGTGGGCCACTGCAAAGGCTGCAACGCCAGACTCCCCGAGCCAGAGTCACCGGAACCGGTCTACTGCAACTGCATCGAGGAAATGTGTGCAAGACCCTGCGGGCAGGCCATGGTTGACTTCCCCGCGAACATCCGCCGCATCTGCATCTACCACACACCGCTGAAGGAGTAGGCCCCAGGCCCATCCGACAGAACGAGACGCCCGGCCCGGACGTTCTTTGGCCGGGCGTCTCGTGCGAATCAGATCCCAACGGCGGCGCGGGACGACCGCGGGGGAGTCGTCTACGGAGCGAAGATAGCCGCCTTGCTGCCCTTCGCTGCGAGCTTCGCGGCGCACTCCTCGATCGTGCCGTACTCCAGAACCTTCGCCTGGCAATGCAGCACACAGGCCGGCAGCTCACCCTTGGCTACTCGCCCTTCGCACAGATCGCAGAGCTCGGTAGGAAGTGCGAGGTAGTTCCAGTGCCAGGCTCCGTCAGGCAGCTGCCGAGGGCCCTCCTCGATCACCTTGATTCCCCATTGATCAAGGCCAAGACCGAGCTCATTTCGACAGGCGATCTCGCAACTGTGACACCCGGAACAGTACTCATAGTCCAGGTAGAGGGCTTTGTCACTCATCTCGGTCTCCTTCCTATTCCTCGACCTTGTAGACCTTGCAGATGTTGTTCTTGAAGCAATCGCCGAAGCCCATCTTTCCATTGACTTTGTGCGGCATGGTGACGTTGATATTCGACTTCCAGTTGCCGTAGAGATTCGGCTCCTCGCCGTCCTCCTCCGGGAACCACCAGCCGTGCATGGCATGAACCACATCTGGCTTGATCGTTGCCGTGACGTGGGCCCGCTGCTTGCACTTGCCGAAAGGAGACTCGATCCAGACCCAATCGCCTTCGCCGATACCGAGGTTCGCGGCAGTCGTTGGGTGAATGTCGAGCAGAGGATCGGGAACCACCTGGCGCAGACTCGGGATCTGCCTGTGCTCGGAATGGAACGACACGTACGTCCGAGCTCCAGTGGTGAGCACTAGCGGGTAGTCCTCGAAGAGATCCGGCGTGCTGATCGGACCATACGGCGGCTCCTTGTAGTAGGGCAGCGGATCGTCGCCGAAGTAGGCATAGAGGCTGGATGCCAATTCGAGCTTGTGCGACGGAGACGCAAAACCCGGCTCGCGGTCCGCGCGCAGCAGACCCAGCTCGTACTTGCGATAGGGCTCCTCGGTCGGGATGGTGACCGCCTGCGCGAGCTCGTTCCACGTAAGCTTGCCGTTCAGGCCGTTCGCCTCGTTGTACGCAGTATCGTCCTCGTACTGCCCCCAGAACTCAGGATGCATGCGCTTGCCAACTTCAAGCATTATCTCGACGTCGCTCTTGCACTCTCCGACCTGAACCGCCTTGTTGACTGCACCAAAGAACGAGGCGTTGAATCCATAGTGTGTTAGCACCATCGCGTTGTGCTCTGCGTAGCTCGCAACCGGGAGGAAGACATCGCATAGGGCCATCGCCGTCGGGTTCATGAAGGTGTCCGTGACGACGTTGAAGTCCATCTTCTTGAGGGCCTCATACCACCGCTGGGGGGCAGCCGTGATCGCAGCGCCGATGACGTTTGACGACGAGAAGAAACCCATGTGCGGGAAGTAGGGTATCCCGGTCTCAAGCGCGTCGAGCACCGCGTCAGGAGCCGCAGTCGGGATGAAGGAAGTCATAGCAGGGAACGTATCCGTGCCGATGCGCTTGTTCCACATTGCTTCGTCCATGATGCCGTATCTGAGGGCAATACCCTGCGATGCGTCCATCTGAACCTGTGCCGGGTCAACGACGCCAAGGATGGTGCCACCGGGAACATCAAGACAGCCGGTAATGCCCATCATGGCGATGAGGCACTGACCCAGCTGAACACCATTCGGGTTCTGATCGACAGCAAGACCCCAGCCTATCGAGCCAGGCCTGGCGGTCGCGTACGCACGGGCAACCCTGATGATTTGCTCCTCATCGACCCCGCATATCTCGGCGGCCTTGGATGGGGGCATTTCCTTGACGCGCTCCTTCAGCTCCTCATAGCCAGCGCACCACTTGTCGATGAAATCGTGATCCACGAGATCCTCGCCGGTGATGACGTTGAGCATGGCCATCGCGAGAGCCGTGTCGGTGCCAGGGCGTACCTGTATGACGTCATCGCAACGTGTCCCAAGCCATGTGATTCGCGGATCGACAGAGCAGATCTTCGTACCGAATCGGCGCTTCATTTCGATGATCGAATGACCCCAGAATCCATCGGGATTGGACTTCAAGGGTTCCTTGCCCCAGAGAATGATGTACTCAGGAGCCTTGTAGTCCGGATGGTCGTAGCGATCGGCGAACTTCTGTGCGTAGTCAATCTCCGGATAGCCGCCACCCATCATGAACCCGGTAGAGGTGCAACGAGGTCCGTAGCAGGACCAACCGGACTGCGCGTAGACGGAGTTGGGCGAGCCGAAGACCACATGCGCTATGAGGCTGTAGTAGTAGTTGGCCTCTCGCCCCGTTCCGCCGAATACGAGGATCGACTCGGCGCCGTGCTCCGCGATGACGGCTTTGGCGTTGGTCTCAATCAGGTCGAGGGCCTCTTCCCAGGTGCAGCGCTCCCACTTGTCCTTGCCCCGATCTTCCTTGGCCCGCTTCATCGGGTAGATGATGCGGTCAGGGTGGTAGATGTACTCCAGACCGGCAAGACCCCTTGGGCAAAGGGCTCCCTTGGTGACATAGTGCTCAGGATCGCCCTCAATTTTGACAAGCTTGCCATCTCTGACGTGCAACCGCACACCGCAGCCCACGGGATGACACCCCGGAGGCGACCAACAGCACGACCTGACGATCGTCTCGCCGTCGACCTCGGTCTTCCACTCCGCCATGTACCTACCTACCTTTCGTCGTATCGTCTCCATCTCGCACTCGCGACTCCATCACTAAGATCTCTTCAATCATGCAAAGGGATATGCAGGTACGGAAGATGCATGGCGGTTGCCTCGGCGCAAATGGCATTTGCCTTATCGTCCCCGTGAAGGCGTAGACTGGAGTCGGCGAGACGGAGTGATTGACTCGAGGAGCGAGAGCAGCCATGGAACTCAGCCAACTGCGCTACTACTTGGCCGCCAGCAAGACACTGAACTACACGAAGGCCGCTGATCAGTGCTTCACGAGCAGGCAGAATCTAACTCATGCGATTCGAGGGCTCGAGAACGAACTGGGAGTCACGCTGTTTGCGCGCTCCGGCGGTACGCTCGTTCTGACGATAGAGGGCCAAGAGGCTGCACGTCAGATTGAGAGCATCGTGGAGGCCGTTGACGCGCTCACACAGTCCTTCTCTCGGGCGGAAGACGCCCGAGACACGCTCGACATCCTTTGCGGCATCAACGTGGCAAACTGCGCACCTTGCGACGTTCTCAAGATGCTCGATGAGTATCAGGGCAGCACGCTTCATATTCTGGAACACGGATGCAAGACCTGCTACGAGAAGATCTTGAGCAAGGATGCTGATGTGGCAATCGTCGCAAGTATGGAGAGCGCTTTCCCAGGCTGCAAGAGCATACTCTTGGATAGAAGTCCGATTTACATTCTCGTCAGCGAGGAATCTGGGTTATCGGCTAAGGACCGTATAGAGATGTCCGATCTGGCTAACCACAAACTCCTCTTGCTTCCCGAGTATGAATTTCAATATGGTCCATTTGTCAACGAATACCGCCTACGCCATCTGAAAATGGGCAATATCAACACCATTTCCAACATCGGGTTCATGCTGGAGACCGTCCGCAGGCAAGACGCTGCGGGGATCGTATCGACGCGGTTCACGAAGAATGCTCCAAGGGGCACCGTCGCGAAACCGTTCGCTGATTCGCGAATGGAGATGTGCATCTACGCCATCTATCTGCGTGAGTCAGGCGGCCAGCCTTCGGTGAAGGCCTTTCTCGAATACGCAAGGGCAAGCTTCCCCGACGCACCAGAGTGACGCCCTCCGGGCTGAGGCACGCTTCGATGGGCGTCCGAGACCCACACCCGGACTGGCGCCCCTGCGCGGCCCCCGGGCGGGCGTGCCTTTACGGAATGAAATGGATCGACTCCAGGTAAGGGATCATGTAGTCAGGAACAGCATCGTCGTCGCTCACGAAGGAGACCAGGGGGTTCCGGATCTCCAGGGTGCGGTATCCCAGGCGCACCACCCCGTCTGCCGCGAGCCGTTTGAGGGCACGGGTGATTGACTCACGGTTCGTGTTGACGACGAGCGCCAGTATCTCGTGCGAGACATCCACGCTGATCCACTCGGAAGAGGCGTCCCTGGCCGCCACCGCGATCAGATGGAGGAACCTGTTCACCCGGTTGTGAACCTCTGCCCCGTTCATGACCCACAATTGGCCAAGCAGAACAATGGACTCATCGCTGATGGCGTGATTCAGATCCCGCATGAAGAGCATGTCGTCCTCGGCGAGTCTCAGAACATGCTCTCGTGACAGAATGCAGACCGCGCTGTCGGTGAGCGCCTCGATGGTGCGCGTTGTCTTGAGCCCGGACAGAATCTCGCTCGCCTGGATGGCGCGCCCCGCTCCGTAGAAGCCGTAGACGGAACGTCTGCCGCTCGGCATGTAGTCGAACATCATCATGACGCCCGATTTCACAACTAGGACTGCGTCCGGATACTCTCCGGTGTTCAGCAGGAGCCCGTGCTTCGGAAACAGTCTGCTCCCGTACAACGGCGATTCCTGGCCTTTGCACGCCGGGCATGCGAAGCCGAGCCGACACCGCGAGTGAACAGAGCACTCCGGCGTCTGGAACCCGCCTATGCCGCCAAGCAACTGCAACGCTTTGCCGAGAACCATGAGCCGCCGCCCGTCGCAAGAAAACAGCAATCACTACAGGGTGGTCGCCAACCATCGTGTATGATGCGCCTCCGTGACCTCGCCGGTCTAGGTGTACTGCGCTCCGTGTCGCCATGAGGCGGCGCCGATTGTCCGTCCGCCAATCCACGCCCGCACGGGCGGGGCGCCGCCTCATGGCCCAAATGCCACTGCTGTTCCGAGGAGCTAGCCGCTCTGATCGTCTCCTGCGGTTTGCCGCAGAACCTCTTCCGCTTGGCTGCGCCGCTCCCGGAGGAGCGGGACAAGTGCAGCAGCCTGATGGAAGGGCGGTAGTCCTTCGGCGGCCTCTTCAAGGGCTGCTGCCAGAGCTGTGTCGCAGAGATCGGTTCTCACCCAACTCGCCAGCGGCTCAGCCATGACATATGGTGGGATGCCATCAGCCACGCGCAGAAACTCATCCACCGACTGCACCGGAATGGTGGTCACAAGTCCTTTTTGGCTGATCATGCCGATGTGCATGCGCCTCCCCCACGGCACGCGGGCAAGGAATTGCTCGGCTGCAGCCCTGTCCATTGAGGGGAGAGCTGCCATCACGCAGCCCCGAGTTTCTGGACAGACTCAAGTTTGTCGGCAACCTCAGGCAGCTCGAGAGCTTCAAGGGTGGCACGAGTGGGCCAACCGGTCTGCGCGTCCCATCCCTCCAGCTTGTAGAAGAGCGTCTTCCACTCCTCCACCCCGGCCTCGTCCAGATTGCGTCCCATGACGTTCGCGTACTGCCACTGGCCGGCCTCGTCCTGAACGGGCATCGGGTAGAAACTGCCCATGTGCCACTCCTCGGCAGGATGCAGGTACACGTACTTGGCGAACTTGGCCATATCTCTATGACGTCCCTGGAGCGTCCAGATGGCATTGTCGAGGTTCCATATCCTCCGACCGATCTCTATGCCCTTCTCCCAGGTCATGTCGCCGCCAGTGACGGCGTTCCAGAACTCATGTTCCATCTGACCGCTCAGACCGATCTTGTCCCCACGATGGAAGTTGATGAAGTCCGGATAGCGGAAGTCGCAGTAGAGCGCAGATTGTTTCCAGAACCGCGAGTAGTGACGGTGCCATGCCACGAGCTTCGCGATGTGTTCCGAGTACAGGTTCGGTGTGCCGTAGTCGAGCATCTTCATGTCGCCGGCATACGGGGCCATCTTGTCGGTGGCGATCTTGGCGAATTCCTCGGCACTAAACGAGGGCGCGCCGGTCATGCCGATCGAAACGAACGACTCCCACATCAGCCAGTTGAAGCAGTGTTCGTTGATGTCGCGATCGCCCACGATCGACCCATAGCCCCACTCGATCTCGGCTCGCGAGTCGTACCCGTGCTCAACCATGCCCCAGTACGGGAAGCCCAGCGACCCATCGGCGCTGTCCTCCTCGTACCGGCCCCACTTGATCGAGGCCCGCACGGTGCCCTCGGCCAGATCCTCGCCGATGTCCTTGCGATAGGCAACCATGTCCAGGAAGTCCTTGATGAAGTCAACCTCACCGAGGCGATCCATGTTGAGGCTGGTGTTGATTGCCTTGCCCGCGCCCAACAGCCCCTTCATGTTCAGGCTCAGCAGATACTTGAGACAGCCTTCGGTCTCGTAGGAGTTGACCCCGTAGCGCTGAACAAGGTCAGTTGCCTGGATCGAAGCATCCGTCGGCTGGCCGTGCGCGATCACGTCAAAGACAACGTAGCAGCCCGTCTCCTGACAGCTGGACTCGTTGGCGATGGCACTCTCCCACCGGGCGCGGCATCCATTGATGCAGCCCTGGCATGACTGGGGACCCGAAGCGCCGGGCGGTGGCGGACAGAAGAGAGAGGGCTTGGGCGGCGCACCGAACCCAACGCCCAGGACGCCGGCCTCCGACAGTGGTGCGTCAGGCTGTTGCGCGTACAGCTCCTTTGCGGCGAGACGCGCCTGGAGAAGCGCACCGGGATCCGCGATTGAGATGCTCCCGGTGCCAAGAACCGAGATTGCCTTCAGGTTCTTCGAGCCAAATACCGCACCAAAACCACACTGGCCGGATGCGTTGCCAGCGTCGTGAATGAGGCAGCCAAACGCCGACAGGTTCTCACCTGCGGGTCCGATGGTCACGATGGCCGATCTCTGGCTGGATCGGCCCGTGTCACGTCCGCCGAGTTCGGTCCATCCGTGCAGCCCAAGCAGTTCCTCGGATTGGACGTCCCAGATCGCCTTCTGTGTATCCTGCGTGTCCTTGCCCCAAAGGTCCCCGGCGTCCCGAAATGCTACTTCGCCGTCAGTGATTTCGACCCAGGTTGGCGTGTCCGCCTTGCCCTCGACGACAATGCCGTCCCAGCCGGCATACTTGAGTTGCCCGCCAAAACGCCCGCCGAAGTTGCTGCGAGTGAACCAGTTCACCGGATACTGCTGATAGCCGATGCCCTGCACTTCCACTCGACCGGATGCCGAGGGCACCAGGGTGCCGCTAAGCGGCGAGGTCATCAGGGTGACAACATTCTCCGGATCGATGCCTCGCATGTTTGCGAGGTCCTTGTCTTTGCAGAGATCCCAGAACACAGCCGACCCGAGGCCGTGACCTCCACCCCAATCGATGTACTTCTCGGTATCGATTGCCGAGTACTCTCGTCTCGTCAGATCAAGGTGAAGTATCTGACCTTGATATCCATTCATGCGCGTCACCCTCCAAGTCACGTCCGAAGACGACCACTGTCTAGTCGATTGGGAAACCGAGCGCAGCCCAGTTCTCACCGCGCAGGTTCACTTCATAGCCTGCGTCGGTTTGAATCGGAATCTCCTCGGTGAAACTGATCGCGCCCGTGGGGCAGACTGCCCTGCAGGCCTGCTCGCCCACCGGCTTGTCCCAGAATGGAGTGTCCGCGCACAGATCGCACTTCTGCGCATGCTTCTCATCACCATTCCAGATCGCGCGGCTCAGGTTGAACGGACAAGCGGCAACGCACGCCTGACAGCCGATGCACTTGCGGCGATCGATCGTTCTGACGTTCCCGTTCCCGGCATCTATGTGGTTCGCTCCGGTCGGGCATACGCTCACGCAGGGCGCGCCCGGGCACTGCCGGCATTGATCGATTTGCCGGTCATTAGGAAACGCTGCGAACGGGTCCTGTGTCACCTGGATTCTTGCGAGCGACAGGCTTTGCACCCCGTGATGGGCGAGGGAGCACGCCATCATGCACGTGTTGCAGCCCTGGCACTTCTTTCTATCAACCAACAGGTAGCCCTCCGATGCCGCGAACGCGATCACGTCATCCGGGAGAATGAACATCTGCACGATTGGAGCCGCGAATGCGGCGCCCAGTGCAATCCCGCCGAAGCCGGCTACTAGCTGACGTCTCGAGATGCCCGTCTGCTGCGTGGTTCCTTCCTTATCTTCCATGGTCATATCCTTTCGGGATGCTCGCGGGCTATGCGGGCTCTTCGGTATCGCGGCCGGGAGGGGGCGCCGCAGCGGACAGCCTCATGTACCAGCCGGCATGCTCATGTTCGGCTTGCTCACGGGTAACATAGCCGTGGAACATCGAGGCAAAAATGGGCCATGACGCTGGCAGAATCGCCGCGAAGAAGACATGCGCCAGGAAGAATACGAGCATGACGGCAGTGGAGATGTCATGCACAAGGGTTGCGGATCCCATGAGCCATCCTGGCAGGTCGACCACATGAGCCGCGACCTTCAGGAGCCCGGTTAGAACGATCATGAGGGTCGCTGCCAGGGCCATCAGGTAGGCCATCTTCTCCGACTCGAAGTACTTGTCTTCTGGCGGCATGTCGAACTTGAAGCCGAGCAGCTTG
>Ga0068714_10005640_pt1 | contig 13189 bp, 8 predicted proteins | sample MTBNYHSulfiMetaG_FD_62988 | JGI IMG/M metagenome (GOLD analysis project Ga0068714, IMG submission 62988) | Enrichment culture microbial communities from rom New York Harbor, USA that are MTBE-degrading - MTBE-NYH (New York Harbor Sulfidogenic)... | ecosystem: Environmental > Aquatic > Marine >... | reverse complement strand
CCTGATTCTGAACGCCGCCCTGTTCGCCAGCCACCTGGCAGCCGGACGGATCACACCAGGCACCCTGCGGATCAGCTTGTTTCTCCTGCCCGCGGTCTTCCTGGGGATTCTGCTGGGGGAGTGGCTGCACGCCAGGCTCCCGGAGAGAGGGTTTCGCATGGTGGTGTTCGCGGTGCTGGTGTTTGCCGGTGCGGCGATCGTGATCCGAGGTTGAGAGACCCGCCGGCGCCGGCTTCAGCCGGAACACCGGATCCTGAGCCGGCCGGGAGGAAGCGTGGACATCCTTGTGCTGCTGGTGGATGCCCTGAACCTGATCCGGCGCGTGTACGCGGCACAGCCCGGGGAGGACGGGGCCGTCCGTGTGGACGCGGCGCGGCAGGCCTGTTCCCGGTCTCTGCAGCGCGCCTTGCGCGAGTGTCGGCCCACGCACGCGGTGTGTGTTTTCGAAGGGGAAGGCACCGGCTGGCGCCACGAGCGGTACCCCGGGTACAAGGCCGGAAGGACGCCCATGCCCGATGCACTGAAGGCGGGGCTGCCCGGGTTCCGGGAGATCTTCTTGCAGGCCGGGGTGCCCTCCCTGTCGTTTCCGGGGCAGGAGGCGGACGATGTGGTCGCCACGTTTGCGGCGAAGGTGGCCTCGCGTGGCGGGCGGGCGCGGATCCTCTCCACGGACAAGATGTTCCTGCAGCTCGTCTCGGAGCAGGTCGGTGTGCGGGATCATTTCGCGCAGCGGGAGCTGGATGCGGCGTACGTGGAGAAGAAGTTCGGCGTGGGGCCGGAGTGCATCGTGGATTTCCTGGCCCTGACAGGGGACACCACAAACAACATCCCAGGGGTTCCCGGGATCGGGCCCAAGCGGGCCGCGGCGCTCCTGCGGCAGTTCGGTACGCTGGAGAATCTGCTCTCCAAGGGCGGGTCGGGCGTGGGGGAGTGGGGCGAGCGGTTACGGGATCACCGGGAGGAGGCCCTCCTGGCCCGGGACCTGGTCCGGCTGAAGGTGGACCTGGAACTGGGCGTGAACCTCCAATCGTTCCGATACGGGAAAGACGGCACGGCGCGGGGAGAGTGACCGTGCCCTGTGAAGGGGGTCGGGCGCTGTGGGGGCGAGCACCCGGGGGGCTGGCGGCGTCACCCCCGCCGGGTCTTCCCCGCGCAATCTCTCATGGGTCGCCCCTCCCCGGGGCTGCATCAAAGACAGAACCCGCTGCTCCTCTCAGGGCCTGTCCCTCTTCTTCTTGAAGTTCTCCACATCCTGCAGCCGGAAGAACCAGTACTTCCCCTTCTTGATCGCTTTGAGTTTGTCGGTCTGGGCCAGCCGGACAACGTCGTCTGGGCTGCAATCCAGGACGTGTGCCACGTCTTTCGATCGCAGATTGTGCTTTGCACGATCCATGTTTCGGCACTCCGTGAGCTTCATTCATGGGGAAACGCCGCAGGGCCCCTGGGCCGGCGCGGGTCCTTCCTCGGGTGCGAACGATCCCTGGCTTCCTGCACTTCGTCCGGCAACCCCCGATCAAACGTCTCTTCGCGCAGGCCTCTCTCTGAGAGGCATTTCCTCCATCATACCCTATTCACGACGTGTTGCCCAAGGAGACCCTAGCAGGCGGTTGAAGAAGTACCGTCTGCTGCGTTGCGCTCACGCTCATCCTTCGTGGGTCAACGTACCTCTGAAGTACGCCTTCCCTCCTCTGGATTTCGCGCGCGCTTCGCATCCGGCACCTTTTGAACGGCCCGCCCGAGGTGAGTTCTTCAACGGGCTTCTAAACGTCCGGGTACCTGGCCACACCTGGGTTGAACCCCCTGTGCGGCGAAGGTATCCTTTGGTGCAGGTTGGTGCGGCACCTGCGGATCCCTTGCACACACGAGGGGGGGATGCTGCGTCCCGAAAAGGTTTTTCAAACACAAGGAGTGCTTTTCGCATGACACGCAGACGTTCGTCTCCCCGGGTTCAGATGCGTTCCCTGTCCGCTGAGATTACCCTGAAGAGATCCCTCCTGTCGCTGGGGAAGCGAGAGCAGGTGCGCGTACTGGATATCGGCCCCGGGGGCATGGGTTTCTGGCTCGAACGGCCCGTGGATGTGGGCACACGGTGCTCCTTCTCCATCCCGTTCGACCCGGACGTCAGGGTTCGCGGCCAGGGGATCATCAAGAACTGCCGCCAAGGGGACCGGGGGGGCTACGTCCTGGGCATGGAATTCACCCGGCTCGCCGGCGAGAGCCTGGCCTTCCTCGCGGACAGCAAGAATATCCTGATGCGTTCGGGATCGGACATCCTCGATCAGGCGATCCCGGTGGGGGAAAAGCTCTCCATGGCGAGGCGGAGCCTGGGGCTGACCCTCGTGGAGTTGTCCTCGATTTCCGGGGTCCCTCTGGAACTCCTGCACCGGATCGAGAACGGGCAGGAAGACCCCCCGCCGAGCGAAGCGCTCACCATGCTGGCCTCCAGTCTGGGCATTCGGTTCTCTGCCATATTGCACGCACAGCTGGAGCCGAAACCCGAGGAGCCGGAGTAGTCTCCCGTCGGCCGTGGCCGACCCCGAGGCATGAAGCTGCAGGGTCGGCCCCGAGCTTCGTCGCTGTGCGGGCCGCGCCCACGGGGAGGTTCCCTCGTCCTCCGGCGGCCTTCAAGGGACCTGAACCGGCCGCCGTCGTCCTGCGGGACCTCCACCGCGGGCGCTTGCCGCCCCAACCGGATGCCGGACGTCAGGGGCAGAGCTTCTGAAAACAGATTGCGGTCCCTTGCCGGATACCGGCCGGAGACCGAATCCCAAGACCGGACTGCGGCGGCGGGGTCCATGAGCAGGAGGGGGGAAACACCGATGGGTTACGAAAAGAAGATGAAGGAACTGGGCATTCTTCTTCCGCAAACGCCCCGGCCCGTGGCCGCCTATGTTCCGGCCGTGAGGACGGGCAACCTCGTGTTCACCTCCGGCCAGCTCCCTGTGGTCGATGGAAAGCTCGCCTACACCGGAAGGCTCGGGGAAGATCTCACGGTCGAGGACGGATGCCAGGCGGCCCGTATCTGCGCCCTGAACGCGCTGGCCGCGGTGCGAAGCGTGATCGGAGATCTCGACCGAGTGCGCCGGATCGTGAAACTGAACGGATACGTGGCCGGAGGCCGCGGCTTTTCCCAGCAGCCCCAGGTCATGAACGGCGCGTCCCTGCTTCTCACCGAGATCTTCGGGGAAGCGGGAAAACACGCCCGCAGCGCCGTGGGAACGAACGGCCTGCCCCTGAACGCGCCGGTGGAGCTGGAGCTGGTCGTGGAATTCGGGGTGCCGTGGCGGATTGGAAGAAAGCTTCAAGCCTTTTGACTTCCCTGTGCGAACATGGTAAATTGCATGCTTATAAAACGATGGTGTATCTTGCGTGATAATGCTCAGACGGAGAGAACGATGGTTGCAGGAGCACGGGGTACCCTCCATTCGCTTACGGCGCGGCTGTTTGGTCTCGCTGCCTTCCCGGCCGCGGCCGTCCTGGTCATCTCCCTCGGGTGTGCGCCGGCGGCCCACGCGGACGCCATCCCCGACACCGGGCAGACGCAGTGCTACAACAACTCCTCAGTCATTCTCTGCCCCAACCCTGGCGAGCCCTTCTACGGCCAGGACGCGCACTACACGATCAACCCACCTTCCTACACGAAGCTCGACGCTTCCGGGAACGCACTCCCGGACGGTGCGGATCAGTGGGTCATGGTCCGGGACAACGTCACCGGTCTCATCTGGGAGGTGAAGAGGGACGAACCGGGCTCCATTCACCACAAGGACAACACGAACACCTGGGCCGCTGCCCAAAGCACCTTCATCGCGGCGCTCAACGCCCAGCGGTTCGGTGGCTACACCGACTGGCGCCTGCCCAATGTGAAGGAGCTTTCCTTCCTGGCAGCCAACAAGGGGACCTACAACCCAACCATTTCAACGACCTACTTCCCGAACACCGCGTCGGCCTATTACTGGGTGGCCACTACCTACGCCTACAGTACCGGTCACGCGTGGTACGTGGGTTTCTGGAACGGCCACGTCAGCGCCAACCCGAAGTCAGATGGTTATCGGGTGCGGGCCGTGCGTGGCGGACAGACCACCCCCACATTACTGGACCACGGGGACGGTACGGTCACCGACACCTCGACCGGGCTCATGTGGCAGCAGGCCACGGACGGCCCGATGAACTGGCAGGCGGCCCTCAGCCACTGCCAGGGCATGACCCTGGCCGGGTACAATGACTGGCGCCTGCCGAGCTTTCACGAGCTGCAGTCCATCGTGGACTACTCCCAATACGAGCCGGCGATCGATAGGGTGGCGTTTCCAGGTACGGCATCGGCCTATTACTGGTCGTCTACTACCCAAGCCTCATCTCCCGGTAGTGCGTGGGGTGTGTATTTCTTCTCCGGCCGCGTCGACGTCATCAGTAGCAGTAAGTCAAATAGTTCTCGGGTGCGGGCCGTGCGTGGCGGACAGTCTGGGTCATTCGACCCTTCGGACATTGACAACGACGGCATCCCTGACCAGTTCGACAACTGCCCGGACGTCTACAACCCCGCCCAGGCAGATTCGAACGGGAACGGGATCGGGGATGCCTGCGAGGTCACGGATCTCGACATCTCCGGTTTGATCCGAGACGGAGGATCGCGGTCGCCGCTGGCGGGCGTGACAGTGACCATTGCGGGACAAACGGCCACGACGAACTCGACCGGCGGGTACGCCTTCGCCGGGGTGAACCTCGCGGGCGGGAACTCGCTGCGCGCGGAGAAGGCGGGGTACACCGCGTTCGAGAAGCCGGTCTCCTCTCCCTCAACGGGCGGCGCCTTGGTGGAGGACATCTCCCTCTGGCAGGCGGGTGCCGCCGGGGTGCCGGTCATCACGGATGTGAAGGCACAATTCAACGGGCTCTTCCTCCACGGGATCCCTGTGAGCAACCGCACGGAGGCCATCGTCAACTGGGAGGGGACACCCGGAACGGTGGACTTCTACGCCAACGACACCCTGGTGGCGTCCGTCCCCGGGAGCGCGCAGGGCGGGTTCACGAACCTGGACATCGGCAACATCTTCTCAGGTTCGTTCGTCCGAGGGGCGAACGCCCTCAAGGTGATCGCAGTCAATAGCGAGGGGAACCCCTCCGTGCCGTACTTGAAGGAATTCGTGGTCCTGCCCCTTCCTCCGGCCCTGACCATATCCCTGCTTCCAAACTTCCAGATCATGACCAAGAACAACGAGGTCCACCTGGCGCTGGATTTCTCCGTGCCCGAGCCACCGATTTCCCACAAGCTCACCCTGCCCGTCATTGGCACCTGGGGCGTAGAGCTTGGCGTGAACGGGAGCTTTGACTACACCCTTACCGACGGAGACTGGGAGGCGGCCCTGGGGATCGGGGCGGAAGGGAAACAGGGCAAACGGGGACGCAGGCCGGTCATCCCGGGCCTGACCCGCAAGCCGAAGATGAAGCTCTACGTGGGGAACAAGGAGGCGGGCTTCGAGATCGAGGGCGGCGCCGGGGGAAGGGCCACCTGGGCCGAAGGTGTCTCGTTCGAAGAGGCATTCCTCGGGGTGGGCCTGGACTTGAAGCTGGAACTCGGCCGGGTGGGAGTGCTGGACGTCCTCGCCCCCGGGATTACGACGTATCTCTCTCCCATTCCCGGCTTGGGAGATGTCCTCAAGAACACGGCGATTCTCTTCTATTTGATCCCAGAGTTGGGGGGAACCGCCTTCTTCGATCTCGACCCGTCCTTTGCGTTTCGATCCCTCGAGGTGGAGGGCGACGTGGGCCTGGAGGCCTCGTTTGAGCCGGATCTCGGTATTTGCAAGATGAACCTCTATGTGGGCGGCAAGCCCGGGATGACTCTGCAGACCCCAGGGGACCTGATCAAACAGCTCCGGTTCAAGGCTTACGCGGGCGCATCGTTCGAGAAGTGGATCCTCAAACTGGGACCATACGAATATGTCTTCATTCAGCGATGCTATCCGGGAGACACGTGCGACGAATCTTCCCTGCGGATCGTACCCGCATTGGCGACAAAGAGCGGTACGAACGTGAGGCCGATCACCCGCGAGTACCTGGACAGGGGGCCACCCACATTCGTGGCGAACACGGACGTGGCCCGGTCCCTGGCCTTCGAGGAAATGACGACTTCCGGGAAATACCTCCTGGATATTCCCACCCGGGCTGCAACAAAGACCCTAAGCACGGTGGATCTTACCCTTGAAGAGAACGTCTTTCCGCAGGGGGACCCGAGCCTGGCAGGCACCGGCGACGAACTCCTCCTTGTCTACGTTACCGGCACCGGCGCAGGCAATGACCTTCAGTTCACGGACATCAACTGGATGCGCTATGACGGGGCCGTTTGGACGGAGCCTGCTGCGATCAACGCGGACACCCGCGGAGAGTTCAATCCCCGGGTTGCCTTTGACGGCTCCGGCAACGCCGTGGCGGTCTGGGAGCGGATCAAGGACCCCGATTTCAACGAACTGGACTTTGCGGCCATGGGTGCGCAGATGGAGATCGTCTGGGCCCGATGGGACGCCGCATCCTTGACGTGGACCTTGCCGGAAGCGTGGACGGACAACACGTATCTGGACCACAAGCCGCTGCTCTGCGGCCCGATGGGTGACGGGTCCCTGATCCTGACCTGGGTGGCGAACCAAGCGAACCTGCTCATGGGCATGGACGACCCGGGAGAACAGGACACGGTGCACTGGGCCCGCTGGGACCCGGTCTCCGAAAGCTGGAGCCTCCCTCAAGTTCTTGTGAGCGATCTGTCCTTCACGCTCTCTCAAGACCTCTCGGGCGCCGGGGACAAGGCGGTCTATGTATGGTCGCAGGACATGGACGGGGACTTGGAAACGACCATGGACCAGGAGCTTTTCTACCTGGAGTACAACGGCACAACCTGGTCGGCACCGGTCCGGTACACGAGCGATGCGATCCCGGACCGCAACGCTCGGGCGGTGGTCTCCCCGTCGGGTGATGTCTACGTCGTGTGGCAAAGCGGGGAAGAACTCGTCATGGATGTGAACATGGCAGGCTCGCCCGCCTCGGCCAGGCCGGATTCCGTGACGGCAGGGGTCTCCGATTTCGACCTCACGCTGGGACCCTTTGGGGATCTCGTGGTCGTCTGGGAAGAGCAGGACGAAGACGGGCCCAACCCGTACTATCGGGTGTACGACCCGGCCTCAGGACGCTGGAGCCTCGACATCCGCGTCTTTGCGGACGCGCCGCTGGAGAAGTCCTTCTCCCCGGTGTGGGACGCGGCCGGGAACTTGACCGTGGCCTACAACCGGGTGCAGATCGACAAGGTGACCAAGGTCGTGGATACGGCGGAGGGATTGATCGAGGTGGAGAACGTCCCCGAGCCCGGGCAGGTGGACCTGGCCGTGTTCAAGCGCGCGCTGGTGATCGACGTCGGAATCGAAGACGGCGATTTCACCGCGGAAGGGGAGAATTTCAGGCCCTTTGACGAGGTGGCTCTTACGGCCACGGTGCGCAACCTGGGGGATCTGGCCGTTGAGAATCTCCAGGTCGGCTTCTTTGCCGGCGACCCGGACTTGGGCGGGGTGGAGATCGGCGCCCGGCAGACCGTGGCCGGCTGGTTCGAAGGTGGAGAAACGCAGGTTGTGAGCACCACCTGGACCGTCCCCGAGCCGGCGGACGCACACACCCTCTTCGCCGTGGTCGATCCCGACGGGTTGGTCTCCGAGTTTTCCACGGCCAACAACAAGGTGAGCGTCTCCGTAGGGGGCCCGGACCTCGCCGTGCAGATCTTTGAGCGGGAATCTTTCCTCGATGGGTCGGCCAGGATCCTGACGGATGTCCGGAACGTGGGAAGCGAGGCCACGGGGGCAGCCACGCTCGCCGTCAGATACGCGGGGGGCACCTCCCCGCTCGACACGGGGCTCATCCCTGCCCTGGAGGCCGGGCGCGCCTGTCAGGTGGCCGTGAACCTTCCTCCGGGCTCGGTCCCGCCGGCCGGCGAGATCCTCGTCATCACGGCGGACGACGGCGGCGTGACCGGTGATGTGTACGAGGAAAACAACGCAGTCACATTTCAACTGGTCGGTCCGTTGGTGGAAGGTTCGCTGCGGGTGGACATCGAACCGCAGGGGGCTGTCGACGACGGCGCGATGTGGCGGCGTGTGGGCACGACCCCCTGGCTGGAGGGCGGGGCCGTGGAAGCGGGGCTAACGCCGGACGACTACGCGGTGGAGTTCAGCCCGGTCGCGGGCTGGGACACCCCGGCTGAGCGCGTTGTGACCGTAGGGCTCTGCGGCACGGCGGTTTCCACGGGGATCTACGACGTGAATGGCACCCTCTACCAGATCACCGTGGGAGCCGGAACCCCCGGCGGCACCGTCCTGGGCGCGGGGCCGTACCTCCACAACGAACTCGTCACCTTGACGGCCGAGCCGGACCGGGGATACCGGTTTCTCTACTGGATGGAAAACGGGGAAATCGTTTCCACGGACAGCACGCTCACCTTCCTGGCGACCGAGGAGCGCGAACTCGAGGCCCATTTCGCCCGAGCCGGCGTTACCCTGCCCGGGGCCATGATGCTGTTGCTGGACGAATAGAACCGCACGGGTGCGGCCATTACGCTCAGGGGTTGCGGGGAGGCATCAAGCCGCCTGGTCGTTGCGGGTTTTCGTAACCGCCGTTTGATCCGAGGAAACATCCTGAGCTTGAGCCCGCGCGTGGCCCGAAACATGGGCGACATCCGAGGGGAACCGAACGGTGCTCGATCTGCCGATCGTCCTGGACAACCGGCCCCCCCCCGATCACGGTCCTGAGCCGGTTAATCGGCGCTTAAAATCTTCAGTTTCAAATATTCCTTTCAGCGCTGTATTTGCCAAGGGGGAAAGGCAAGAACTGAAGTTTACATAGATGTTGGAGACGGTGAAAAGAACAAAGCGCTATTCGACTGGCTCCATAACCAGAGAGATGAAATACATTCCAAGTTGGGAAAGGATCTAGTTTGGGAAAGGCTTGATAGTAAAAGGGCTTCTCGGATTTCTATATGTGTGGATGGCTCAATTCAATCAAGCGAAGAGGAATTGAATGCGATTCGTGCATGGCATATTGAAAACCTCTTGAATTTCAAGAAGGTGTTTACGCCACTCATTAACCGGAATTCCCCTGGACGAATTCTGCGAGATCTCTCTCCTGGCTATGCAGTCGATCTATGACGAACCGGGCCTGTGAGGGCCCTTCCCGCGGGAATGCCGCCGAGGAACGGGGCTTGTCCGGCCGGGCGGCTGTCGGGTACGGGCCCTGTGCGGTGTTACGCGCCTCTTTCGTTGATCGGCGTACTTCCCCGTACGCCTGACTCCTCAAGATTTCGTGCGCCTAGCATCCGGCGTTTCTTGAACCGCCGACCTACACACACTCATTCCCCGCCCCCCCCCTCGCCTGTCCCCGGCAGCCCCCAACGTGGTCGTGCATCGCCCGTTTCTCCGCCGTGGAAAGCGTACGGGAGGCTTCTCGAAAGCCGGCCTGCATGGAGAGCACCCAGCGATGGCCCCGGCCGGCGATCTCCTCGAGCATGCTCTCCGATGTCACCCGCCCTCCAGGGCGCGGCACCGCAGCAGGCGCCTGTGGAGGCCACCCCTTGTGCTTGCCCTCCCGGCGAAGGAGGACGGCGAGTCGCTCGGTATTTCGGAAGGGCGGGCTCCTTTCCGCCGGAACAGCCCCCTTCGGCGGGGCTACTTCCTCCTGCGGGTCAGACCTAGGAAGAGGATCGCCCCCACGGGCACCAGGAAGAGCAGCGCCTGGTTGCAGACGCCCGAGCCCACGAGCGAGCCGTGCCCGTACGAGGCGGCAATGGAGTTGGCCACGGCGGGGTACGCCTGCCCGTTGCAGTTGCTGTCGATGCCGTCGTCCGGGAACTCGATCCCCCCCGGGTTGATGCACCGCGCGCACGGCGCGCACGCCGCCACCCCGCAGCCACAGGTGTCGCAGACGGCCGGGTCGTCCGACGGGTCGTCGTCACAGTCGTCTCCAGCCCAGGGGCCTGCCAGGTACCCGTCCCCATCGTCGTCGAGGTACGCGGGCACCCGCATGGCGCCCTCCAGGAGGCCGTAAGGGGCCGTGCCGGCCAGCACCCCGGCTAGGTCCTCGGTGACCAGGCCCTGGAACCAGAGCGTCACGGTGCCGTCCGGCTGGATGGCGGAGTCATCAAAGGTGTACGCCACGCGGTCCGTGAACGCGCCCGCCAGGTCCTTGCCGACGGCGTCCGCCTGGGCATCGCACCACCACCGCGGGGCGTTCGCCGCCAGAGCGGCGTCCCACGCGGTCTGTGCGAACCAGTGGGTTCCCACGCTGTCGAACAGCGGCTCGAGCGGCGGATCACCGATCCCGGTGACAACGAGCACTTCGCCCCAGTCCGGCCGGTCGCCCGGGTCCGGGGCCTCGCCCGCCAGGTTCAGGCGGACCAGCTTCATGGCCGTTTCCGCCTTCCAGTCATTGAGAAGCTGAAACTCGGCCGGTCTGTAGTTCCGGACCACGTTTGTCAGGGACCCGGCGGCGTCGTAGAGGCTCAGCCGGGCGGGGTCGGTCATCTCGCCGGGCAGGGTCTCGGCCGTCACGTCCTCCCCCAGCTTCGTCAGCCCGGTGGTGTCCCACGACCAGGCTTGTACCGCGCCGCCGAACTCGAAGACCCGGGTCTCCTCCCCCGCGTGCGCGGGACCGCTGCACAGCGCCACGAGAAGAAGGACGGTGGAGAAGGTACCCGGCCGTAGCATGCTCGGTTTTCGCAGGTCCATGGCTTCCCTCCCTGGAGCAAAGGTTTCCTCGCGGCTCGGTCGGCGAGCGCCGCGCGACAACGGGAACGATTTGATAAGAACTCGCTTTCAGCCTGGCCAGAAAATGCCAAGGGGTTCTTGTGGTCAAGGGTAAGCAGGAACCCACATGTTGTGTGGGGAGTTGTACCGGATGGCTGTCTGGCGGATATTTCACCTGAATTATTCGTCTCACCGTTTCTCTATGATTGAACCGGCCGAACCGGGGATCGGGTTTTCAGAATTATTCACTAAGAGCCTTCCGGAGCGTCATTTCACCAGAAGAATGCACAATGATCGCCCTGCGAGGCGGAGAATTTCAGTGGGAAGCGCGGATACCGGGTGCTCATCGGGCATCAACCGATACAATACCTGTAAAAACACCGTTTAGAACCATACACGAACACAGTATCCCCCTTCTCTTGGAATGTCAACGAAAAAGCGCTTTGAAGCCGTGTTCTTGGTTCCCTATCCAGAGTCGAAGACCTCCCGGTAATGATAGGCCAGCGGGAATGCCGTGGACACGTGGACATGCCATTTCCTGGCATGATACGAAACCCTGGATCCCACCTTGATCAGCCTCAGGATCAGCCAATCGATCGATCGCCTTACATCCTCACCACGGACGTAGAACGTCCGAAGCATGTGAAGAACATCCCGCGATTCTCAATTTCCGCTCCAGGTCGCGGCGTTTTATCCGATGAGTACTTTGTCGCGAATAGTCTCTGCGGGCAGGCCCCGGAGGGTGTCTGCAAGCCGGTCTTCGATGATCAGCTCAATGGCTTGGCGAAGACTTGTCTTTGTTTCTTCGATCGTTTCGCCCTGTCCATTGGCGCCTGGAACTTCCGGGCAGAACGCCCAATAGCCCCCGTCAGGCGATGCTTCGATGATGGCGGTGAATTCAGCTTTCATGATACTGGCCTTCTTCCGAATGGATCAGGATCGGTTACCGTTGCAATATGCCGGCTGGATTCATCTTTTTCAAGAAAAAGAGCCGTTGTGATCCTGGGCCTGGGCAGGCAATTGAACCGTGTTGCCGTGAACAGAATCATGTCGGCAGATCAGGCTTGCGCTTCCCAGACTCCTTTGAAAGGCGGGATCTGCCCGCAGCAGGCGGCACACAGCCCCGGGGGAAGACGAGCCTCGCTCCGGTCTGTCTCTGCTGAAGCGTGTGTCGTGCGATACCCATTCCATCTGTCAACGGATCGCTTCTGCCGTGCAGCCGGAGACGGGTCGAAGTTTGGAAGATGGACGTTGCCCGCCGGCCGGTTGGCTCGCGGGCGGGCGTGCCGTATCGCTTCTCCTGATCGGCAGGGGACAGGCGCTGGGCGGGCGGGCAACGGCGCAGGTCACGGGAAGCGGCGCCTGAGGGCCTGCTCCATGCGGAACGCGAGGTCCTTCCAGATCAGCACGATGAGCAGCCACCAGAGCGCGATCCAGAGGGGCACCCCGCCGATCCATCCCAGGTGATAGGCGTGCAGGCCGCCCGCCTGGATGTAGAGGATCTCGATCAGGGGGCCTCCGGCCAGGAAGATGACGAGCAGCCGGAGGTCGTGCCGGTCCGGCCGGAACAGGATTCCGTACACGCCCAGGGCCGCCAGGAAGGGGAGCCAGCTCAGGACCGGATCCAGGTAGAACCGGTAGATGGCCTGCCGGGTGAGGAGCACCAGGGCCAGTTCCCCGGCCACCTTCAGCAGGCCGCTTTCCGCCTGCAGGCGTCCCGCGCCCACCCGGTTCGAGACCGTCTCCGGCGCGCCCAACGCCTGCCAGCGGGCCAGGCGGGCCACGAACCGCAGGATCATCCCCCAGTAGAGCAGCATCCAGATCGGGATCGTGGAAAAGGCGAAGAAGTGCGGCACCGTGTAGTCGTAGATCTTCTTGTTGCACACCGAATTCCAGTCGTTGAACCCGCCCAGCACGGTGCACACCAGGAGGAAGAGAAGCTCGGCCCGGAGGTTCACCCCCTCCCGGGACGCCACGGCGGCCACGGCGGCGATGCGCAGCAGAAGGATCCCGGGGACCAGCACGGTCATCAGGACCAGGTGTTGGCTTGCCAGGCAGATGGCCAGGCTCACCGCGGCGATCGCCGCCGCGTCGATCCCCACGAGTCGATTGGAGTCGGGTTTCACGGGTTCACTCCTGGGAGCCTGTGGGAATTCAGGGTCTTCCGCCCCTGGGTGGAGTCCGGGCTGGATCCGGAACCCGGTCTGTTCAGAGGCTTGTGGAGCCCGGCTTTCGACGGGATGATCCCCAGAGGGGGTTCGCGGCACACGCCTAGCTCTTGCGACTCAGGGCGAACTCGTACAGCTCCCCGAGAAAGCCGCTGCGCAGCGGGTCCCGGATCCCGTCCAGGTAGCGGGCGGTGGTGTAGTTCTGCATCCAGGCGCAGTTCCCGCCGCACTGGTTGGCCGCCGGGCCGTGGAAGA
>Ga0068714_10005638_pt1 | contig 13194 bp, 10 predicted proteins | sample MTBNYHSulfiMetaG_FD_62988 | JGI IMG/M metagenome (GOLD analysis project Ga0068714, IMG submission 62988) | Enrichment culture microbial communities from rom New York Harbor, USA that are MTBE-degrading - MTBE-NYH (New York Harbor Sulfidogenic)... | ecosystem: Environmental > Aquatic > Marine >... | reverse complement strand
GGTGCTCAGGCGGTTGTAGGGCATGGCTTCATTCTATAAAGGAAAATCGGAAATTCATCTGGTTTGGGTGGAACAGTCACGGTTCATTCCCCTGGGGGCGGGGGCATGCGGTAGAACTTTGCCAGCCCGCCGCCGGAGGTCTCGCGATAGAGGGAGGGCAGGTCGTGCCCGGTCTGCTCCATGACCTCGACCACCTCATCGAAGGAGACGCGGTGCGAGCCGTCGGAGAACAGGGCGTAATTGGCCGAATCCAACGCGCGGGTGGCGGCGAAAGCGTTGCGCTCGATGCAGGGGATCTGCACCAGCCCGCCGACCGGGTCGCAGGTCAGCCCGAGGTGGTGCTCGAGGCCCATCTCGGCGGCGTATTCGATCTGGCGGATGGTGCCGCCGAGGAGCTGGACCGCGGCAGCGGAGGCCATCGCGCAGGCCGCGCCGATCTCTCCCTGGCAGCCGACCCGCGCGCCGGAGATGGAAGCGTTAAATTTGATCAGGTTGCCGATCAGCCCGGCGGTCGCCAGGGCGCGCAGCATGGCCTGTTCGGAGCAGGGCAGCTGGTCGTTGAGGTAGCGCAGCACCGCGGGCACCACGCCGGCTGAGCCGCAGGTTGGGGCAGTGACCACCACGCCCCCGGCGGCGTTTTCCTCGGCGACTGCCAGGGCGTAAGCCGGCAGCATCCCTTTCTGAAGGAAGTTTTCGCCGTTGAGCAGGATCTTGCGCCGGATGACAGCCGCCTTGCGTGAGACCCCCAACCCGCCGGGCAGCGCTCCTTCGGCCTCCAGCCCGCGGTCGATGGCGGCGCGCATGGCCTGCAGCACTTCGCTAAGGAAGTCCCAGATCTCAGGCCCCTCGCACTGTTCGACGTACTCCCAATAGGAGAGCCCCTGCTGGGCGCAGTGCCGCAGGGTCTCGGTCAGGCGGTGGTGTGGATAAAGATGGCTTTTCTGCGGGGTTTCACCCTCTGCCAGGATGGCACCGCCGCCGATGCTGTAGCCCTGCCATTCGGCTGTGACGCGGCCCGCGGCGTCGAGGGCCTCGAAGCGCATCCCGTTTGGGTGCCCGGGCAGCTCCTCGGCCGGGTTCCAGAGGATCTCGACCGGCAAGGGGGCTAAGGCGGCTTCGATGGCCCGGTCGGTCATGTGGCCTTTGCCGGTGGCCGCCAGCGAGCCAAACAGGGCGGCGCGGAAAGCGGCCGCGCCCGGATGGGCGGCGCGGAAGGCCTCGGCGGCCTTCTTGGGCCCCATGGTGTGGCTGCTGGATGGGCCGTTGCCGATGCGGTACAACTCGCGTAAGGATTCCATGATAAGGGTATTATACCGCCGGAGAGGATGGGAAAATGAAGCGCGGGACCTATTCGCCGAACATCTCCAGCAGCAGGGGGTTGATGGCGTCCCAGTTGGGCAGGAGGACATTGGCCCCCTGGTTGGTGGTGAAGGGAGTCACCATCTCGCGGGTGACGGTGCGGGCGTTGAGGGTGTCTGTGAGGGCGGCCCGCACCAGGGCCAGGCCCATCCTGGGCATCTCCCACAGGGGCAGGTTGGTATCCACCGAGCGCATGGTAGCCGCCACGGTACCGGGCAGATAGCCCCAGTTGAGGGGGTTGACCATTTTGACAATCGCGCTCTGGATCAAAAGCTGGCCGCGCTGCATGCGGAAAAAGTCATCGCTGCCCTGCCGGTCGCGGGCGAAAGCCAGGGCCTGCTCGCCGTTGAGGGTGTGCGGCCCGGCATCGTAGCCGGACATAGGGGCCGGCAGGTTGACGGTCACCCCACCCATGCTGTCGACGATATCCTGTACGCCGTCAAAGCGGATGCGGGCAAAGTAGCGCACCGATACACCGAAGTTGCCGCGTACGGTCTCCAGCGCGGCCCGAGGCCCGCTGCCGGGTTGGGCGGCTTCGGCGTAGAAATGGGCGGTGTTGATGCGGTCCTCGCCCCCGCCGGGGAGGGTGACCCACAGGTCGCGCGGAATGGAAAGCATGTTGACGGTGGGCTGGAGAGGGATGACGCTGAGGAGGATGTTGGTGTCGGTGCGGCTGGCATCGGTGCCTTCCGGAGCGCGGTCGATGCCCAGGATGAGGAGGTTGGTACGCAGGGGGAAGAGCAGGTACACCAGCACCAGGGCAATGAAGGGCAGGATCAGCGCGCCCAGCCAGCAGCCACAGCCGCGCCGCTCTCGGGGCGGCTTTTGGGGGGCAGGAGGAGCAGCCTTTGGGGGCTTGTGCCACCATCTGCGCCGCGCCCGGGCAGGTTTGGGCTGCTTTTTGGGTTTGATGGGCGGTTGAGATGGCTGCGCCAGCCGGATCGGTTGGAAATGCCCCATCGGGTCGTCCTGGTAGGGCTGCGGTGGGGGCGGTGGGACTTCAAAGCCGATGGTGGGCGCTTCGCCGGGCTCCCAGCGTGGGGTAACCGCCCGGGTCTCGTCCTGGTGCGGGTCGTTGGGTTGGGTTTCCTCTACAGGAGAACCGTTTAAATCTGAAGGTGTTTGAGCCATACAGAGGGGATTCTACTGTATTTACACCACCACGGGAAGGCAAAGCAACCCTGGCGGGGCAGATTATCAGGTTGTTTTAATGATTTGGGTTCCAGACGCTTAAAAAAACCAACGTTTACCGAAAACACACAGCGTCGACCAGGGTGTCACCAATTCCTGGAAAGATGAAAATTAGGGACGATATTCATCGTAATGGATTTTTGAAGGAAGGAAACGGTCAGCCGGTCGGTTGATGCGTTCGCTGTGGCCAAAGGGAATGGCCGAAAAGGGGAGAATTGATTCGGGAAGGTTGAATGCTTCCTGTAGTTTTTTCATCCGGGGGCGAATTGGATAAATACCCAGCCAAACGCCGCCGAGACCTTCTTCGACAATTTGCAACAAGATATTTTCTGAACAAGCCGCCAGGCCTTGCACACACCACCCCTCATCCTTCTCAAGGTCAAGATTGGCAAGAGTCAAGATGACAACGGGGGCGTTGACGGCCATTCTGGCATAGGGACTCATTTCTGCGATAATGCCGCGTGTTTCGGGTCTGGTCAGCACGAGGAACTCCCAGGGCTGGGTATTCATTGCGGATGGGGCATGCATCCCTGCGCTGAGGATTCTCTCAATCACTTCCCGTTCGATAGGCGTATCAAGAAACTTCCTGATAGACCGCCGGATGAAGATGGTTTCGTTCATAGGTGGATCACTCCCGTTTGCGAAATGTTATAAAAATCATAATTGTTTTCTAACATCATTTGATGGATAATGAGACTGGTTGTGTTGTGGACGTTTGCAGTTATAAACACGGACTGGTCATTCTGTTTTCTAACGGATACATTGTAGCACAATTATTGGTACGCAAACAATTGGTAAAAATACTGGTATTGGAAGTGATGGTTTCATGAAAATCCCCTGGTTGTTGTAAAACTTATAACAAAACAAAAACCACTGCCGGTTATGCCGGCAATGGTTTTTGAACTGTGTCCGGATCCTATGAACAATGAAGAAAGAGCCATTCGATCAGATAGAGGAGAAACTGTCATGAAGATTGTGGATGTAAAAACCTATCCCCTGATGTACTGGAAGGACGTGCCGCGCATCCCGAGGTGTTTTTTTCTCACCAAGGTGATCACCGATGAGGGTGTGTTTGGATTTGGCGAGGCCAGCTCGACTTATGGACATTGTTATCCTCTGGTAGTGCAGGAGATCGTGGAGGGTACTTTCAAAAGAATATTGATAGGGGAAGACCCGCTGCGGATAGAGCACTTGATCACGAAGATGCGGACATACGTATGGGGGTATCTCGGATCTTCTGGTGTGACCTGTCAGGCCATCGCTGCGATTGAAATTGCGCTGTGGGATATTTTGGGGAAGGTGGCCAACCAGCCGGTTTATAAGCTGCTTGGGGGAGATAAGGAAGCGATTGAGGTGTATGCCTGTGGCACGGTCAAATTTGATGTGGACCCTTCCTGGCATTGTGAGCGGTTTAAGGAGTGGCTGGATAAATACGGCTTGAAGGGGATCAAGATCCGGGTTGGGAATAGCAAAGAATGGGACGAAGAATTTGCCAGAGCGGCCAGAGAATTACTGGGGCCTGAGCGGAAATTGATGATTGACGCGTATATGACGTATTCTCCTGAAACCGCGATGGAAATGGCACAGCGCTTTGCGAGCTACAGCCCATATTTTCTGGAAGAACCACTTCCACAGGATGACACAGAGTCCCTGGCGCGGATATCGCGAATGTCACCTGTGCCGATTGCGCTTGGAGAGCATATCACCTCGCTGCATGGTTTCAAGGAAATGGTATCCGCAAGGATTGGCAATATCTTTCAGCCTGATGTAACCATCGCAGGGGGAATTCTGGAAGGTTCGAAAATTTGCTCAATGGCCGAGGCCTTTAGTGTGCGCTGCATTCCCCATATCGGCGGGTTGACCGCGGTGGGTATTGCATCGAATTTACACCTCGCTTTGGCACATAGGAACGCGAAACTGTTGGAGATTGATCCCTGGGAATATCAGCCGCTCAGAGATGAGCTTTTGAAGGATCCAATATTTAATATGGAAGATATGACCGATGGGATGATGAAAGCACCTGAAAAACCGGGATTGGGGGTTGAGATCGATGAGGATGTGCTTGAAAAATACCCTTATATCAAAGGGACACCGATGTACCCGGAAGATTTTTTCCCGAATTATGGGGCGGGACGCCTGTAATACTGATTTTAGATAATTAAAGTGCAACACAAAGTGATTTGTTTACGTAAAAATAGTTTGCGCGCAAAATATTTAGTTGACACACAAACTAAATTTATATATACTATGCTTATAAAGGATTGTGGTGATGATTATTACAATGTTCTAATCGCGTTACCAATCCTTTTTTCGTCAAACAAGAGCGGGGATTGTCGATTTTTTAGGCTGTGAAAGGAGGATTACTATAATCGTAGGAGAGACTTATTCAAAGAAGGTTACGGTCACAGAAGAGATGGCTGCATCGCACGCGGTAGAAGGTGTTCCTCATGTTTACGGTACTCCATCGCTGGTAGGCTTCATCGAGGCTACGGCACATGAGGCATTGGCAGATGAATTTGAACCAGGGCAGACAAGCGTTGGGATGAGCATTGAGCTGGTTCATTCTTCACCAACACCAATTGGTATGGAGGTCAGATGCGATGTGAAGCTCACATCCCGTGAAGGTGTCTTTGCACATTTCGAGGTGGAGGCATTTGATGCCGCGGGCAGTATTTGTACCGCCAAACATTCGCGTGCTATTGTTGCCATGGATAAGATAGTCGCAAAGGCGGAGAAAAAACGTAATATCGTAGGGGAGTAATGCTCTAAACCTAAAGGAGAATCTGATGAAGAAAAGATTGCACGTAATGTTGGTTTTGGTTCTGGCTTTGATGCTGGTATTAACTAGCTGTGCGGCTCCTGCAGCTGACCCTGGGACGAGTGCGCCGGTGGAAGAGGCGGAAGTGGCAGCGCCGGCTGAATCCAGTGAATCCGAAGAAGCGCCGGCTGTAGAAGAAGCCCCAGCCGCTGAAGGATCTGGTCTTGTTTGCGAAGGCAAGCGGTTTGCCCTAATTACAACAATCGGCGGTCTTGGTGATGGTGCTATCGGTGATGCCACTTATGAAGGCGTTGGCCTGGCAAGCGAAGAACTGGGTTTTGAATGGGATTATTCAGAGCCCATGTCTGCTCCTGACTATGAAGCAATGATCATTGAGTATGCCGAGAGCAGCGAGTATGATCTGATCTTCCTGGCGGGTAATGATGGTCTTGACCCGGTTGAGGCAGTTGGCCCCGATTATCCCGATCAGAAATTTATAGTTTATGATATTCAGGCTGAAGGCAATGAACAGTATATCTCGGAGTTCTTTGCCAAGAATGAGATTGGCTTTATTGCCGGTGTTCTGGCTGCGCTGATGGAAGAAAAGGGCGAAGTAACTATCGCTGGTAAAACCACCACGTTTGAGCCAACCGGAAAGATCGGCCTCATCATCGGTAATGAAGTGCCCAGCACGGTAACCGCGCTTACCGGCGCTGCCGCGGGCATCAAATACGTCAAACCTGAATATGAATACCTGTATGGAATCGTCGGCGATTGGAAGGATCAGGTAAAGAACAAAGAGCTTGCGCTGTCAATGTACGACCAGGGCGCTCATTTCATCTTCCAGAACGCGGGCGGCGGTGCGTTGGGTATCATCGCGGCGGCTCAGGAACGCGGTCAATTCTTTATTGGCTACGATACCGACCAGACCAAATGGGATCCGGAGCGCGTGATTGGTTCGTCCAGAAAACAGAACAGCGCCACGATCCTGCGTGTGTTCAAAGAATATTGTGAAAGTGGCGGCCAGCTGGCATGGGGCACCTCTGAAGAGAACAACGCGGCCAACGGTGGTATTGGCTTCAACTATAACCCCGATTTGGAAGTGCCTGAAGATGTTGCACAGATCATCGATGAAGTCATTTTGGCGCTCAAGAATGGCGACATCCAGGCCCCGACAACCTGGGAAGAAGTGGAAGTATTTGATGCTGTTTATGGTGACTAACCTGACCGGATAACACTGCGTTAGACCTTCAGTAATTTACTTGTGGTTCAACTGTTGCAGGGAGAACATGGAAGGAAGAAAAGCATACTGCTATCACGGATGCCAGCAGTACAAAAGCAGGAAAACTCCAATTACTTCCATGTCTCCCGAATACAGATAAAAATGCCTGCGGTGATTGAATTGTGACCTCAGGTTATGCCTGTCAGACCACAGGGTGCAGAAAAAGATACCACTGAGAAAACCAAAAGCACTGGCAACGAGGGATATTTAAAATCCTCTTTACGCATTGAGAAATTTGCACTGGTCTCTTTGCTCCATCCAAAAGTGTTCAGAGAATTTATTCCCCACATGGTTTTATTTCATCATGAACAACGTGTTCAAACATTCCAAAAGCCAAAAATTTTACAGAAACATAAAAGGGATATTTTAATATGTCAGAAGCGATGATATCAATTCGAGATGTAACCATCCGGTTTGGCAACCTGGTGGCAAACGACAGGGTCTCGCTCGATGTTGAAAAGGGTGAGATCATGGCCTTGCTCGGGGAGAACGGCGCCGGAAAATCCACCCTGATGAAGATTCTGTACGGCCTTTACACCCGCGAATCGGGAGAAATCGTGATCAACGGTAAAAATATGCCCAGAAAGTTCGCTCCGTTGGATGCGATCAAACTGGGGGTTTCGATGGTACCGCAGCACTTTATGTTGATCGATTCCTTCACCGTGGCGGAAAATATTGTTCTGGGCGAAGAGCATACCATCAACAAGGTGATTTACAACCAGCAAAAGGCAATCGACAAGGTTGGATGGTGTTGTACGGAATTTGGCGGGATTCAGGTTTGCGCGGAACAGAAGGTTGCGGACCTGACATTGGGGGCAAAGCAGAAGGTAGAGATCTTAAAGGCGCTCTACCGCGGCACCAAAGTCCTCATTCTCGATGAGCCAACCACCGTTCTGACTCCCCAAGAGGTTGATGAACTGTTCGATTTGCTCCGTTCCCTCCAGGACAAGGGGATTACGATTATCATCATCACCCACAAGCTGCATGAGGTGCTGGCCATCGCCAACCGGGTCACCGTCATGCGCCTTGGTAAAAAAGTAGCCAGTTTTGAAACGGTGAACACGAATGCCAAGGAACTTTCACGAGCAATGGTTGGTAAAGACATCATGAGTGTGCATGTAGAAGAAAACGGCTCCGAGTATCAAGAACTCGAGCCGTGTTTTTATCTTAAAAATCTGAACACAAAACCTCAGGGGGACCGCTGCAATCTCAAGAATTTCAATCTCAAACTCTATCCGGGTAAGATCGTTGGTGTTGCCGGTATTGATGGGAACGGGCAGACAGAGCTGGTGGAGGTGTTGACCGGGGTCAGTCCGCTTGCCAGCGGTGAGATTGTGACAGGTGGAGAGTGCATCACCGCCAACGCGTTGGATAATATGCGCGCATTGGGCATTGGGGTGATTCCCGAAGACAGGATTGAGCAGGGATTAGTGCTGGATCTTTCCATCCGGGACAACATTATTATCGGTTACAAGAAAGATAAACGGTTTGAAAAACGCGGCATATTGGATATGAAGTGTGTCAATCAATATGTGGATGATTTAATAAAAAAATACGATATCCGCCCCGCAAGAAGGAGCGCGGTATGTCGTTTTGTGTCTGGGGGAAATCAACAGAAGGTCGTCCTGGCAAGGGAATTGGAAAGGACTGGTTTACAGGCGGTTGTTGCTTCTCAACCCACTCGTGGGCTGGATGTGGGAGCAACCCAATTTACCCATGGGACGCTGCTCAAACTGCGCGACGAGGGGAAAGCTGTGCTGCTCGTTTCCAGTGATCTGGATGAAGTGATGGCGCTCAGTGATTTCATTGCGGTCATTCGCAATGGTGAGATTGTTGCTTTCAAGAAGGCATGTGAGTTCACAAAGGATGAGATCGGCCTGTTTATGGGCGGCTCCCACGTTGGCGAGGTAATAGAATGTTGATAAAAATCTCGAATAACACAAAAGAAAAGTTGAAATGGCAGTTGCTTGATTTGATGTACATAGCCATCTCCATTGTGCTCGCGTTGGTGGTTGGGGGAATATTCATGGCAATTCTTGGCTGCGACCCGATTGAAGGGTACTGGATTATATTCTCAAAGGCGTTTTCTTCCTTTGGGCAGGTGCTCAGACGGTCGACAGTCTACATACTGACGGGTCTTGCAGTGGCTATCCCCATCAAAACAGGCGCTTTCAATATGGGCGGCGAAGGTCAGGTGGCGGCTGGCGCGCTGGCAGCGGCGGTGATAGGCAGCGCGATTGCCTTGCCAATGGGAATTCATCCCGTGGTGTGTATGCTGGGCGCTCTGGTTGTTGGCGGGGTATTGGCTTTCATTTCCGCTTTCATGAAAGTGAAATTTGGTTCCAGCGAGGTTGTTACCGGTATTATGGTGAACTACATCGTCATGTATGTGATTCAATACCTTTCCATGTACACTTTCCGGGGTTCTGCAAACTCAGCACAAACTGCTGAGGTGTTTGAGACGGCAAAAATCGCCCGGGCCTATCCTGGTTCACAATGGTCTTACGGGCTATTTATTTCGATTGGCCTGTGTTTGTTCTTCGCTTTTATGATTAACCGCACCCGGTTGGGTCTGGAAATGAAGAGCGCCGGACTCAACCCGCTGGCATCCAGATATCAGGGGGTGAACACCAAAACCATGTCGGTATTGGCAATGGTGATAGGCGGGGCTATGGCAGGTTTAGGTGGAGCGGTCGAAGTGCTCGGTGGCAGGTATCTGTATCTGGACACCTACTTCGCCAGTTTTGGCTATGATGGGATCGCGGTTTCATACATGGCAGCCAATAACCCGATTGGGGTCATCATTACGGCTTTTATCATCTCGGTGTTGAAGGTGGGGGCGGTAGCCCTGGATAGACAGACCAATGTTTCCATTCACTATATCACTGCTTTGCAGGGTTTGATTATCACCCTTCTGGTATCTCCCTATCTTGTGCGGGCTGTTCTGGAAAGACTCAGACGGAGAAAACGCGAAGCTGAACTTGTTGCAAATGAAATGTAATTGGAGGTGAATTGTGGAACTATCAACCCTTGTATCAAGTATGCTTCGTCTTGGTGTGCCGCTGCTGCTGGCTTCTTTGGGGGTCCTCGTTTCCGCCAAGAGCGGTATCGTCAATATGGGGATGGAAGGCAATATGCTGTGGAGCGCCTTTGTAGCCGCCTATGTCACCGACCTCACGGGAAGTCCGCTCGTTGGACTGCTGGCTGCTGTAATAGGTGGAATGTTGTATTCGCTGCTGATGGGTTTCTTTATCATCAAGGGCAGGGGTAACCATGTGGTTTGTGGTTTGGGTTTAAACTTCGTGATCATCGGGGCGACCACCGTGCTGCTCTCCGTCATCTGGAATTCGTCCGGGTATTCAACCCCAATCAAACGGCTGCCGCAGCTGGATTTGCCCTGGCTCGGACAGCAATCGATGAACCTCATCGTTGCCGTTATTGCGGTGTTTGCGGTCTGGTTCCTGCTGAGCAAAATGAACGTGGGACTGCGCATCCGCTCTGTGGGTGAACACCCGGCAGCGGCAGACTCTGTTGGCGTCGATGTGGTCAAATACCAGTTTTTGGCATTGGCGATTGCCGGTATTCTGGGAGGCCTGGGGGGCGCTGAGCTCTCGATCGGTCAAATGGGGTATTTCATCAAACAGATGACAGCTTCAAAAGGATTTCTGGCTTATTCCGCGGTAATCTTCGCGGGGTACAACCCCTTCATTGTAGTGGCAACAACCATGTTTTTGGGTTTGCTGGACGCATTCCAGATGCGGGCCCAGACCATGTTCAACATCCCTGGCCAGTTTCTGCTGGTGCTGCCCTATCTGGTCACTTTGCTGGCGCTCATTGGCGTTGGAGACACCAAGAGACCAAAGGCAGCCGGAAAGACGTATGTGCGGGGCAACTTTTGATGAATTTTGTGTAACACTGCAAACAACATGATCAACAGGAGGCAGGTTTGGATACTGGTAAGAATATCAGGTATTTGTTGAACCCTGGTTCAATCGCGCTGCTGGGTTGTTCTGAAAAGAATATCGTAGGGACCACGCTGTTGAACCTGCAGAAGAATGGTTACAAAGGCAAAATTTACCCGGTGCATTTAAAAAATGAATCCGTGTTTGGGGTGAAATGCTACCGCAGTCTGGCGGATATCCCCGAACAGGTGGATGCCTGTGTGGTCGGGCTGCGCAGCACCCTGGTGCCCGATGTGATTGAGGAGATGCATGAAAAAGGTGTCAAAGCCGCGGTGATCTACGCGAGTGGTTTCGCGGAGATTGGCGCCGAGGGTAGAGCCCTTCAGGGGCAAGTATCTGAAAAGCTTGCGAAATATGGCATTGCTGCCTGTGGGCCGAACTGCGTGGGGCTGATGAACACCCATGAAAACGTGACCCTTTACAGCGTGGCGACCGACCTGACCGGTCTTAGAGGGCCAATTGGGATAGTATCGCACAGCGGGTCAATTTGCATTGCCTTTACCAGCGCGGCGCGCGGGAGTGGTTTCAGCCAGGTGGTTTCCTGTGGCAACGAAGCCGGTTTATCGGTACCGGATTATATGCGCGCGATGATCGAAGATGAGAACACTGAGATCGTGATCGGTTTCCTGGAAACCATTCGAGACCCCGAGGGGTTGAAAGAGGTTGCGAAGCTATCTGTTGAGAAGAATAAACCCATCATTATCCTGAAGGTTGGAAAAAGCGAGGTCGGGCAGCAGACCGCGGCAGCTCATTCCGGCGCGCTGGCCAGCTCATCCAATGTGACCGACGCATTCTTCAAACAGAACAATATTTTGCAGGCGAAAAGCTTTGATGAACTGAATGAAGCCTGTGAACTGCTGCTGAAACTGAAAGACCAACCGGTACCAGAAAGCTCCCGGGTAGGCATGACGGCTATTTCTGGTGGGCAGCTTGGTTTCTGCAGTGATGTAGCCTATGAGGAGGGGGTTGAGTTTGGCGACATCGCGGAAAGAACGATCCGGCGCATCAGCGCTGCGCTTCCGGATTTTGCCACCGCCAAGAATCCCTTGGATGTCACCACGGCGTTGTTTGATACTGACGCATACAAAGAGTGTGTGCGGGCGCTCGCGGATGATGATGATGTGGGAATGGTCCTGGTTTGCCAGGATGCGGAAGAGCACATGTGTGCCGATGAAATTGTCCTTTACCGCCATATTATCCAGGCACTCTGCGAAGCACGCGGTGAGATCAACAAACCGATGACAGTGTTTTCACCGCTTTCGGCCGGCCTGGTGCGGGAATTCTCTGAGATGCTGGGCGCAGACGGGGTGCCGCTGCTTCAGGGAGCCCATGAAAGTATGCACGCCGTAAAACTCTATTTTGAGTGGATGGACATTCGAAAAAAAGCCAGCGTATCTGCGCCAAAGGACGTTCACAAAAAAGTTAATTTTGATTTTGGCAGGAATAAAAGCCTGAGCGAGCGGGAAAGCAAGAAGCTTTTGGCGGCTTATGGCATTGAAGTGGCGGGTGATGTCCTGGCAAACGACTCTGACGCGGCTGTGCAGGCAGCGAACGAGCTGGGTTACCCGGTTGCGCTCAAGGTGGATTCACCGGATATTCTGCACAAAACTGAAGCGAATGTGGTAAGGCTCAACCTTGAAACCCCAGAGCAGGTCCGGGCTGCCTATGCAGAGGTCATGGAAAATGCCCGTGCTTACAAGCCTGATGCATACCTCAATGGGGTGTCGGTGCAGGAGATGGTGCCAAAGGGAGTGGAGATCATGCTTGGCGTGAAGAACGACCCCAATTTTGGCCCGTCGGTGATGGTGGGTATTGGCGGGATCTTTGTGGAGATCTTTAAAGACTATTCCCTCCGGCTTGCACCGGTGAATATTGAAACGGCCTATGAGATGGTCCACTCGCTCAAAGGAAAAAAGCTGTTGTATGGCGCGCGCGGCGCCGCCCCTGCGGATGTGGACGCTCTGGCTGATGTGCTGGTGCGTTTAGGCCGCCTGGCTTATGACCACAGGGAAGCGATTGAAGAATTGGATATCAACCCGCTGATTGTTTTAGAGAAAGGCAGCGGGGTCAAGGCGGTTGACGCACTGGTTGTGCAGAAGGATCAGGGTTAATGGGATGAACAAATCTTTTCAGGATTGGCCAAAAATCGATTTGCACCGTCATTTGGAAGGCTCGATGCGGATTGCAACTATCCGCGAAATGGCATTGCGAGAAAAGCTGGAACTGCCTTATGAAGATCAGCAAGCTTTTAATGCTGAGTTCAAAATGACAGAGAATGACGAAAACACCCTGGTGCAATTTATTTCGAAATTCATCTGGCTGCGTAAATTGATTGCCGATAAAGAGGTTTTGGCTAGAATAACTTACGAGGTGGTAGAGGACGCCGCTCTGGACAACGTGCGATATCTTGAGTTGCGTTTTAACCATTACCACCTGATGAAACGAGGCATTGCTGAAGAAGATATTATCAAATCGATCAACGAGGGGGTTGAACTGGCGCGAGGACGATACCATATCGATGTGGGATTGATCTGCGGGATCTCTCGAGAGCTGCCGCCAGAAATCACCGACAGCACTGTTGATTTTGCCATCCGCTATATGGACCGCGGGATCGTGGGCATTGATTTAATGAATGATGAACG
>Ga0068714_10005635_pt1 | contig 13199 bp, 10 predicted proteins | sample MTBNYHSulfiMetaG_FD_62988 | JGI IMG/M metagenome (GOLD analysis project Ga0068714, IMG submission 62988) | Enrichment culture microbial communities from rom New York Harbor, USA that are MTBE-degrading - MTBE-NYH (New York Harbor Sulfidogenic)... | ecosystem: Environmental > Aquatic > Marine >... | reverse complement strand
GGGGCGGTACCCGGTCCCGCTATTGACCGCACGTGACGGCCCCCTGGATGGGGCGTCCGTGACGGCCGGTGACGATCTTTGACAAGTGAATGGGTGGGTGGATTGGTAGCCGCGCATTGACTACTGCGGGGCAGTTGGCATACTACAGATGCACGACTGTGCCCGAAAGGAGGTTGTATGCACGGTTTTACCCTGAAAAGCGTGACGAGGCGGTTTCGCCGTGAAACCCCTGTCACGCCACGACTAACGAATGTTTTGCATCTGTATCAAACGCTAACCGTGGTGGACCCGGCCACGATCAAGCGTAATGTCCGGGTCTTCCGTCTGTTCATCCGGTCTGCCGGAAACGTTCGGTGCAGCGACGTGACGCGATTGATGGCGACCCAGTTCCAGGCCGAATTGAAGACGGCTGGAAAGGCGAAGGCAACCGTCAAGAGCTACTGTGCGGCGGTATCGAGCGTGTTCGGGTGGGCGGTGGAGAATATCGACGGAGTGACGTCGAATCCGTTTGAAGGGGTCAAGGCACCCAAGCTGAACAAGTCGGAGCCGAAGTATTTCACAAGGGAAGAGATGGATCGCCTGTACCGAGCCGTCGAGGCAATGGACTGGCATAATCCGATTCAGCGGTTGCAGTGGTTGGCCCTGTTGCGGGTGGGGGACACGTGCGGTTTCCGGATCGGTGAAATCCTGAATCTTCGGTGGGATGACATTGACCTGGACGGCCGCCGGATCATGGTTCGGTATCGACCCCACATGCCGGGTGAGTGTTGGGAGTGGGGCACGAAAGGGCATCGGGATCGAGCTATGCCGATCAACAATGACGATCTGGTGGCCCTGTTGTACCGCATGAAAGAGGTGTGCCCGTGGCGGTATCCGTTCCTCAAGGCCCGGCGGTGCATGTACCTACAGGCTCATTCGGGCGAGTTGACGGATTGGGTCCGCAAGCGACCGTACACGAATCTGTACGTGATCTGGAAGCGGATTAGAACACTGGCACAAGTAAAGGGCAACGGCGCGTTTCACCAAGTGAGACGCACCGCTGCCACGGAGTTTGGTGAGCATTTGACAGCTTCCCAACTCCAACGGGCGTTCGGCTGGCAAGAGCTTTCAACAGCGCAGCACTATTTGGCGACTCGCGACAGTTACCAGATGGAGGCTGTAGCCAAGGCCCAAGCCGCTCGAACGTCTGGACCGGATCGCTAACCAAGTGTCCGGCTCATTGCCGGAGAAGGGATTTGAACCCTTACGCCTTTTCAGGCACGGGATTTTGAATCCCGCGCGTCTGCCAATTCCGCCACTCCGGCTCGGGCGTCTGTTTCCATCGAGGCGGCCATCATACGGAATCGACTGACGGCCGTCAACAGACAATTCATCCGGCCCCGGAAAACCGGACCGGGCCTGGAGACGCCCGTGATTGCCCCGGGGCAGGCGAGCGGTTATAATCGCCGCCGATTGACCGTCGAAAGGGGACTTGTGATGCGCACAATGATCGGCCGAAGGCAGCTCCTGAAGATGATTGGCCTGGGGGCCGCTGTCAGTGCCTTGAAGCCGAGGCTCGGACGAGGCCGATCGACGCCTGAGCACCGGTCCGGCGAAGGTGCAAAGCCTAACCTGCTGTTCGTCTTCGCCGATCAGTGGCGGGCGCAGGACACCGGCTACGCCGGCAACGCGGATGTCCAAACGCCTCATCTTGATGCGCTGGCCAGGACCAGCGTCAACTTCCGAAACGCGGTGTCAGGTTGTCCCGTGTGCAGTCCGTTCCGGGCCAGCCTGGTTACCGGGCGGTATCCACTGACGCATGGCGTCTTCCTCAACGATGTCCTGCTGAACGACGATGCGGTCTCTATCGCGCAGGCCTACAACCGTGCGGGGTACGACACCGCCTACATCGGAAAATGGCACCTCGATGGCAACCATCGAAGCGCCTTTATTCCTCGGGAAAGGCGACAGGGCTTTCAGTTCTGGAAGGCCCTTGGTTGTACGCACGACTACAACAGCTCGTTCTACTACGGCGATGAGGACGTCAAGCTCCAATGGGAAGGCTACGACGCCATCGCCCAGACACGCGAGGCCCAACGCTACATCCGCGAGCACGCCGACGACAGGCCCTTTGCGCTGTTCCTGTCGTGGGGACCACCCCATGCGCCGTACCACACCGCGCCGGAGAAGTACAGAACCTTGTTCCGGCCTGAGGCGCTGTCGGTGCGGCCCAATGTCCCCGCATCGGACCGCCAGAAGGCTCGCGAGGTTCTGGCGGGCTACTATGCGCACATCGCAGCGCTCGATGATTGCCTCGGCGATCTGCTGACCACACTGTCGGAGCAGGGGATTGCCGAGAACACGATCCTGGTTTTCACGTCGGATCATGGCGACATGCTGTATTCGCATGGCCGCCAGAAGAAGCAACAACCCTGGGACGAGTCGATCCGGGTGCCGTTCCTCTTGCGGCATCCGGCGGCATTGGGTTCCGGCGGGCGGACGATCGACATGCCGATCAACACGCCGGACATCATGCCCACCCTGCTCGGGCTCTGCGGAATCGACGTCCCCGAGACGGTCGAAGGGGAGGACTTCTCGCGTGTTGTGAAGGGCGCCTCGCCTGCGCCCGATGACGCCGCTCTCATAAGCTGTCCATCGCCGTTCGGACAATGGACGCGCAAGACAGGCGGCCGCGAGTACCGAGGCATCCGCACGGAGCGATACACCTACGTGCGCGACCTCGACGGTCCCTGGCTGCTCTACGACAACCTCGTCGATCCGTACCAGTTGACCAATCTGGCCAACCGGCCCGAGCATGCTCGACTGCAGGAGCAGTTGGAGGAGCGGCTGAAGGACAAGTTGACGCATACCCGCGACGACTTCCGCTCGGGCTGGGACTACATTCGACAATGGGGCTACGAGGTGGACGACTCCGGCACGGTGATCTACACGAACTGATTCCGATCGAATCGACAACGAGGTGACATCATGCGGCGATGGATATGGAGGACAGCCTTGTGTCTGTCTCTGGCAGTGGTTCCGCTTTGCCGCGCGGAGGCGAAGCGGCCGGAGAGCTGGACGCGGACGGAGGTGTTGGGGCCCGTGCCCACGCGAATCTCGGATCGTTTACCGCTGTCCGATCAGGGCAACGAAGGCCGCTGGCTCCCCTATGAGCCGATGACGGATGAGTTCGAGGGCAGGGTGCTCGACCCGAACCGGTGGTGGCCTCGGAACCCCGGGTGGCTGGGCCGCCAGCCCGCCTACTTCTGGCCCGGCAATGTCACCGTCTCGGACGGCAGGCTCCACTTGGTCATGCGCCGCCAGGAAGTGCCCGAGATGTCCAAAGACAAAGGCTACCATACCTATACATCCGCCGCCGTGCAGAGCAAGGGCCGCGTCAAGTATGGCTACTTCGAGGTCAAGGCCCGGGCGATGAAGTCACACGGGTCCAGCTCTTTCTGGTTCTACGACAGCACGCCCGAGGAGTGGACGGAGATAGACGTTTTTGAAATCGGTGGCAAGTCGCCCGGGTACGAGCGCAAGTACAACATGAACGTGCACGTTATGCGAACGCCCACGGAGAAGGAGCACTGGTCTTGCGGCGGTGTGTGGACCGCGCCGTCCGACCTGGCGGACGACTATCATGTCTACGGCTTGGAATGGGATCAGGACAAGGTCAAGTGGTATTACGACGGCGTGCTGGTTCGTTGGGTCGAGAACACTCATTGGCATCAGGCGCTGACGTTGAACTTCGACAGCGAGACGATGCCGGACTGGTTCGGCCTGCCCGACAACGGCGATCTGCCTTCGACCTACAGCATCGAATACGTGCGGGCCTGGAAGCGGCCCGAGCGACAGCCGGAACCAACACTGCCGGTGGGCAACGAATACAAGCTCGTCTGGTCCGACGAGTTTGACGGGCAGGCGCTCGACCTGACCAAGTGGGACTATCGCAGCCTGGGCCTACGCCGCGATGCGGTCAACGTCAAGGAAACCGTCTCGCTGGACGACAATGGACATCTCGTCCTGACCACGAAGCGCGCGGGCGATGCGTATCATACGGCGATGATCGGCACCCAGGGCCAGTTCGAGACCACGTTCGGCTACTTCGAGTGCCGCGCCAGGCTACAGGAGCAAGTCGGGCACTGGTCGGCCTTCTGGCTCCAGAGTCCCAGCCTGGGGCAGCCGCTGGGCGACCCGGCCGCGGCGGGCACCGAGATCGACATCTTCGAATACCTGCACAAGGACGGCGATCGTGTCCATCACAATCTGCACTGGGATGGCTACGGCGAGCACCACAAGCACGCCGGAACGACGGTGACCGTCGCCGGATTGCAGAAGGGCTGGCACACCTTCGGCTTGCTCTGGACCGATGCCCAATACGTCTTCTACGTCGACGGCAACGAGACCTGGCGCAGCGACAAGGGCGTCTCCCATCGCAACCAGTACATGATCTTAAGCCTGGAGGTCGGCAGGTGGGCTGGTGACATCGCGCAGGCACAATTGCCCGACCACCTCTACGTCGATTGGGTCCGCGTCTACCAGAGGCAGGGACAGTAGCTCGGCTGCTATGCGAAGCTGTGGCGAACGGGCTGTTTCTTCAGTTCCGCGAGGGTGGGCAGTAGCTCGAACGACAGGACGCCGAACGCCTCGGTGAGTCGGTCGATGGTGTGCTGGATCTGCCCCATCGTCCGGCCGTGCATCATGGCGAAGAGGTTGTAGGGCCAACCCGGCGCCATGGAGGCCGGGATCTGTCGCTCATAGCAATGGCTGACGACACCCGAGTGGGCGAGCCAGCGGCCAGCCTCGACGGTGTGCCCGGGATCGATCTGTCCTGCGAACATGACGTTGGCGGTGAAGCCGAGCTTATGGTGGTTCAACACACCCGCGATACGGCGGATCACGCCGACCTCGATCAGTTCGGCCAGCAGCGCGAACATCTCAGGCTCGGCCATCGTCGCAGGACGCACCGCATCAAATGGACGGCTGGTTACATCGAGACCGTCACGGAGATGCGTCAGCAACTGCTTCTGTTCCTCGCGCAAGATGACCGGCTCCGTCCCCGGCACTCGCTCGACGTCACGCAGCAGCACGTCGTCATCGCTCTCGGCGTCGAAGCGCACGTCCAGCTTGAAGACGCGCGTCACAGGAAGGCTGTGAAACTCGACGTCGAAACGAGTTTGAAGCTCCATCAGATTGAGATGGAGCTGCTCGGGGGATTCGGCCTGGAGGGTGAACCACAGATTGAACTCGTGCCTGCGCAGGTAGTTGTGCGACACGCCGGGGAGGGCGTTGATCGCTGCCGTCACCGTCGGCACCTGTTCTTCCGGCACGTGCGCGGCCACCAGCGTGCTGGCCATGCCCAGCGCACGCTGGTTGAGAACGGCGCAGATGCGGCGGAGCACGCCGACGCTCCGCAAGTGACGCGTTTGGTCCAGTACCTCGGCCTCGCTATGCCCCAGTTCCCTCGCCATCTGGGCGAAGGGCTGCGAAACGAGCGGCAGGCCCCTTTGGAGGCGATTGCACAGACGTTTCTGGAAATCGGTCAGGGACGCGGTCATGGCTTGCCCTTTGGCTCGTACCAGCAGACCGGGTCTTCGGCGAGGTAGTCGCCCGTCATGGTATACGCGCGGGCACGGCAGCCGCCGCAGACCTTGACGTAGGCGCATCGGCCGCATTGGCCCTTGTAAGCCGGCAGATCGCGAATCTCGTTCAGAAACGGCGAATGGTCCCAGATCGCCGCGAAGTCGTAGCCGTTCTCCACGAGATTGCCCGCGGACACGTCAAGGAAGCCGCACGTCTGGACGTCGCCCCGGTGGCTGATGAAGCCGAAACCTCGGCCGCCCATGCATCCGCTGATGTATACCTTGGGCAATTCTGTGTTCGTTTCGCGGAAGAGCCGGGCATATTGGGGCCCGCAGGTCACTCGTAGTTCGATGCCGAGATCGGACCGCAACCGGAGCAGGTCGCCCAGCAGCTCGGCGTATTGATGCGGTTCGAGAATCTCCTCGGTCATCTCCTCGCCTCGCCCGGTGGGCACGAGGATGAAGGGGTTGTAGCAGTAGGCTCCCAGCCGACGTGCGAGATCGGCGATGGCGGGCACCTCTTGGAGGTTGCTGCGCGTGATGGTCGTATTGATCTGAAATCGAACCTGTGCTCGCCTGGCGGTCTCGGCGGCCCTCAGGACGATTTCGAACGCGCCATCGGTGCGGCGGAAGGCATTGTGCGTCCGGGCGGTAGAGCCGTCGAGCGAAAACGACAAGGCCATCACCCCGGCCTCCTTCAGGGCTGCTAACGAAGTGTCGCTGAGAGCATAGCCGCACGTGGCCATCACCATGCGCAGGCCGAGGTCTCGCCCATGCCGCACCAGTTCGACGATGTCGTTGCGTTCGGTAGGCTCACCCCCGGTCATGATGACGACGCACTTCTCGTAGGCGGCCACCGAATCGAGGATTCTCTTCCACTGCTGGGTGCTCAACTCGTCGGAGCGAATGGCGCCGTTTGCGTCCGCCCGACAGTGCCGACAATTGAATCGACAACGCCGCGTCACCTCGAACGCAAGCAAACGGGGTTTATTGTTCTGCTCGTGTTTCATGATGCGGCGTCACTCTAACGAACGGCCCTCTTCACGTCAATCCGGGCCCGTCTGCGGTGTCTGAATGTGCCTTCCGGGTGGCGAATGCAGTGCGCAACCTCCCAGCGCCCCCAGCGATCCCCAATCCTACGCCTCCGCGACGGCCGCGGTTCACGATTCGCGTCAACCCAGAACGTGGGCTCTCGGCACGACACTTCGGGCCGCCACGGTGTGCCTTCCAGAGCAGGTTGGCGCAAACAAAAACCGCGTTCCCGATAGAAAGAACGCGGTTTTTGCACGAGGCCGAAGGGTCTCGAACCCTCAACCTTCGGATCGACAGTCCGATGCTCTAACCAATTGAGCTACGGCCCCAACCGATTGAGCCGCTACTATAGCGATCACATGGCAACGCTGTCAAATTTTTTTGCGTGATTCCTCTCAGATTCTGCGGGATCGGCGTGCCGCCTCCTGTGGCGAGATTTCCATCGCCGGGCCGGCCGATTTATCTGCTCCTGGCAGGGGTAAACCGTTGATTTCTAAAACAACTGTTTTAAACTGTCGTATAAAACGTCCGTTTTCCAAGGGTGGTGATGTCAGTAAGACGACGAGCGGCGAGGAACCATGGACGACAAGAGCGTTCAAGACCGATTGACCGAAGCGGCTGAGGTGCTGTTCTGCCAGCGCGGTTTCAAGGACACCGGAGTCCGCGAGATTGCCGCGGCGGCCGGCTGCAACGTCGCCTCGATCAACTACTACTTCGGGGGCAAAGACAAGCTCTATATCGAGGTGTGGCGTCGCCAGCTTACGGTCATGCGAGAGGCTCGCATCGCCGGCATTCGCAAGGTGATGTCCGGCGGCGAGAGGCCGTCTCTGGAAGAGCTTCTGAAATCCTATGCCCAGTCCTTCTATGAACCGTTGGTCGATGAGGTGGGACGGCCTGATGGGCAAGGGCACTGCCGATTTATGGAGCTGATGATCCGAGAGATGATCGATCCGCGCCTGCCTGCCGAGATGTTCGTGACCGAGATGATATCGCCGGTGATGGCGGTCCTGCGTGAAGCCATTCAGACCGTCTGCCCGTGGTTGAAGCCGTCGACCATTCAGCATATGATCCTGTCGGTCGTCGGGCAGCTCGTGTATGTGGTCGCCGCCCGAAGGATGTTCGAACGATGCGATTGTGCGGATTTGCCCCGACTGGATTCCGAGGAGATGATCGATCACATCGTCAGGTTTTCCGCCGCGGGAGTCCGCGGCTACGCGAAGGAAGAGAGAGAATGAAGGCTGAGGCTGATCTGGTTCTGCGTGTTCTGTTGTATGGCATAGCGGCTGCGATGGTTGGTGGCTGCATGATGGGCCCGAAGTATTCCCGACCGAAGACGCCGGCCGAGACGGCAACGACCTTCGTTCACGCCCAGGGGGCGGTCCAGGAGGTCGGCGATGGGCAGCAGATGGATCGTTGGTGGGAGCGTTTCGGCGACCCCGTCACCGCTGACCTGGTCCGGCTGGCGCTGGAGAACAACTACGACCTCAAGGCATCTGCCGCGAGGGTGCTCCAGGCTCGAGCGGGCCTGTCCGAAGCAAAAGGAAAGCTCTGGCCCGAGGTCTCGTACGGCTTGACCCGCAACCGCAGCAAGAGCTATTTCAACTTCGGCGGCGGTGGTGGTGGTGAAGAAGACCCCAACAATCCCTTCCTGTCGATGTTCAGCGGGGGGTTCAGTCCTTTGACCACGACGTGGTCGCAAGACATCTCGGTATCGTACCTCGTGGACTTCTGGGGCATGTTGCGGCGGTCTCAGCGTGCGGCATGGGAGGACCTGCTGGCCTCCGAGGCCAATCGGCAGACCCTGGCCAACTCCACTATTGCCTTGGTCATCCAGGGACGGATCAACGTGGCCATCGCCCAGAGGCGTCTGGCCCTGGCGAGGGCCAACGTGGAGAGCCTCCAGAACACGCTGGAGATCACCGAACGTCGGTATCGCCAAGGCCTGATTGGACCGGTGGACGTGCGGCTAGCCCGCGCCAATCTGGAGGGGGGCAAGGCGCAGGAGCCGGCCATCGCCTCGGCACTGGCGACCTCACGTCACTCGCTGGATGTGCTGGTTGGCAGGCAACCTGGGGCGTCGTCCGCTCTCCCGGAGACTCTGCCCGACCTGCCGGAGTTAGGATCGGCTCCGGTCGGGATTCCCGGGGCCTTGCTGGACCGGCGCCCTGACGTGCGGGCGGCGGAGTTCGCTCTGCGTGCGGCCAACGAGCGGATCGGCGTCAGTGTCGCGCAGCTCTATCCCAACCTGGTCCTGACCGCCAGCTATGGCCGCAGCGCCGACACATGGGAAGACATCTGGCAGGATTTCTCGGAAACCTATTCCGCCATGTTCAACCTCGCCCAACCCATTTTCAAGGGAGGTCAGCTTCGGGCCCAAGTCCGAGCGGCCAAGGCCCGGTACGAGGAGGCGGCCGCAGTCTACGGCGGTGTGGTGCTCGACGCCATGCGGCAGGTGGAAGACGCCCTGATCAGCGAACAGTTGCTTCAGCGTCAGCTCGAATACACCCAGTTCCAACTCCAGGAGTCCAGGGCGGCCGAAGATCTGTCGAGGCGGCGGTATGAGCAGGGGGTCGAGAGCCTCCTGACCGTGCTGGAATCGGAACGGCGTCGGCGTGTGGCGGAGGAGCAGGTGACCGTCCTCCAGGGGCAGATATGGACGAACCGCGTGAATCTGCACTTGGCGCTGGGCGGGGATTGGGCGGGTGCTGATGCCGCCGAATCCCAACTGGTGAAGAAATGACCGGACAGGCGACGAAGGGCGAAGGGCTGGGGCAGGATCGGCGCCGTGACGCGGCGCCGAGGCGGGCCGGGTTGCGTGTGTGGTTGTCTGTCTTCGTTCTGGCCCTGGGTTTGATCGCCGTTGCGCTCTTGGTCAGGTTCCGCAGATTCCCCGAACGCGGGGAGCAGGGCGTTCCGGCTCCGCTGGTTCAGGTCCGCAAGCTTGTCGCCACCGATATCCCCGTGGTCGTTCAAGGCTCCGGCGTCGTTCGACCCAAGGTCGAGGTGGAGATCATGCCGGAGGTGGCCGGCACGGTAGTGTTCGTCCATTCCGAACTCAAGGCCGGCGGCATCATCCGTGCCAACGAGAAGATCGTTCAGGTTGATTCCCGCGACTATGAGCTGGCCGTTCGCCAGGCCCGGGCGGCCGTGGCGGAGGCGCAAGCTTCGCTGGACCTGGAGAGCGCCGACACGGACCGGGCGCCGGCGCTGCGTGAGCCTCGGATTCAACGGGCGCGGGCGGCACTGGATTCGGCCCGAACGCAGTTGGAGATGGCCGAGCTGAAGCTCCAGCGGACGACGATCTCGCTTCCGTTCGATGCAATGATTGCGGGCCATGCCGTGAACCTCGGCCAGTACGTTGGGGTCGGACAGCCTCTGGCGACGGCGTGCGGGATAGATGCCTTCGAGGTGGAGGTTCTGCTCGAAAGCGATGATCTGATCTGGTTCGACGCCTTTTCGCTGTCGGCTCCCGTCGGTGGAGCGGATGGGAATCTCGCCCTGGCCGAGGTGCAGGCGGATCTGGCCGGCGCCACGCACACCTGGTCCGGACGTGTCACGCGAACGACTGGGCAGGTGGATCGTGTCTCACGGAGGGTCCCCGTCGTGGTGGAGGTTCCCAGGCCGCTGGATGGCTCCGAAGGCCGACCGCCGCTCCTGCCGGGGACCTTCGTCAAAGCCCTCATCACGGGCAAGACGCTGCATCACGCGGTGGCAGTTCCTCGCGAGGCCATCCACGAACCCAATCGCCTCTGGCTCGTCCGTGACGGCAGACTTCTCGCCCAATCGGTGGAGATCGTTCGGACCGACGAGGAATATGCCTATGTCACGTCGGGCCTGCCCGACGAGGTGCTGATCGTCACCGGCAGGCTCGACGGCGCCGTCGAAGGGATGGCGGTCCGGACCTCGCATGAGGTAAATGAAGGGCAATCTGCCGCGCGTCGATTCCGTTGAGGGAACGGTTCGGACGGCGCTGCATGTCGTTCTCGGGGGCAGTTGGCGCGTGTCGCCTTCGCAACTTGCCCGACAGGAGGCATCCTGGCAGGCTTTCCGGGTTTCCGCGAATTTCTCTGGCAATGGCTGGATACGCGTCGGATAATGACATGGTGGTTTGGCCGCGGTCGAAAGCGGCCGGGCATGGAGGTGACCATGGAAACCACGGCGAAATATCGGCCCAACATCCAGATTGCCTTGGACGCCGAGGACCTGGCGTCCCGGACGGTCAATCTGTTTGTCTCGTCCGCCCGCGAGGCACTGGAATCGAAAGGCGCATTCCACGTGGCTCTCTCGGGCGGCCGGACTCCCCAGCGGGCCTTCGAGAAGCTGGCAGCCAGTCCTGCGGCGCAGGCGTTGCTCTGGCAGCGCATTCACGTGTTCTGGGTGGATGAGCGGTATGTTCCTGTCGATTCGCCGCACAGCAATTACCGTCTGGCGGCCGAGGCGCTCCTGAAGAAGGTGCCGATCCCGCCGGATAACATTCACCGAATTCCGACCGAGTGCGAGGATATCTCCACGGCCGCGCATTCGTACGAGACGATTCTCCGCAACGCATTCGGGCTCGACGAGGGTCGCATCCCACAATTCGACCTGATCGTTCTGGGCATGGGCGCCGACGGACACACGGCGTCGCTCCTGCCCAATTCCTTCGCTCCGTTCGACACGGACGATCTCGCCTGCGTCGTCTACGTCATGGATGGGCGGCTCAATCGAATTACCCTGACGCATCCCGTCCTGCGCGCCGCCAAGCGCCTGGTGGTCCTCGTTTCGGGGGCGGAGAAGGCCGAGACGCTCCGAGAAGTCCTGGCCGGCGAGCCCGATGAAGTCCGTTATCCGATCCACATTCTCTGGCCGGTGCTGGACAAGGTCATCTGGTTCGTGGACCGAGATGCCGCGAGGGCGATCTGACGATCAACAGGGGTCGGTGCGGCGGGGAGGCAGTTCACTCGGGGATGATCAGCTTGGTTCCGGGACGGATCTTGTTGGCATCCTTGATGGTCTGCTCGTTTGCCGCAAGTATCTTCTGCCATCGAGTGGCGGTGCCGTAATATTGCTGCGATATGGAGGAGAGAGTTTCGTCCTTCTGGACGATGTGGAATCGGGTGGTGGTGATTTTCTGGTCCCTTTCGTGGGCCGTCAGGTCAGGTTGCGGGCTGCGCGTCTGCGGCGACGGGGTGTTGACGGGCGCCTCCGAAGGAGCGGATTCGACGAGTTCAGCGACCGGCGAGGTCTCTTCAACCTGCGTCTGTCTTGTCGGAGCGACCGATGGAGCCGGGCGGCTCGGCTCGGAGAAAAGGGCGTCCGTCTCCCGGCGGCTCTCTTGCGAATTGGGGGCCGAAGGACTGAGCATCCGCGCCTGCGTGGTCAGGGTCGGCCGTGTCACCACCCAGAGCAAGACGACGCCCGCCAGGACCACGCCACAGATCATTCCAATCTTGAAATCTCTGTCCACTTCACAGACCAGGCTGAAAACCGGGCTTCTGCCCGCGAGAGGGTTAGTGTATCCAACCGGGTGCCGGTGGGGCCCGGCCCGGCCCCACCGCGGCCCGCACGTTCGGTACCCTATTTGGCCTGTTGCCGGTCTCTGGCGATCAGCAGCAGCGGAGCGGCAACGGCGATCGAGGAATAGGTTCCGACGATCAAGCCGACGAGGATGACGTAGTTGAAGCCCCGCAGGCCGGAACCGCCGAAGACGTACATTACAAATACGACGAACAGCGTTGTGACGCCAGTGATGATGGTTCTGGACAAGGTCTCATTGATGCTGTTGGTGATCGTCTGCGGCGTGAGCTGGGCCTTGTGCCGGTTCTCGCGGATACGGTCGAAGACAACGATGGTGTCGTTCAACGAGTAACCCAGCAACGTCAGGACGGCTGCGATCAGAGTGCCGTTGATGCGGAAGTCACCGATCAGCAGAGCCGGCCCGAGGAAGGTCTGGGCCAGGAAGGCGGAGACGGCGATGGCGCCCACCGCAATGGAGACGTCGTGGAACAGGCAGGCGATGGCGGCCAGTCCGAACCGCAGACTGCCGAACCGCAGCCAGATATAGCCGACGATCGCGGCCAGTGACAAGACGATGGAAATCAAGGACCGGGTCTTGGCCTCCGAGCCCACGAACGGATCGATCTGGGTGACGCGAGGAAGTGTCGTTTCCCTCTGGGTGGCCAGCAGGACGCGGCTTCTCTCGTTGTTGACGAACCGTTCCCATTCCTGCTCGCTGAGGGTCCGCAGCCCGGCTTCGGGCTCGACGCTCACGAATGTGAAAGCACTGACCGGCTGATTCGGGTCGGCGCTCTTGAGTCCGGGACCGTACACGGCGTACGGATACCAAGCCAGGTCCTGCGTGTCGAGTCGGAAGCGAAGCTCCTGAATGCGCTGACGAATCTCCGCCAGCGTCGCGGCGGTCTGGAGCGTCGTCTCCAGGCGGATGCCGCCGATGTAGTCCGCCAGTTCCGGATAGGTATCGACGACTTCCTCGGTGATCTTCTCGGCGGAGGCGATCGCGGGATGCAGGTTCTGCTGAATCTCCAACTGCCCCTGGAAGGCCTGCCGGATGGCATCGGTGACGACCTCTTCGACCTCTGGCTCAGTGATCGTCGCGTTGGGGAA
>Ga0068714_10005634_pt1 | contig 13206 bp, 13 predicted proteins | sample MTBNYHSulfiMetaG_FD_62988 | JGI IMG/M metagenome (GOLD analysis project Ga0068714, IMG submission 62988) | Enrichment culture microbial communities from rom New York Harbor, USA that are MTBE-degrading - MTBE-NYH (New York Harbor Sulfidogenic)... | ecosystem: Environmental > Aquatic > Marine >... | reverse complement strand
ATTTGTCCCGATGTTATTGCACAATGAAAATGTCGCTGCGTAATGCCTCTCGACAATTGGACAACCATGCCAGTTCAAGTAGAATCAGTCCAGGACAGGGAAACACGATGTCACAGTCGAATCGCCGGGGATTTTCCGCCGAGTTTCGGGCTCCAGCAGCGCTTGAGGACATCGTTGGGAGTAAGGCCAAAGCCACGGTCTGTCGAAAATATCAACTACACCTCCAGGTTTTCACGCGTTGGAGAGTTGAGATGGACCAAGGATCGCCCAAAAAGTGTTCAACCTAAGGGGGTAGCTCGAATTCGCGGGTATATGGGGTGTGTGCGACATCGGTGTTAAGGAGGGCAACATGGTTAAAGGGATTCTGCGCTGGGTCGCCATTGTATTGATCGCAGCGGTGGTGTGGGTTTCTGCAGCCTATTTCCGAGACATGCATCTGGCCTATGAGCGGATCAAGGGGAAGACCACGGTCATACCGTCCCCATACGGGGACATCGAGTACGCCGAGGGTGGAGCGGGTCCCGACGTTCTGGTGATCCACGGCAGCGGCGGCGGCTACGATCAGGGCGAGCTCCTGGTCCAGTCCGTGCTGGGCGATCAGTTCCATTGGATCGCACCGTCGCGCTTCGGTTACCTGCGCTCGACCTTCCACGCGGGCGCCACGTTCGACGAGCAGGCGCACGCCTACGCCTATCTGCTCGATGAACTGGGCATCGACAAAGTCGCGGTCGTCGTCCTGTCCCACGGCGGCCCTTCGGCGCTGCTCTTCGCCGCGCTGCACCCCGAGAGGGTATCGTCACTCACGCTCATTTCCTGCGGCGTGGCGTCTTCGGTGACGGCAGACCAGGCACAGGCCAATAAGCAGGGCGACATGCTGACGACCATCTACAAATACGACCCACTCTACTGGAGTATCACCAGGCTATTCAAGAAACAATTCATGGAGCTGATGGGCGCGAACGATGCCGTGATCGCCTCGCTCACTCCCGAGCAGATAGACTTGGCCGACAAGATCATCGATTACATGAATCCGGTCTCGCCACGGTCCGCCGGGGTGGCTTTCGATAACAAGGCGGCGATGCCGAACGAGCGGATTGCCGCGATCGAAGCCCCAACCCTGATATTCCACGCCAGAGACGACTCCCTGCAGATCTATCACAACGCCGAGTATGCCGCCGCGACCATTCCCGGCGCAAAGCTGGTCAGCTTCGATCACGGCGGGCACCTGCTGGTCGTCGTCGAGCGCGCGGCCATCGGTGAGGCGCTGCAGCAGCACATCCGCGAGTACGTGGGTGGATGAGGGCGGAGGGGGGAATTAGAACGGCGCGCCGCGTCGCCGGGCGGAGGCACTGCCACAGCGTCGAGGGGTGTAGCGACGGTATACGCCAGACAGGGAACCTAACGGCTTTCGTTCATGACTGGCTCTTTGAAAAAGAGAAACTTGATTGATTCGCAGACATGAACTATACTGCTGTTGGTATCAATGGAAAATCAATGCCAGTCAGGGAAACTGCCTCTACAATCACATTAGGGAAGCACTATGAGCATAGTTATCGTCGTCAAAGTGAGTGAAGGTCTTGTACTTGGCGCGGACAGTGCTGCCACCCTCAGTGGTCAGCTCAAGGATTCTTCCGGGGCAATCTTCAATGGCGTGCTCAAGACCTTCTACAATGCCAAGAAGCTCCTGCAGGTCGGAGACTTTCCCATCGGCGTGTTGAACTGGGGAGCAGCTTTCATCGGGGACAGGACCATGGAGAGTCAGGTCCGAGAATGGGAACACGACAATCATTGGTCCAGCCGTGACTCCTTCTCGAACAGTTGTAACGACCCCTTTGAGGTCAAGGCGTGTGCTCTCGGATTGCACAATCATCTGTCTCAGGTTTATGCGGAGGAATACGCCGATTTCCCAGAAGGACAGCGCCCCCCAATAGGCATCATAGTGGCTGGATATTCCGAAGGGATGTTTTTCCCTGAGATATGGCGCTTCGTATTGCCGCATGACACCGAGGTTCAGAATCAGCGTCCGGACAAGAATGGCAAACCGGATTTTGGTGCATCTTGGTTTGGAGTAACGGAACCAATTGTCAGGTTACATTTTGGTCGTGACGACGAGGCAATTCGTATTCTGTCAAAGAGGTTCAAGGTCCCAGAGCAAGAAATCCTAGAAGCACTGAAACCCCTGCAATACCCAATCGCTTTTTCTCAAATGCCACTTCAGGATGCCATCGACTATGCCGTATACATGCTGAATGTGGCAATTGGGCGCTTTCGCTTCGTGCTGGGACCGGAACTTTGTGGAGGGCAGTTAGACATCGCAGTCGTTACTCAGAATGAATTCAATTGGATTTCTCAGAAGTCATGGAGAGCGTGACAAATGGAGGTGTAGAGATGATCGATTATGTCGGCTTGGGACCTTCTTCCCAGACAAGCAATGATCAAATAGGACTGGTGTCTGCGAATGAAGTGCTGAGCCTAAACCTCGACTTCTTTGACATCAGCAGCTATGTTGTACAACGGACAACCCAGCAGAGGTGGCGCCAAGTGGCAGCCGAAGTTCTACAGGAAGATGCCGAACTCTGGGAAAGGCTCAGTGCTCTTTGATCTTTCCTGACATCGAGGACATCATTGCTCTGAATGGTTCCCAAGTCGGGGCGTTTGGTGGATTCTACGCGGAGCCAGACAATCTGAAGAACCGGAACAGTCTCGAGTGGGTATTGGAAGCCATCCAATACCCACTTTTTGGGCAAGACCGCTACCCAAGTATAGAACACAAAGCCGCACTGTTAGGATGGGTGATAATTGCTGAGCATGTGTTCTTTGACGGAAACAAGAGAACCGGTATCTCGGCGATCAAGATATTTTTAAGGATGAATGGCTACGATCTTCAGGCTTCACATGACGAATGGATCGACATTGCACTCAAAATTGCTTCTCCTGAACAGGGCGGAACATCGGTATCCGATCTTGCTAGTTGGATCCGGGTACGGCTTCCCCCTATCATCCTGTGAGACGAAGACACATCAGAAATCTCCTTACAATCTATATGGTTTGCCCACAGCGGACGCGGAGACCAGAAGGAGCTATCTGGACCAAGCCTGCATACTGGGCATGGAGTTTTTCCGGTCGTGATGGACCGGGCCAGGCTTCTACCGGAAGGAGAATGACATGCACTATCTTCTGTTCTACGATGTTGTGCCCGACTATGTTGAGCGGCGTAAGGCGTTCCGCAGCGAGCATCTCCAGCTGGCGTGGGAAGCCTGCGCCCGCGGCGAGATCGTCATTGCGGGCGCTCTGGCTGACCCCGTGGACGGCGCGGTATTCCTGTTCCAGGGTGAGTCGCCGGAAGCGGCAGAGCGATTCGCCGCCGCCGACCCGTACGTGCGGAATGGCCTGGTGACGCAGTGGCGCGTCCGCCCCTGGACGACCGTTGTCGGCGAGCAGGCCGCTACACCGGTCAGGCCCGAATAAGGGTCTCTGGGTCTTCGATGCACCGGACGAGGTGACTCGACCGCAGATAGCGGCGCCCCGCCTCGACCGGCTCACCGGGGCGAGCGCGCGTCAGGCGGATTCGAGCGCCTGCTCCAGGTCGGCGATCAGGTCAGACACGCTCTCCAGGCCGATGGACAGCCGCAGCAGGTCCGGGGGGACTGGGCTGTCGGGCGGCTCGTAGCTCGCGCGGTGCTCGATGAGGCTGTCCGTCCCGCCGAACGACGTTGCGCGCTTGAAGATCTTCGTACCGGCCTGCACGCGAACCGCTCCCTCGCGACCGCCGCGGACCCGGATCGACAGCATCCCGCCGAACCCGCCGATCATCTGCCGGGCCGCGACGTCATGCCCCGCGCAGTCGGGCAGGCCCGGGTACAGGACAGAGACCAACTTCGGGTGACCGTGGAAATGCTGCGCTATGGCCATCGCGCTGGCGCAGATGCGCTCCATCCGCACGAACAGGGTGCGCATGCCGCGCAGCAGAAGCCACGTCTCGAACGTGCCCGGCAGCGCGCCCCCGTCGTGCGCGATCTCGTGGATCGCCGTCCACAACTCGTTGTTCTCACGGGCGACCAGCGCTCCCAGCAACACGTCACCGTGTCCGTTCAGGTACTTCGTCCCCGCGTGCATCACGATGTCCGCGCCCAGCTCCAGCGGACGAGTCAGCACCGGCGTGGGAACGGTGTTATCCACCGCCACGAGCGCGCCGGCCTGGTGCGCGATTTCGGCTGCGGCGGCGATGTCGGTGACGCACCACATTGGGTTCGACGGCGTCTCGATCCATACCAGCCGCGTGACTCCGGGCCGCAGCGCTCTCCGTAAAGCGTCCAGGTCCTCGTTCGGGACGAACTCGGCCTGCAGAGATGTGTAGTTCAGCACCCACTTGCGCACACCGAAGTACAGGCTCTCTGGCAGGATCACGTGGTCACCCGGCCGCAGAGCCTGGAACAGCGCGACGACGGCGGCCATGCCGGAGGAGAAGAGCTGCGCTCCGCAGCCACTCTCCAGCCGGGCGAGAAGCGCGCTCGCCTGGCGATAGGTGGGATTATCCGCGCGCGTGTAGACGCGGTTGTCGTTGAACGATAGGTCGGGGTTGCGCTCGAAGTTCGTCGAGGGGTACAGCGGCGGAACGATCGAGCCGGTCTCGCGGTCAACCCAGCCGAGGCCTTGTGCGGTCAGCGTTTCGAGTGAAGGGCAGTCGGACATATTACACCTCCATGAATGCGGAATTGGGCGCCAATGGGATGATTATAGTCCGATTGAGGGTTTTGCCAATATCGTGCCACCCCGTGGCCGGGGGATCGAGCTCGCGTGAGGTCACACCCAGCGGATCTTAAGTCCTTCCCGGAGAAGTTCTTGCGGCACCACTACATATAGCACGTCGACCGAGAAATACCACAAGCTATAGTGTGTACTTTGTGCCGTCTCCGAACTCGAATCAAGAAATCCGCAGCGCACAGACACACCAGTAAGTAGCTGGTATGAGTGTACCCCTACTCGCGTAATCCCGCAAGTTGTCTGCTGGAGAGAGTAGATGCTGAACGGCTTGGCCCACTATTCCAACGAACATTTGAGCTGGGGAAAACTAACTTGACCATTTTGGGGAAAATTAACTTGGCCTTGACATCTGCGGCCTCGTTCACGGCTCCGGCCGATCGCGACATCCTTAAAATTCACTACCAGGTTCTTGACTTAAGGGTGGAAAAGTGTTATAATGTACATTAGTTCAAGCATTGAACAATTATTCATTTTGAACGTGAACGGCGGTATCGTTGCTGTCGTGTTTCCAGCCTTTCGATGGGTGAATTAGGCCGATGCAAATGTGGTGCGTTTCGATAGACAGCTCAATAGCGCTTTTTGGGTGGTGTCGCCGCATGCATGTGGTTTTGCCGGTCAGTGGGATATGAAGGCCAAGCGAATTAACACAACATTCGCTTGGCCTTGTCTTTTTCGCGAGCAGTCCTCTGGTTCGTTTACCTTTCCGCAGATTCTACGAAAAGGAGGTGGTTGAACGCAGCGTTGCGAATGTGCAGTGTGTATTGGTCGTTCTGTCCGTAAGCGAGTATTCAACGTCGAAATGACCGTGTAATGCGAAGGAGGAAATGAAACATGGCGAAGAAGTTTATGGTCGCGGCAGTGATCATGGTGATCCTGTCCTTGTTGATCGTCCCATTGGGCTATGCCCAGGAACCCGCGGAGGATCATCCGCTCAAGGGTCAGTCAATTGAGATGTCGATCGTCGGTATCGGCGGGTGGCTACCGAGCCGGCTCGGTGTGGACATGAGTCCGTTGTTTGCCGAGTACGCCAAGGAAAACTACGGCTATGATGTGACCTTCACGTTCCAGGAAGCGCCCTTCTCGGCGTTGTTCCAAAAAGCCGCTGCGTCCTTGGCGACCAAGTCTCAGGAATACAACCTGATCATCAGCGACAGCCAGTGGTTGGGCGCGTTTGCCGAGCCAGGGTGGATCGTCAACATCAGCGATCTGATCAAAGAGAATCCTGAGCTGGACATCGAGTGGTACGACCCGGTGGTTGTCAACAGCTATATGACCTATCCCGACGGTTCCGATCAATTGTGGGGTTTGCCGGAAGAGGGTGATGTGATCGTCCTCTACGTTCGCCAGGATCTGTTCTCCAACCCGGATGAGATGGCGGCGTTCAAGGACAAATACGGCTGGGATCTGCCGCAGACCTTCGCGGACTGGGAAGCTGTCACCATGACCAAGTTCATGGATATCGCGGAGTTCTTCACCCGCCCGGACGATAACATTTGGGGTACGGCGCTGGAGTATCAGAAAGAATACGACTTCATGACCATGTACCTCTATCCCTTCATGTTCTCGCTGGGTGGCGAGATCTGGAACCCCGAGACCCGCGAGATCTACGGCGTGCTGAACAGCGAAGTCAACGCGAAGGCCCTGGAGTGGAACCGCGAGATGCTCAAGTTCCAGCCACCTGGAGCGCTGAACTACGGTATCTCTGAGACCGTCGATGCCTTCACGCAGGGCAAGCTGGCCACCGCTTTCATGTGGGCCGCGCTGGGTGCGTCCATGATCCCCGAAGAGTACAAGGACAAAGTCATCGTTGTACCGCCCCCGATGTTCGAGCGTGAAGATGGCACGACCGCCCGCATCTACTCGATCGGCGGTCAGCCGTGGGTGATCAATGCCTACAACGACGATGCGCACATGCGTGTTGCTATCGACTTCCTGAAATGGTGGTACAAGCCGGAAACGCAGCTCGAGTACGCGAAGCGCGGTGGTAACCCGACTGACAAAGCGACTCTGACGATGGAAGGGTTCGACGATGTCAATCCCTGGAACCCGGCTTACAAGTACATGCTCACCACTGAACATGCCCGTGATTTCTGGCACGAACCGCAGTATTCCGAGTTGTTGGCTGCACAGCAAGAGGGCTGGACCGCGTTCGCTACTGGTCAGGTCAACGATGCAGCGAACACGATGGAGTGGATCGCCTGCGAACAGCAGAAGATCATGTTCGAGGGTGGTCGGAGTGAAGTCGCTCCGCCTGATTCCTGCAAAGATGTAAAGCTGGACAAGTAATAGCGGGCATTGCCCAAGAAGACTTACCGGTGGGCGCGGTTCGTCCGCCCCACCGGTATTGTGCTGTCATCCTGATAGAGAAACACGCAGCAGTGCTTGTTGCGGTTCCATTGTGTGGAGGTTGATATGGCCAATTTGACCGGAGTGCAATATGTGACCAGGAGACCTGCCTGGCATACGCGTCTCCTGCGGTCAGTCGAGGAATCCGGATTGTTTTCTACGGCTCTGCTCGTCCCTGTGCTCATTTTCTTTATCGTCTGGAATGTGATTCCTCTGTTGTGGATGCTCGGGCTGAGCTTCTACAACTATTCACTGATTACCGGTAACCCGGAAAAATACGTCGCGTTCGGCAACTACCTGGATATCTACAACAATACCAACGTCTGGAACGCTTTGGGCAGGACATTCCAGTGGGTATTTGTAACGGTCGCGGTTGAGACGGTGCTTGGTATACTGCTTGGACTCCTGTTTTGGCGGAGTTCGGATCTCCCCGGCCGCCGGTTTGCGCTGACGATGATATTCACGCCGATGATTCTGGCTCCAGCGTCTACGGGCACCTATTTTCGTCTGATCTACGAGCCGACTTTCGGTGTGATCAATAGCATCCTCTCCATACTATTCGGAACCAGGATCGACTTTCTGGGCGATCGGGCCTGGGCGTTTGGTGCCGTTGCCCTGGTGGATATCTGGATGTGGACGCCGTTTATGTTACTGATTACTCTGGCCGCGCTCGGTGCCGTCCCCAAGGCGGAGCTCGAGGCTGCCGAGGTCGACCGGCTTCCCTGGTACAAACGCTTCTGGTATGTCATTCTCCCATACGGGAAGTTTATCCTGATGCTGGGCATCCTGTTACGTACCATCGATTCATTCAAGACCATGGACCTGATCTATTTGATGACCAAAGGTGGTCCGGGGAACACTACCGAGACGATCGCTATCGCCCTGTGGCGGAAGGCCTTCGAAGGCTTCACGATGGGCTGGTCTTCGGCGCTGGCGGTGATCCTGTTGCTGACAGCGATTGCCTTCACGTCGATCTATCTATACATCCTGAATCTGAGCAAGCAGGGAGGTAAATGATCATGCGTAAGGGTTTGGGTCGGACGCTGTATCATATCCTGTTGTGGTTTATCGCGGTGATCTTCTTTCTGCCGGTGCTCTGGATCGTTTTGGCGGCATTCAAGACCAAGGACCAGCTCCTGGCGGTTCCGACAAAGTGGTTTTTCGTGCCTACACTGGCCAATTTCGTGGATCTCTTCACGCGTCCCAACATCGTCAATTACCTGGTCACCAGCGTGGTCATTTCTGTGTCGGCTGTTGCCATTGCTATCGTCGTGTCTTTCCTGGCCGCGTATTGTTTCTCGCGTTATCAGCCCAAGGGAACGAACTTCCTGATGTTCCTGTTGCTGTCGATGCGTATGGTTCCCGCGGCAGCAACGGTTATCCCGGTGTATCTGATGTATGTGGCATTCGGGTGGAAAGATACCTGGGGAGGCATGATTCTGTTCTATGCCATGTTCAGTATCCCATTCTCTGTCTGGATCCTGAAGGGCTTTGTCGATGGGGTGTCTCCGCGTTTCGATGAGACCGGGCTGGTCAACGGCGGCTCGCGCCTCCATGTTTTGTTCAAGGTCGTTTTACCTCAGGTCAAGCCTGGCCTGGTTGCGGCGTTCATCTTCAACCTGGTGTTCGTGTGGAACGAGTTCCTGTTCAACTTCCTGATCGGTGGCCGGCGCACAACCATGGTACCGGTGGCGCTGTCGACCTGGATGTATGCTCAGTCCGGCGTGGACTGGACTTTCGTCGCCGCATTAACCACTGTATTTATGATTCCACCGATTCTAGTCGTTTTCTTCTTCCAGAAGTACTTGTTGACGGGAATGACTTTTGGTACGGTTCGAGGTGAAGTATAATGCAAAAACAGAAAAAACCTTTCGCGGCAGTCCTGCACGCCGTGTTGATCGTGCTGCTGGTCATCAGCCTGATCCTGATTGCACAGCAGTTCAGTATGAAGATCTACCAGGTAGGTCTGCTCTTGTTGGGTGCTGCCGCCATTACGCAAATTGGTTTCGGCAATGTGCCGCCCAACACCAATTTCGCGCAGTCGATCAAGTTTTTGATTCTCATTTACGTGATCATTGGTGCAGTGTTTGTGGTGGGCATTCTATTGGCGCCGACTCTTATTGGCATGGCTCGGGGGTGACGTCGTGATAGCAGTTGAATTCAGGGATATCTCTAAGGAATACCGCGGGCAATCTGTCTTGGAAGGTATAGATTTCGCCGTCGAATCCGGTACGTTCACAGTGGTCTTTGGGGGACCGGGCTGTGGCAAATCCGTCGTTTTGCGTCTGATGACCGGACTGGAGAAGCCGACCTCGGGGCGCGTGTTCATGCGTGAGGTGGACGTCACCAACGTGGCGCCGGGGGAACGCAACATCGGTTATGTGCCACAAATGTTTGCACTGTACCCTCATTTCAAGGTGTACGATAATATCGCCTACCCCCTACGATTGATGGGACTTCCGGCGCAAGAAGTGGATCCCATCGTCCGGCGGACAGCTGAGATGCTGCGCATCAGTCCCCTGCTCGCGAAGTCTCCCGAGCAGTTGAGTGGCGGTGAAAAACAGCGTGTCGCCCTCGCGCGGGGTATTGTTAAACAAACCAACATCTATGTGCTCGATGATCCACTCACCGGTCTGGATTTCAAGCTACGTGAACAGTTATTCGACGACCTGCAGACGACACAACAATCTCTGGCGGCTACCTTTGTGTACACAACCTCTGATCCGCTGGAGGCGCTGATGCTCGCAGAACATATCGTTGTGCTGGACGACGGACACGTCGTCGAAGCTGGACGCCTTGACGACGTGTATACAAACCCTCAACACGTACGAACGATGGAACTGCTCGGTTTCCCTTCAGCCAATCTGCTGCCGGGTAGCATCCAGGCACGAGCCGGGCAGACCTGGTGCAAGACCGACCTGATCGAATTCCCGGTACACACGGCCGGGCCGGTCCCACCGTTTGCGGAAGGACAGGAGGTCATTGTCGCTGTGCGTCCGCAGATGCTCAAGCTCAATCCGGAGCAACAGGAAAGGCTGTGTATTTTTCCCGCTTCCGTCGTTTTGCGGGAAGATCTCGGGGGCGAACTGGTGGTCCATCTGAACGCGAGTGATACTCCCCTTGTCTCAGTAGTGCGACATGACGAATCGCACCTTATTGCTGATCGAGATGTACTTGTCGGTGTTGAAGCTCCAGCGTTTGTGCTCTTCGCGGTGGGGAATGGAAAGAGAATAGGGCAAGGAGCGGAGTAGACATGGAGATTCGTCTTGAAAACCTGCGCAAAGAATTCAAGGAAGTTGTGGCAGTAAGAGATGTAACGATCACTTTCCCCGACTCGCAGGTGACCTGCCTTTTGGGTCCATCGGGATGTGGAAAGACAACCCTGTTGCGCATGATCGCCGGCTTGGAGACTCAGACCTCCGGGGAGATCTACTTCGGCAAGGAGCGGGTCAGTGATTTACCACCGAGTAAGCGGAACATCGGAATGGTGTTCCAGTATCCTGTGGTATACCGCGGCACGACAGTCTATAGCAATATCGAGTTGCCACTGTTGGAGGAGAAATTGGCTCCGGCCGAGCGCAAGAAGCGTATTGCTCAGGTGATCGAAGTGCTCGGCCTGCAAAAGTATGCCCATTGGGACACGTCCTTACTGGACATTGGCACGAGGCAAAAGGTGGCCGTCGCGCGTACGGTTGCACGGCAGCCGGAGATCATCATGTTCGATGAACCGCTGACCAACGTCGATGTGGATACGCGGGTGCAGCTCAAACAGGCGCTCAAGGAGTTGACCGCCCAACTCAAGAAGACCATTGTATACGTCACACACGATCAGACGGACGCGATGACGTTGGCAGATCAGATTGCGTTAATGCAAAACGGCGTTATCGTACAGCGGGATGCGCCGCGCGAGCTATACAACTATCCGAACAATGTGTTCGGCGGTTGGTTCCTGGGTAACCCGGGCATGAATTTCTTCGAATACGACGTCGAACCAGTTGGCAATGCAGTCCGCCTGATCTCTCCGTTGTTTCCAACGGCAATGCGTGTCATCGGCGTGGGCGATAATCGCCGGATCACGGTCGGTATTCGCCCCGAACGCATCCGCGTGTCGCCGGTGGAGCTGCCGAATTTCGTATGGGGTGAATTGAGCCACAAGGCAATCGTGGTTGGCGGTCAATATCTGCTCTCGATCTCCGTCGGAGAGCTGCTTTTGAAGGCGAAGGTCAGAAGAGAGGTCGGGCTGGATATTTCCGATGGCCTGTGGTTCGAGTGTCCGCTCGACTGGATCATGATATTCGATGCCGAAGGGCGCCGCCTTGAGGATGTCACGATCGAGCCTGAGTGATTGAGAGGTATCCGCAAAATTGAGTTCGGATGCGTAGAGGTCAGTGAGTTGTGGTGCGGATTGAGTGGCGGCTGGAGCGCGACCGAACAGTAGAGCAAACGCTCTCTCGTTCGGTCGTGTAGTCTCAACCAACGAGTATCCAGTGCCGGGCCGCGTCGCAACTGCAGAAACCATTGTTTGTCGAGGAATAGGAGGCAGATTCAGGATGAAAGTAGTCAGTCTGGGCATTCATATTGCAGATATCTTGGGCCGTCACGTCCCCTACATTCCGGAAGGTCAGGGAGTGCTGCTGCTCGACGAAATCCGGATCACGGCCGCTGGCAGTGCGGCCGGGACTGCGGTCGATCTGGCCAAATTGGGCGCCGAGGTGTATGCGATGGGCGCAATCGGCCACGATGGCTTGGGGGATTTCATCATCGGGGCGATGACGAATTACGGGATCAATACCGATTCGTTGGTACGGAAAGCAGGCGTCCAGACCTCAGCGACGATGCTCCCCATTCGCCCCAATGGAGAACGACCTGCCTTGCACGTGATCGGCGCGAATGGCGAACTAACGTTCGAGGACCTGAATCTCGACGTAATCGCTGCCGCCGATTTCTTGCACATGGGTGGTGCGACCCTGTTGCCCAAATTGGATGGCGAGCCCATGGCGCAAGTGCTGAAGCACGCGCAGGAACATGGCGTGGTTACGACTTTCGATCAGGTCCTCATCGCCAAGCCCAATCTGATGGAGATCATCGGTCCATCCTTGCCGTACGTGGACTATTTCATGCCTGGCTTCGAGGAGGCGCAGATGATGTGTGGCCTGACGGAGCGCATGGATGTGATCAAATTCTTCCTCGATCGGGGCGTCAAGCACACCGTGTTCAAGATGGGCGGGCAGGGAAGCAGCATCGCGTACTATGATGAACAGGGTGATCTGCAAGAAATTCGGCTGCCGGTTTTCGACGTGCCCATCGTTGATTCCACCGGCTGTGGCGATGCGTACTGCGCCGGGTTCATCGTGGGCCGGTCGATGGGTTGGGACTTGGCGCAATCCGGTATGTTGGGCACCGCAGCGGCGGCGCTGGTTATCACCGGCCTGGGATCCGATGCAGGGATTGTTGATCTCGACCAAACGATCGAGTTCATGAATACGACGCGCCGGTTGTCTCTCGAAGGCTAACGGCAGTCGTACGACCTTCAGGTCGAGTCGTGCGAAAGAAGGAGTCCTTTAGATGAAGAAGTTTATCAATGACCCGTATGATGTTGTCGATGAAATGCTCGAAGGATATCTCGCGGTCAATGGCCAATACGTTCGGTTGCTCGACACCGCGCGGACAGTTGTCCGCGCAGATGCGCCGGTCCCTGGCAAGGTAGGTGTCATTACTGGTGGCGGTTCCGGACACAAGCCGGCGTTCATCGGTTTTGTTGGGAAGGGCATGCTGGATGCCGTCGCTATCGGGGAAATCTTTACTTCTCCTCCGCCGAATGCGGTCATCGCAGCGGCGAAGGCTGTCGATGCTGGCAGGGGGGTTCTGTTTCTGCTCGGCAACTACGCTGGCGATGTCATGAATTTTCAGCTTGCTGCGGAGATGGCGCGGGCCGAAGGCATTCAGGTCGAGCAGGTCATCGCGACGGACGATGTCGCTTCGGCGCCGAAAGACAACATCGGCAACAGACGGGGTGTCGTGGGCGAATTCCTGGCCTGGAAATGCGCCGGTGCCAAAGCCGAGGCGGATGGCACTCTGGCGGAATGCAAAGCGGTT
>Ga0068714_10005628_pt1 | contig 13210 bp, 10 predicted proteins | sample MTBNYHSulfiMetaG_FD_62988 | JGI IMG/M metagenome (GOLD analysis project Ga0068714, IMG submission 62988) | Enrichment culture microbial communities from rom New York Harbor, USA that are MTBE-degrading - MTBE-NYH (New York Harbor Sulfidogenic)... | ecosystem: Environmental > Aquatic > Marine >... | reverse complement strand
CCGGTAATTCACATGTAGTGAATATAGGGAGTATGTCAGGATTTCAAGGAAGTGTGAAGTTTAAGGGATTATCTTGCTATGGTGCATCAAAGGCAGCTATTGCAAGTCTGACCGAGGGGTTATCTATGGAATACCAAGAGAGGGGCATAAGCTTTAACTGTCTTGCCCTGGGAGCTGTTCAGACAGAAATGTTTTCAGAAGTCTTTCCGGAATTCGCAGCACCCCTGAAACCGGACCAGATAGCTGAATTTATCGTATATTTTTCGTTAAATGCACATAAATATCTGAAAGGTAAAATTATCCCCGTCTCAATAACTTCACCTTAGTAAACCATATTTTCCTTATTATATTCCTTTGGAATAACTTCACCCTTAAGGACCATAAAACCATTCAATGCGAGTGCATGCATTTCATCTTCACCTGGATAAATAATGACTGGTGCGATATACTTCACCATTTTCTTGATATATTCTACAATCATTGTATTATTTGCTATGCCCCCGGTCAGAATGATTCCATCCACTTCACCTCTCAGCACTGTTGCCATGGCCCCAATTTCTTTTGCTACCTGGTATGCCATTGCATCCTGGATCAGGATTGCTTTAGGATCCCCGTCAAGCGCCATCAATTCAATCTGGTAAGCTGAATTTGTACCGAAATATGCCATGAGTCCACCTTCACCATTAATTAATTTTTTAACATCATCAATTGTAACATTATTTTCAAAACATTTTTTAACAAGCTGACCAGCAGGAATAGTACCGGTTCTTTCAGGTGAGAATGGACCTTCTCCGTCAAGTGCATTATTCACATCAATAACCCTTCCTTTCAGATGAGCCCCAACAGATATTCCTCCCCCCATATGGGCAATAATCAGGTTCAGATCTTCATAGCTCGAGTTAAGTAATCGTGCATACGATCGTCCTATCGCTTTTTGATTCAGCGCATGGAAAATTGATATTCTTTTAAACTCGGGATGACCAGCGATACGGGCTACCTCTTCCATTTCATCCACAACGACAGGATCAGCAATAAAAGCTTTTGCATTAGGAAGGCTACTTGCAATGTCATCTGCTATTAATCCTCCCAGATTACTTGCATGTTCCCCCAGAATACCATCTCTCAGATCTTTTTTCATTTCATCATTAATTGAATAGATCCCTGATTTTATTGGTTTCAGAAGACCCCCTCTGCCAACCACTGCTTCAATCTTGTCAATCTCAATATTGGCGTGTTCAAGTTCATTTATTATTATCTCTCTCCTAAAGATATACTGGTCTGTAATTCTTTTGAATTTGGAGAGCTCTTCAATCGAGTGTTGAATGGATTTAAGGAAAATGACCTTGGTATTTGTATAAACCGCAATCTTTGTAGTTGTTGAACCGGGATTTATAGCCAGAATATGTCTTAGTCCCATAATTTTAATTATTAGATAAGTGCAGCAGCCAATGCAATGGAATATAGTTTGTTTTTTTCATTGTCAGAACGCGATGTCAGAACAATAGGTGCTGTTGCTCCTGTTATTATTGCAGCGGCAATTCCATCAGAAAGGAACATCAGCGACTTGTAAAGTATATTACCAGAGTTCAGGTCGGGAGTGATAAGGAGATCTGCATCTCCTGCAACTACGGATTCAATTTTCTTGTGTTCTTTTGCAACTTTTGAAATAGCAATATCCAGTGCCAGCGGACCATCAATGATACAACCGGTGATCTGATTTCTCCTGTTCATTAATGTCAGCAAGGCCGCATCAGAGCTGGATGGGATCTTGTTATTAACCATTTCAATTGGAGCCAGAACTGCTACTTTAGGATTACTATACCCAAGCCGGTGAAAGACCTCAATTGCATTTTCAACGATATGTACTTTTTCATGAATATTGGGACTAATATTCATGGCCGCATCAGAAATTCCAAGCAGTTTATGATAATATTTAGTCTGACAAAGCGCAAAATGACTTAAAGTTTCTCTCTTTTTAATCCCATAATCCTTGTCCAATACTGCTTTTAAGAATATAGCAGTAGGTACCATCCCTTTCATAAGAATATCTGCCTTTCTTTCCCTGATTAAAGAAACAGCTCTGGAGCATACATTGATGATATCTGTTTCATCAATTATATCATACATGCTCTTATCAATCCCTATTTCCTTCGCTAAAGCCTTTATTTCACCAGTATCGCCAATAAGATAGGGTTCAGTAATACCAAGTTTACAAGCCTCAAAAATGGCCTCTAAAACAGGTTTATCCGCAGCTGATGCAACAGCAATTCTGCATTTCGGTTTTTTAACGGCATTTTTGATGAGCTGTTCTAAACCTGTCAGATTCATTAATTGTTATTTCAGTTTTTCGACAATTCTTTGTGTATCTAATGCAATTACAAGCTCTTCATTTGTAGGAACAACCAGGACAGCTACTTTCGAGGAAGGTTTACTGATAATAAGTTCTATACCTCTTTTACCCGCATTCACTTCAGGTTCGATCTCCAATCCCAGGAATGAAAGATTATCACATACTTTTTCACGTGTATCCGGATCATTTTCACCAATTCCACCCGTGAATACTACTGCATCGAGACCTCCCATGACTGCCGCATATGCTCCAATATACTTTCTGATCCTGTAACGATACATCTTCAAGCTGAGGATCGCTCTTTCATGATTTTTACCAGCTGCGGCTTCAATTTCCCTCATATCTGATGAAATTCCGGAGATCCCCAGCATTCCACTATGCTTGTTAATTAATGTATTGGCATTCAGATGATCTATTCCTTCTTTCTGCATTATGTACAACAAAACCCCTAAATCAAGATCACCTGTCCTGGTGCCCATAATAAGTCCTTCAACCGGCGTGAGCCCCATTGATGTGTCAACTGATTTTCCATCTTTCACTGCAGTAATAGATGCTCCGTTACCAAGATGACAGGTGATCATCTTCAAGTCCTTAATATCTTTACCAAGCATTTTTGCTGCCCTTTCTGAAACATATCTGTGACTTGTGCCATGAAATCCATATCTCCTTAATCCGTATTTGGTGTAAAGAGGATATGGAATGGCATACATATAAGCTTCCGGGGGCATTGTTTGATGAAAAGCTGTGTCAAAAACAGCAACTTGCGGGACAGATGGAAGTAATAACTGCATTGCTTCGATACCTTTCAGGTTCGGTGGATTATGAAGGGGGGCAAGGTCAATGCATTCCTTTACTTTAACAATGACTTCTTCTGTTATTAATGCACTTGATTTAAATGATTCTCCTCCATGAACTACTCTGTGTCCAACCGCATTTATTTCATTAAAATCATTTATTGAGCCATATTTTCTACTTTTTAATATCCCCAGGATATATTCAATACCTGCTTGGTGATCAATTATTTCACCGTCAAGTTTGACTTTTACCCCATCGTCCCTTTCATGCTTAATAAATGATCCGTGTAATCCAATCTTTTCCGCGATTCCTTTGGCCAGAAGATGGTGATTTGTTAAATCAAAAAGCTGGTACTTAATCGATGAACTTCCACAGTTTATTACAATGATCTTCATTTCCTTTGTTTGATTTGAATTGTAGGTTAATTAAATAAAGTTGTTGTTATCGCCTGACTTACTAACTTGCCATTTTCATAATTGTAAAATCCTTTCCCGGTTTTGTGTCCGTGATATCCAGCCCTGACTAGCCTTTTAATGATGGGGGAGGCTTTAAATTTCTGAAGACCATATTCGGCATAAAGATTATCCATCCATTTTAACAGGTTATCAAGTCCAATGCGGTCAGCCATCTCAAAAGGACCATATTGTAATCCATAACCCATCTTCATGGTTGTGTCAATGGAATGAACAGAGGCAACTCCTTCCATAAAGGTATCACACGCTTCATTTATTAAGGTCACAATAAGACGACTGGAAATATGTCCGGGTGATTCATTGACATTTATCACTGTTTTTTCAAGCATTTTGGCAAATTTAACCGCTAACTCATAAGAAATATCGTTAGTTTCAATTCCCCTGACAATCTCAATGATTTTTACGGTTGAAGCCGGGGCAATGAAGTGAAGCCCGAGTGCTCTTTCAGGATATTTTAATACACTGGCTAATTCAGAGATCATCAGGGTTGAATTATTACTGGCTATAACAGTTTCCCTGGAAATAGCTTCTTCAATTTTTTTAAAAACCTCTTTCCTTAAGGCTATATTCGTGCCAGGTTTCCGTGAATTAACGGATTCAACAACAAAATCAACATCATGGATATCATCATAATTGGTACTTCCTGTGATTCTTGAAAGAATAGCATGTTTTTCGCCTTGAGTGAGCCCCCACTTGTTTATCAGATCATCGAGTTTAGCTTCAATTTCTGAAAAGACTTCTTTGATTCTTTGCTCTGATATTTCAACAAATACAATATCCATTCCATGTTGGCTGATCATCTGTGTGATTTCCTGTCCCATATTACCACAGCCAATTACAGCTACCTTCTGAATACTGCCCTTTTTTTGAGAAGTCTTGCTTAATGCAAAATCGTCTAATGTCTCCGGCATTTTATTATGTTTTAGTAATATTTGTATTGTTAGAGAATTGTACTATTATTAACCCGTGTTATATAATAAAAAATAAAAATAACAATAAAAACCAGTTGTAAGCCACCAATTAGTCATAAAGGTATGGGCGTTTATTTTTTCAAACCTGCTGCCTGATTTGCCGTTATCGCAATAAGATTTACAATATCGCTGACGGAACATCCTCTGGAAAGATCATTGATAGGGGCAGCCATACCTTGAAGTACAGGGCCTATTGCTTCAGCATGTCCCATACGCTGAACAAGTTTATATGCAATATTTCCTGATTCGAGGTCAGGGAATACCAGTACATTGGCTCTCCCTGCAATTTCACTGCCGGGTGCTTTACTTTTACCAATGGCTGGAATAATGGCTGCATCAGCCTGCAATTCACCGTCAATCATCAGAGAAGAGTCCATTTCTTTAGCAATCCGGGTGGCATTTACAACCTTGTCAACCAGTTCATGCCTTGCACTCCCTTTTGTGGAAAAACTAAGCATGGCAATTCTTGGTTCAAAACCTGCTATATCACGTGTTGTTTTACCTGTTGCCACAGCGATTTCAGCCAGTTCATTTTCATTTGGATCAGGATGAACAGCACAATCAGCGAAAACCATGACTCCGTCTTCTCCAAATTCCTTGTCCTTGAATATCATAATAAATGCTCCTGAAACAACAGAGATACCAGGCATGGTTTTTACATACTGGAAAGCAGGACGTAAAACGTCGCCGGTAGCATTCCTTGCACCAGCTACCTCACCATCAGCGTCTCCGGATTTTATCATGATAGTACCCAGATAAAGAGGATCTTCAACCAGTTTTGCAGCTTCTTCATACAAAAGCCCTTTACTTTTACGTAATTCAAGCATAAGTTGTATATACTGCTCTTTTTCCGGATGATCCTTGGGATCAGTGATCGTGGCGTTATTAATGGCTTTTAATCCATATTTCTCTGCATCAGCAAGAATTTTTTTATGGTTCCCGATAAGAATTATTTCTGCAAGATCTTCCTGTATTACAATATCTGCAGCTTTTAAAGTTCTTTCCTCATCACCTTCAGGTAAAACAATCCGCTGCTTACTTTGCTTGGCTTTTAATTTTATAGACTCTATTAAATTCATTGATTATCAGTTGTTTAAGATTAAATATTTATTTTTTTCTAATTTAAATAAAATAAATAAATAAATTATTATATAATGATAAAATTAGCAAGGATATTAAGTGTTATAAAACAATAAATAAGATTATAACAGAAAAGGCAGAGAGATAAGTATTTCAAAGATTAATCGCATGATTATTCTCATGATGTTTTATTCGTCGGAAGAACTTAAATAAGAAATACTGTATCCCACTTTATAATTAAGATCTCATTATTCAGATTGAATTCTATAAGGATTTTAGATTTTTCCTCTACGAGCATTACATTTTTACTTTTTAAATTCTTATTATCTTTAGCAGGTTTAAAATTATCAAATGCATAGAGAAGACTTGCCAATTTCCTGGGACGAACTTTCAAATGATCTGGAAGGGGAACTTTATCTGGATAAAACTCATTTGTTGCTTTATTCCACGGATGCATCACCTTATCGTGAGATACCGCTGGCAGTGGTGTATCCACGTTCTGATAAGGATATTAAAATACTGATAAATTTTGCCCGTGTGCACAAAGTGACTTTAATACCCCGCGGCGCAGGAACATCTCTGGCTGGCCAGGTTGTTGGAAAAGGCATTGTTATTGATATTTCAAAATATCTGACCAAAATAATAGAGATCGATACAGAAAACCGGTGGGTAAGAGTCCAACCCGGGGTTGTTCTTGATGAATTAAATCTTCAGTTGAAGCCGCACGGTTTATTTTTTGCTCCTGAGACCTCCACATCTAACCGTTGTGTAATCGGGGGGATGATTGGGAATAACAGCAGCGGGCTCCATTCCTTGATATACGGGACGACACGTGAACATCTGATTTCATTAAAAGCTTTCCTCAGTGATGGAGCACAGTTAGAGTTCAATGATATCGATAAATTGGGCTTTGATGAAAAATGTCTTTCTGATACCTTGGAAGGGAAAATATACAGATATTTCCATGATTTATTTTCAGATCCGGATGCACTGAAAAAGATCAGGGAGGAATTTCCTGATAAATCGATCATCAGAAGAAATACGGGTTATGCACTTGATGAATTATCGGATTGCCAAGTTTTTAATAATACAAGTGACCAGCCATTTAATTTATGCAAGTTGATTGCTGGATCTGAAGGTACCCTGGCATTTATTACTGAGGCAAAACTCCGTCTGATACCGCTTCCTCCAGTAGCAAAGGCACTGATCTGTGTTCATTTCAATACAGTTATTGACGCTGTCAGAGGTAATTTGATAGCACTCAAATATAAACCCGGTGCAATCGAGCTTATGGATCATAAAATATTGGATCTCACCAGGGAAAATATTGAGCAACGAAAGAACAGATTTTTTGTCAAGGGGAATCCTGGTGCCATTATGATGATAGAATTTGCGCGGGAAAGCATGGATGAAATAAAAGAGCTCTCATCCAGGATGGAAAATGAAATGAGAATAGCCGGACTCGGGTATCATTTTCCGGTAGTAACAGGAAGTGACATCAATAAAGTATGGAATTTACGAAAGGCAGGATTAGGTGTGCTTTCGAATATCTCCGGCGATGCCAAACCTGTTTCAGTCATTGAGGATACATCAGTCAGTCCGATTTTATTGGAAAATTATATCAGCGAAATCAGTGAACTGATGAGTAGGAAGGGTTTGGAATGTGTTTTTCATGCACATATATCCGTCGGCGAACTGCACCTGAGGCCAATTCTTAATCTTAAGAACAAGAAAGATGTTGAACTTTATCGCGATATTGCCTTTGAAACTGCAAGTCTGGTGAAGAAATACCGTGGTTCACTAAGCGGTGAACACGGAGACGGGAGACTGCGCGGAGAGTTTATCCCTGTTATGCTTGGAGAGGAGATCACCGGATGGTTCAAACAAATAAAAAAGATCTGGGATCCGGATAATATATTTAATTCTGGTAAGATCGTGGACACTCCACCCATGGATACTTCTCTGAGGTACACTCCCGGTCAGATTACAAGAGAAATCCCTACTATTTTTGATTTCAGTGTTGAAGGCGGTATTCTGAGAGCAATTGAAAAATGTAATGGATCTGCTGATTGCCGGAAAACTGAACTGATCGGCGGCACCATGTGTCCAAGTTATATGGCTACACGGGATGAAAATAAAACCACGCGGGCAAGGGCAAACCTCTTACGTGAATTATTAACTAATTCTCCTGAAGCTAATCCTTTTAATCATAAGGAATTGTATCAGATCCTTGATCTTTGTCTCTCTTGTAAGGGATGTAAATCAGAATGCCCGTCAAATGTTGATATGGCAAAATTCAAGGCTGAATTCCTTCAACATTATCATGACGAGAACGGAATTTCCTTAAGAACGAGATTGATCGCATATATAACATTGTTCAATAAACTTGGAATGATCTTTCCGTCTGTTTTTAATTTTTTTGTGTCGAACAGATTCTTCTCCGGACTTTTTAAAAAGAGTATTGGATTTGCCATGAAACGATCCATACCCAGACTTTATAAATTTACATTGAGGAAATGGGCGAAGAAGAATCTGCCGTCTCTTCATTCAAAACTACCGCAACATGCACCTTCTGTCCTCCTGTTTGTTGATGAATTCAGTAATTATAACGATACTGAAATAGGTATCAAAGCTATACTTTTATTATCACGACTCAATTACAAAGTTTTGATAGCCCCGGTTTCAATGAGCGGCAGGACATTCATTTCAAAAGGATTACTCAGAACCGCAAGAAAAATAGCCATTAACAATATTTCAACCCTTACTCATCAGGTCAGTCATGATTTGCCTCTTATAGGGATAGAACCCTCTGCTATTTTAAGTTTCAGAGATGAATATCCGGAACTTGTTAAAGGAGAATTAGTCAGGCATGCACGAAATATCGCTCAAAACACATTTATGATCGATGAATTTATGGCAGGAGAAATTGAAGCAGGCAGGATCACTTCCGATTTATTTACCAGGGAAGCTAAAAAAATCAAATTACACGGACATTGTCAGCAAAAAGCTGTTTCGTCAACAAATTTTGCGAAGACAATCCTGTCCTTACCTGAAAACTATATTGTTGAAGAGATAAAATCCGGTTGCTGCGGAATGGCCGGATCTTTTGGATATGAGGAAGAACATTATGATATATCTATGAAAATAGGGGAGCTGGTGCTGTTCCCTGAAATTCGTAATTCAGATGAAGAAACAATATTTGCTGTCCCTGGAACAAGTTGCAGGGAACAGATTAAACATGGTACCGGTATATGTGCAAAACATCCGGTAGAAATCCTGTTTGAAGCTTTAAAATAAATTGTAGATTAGTTGAATTTAATAATTTTCAAATGAAAAAACTTCCTCTATGGCTTAATATTCTTATTGGAATGCTGATTGGAGTCTTTTTTGGACTTATCGCGGTATCACTCAATTGGAATGAATTTACAAGGATCTGGATAAAACCATGGGGTACAATATTTTTGAATCTATTAAAATTAATTGCTGTTCCACTTGTTTTTGTTTCACTTGTTAAAGGAGTTTCCAGTCTTACAGACATTTCTAAATTCAGTCGGATAGGAATAAAAACAGTTCTCTTTTACACGATTACAACTTTATTTGCGATCTCGATAGGCCTTGGTTTGGTAAATTTAGTAAAACCAGGAAATGTTTTTCCTGAAGAAAAGAGAATTGAATACAGTGAAAAATACAGCAACAATGTTGTAGCCAAACAATTAAATGCCAATAAGATAAAGGAGGAATCCCCGCTTAATTTCATTGTTGATATTGTTCCGGAGAATATTATTGAAGCAGCAAGTGATAATTCTAATATGTTAAAGATTATTTTCTTTGCCCTCCTTTTTGCAGTTGCCATAATATTATTACCGGAATCCAGTACACAGAGTGTTTCAAAATTCTTTGATAATCTGAATGATATTATTTTGAAAATAATTGACATGATCATGAAGACCGCTCCATTCGGGGTTTTTGCCCTGATGGCTGCTTTGGTCGTTGACTTTTCAGGCGAAACAGAGGTTTTTATTGCACTTGGATTGTATATGATCACAGTAATAACAGGTTTATTGTTTTTGCTCCTGATATTTTATCCTTTTATTAATACATTTATAAGGGATCATGGTTATAAATCATTCTTAAAAGGGATGCTTCCATCCCAGCTTGTGGCTTTTACAACCAGTTCAAGTGCTGCTACATTACCTGTCAATCTCAGACAGTGTATTAATGAATTCAGGGTTTCAAAAAGAATAGCAAATTTTGTACTACCTGTGGGTGTAACAATAAACATGGATGGAACAAGTCTTTACCAGGCTGTTGCTGCAGTCTTTATTGCCCAGGTTTTCAATATTGATCTTACATTTGGCCAACAAATTATCATCCTTCTGACGGCACTTATTTCTTCAATAGGAACCCCGGGCATACCGGGAGGAAGTATTGTGATACTTATTATTGTGCTGAATTCAGTTGGTTTACCAGTTGAAGGTCTGGCACTCATTCTTGGAGTTGATCGTCCTCTGGATATGCTTAGAACAGTTGTTAATGTTACAGGTGATGTTACTGTTGCATCTCTTGTAGCAAAAACTGAGAATGAATTAGATGTGGAAGAAGAATTAATTCTGCAATAAATATCAGTTTTATATATTTAAATTATTGATCATCAATGATTTTGAGTATATAAAATACTATTTTTGATTCCTGCATTTTATCTTTATCCCTTTCCTGACTGTCATATTTAAATACATCTTATTGCAAATCATTGAATATTGCCTTCACGTTAATTTTATTTGTTACGAAGACAAAATAATTATTATCCATTTCTTAATAATTAATTGAAAACCTAAAAAGAGGGAAGTAGGAGTCAATTTGTTCAGAATCAAAATCTGTAAAGGAAGAAGAAGATGATAATGGAATGAAATCTAAAAATCAAGTTTACACAATTTGCAAAGTCAATTGAATTAATTCATATAAAATAAGTTTACATATATATACATTTAAAATTATATTTAACATTCGTAAACAATTATTATATAAATAATCAGCAATTAATGTATAAAGTTGATACGAAATTATTAAATATGTAAACATGAAATATTCATAATAAAACTTAGCTTATATATAATTAATAACCAGTATTATATAAATTTTACATTAAGTAATTGTATAATTAATTATTAATTATGTCAAAGAAATTACTCAATTATTGTTGAAATAAGCATATATATAACTGATTATCAGTATATAAAACATTTTATTTAAAGTAATACAATTTAATTGCTAATATATTAGAATGAAGCGTGTTCCTTGAATCAATGATAATTGATAATCCAGTGAATTTTATTAGTATTAGAGCAGGGAATAGGTTATAATTATTTAATTATCAAAGCATAGATATTTAAATAATAATTAATCCTTTATTGAATGAATATAAATATAAAATTATTTAGCCATTTATTCAAAATAAAAAAGACTAAGAAATGAAAAGGAAAAGATCAATATATAATTTAGATAAAAACCTGTTTCAAATATGAAAAATTACAAATGTAAATTACTAAATTAATTATGTAAACAAATATATATTGACGCAACCCGATTAATTTTATACATTTGTAAATAAATTTTAAAAAATGAAAGACAGATTATTATTATTTCTCCAGGAAACAGGGATGAATTCCGCACAATTTGCACTAAAAATAGGAGTTCAGCGTTCAAGTATATCACATATTATTTCAGGAAGAAACAAACCAAGTTATGATTTTCTGTTAAAAATGATTGAATGTTTTCCTATGTTAAATATTGAATGGATCTTAACCGGAAATGGAAAAATGTTTAAATCAAATTATCAGGAAATGACCAGATCATTGAAAAAAGATGGTGATCATAGTGATAATAAATCTGATCAAGATGAATTAAAAAAATCTGATATTCAGTCAATTACTGGTTCCGGGAAGTATGAAATAGAACCAGAAAATGAACAGGAATACAAAAATGCACAAAATGAAGGTTACGGAAGTAAACAACATGCTGTCAATAGAAAAATTGAGAAAATTATTATTTTTTACCAGGATATGACATTCAGTGATTATACTCCAAGGTAATATATTCAATTGATTAGGACTAATTATTTAATTTTAGCTTTGATGAATTTAAGAAAATCAGGGATGTTTTTTATATTTGAGTAAAAATTAAATGTATAAATACCTAGTACGTCCTTTTTTATTTCTTCTTCCCCCAGAAACTATTCATCAATGTATTGTTATTGCTATAAAATTTTTATTCCGATTTAAGCTTATAGAAACATTATTTAATAAGTTGTATGTTGTTAATTCAAAAAGTCTGAAGAAGGAATTTCTGGGAATAATATTTAAAAATCCTGTTGGATTAGCAGCTGGTTTCGATAAAAATGCTAGTTTTTACAGAGAGTTTAGCAGTTTTGGTTTTGGTCATATTGAAATTGGAACCATTACTCCTAAGCCACAACCCGGAAATCCCCGTCCTAGATCTTTTCGTATACCAAAAGATAAAGCATTGATTAACAGGATGGGTTTTAATAATCTAGGGGCAGAAAACGCAATAGAATTGTTGAAAAACAGACCTGAGAACTTAATAATAGGCGGTAATATAGGTAAAAATACACTTACGCCAAATAATGAGGCAAGAAATGACTTTGTTTATTGTTTTGAAATGCTCTATAATTATGTGGATTATTTCGTGGTAAATATAAGTTGCCCAAATATTGGCGATATAGCGGAATTACAGGATCAGGATACACTGATGGCCATTCTCGGTGAATTAACGGCTCTACGGGCTCAGAAACGCGTAAAAAAGCCTGTTTTGCTTAAGATATCCCCGGATCTCAATTTCAGACAAATTGATGAAATAATAAAAATAATTGAAGAATCAGGTATTGAAGGTATTGTGGCAACCAATACTTCAATCAGCCGTATGGGTCTCAATACAAATAAGAAGCGTATAGATGAGATAGGGAATGGCGGATTATCTGGTGAGCCCATCCGTGAACGGTCGACGGAGATTATCAGATATATCAAAACCAGAACTAATGGCAGGATGCCGGTAATTGGAGTCGGTGGGATCATGTCGGCCGGAGATGCACTTGAGAAAATGGAAGCAGGAGCGGATCTGATCCAGATATATACCGGATTTATTTATGAAGGCCCCGGCCTGGTAAACGCTATCAATAAAGCTATTATTAAAATGAATTCCGGGAGCATTAAATGATCCTCACTATATTCTGAATGATTTTTTCCGGACATTAATCTGTTGACAAACATTTATTTGATGCTTAAATGATCTTGTCTATAACATTTCAAAAGAATACAATTTGAATAATTAATCTTGTCATGTCTACAAGATTAATTTTTAATCATTATTTAATTTGTTTTTATTGCACAACGCGTTTATTATTTATTTAGGGTCTGCTGGGAAAGTAAAAATGAGTGCATATAATGTTAATAATCAGCGATATATGTTAATATCTTGGATTCTGTAAAATTGTAAAAATGCAAATTAAAACATAAATTCCAATAAAA